>Ga0315911_1000016_pt1 | contig 166408 bp, 145 predicted proteins | sample Edanod1MG_FD_207737 | JGI IMG/M metagenome (GOLD analysis project Ga0315911, IMG submission 207737) | Root nodule microbial communities collected in Santa Monica, California, United States - Edamame nodules 1 | ecosystem: Host-associated > Plants > Roots > Nodule | place: USA: California... | reverse complement strand
GCTCCGCGACAATCAAAGCAAACAAAACTCTTGCGCGCGACAATCATCGCGGCGATCATCATCGCGCCGCGACACTGACTCGCCATCCTGATCGCCGCGCTCTTCCGACCCAGATCGTCGCGCTATATACTGTGATGCACCGAAGATCGATATCCCCGAGGCTTTCCACAAATGATAGTGGATGGCTTTCCACTGGCGGATAGGTTGGTCGCGGGGAGAATTCGCCATATTCCAGCTATCGGGGGGAGGCAGACCTGCTTGATCCCCTTCATGCCAAAACGGCGTCGGCAAATCTCGCACCCAGCTTTGAGTCCCACGACTCTGGGTCGACAAATTGTGTTGGGGGCCCGGGTCGATCCGCCGCAACCTGCCCCTTGCCCACTGCTCAGACCGTATTTGAAGTTGCTCCCGATTGGCGCGCGCTAGTCTTTGAACATGGCGGATAACCTGACGCTCGTCAGCTTATCGACAGCTGAGCTTCCTAGCGTACGCCTCCGTTGACGGCCGCCTTGTTTGACGGAGGCAAGCGCTGCAGGTCCTAGGGGGCATCCTGGGAGAAGGGCTATGACGATTTCGCGGGCAGAGGTGATCACATCGGTCGAGCCTCGGTGGTCGCGAGATGAGAAGGAAAGCTAGTTGCAGCATCGCTCGAGCCGGGAGCGACTGTTTCCGAGGTGGCTCGCATGGCCGGCCTTCATGTGAGCTAGCTGTTCAGGTGGCGCAAAAAGCTTGAGCCGCCTAGTCGGCTGAGACAAGACATGCCATGGAGTTCGATGAATACAGAACGGGCCCAGCCTCGCGCCGGCATACCTTTCGAATCCGAAAGCACCGAGCCAACGTCTAGGGCCGCCGGGCAGTCCCCTTCGTGCCTGACCCAGTGGGCGTCAGCCCTGACGCGGTGGGCGACAGGAGCGGCCGCCGCCGACCTCGTCTCGTCGCAGGACCGCGTCCTGGCGACCTGGGCAGCGGAAGAGGGGCAGGGCGAAGACGAGAATCGGCAAGAGGGGGTCAACCGGACGAGGGCATGGCGGGACGAAGGTGATGTCGGAGACGAGCTGAATTTGTCGTCATTGTCCCTGACCGCCTTGCCAGCCTCACTCTTGCCCAGGCTCCGGACCCTCAATGTCATCGGCAACCAGTTGAGCAGCCTGCCGGCCCGGCTTCCGGGCGGACTCCGGGACCTCTACGCCTCTGACAACCGGCTGACCAGTCTGCCCGCCCTTCCGAGCAGGCTCCGGCACCTCCACCTCATGGCCAACGAGCTTTCCAGCCTGCCGGCAGAGCTGCCATTTAGGCTCCGCAGCTTGACTGTCGATAGCAACCAGCTGACCGATCTGCCCGCCCTTCCGGCAACGATCGAGGAGTTGTCTGCCAGCAATAACCAGCTGACCAGCCTGCCCGATCTTCCAGCCAGGCTCCGCCGCCTGGACGTCAGCGAAAATCAGCTGACCAGTCTGCCCGATCTTCCAGCAAGGCTGCGGTACCTGGACGCAGGCGACAACCAGCTGACAAGCTTGCCTGGCGTTCCGGCCAGACTTCGATACCTGGACGTCAGCGAAAATCAGCTGACCAATCTGCCAGAGACACTCCCGGTCGGCCTTGAAATGCTCGGCGCCAGCAACAATCAGCTCACCGGCCTGCCCGCGACCGTGCTGACGCAGCTCGGCAGCGCGTCCAGCATCGATGTGCGATCTAATCCGATACCGGGCCCAGTGCTGGCCGATTTGGCGTCAGCCACGCGCGGCCCGGATTATGCCGGCCCGCAGGTCTTGCTGTCGATGCCCCTACAACCGGTGGAACATCAGCCGCCACTCCTGCACGAGGTTGTTGCGGATTGGCTCGCGGACGAGCCCGGCGCAGTGGCCGCCTGGCAGGGCTTCGCCGAAGAGCCGGGTGCGCAGGACTTCGCACTCTTTCTCGAAAGGCTCGCGGGCACCGTGAACTATGGTCATCAGGCGTTCCGCGACCAGGTGGCCGAGAATCTGCTACAGGCCGCGATGAGGCCGCGGCTGCGCGAGCAGTATTTCGAGCTGGCCAGTGGAGCGACTGCGTCCTGCGAGGACCGCGTCACTTTGACTTGGAACGGTATGCAGACCGCACGCCTGAACGCTGATGTCAAGGATGGGCTTTATGACAGTCAGCTCGACCAACTGCTCCAACACGGCCGTGTCATGTTTCGTTTGGAGGCGCTTGACGATATCGCACGCGAGACGGTCCGCTCGCTCCGTCGTGCCGACCCGGACGCCAATATCGACGAGATCGAGGTCTATCTTGCCTATCAGACCCAGCTACGGGATCGGCTGGAATTGCGCCACATCGCCCCTGATATGCGCTTCTTGAATCTCTCTGACGTCACGGCGGACGACGTTGCCCGGGCTGAGACGTCGGTGCGGGAACAGGAAGCGGCGGGTTTCGCGGATTTTCTGGCAACGCGCTGGGAGCCTTGGGATACGGTGGTGAAGCGGATCGCCCCCGATGATCATGCCGCGATGCGGGACCGGCTTGCCGATGCAATGGAAGATGAGTTTCCGACGCGCTTGAACGAACGACTCGCGGAGCCTGGCCTGACGGATGATGTCGATGCCCGGCGGGTGGTCGGAGCCCAGATCCTCAGCGAAATCGCCTGCGAGATCAAGGGCGAGCTGATGCATAAGGTTCTCCGGGAGCAGGGCCTCGAGCTCTGATCGATGCGATAGCCGCTCCGATCCTGCAGTCTCGTTTGGTCGTTACGGGACGAGCGATTGTTCAGGTCGCATGGATGATGCAGTTGCCGTCTGATGACCACCTCCGACCACCTCGGCGTGTTGTTCGCTCGCCGGCCGTACCTGGGAAACCCGCGATTCTAAACTAGCAAGCGATGCCAGAGTTCAAGGTCATTGCTCGCCTGGATTACGACGAACAGACCACGTTCGTCCGTGCAAGGCTGTGTCAGGTCACGACTGGCATAGCCTGGGTTGAACTTGATCACGCGCAGGATACTTCGACAGCGCGGCCAATGCCGCTTCATGATTCGCTCGCGTCGTAGCCGATGTCGCTCTCCGCCACCGGATCAGACTCCATCCGGATCCCGTTTGTGACCGCGAGCGGAGCGCGCTGGTGGCAGCGCAGAACGCCTTGCCGAATCTCCGTTCCCATCGGCGCAAGATTTCATAGCTCACTCGACGCCCAGCGCCCCCTGCATTCGTCGACAATGCGCAAGCTCAAGGGAAACCGGAAATACAACCAAACGCTATATCCGATCATTTCCGGTAGGAAGTAATGGCGACGATAAACCAGGGCGCTCGCCGCAGAGCTACCGGGCCGGAAGGCTGCCACTGCTGACCATCCGATAGGGCGGCGCGCGGCTCACCTTCTGAATGTCGACGATCCAAAGTCACTTCGGCGCTCTCGGCCCGACACCATGCCCGAGGGAAGCCGATGACGTAAGCGTGACGGAAGAGATCGGAGCCAACTTCGCCCCGCCCGAGCGCGAGCAGCTACGCTGCGGCTTCGTCAGCTTCTCGAAAGCTTGCTCTGGTAGGATGTCTGCTCAGGTGATCTTGGACGTGAGGCTGGGTGGACCCGCACAATCGTGACCCCATCCAATGTAACAGTTTGGTCGCAGCTGCAGCATGCCACTTCGGAAGAGCAGCAAGAGGGGCCGGCGAGGCAATAGACGTTTGAGCCGTCCTTGGCGACGGCGCTCCCAGCCAGTACCGGTACCTGTCCTCATCAGTCTGAAGAAGACCAGCGCCGCATTGATGACGCGACTGGTAATGCTATGGCTCGGAATCAAAGGTGCACATTAAAGCAGTACCACCGAACTTCGCCGATTACGGGCATGTTCTCCGCTTTCGGCGTCAAGCGTTTGATCTAAGCAAATCAGCAATCCTATCGCTCACGTCAACGAATTCTACTAATCGAACGATGAGGCGCCGTTGAGCAATCTTCGCGTTTGCTGCGAGCCAGCTACTCGCAGTGCGATTCCGCCCAGCCCCCCTCAGAGGACGACGAAAGTTTCTTTAAAATGATGACTCGTGCCGATAGACGCAGCGAGGCCGCCCTTGACCAGTATCACCCTGCTCTTCGCAGATTCTCCGAGGCACTTATTCTTGAGAGCCAGACGATATCTGGACTGGACCACGACTCGCGGATCAAGTCCGCTCGGAGGCTGTTCCCACGCGACAAGAATCTCATCTCCGCGTTAAATTTGTTTCGTGCTGCGGAGCTATGCGCAAAATTCGGTTCGTAATACGGAGCGTGCCTTGTCCGGGCGCTTCGAGCGGGCAGCTAAGCATTGCAGCCTTGGCGGAGCAATCTTCTATGGTGATTTGCCAGCTTCGGTTGGGTTAGGCGACACGGCACGTGACCACCTTATGGCAATTCAAGAGCATGTCGCTCCGATGGAAACTCGCTATTTCCGTGGTGTTGGCAATTAACCCACCGTCCGAGCCAGCCCGGGGCAATCGGCTCGCTCTGTCCGAAATCAGATGACGGACGATATTCAGGTACGGCGCATCGGCGCCCGACGAAGTGGATAAGCGTTTGGAGCGTCTAGCCGACATCCTCATTGACTGCATCGCCCACGGCAACTCGGTCAGCTTTCTGCCACCGCTAACTCGACGACGTGCGCTGGTGTACTGGCGTAGCGTCGCGGACGCGGTTTTTTGCAATGGATGCGTGCTACTAGCTGCGGAAGATGGCGCAGGGGATTATTTTGCTGCTCGGGCAGCCGTTGGATGAAGTGTGCGAGCCAGGCGAACGACCGCCATAAACTTTCGTATCGTTAAGTGACCCCCTTGAGGTGCCCAATTTTTACCAAGGTTCAATTGAGCCGCTGATCACGATCCTCTTAGCTGCATGCGCGGCTGGCCACAGCGACATCTCATTCGTCTTCGCCGGCTTCGTCAACTGATAGCGAATCGGGAGGTCGCGAATTCTATTTTTCGTCGGAATGACAGCATTTGCCGAGACGTGGATAGAGATACTGATGGAACCATTCGAGCTTGCGTGGTGCGAGTTCGAATACCAACGGGCTCTCAGATGCCTCGAAGCGAGGGAAAACAGGGCGAACGACGTCTGATCCATCATGCGGGAGGACCTGTGGCCAAACACTCTATGACAGCGCACGGCCACGCGCGCCACGAGCGGCGATACAGCGATCGAAAGCTCGCTCAAAGAATTAAAGAATTAGCCAGCACGGTCCTAATCAGAAGACCATCACCAAGCAGCGTAAGGCGGCGTCGTGCACGATGCACCGACGGGTTGCAAGACCGTCCGCTCGATTGAGGAAGAGGCAATCGTCGTTGCCTTTCGCAAGAACAACCTTGTGAGCTGCAAATTTATCGAGAATTTGGGCGCCCTTGCGCGATGAACACGGTACGCAATCATGTTGGAGCTCCGGTAGAAATACGGGAATGAAGCTGCGCCGGCGGTAAGCATGCTCACAAAATCCATGACAATTGAACTCGCGCTAGTTGTGGTTCGGTCGATATTCTGCCAAGCGTAACTGTCGGAGTGACGGATCCCTGACCTAGAAGGCAGGGGACCTCTCGATCGTAAGGACGGGTCGCCAGAATGAATAGATCAGCAGCAAAGAAGATGCAGCAGCGCAGTGCCGGCAAGCCTGACATTGAGTTGGGCAAGCGGATCCGCCTGCGGCGTGTGGAGCAGAAGATTTCGCAGGCCGAACTCGGCGATAAGCTCGGCGTCAGCTTCCAGCAGGTCCAGAAGTACGAGAAGGGCGTCAACCGTGTCGGCGCTGCCCGTCTTCAGCAGATCGCCACTACGCTCGACGTCCCCGTCACCTTCTTTTACGGCGGTGACAACAAGGCGCGCGAGGTTGAGAGCCTCCTGTTCCTGGACAGCGCCTTCAGTCTACGGTTGCTGCGCGCCTACAGTAAGATCAAGGATCAGACCGTCCAGCGTCAGCTGGTGTCGCTGATGGAGTCGATCGCCGCCGACGAGGATTGACCGGTACTCGACGTCAGATCGCGGCACATGGACGCGACCTCGTCTCAGGACCCACTCCCGCGGCGAGAGCGGTCGATTGACTTGTACACGCCTCACTTTCAGCCGGTAATCTCAGGGCTACTCTCCTCGATCACGGCACCGCATCCCCGATGTCGACACGATTCTGGTTGACGGATCGAGCGACAATCTGATCTTCGAGCTCGCCAACTCCGCCATTGACATCTCCCTCATGGTGAGGAGCGCCGTCCTACGTGCGAAAGGCGAAGCCGCGCGGCTTGCTATGGAAGATCGCGGCAAACAGCGCCTCTTTGGTCGGGAAACGGGTATAGACCGTTGCCTTGCTAGTACGGCATGCGATCTCCTCGACGCTGACGCCGGCGAGTTCACGAGCCAGGAACAACTCGCATGCCGCGGTCGAGATCCGCAGGTCCACTTCGGCGGCCAAGTCCGTCGGCGGCCGTCCCAGACGCACCGCCTTTTGCGCCGCCCACCTTATGTTCGCTCCTCCATTCATCCACCCTAGGCTAGTTTGTCCATTCAATTAGTCTTCTGGGAAAGAGAAGGTGGCTTAGGCGCCATGATCCAGCGACAAACTGACGGGAAGAGCGGTGAACTTGTTCGAGGTCGGAGCTGTTGTCTACCGCTGGTCGGCGACGCACGGCGTCCGTCAGGGGCGGCAAAATGGTTTCAACCCGTAACATGCCGGCGGGTTCACCACCGCGCCGCTCAGCCCAGTTCTCGCTGCGCTCCAAGCGAAGTCGCCTTGCCAGGGCGGCAGACGGGCGGTTCCTCGCATGCGTGGTCAACCTGCCGCCGAGGCGGGCCGCCCTTTTTCAGATTTTGGTGGCATTGGATGCGCCCGCAAAAACCCAGTCCTCTCATGGTCCGCGCACGTTCAGAACCGCTTGATCTCGATTCCGTACTTCCTCAGCGCGTAGCCAATCTGGCGCGGCGTTAGTCCGAGCAAGCGTGCAGCTTTTGCCTGTACCCAACCAGATTTTTCCATGGCTGCAATGACCCGCTCGCGATCGGCCATCTTCGCGCCACTTACGAGGACTGTGCCAGGGGGTGCCAGTGAGGCCAGTTCGCTGCCGACAAGTGGGGCCGGCGCGGTCGCTTCAGACGGCAAACTGATCGGCTTGGCGGGCACTGGGACGACCGGTGCCGTTTGGACTGTCGCCTCCTCGGACGTACTTTTCCACAGCATCGCGGAAAGGCACTGGCCGTGGCAACATGCAAAATCATTTCTCACGATCGATGGCCCGGCCGACAGGGTCGCTGTGCGCTCGATGCAGTTTTCGAGCTCGCGGACATTTCCCGGAAAGCCGCAGTTCATCAGCACATCGATCGCGCTCGCTTCCAAGGTCAGCGTACGGCCGTTCACGCTATTGAAATTCCTCAGGAACTCACCGGCAAGCAGCGGAATATCGCTGCGTCTTTCGCGCAGCGGCGGCAGCAGCAAGGGAACAACGCTGATGCGATAGTAGAGGTCTGCGCGAAACTCGCTCCTTGCCACAGCCTCTTCAAGGTTCTTGTTGGTTGCGGCTATGACTCGAACATCGACCTTTATGGTCTGGTTGCTGCCGACCCGCTCGAACTCCTGCTCCTGCAGGACACGCAGCAACTTCGCCTGGAACGGGGCCGAAATCTCGCCGATCTCGTCAAGGAACAGTGTGCCTTTGTCAGCAAGCTCGAAGCGCCCCTTGCGCGAGCTGAAGGCGCCAGTAAAGGCACCTTTCTCATGACCGAACAATTCGGATTCCAGCACTGTCTCAGGTAGTGCCGCGCAATTCAGCTTAATGAAGGGCCGCTTGGCGCGGGACGATGATTCGTGAATAGCCTTGGCTACAAGTTCCTTTCCGGTACCGGATTCGCCGCGCAGCAGAACCGTGCTGTTCGATTTGGCCACGACCGCGATCTTTTCGAGCAAGCCGCGCAGCGCCGGACTGTCGCCGATGATCCCATGAACAGGTACCTTCTTACGCTCCCGTACAGGCTGCCTAAACTCGAATAATTGCTTTTGCAGACGGTCCTTCTCCACCATCAGCCGCTCGCGATCGCAGGCGAACAAGCGATGAAGCCTTACTGTCTGTCCCACCAGGTTGGCGATCATGGTGAGCAGCCGCGCATCATAATCGAGCCGGAGACTCGACCTTTCGTCACAGACACGGTCGAGCGTCAGTGTACCCACGACTTTCGGATCGATGCGGATCGGAACTCCGATGAACGACACCGGCATGTTATCCGAGGCACCGAGCACCTCAAGGTCAGCTGCGCTGAACGCCGGCTCCGCTGCCACGTTCTCGGCGACAAGAGGCCTGTCGGTCGCAACGATCTGGTCGATTGCCTTCCGTGGCAGGCGCATCCGGAAGCGGTCGTCGCTGCCTTCGCTCCAGCCAGCACCCACGGTAATGTCCGGCATCCCGTCATCGTCGAACAGTGAGACGATACCGTGTCGCATCTGCACAAACGATTGCAGAAGGCCTACGACGTTGGCCAGCGTGACCTCGAGCCGGCAGGGAGCGGTGAGTATTTTCGATATTTCGAAGATACCGGTCAGCGCGCTCTCGCGCAGCGGCTCGCCCGAGAGCTCGCGCTCCGTCTCTGGATGAGAGGCAGGTATCTCGCGTGCGGAAGCGATATGCAGCATGAGGCGGTCTCCGTTATTTTGATCATCCTCCCTAGCACCTTGTTCGGATTTGCGAGCTTCGTTTTGCATGTCATGCTCGATCTAGCGTTACGAATTAACGAGATGACATAGAAGCGTAACACCTTTTCATGGCACGACGGTAACCTTACAGTGGTTTGATTTCATCTTTTTTCGGAATAGGTGCGCGACGTCAGCGTAGAACACGAACTTCAACGCTGAGGCTTAAGTCAGCCGCGTTGCCAGGCTTGGTCGATTCACAGATGTTGCCCACCATTGATCGGCACCTCGGCCCCCGTAACATAGCTTGCGGCATCCGAGCATAGGAAGAAGATGACCTTGGCCACTTCGTCGGGTGTTCCCACTCTGCGCAACGGGATGTTTGGCACGAGACGCGCTTCCGTGTCGGGCGACAACATGTCCGTTCTGATCTCGCCTGGCGCGATCGCGTTCACACGAACGCCATAGGGCGCATAATCGTGGGCCATTTCGCGTGTGAGACTCGCAAGCGCGGCCTTCGACGTCGCGTAGGCGCTGCCGGCAAACGGGTGCACCCGCGAACCAGCGATCGACGTCACGTTGACAATCGATCCTGACGCGGCCCTTAGCTCGTCAAATAAACCCCTCGCCAGCAGGATCGGGGCCACGAGATTCAGATGGAACACTCTCATCCAGGTTTCAGTTGACGTCGTCAACGAGGTCAGCCGGTCACCATCAGACGTCTTCGGCGAGATGCCGGCGTTGTTCACTAATGCGTGCAAGGGTGCGCCCGCCAAGCGTTCCTTGACCTGCGCGATCAAGCGCGGCAGCATTTGATAATCGCTAAGGTCGACCTGGACATGATCCTCGCGCCCGGAGTCCCACGGGCACCGCGCGCCATCGAATGGCTGGCGCGCGCAAGAAATGATGCGCCAACCTGCCTCCGAAAACAGCTTGGCAGTGGCATGCCCAATTCCGCGCGATGCCCCAGTCAGCAACATCGCCTTCTGCTCTCCCTGATGGAGGCGGGCTTCATCGGCGCGAAAGGGACAGCCCAAATGTGTCTCGGGCAGCGGACCTGCGATCAGATCGTCATTTGGCAGATCGAGACCCACGCCCGCCTCCTCTCCTGTAGCGCCGCTGGCGAACACGTAGCAGGATTTGGGCCACTCCGATGCACGCAAAGACGCTCCGGTTTTGCGTCCTAATGTCGCGCACGCCAAAAGCTTGGCGGATTCGCGACATGGTGCGTGTGCTTTGCAACATCGATGGTGCATCACCCACACAATGCCTGGAGCACACTCGGTCACTGCTAGGACCAGACACCACACTGCGCTCTCGTGATCGAGATCCGAAGCAGCGAGCGGATAAGGAACGCTCCTCGTCGAGGCAACGATCGGTCACGATGGTGGAGACACCCAGTAACCGTGTCGGTACGAAACAGAACCTGACGCACCAACTCCATACGTTAGGTTTTCTCGCAACTGATACCGAGCTCATCGCAGCACATCGCCGCGCTGATTGGTTGCGCGATCACGAGCGGGCGCACTGAATGTCCAACTCAATGCTCGAACCCGAAGGGTCCGTCCGCGCGAGCGAGTGGCGGCCGCGGCAACGGAACTCACCGGCCCAACGTAACCTCCTTCGAAAACTTGATCCGCGACGAACCGCCGAGAAGCTTTCACTTGCGGGTCGTCGCGAGGCAAGGCCGAGGACGATGTCCATCTGGTCAGCGTGGTGGCGGTACGGTAACGCCGCTCTTGTCAAGATCGAGCTTCAGCGGACGGCATTCGGCCGCCGCATCTTGCTGTTCTCCAGGGCAAGGGTCCGTTGGAACGTCGGTTTGGGCGATCAATTGTCGTCCGGAAACGTAGTGGCAGTGCTGCTCGATGCAAAAAGCGGCGATCAGATCGATGAGACGGGTTACGACTTTCATGAAGCCACGAGTTCTTTTGATGCTTCTTCAATCAAGATCAATCGGCTCGGATCGTTCAAATCGAATTCTATAACGCGCGGCGCAAAGAGGCGCGCATAGCGCGTGAAAGCGCTCGTCGGGGGGAAACGGATCACGGTATCGCATCGCGCAAGAAGATACATCTCGATGAGAGCGGAAAAGCCGCCCTCAGCTCCGAGCGCCGCGCTGTGCAACGGCCCGGCCTGAGCTGCCTGGAAGCGCTTTGGGATGGTGAAAACGTCAGGAAACATAGCTGACACCCTCTCAAGGACGTGCGCGCTGTCTGTGCACAGGAACGCCCTGACCGGTTTTGCATGCGGTAACGCCTTGGCCTTGTCGATGGCGTTACAGACCTGTTGCAAAGCCCGCTCGGGATCAGCCCAGTAGGGCGCATGCCCCATAACATCCTCTCCGTTGCCGTGCCGAACATGAATGCCGATCACGCTGAACGACGCAAGGTGCTCACGGAAGATGGCATCAATCCGTGCCTGCACTTCGGATCGCGGCTTGATGCTCCGAAAGATCTCTCGTTCAGCCTCCTCATCGCAGCGCCACATCAGGCAGGCGTCACACACAACTGTATTTGCATCGCTATCTTGCCCGCTTTGGAACAGCTGATCGAGTTCATCGCGTTCCCGGAAAATCTGCTCATCCGGGCGATAGGCGCAATCAATAGCTGGCCTATTCCACCATGCCGGGAAAAATGGTCCAGGAAATGAGTGCTGGTTGATCCGGTCGTCGCAGATCACCTGTACGCCGGCAATATCTTGAACCGGTTCGAAGAAGACGGGAAAGGCGTTGGTGAATGGTTGATCGAGATAACAGGACCCCCGCCAATCGATGACCAGCTTCCGTCCGGTCCGCTCGGCAAAACGCCACGCTGCAGCCAGCGACCACAGGCAGTCGCCCAAGCCCGTACGTCGTCGGGAAACAACGAACTGATCATTTTTCGAACCGCCAGGCATCTGCATTGCCTCCTTCCGGACTCCTGGTTGAACAAGAGACGTCATTGGAGACACCTCACATATGGTCTTGGCCGATGTTATGGTCGGCGCTTGTGCTGCTCGCGCGTTGCGTCGGTAGAACTTCATAGCAGCGCTATCCTCGTAGTGGGTTCTCTCAACGCCTCCCTCTTTTCTTCCACTAGAGTTGTTGCGCCGATATACCCGATTTCAACTGGATGCCTATTGGTGCCCTATTCCACCTCGGCCTAGCCTCCTGTACATGGAGGCGCAGTCTTGGTCTTACATATGATCGCCGGTTATGCTTCGCCCAGCGCTTTAATGCGGACGCAAGCGGCGCGTGGCGGATGCAGCCGAACGCCCCGCTGTTCCCACAAGAGCCGAAGTTCCTTGACGAGATCTTCGCGCCGGGGCTGGTCCAACATAGTTGTGTCGAGAAGCCAGCCGAGCGAGGCCTCCCCCTCGATCCGCATCAGCAGGTCGAAGAGCTCATGCGAGATACGCATGCTCTCGCGCCCCGAATGTCCCATACGGATCTCGGAAACCGTTTCCTGACGATCTTCCGCTGTGTAAGAGCGAATACGATGAAGGGATGCATACGGAGGCAATGAAACGCCCAGTGTACACCAATCCGGCAGTGTTGCCGGCCGCTTCTCGACGAGGAATGGCTTAACTACAAGTCCGTCCAGGTCGGTCGTCAAGAAGGTGACGATGGCGTCTGAAACGGAATCGACGATCGGCTCGGCATTGTTGTTAAAGGACGTGTTTAGAAGAACCGGGATGCCGGTTCGCTTCTTGAATGCATTAATGACATCCCAATAGGCAGGATTTGTGTTGCGCGAGACCGTTTGCAGCCGAGCAGTTCCATCAACGTGCGTGACCGCACCAAGCACGCTATGGTGGGCCGCCCGCACACGAACCACGAAGTTCATGAAGGGAAACTCCCGCTTGCCGCCTGGGAGCTCAAAGAACTCGCTTGCATCCTCCTCCAGCACTGACGGCGCAAACGGACGATAGCCCTCGCGCTTTTTGACCATCGCGTTTATCCGGTTCTTGTTTTCCGCTGGCCGCGGGTCGGCGAGAATGCTGCGGTTGCCAAGCGCACGTGGCCCGAACTCAGAACGGCCCTGAACCCAGCCGATGACAGCGCCATTTGCCATCCAGTCCGCTGCACTCGCTGCGATGTCATCACTACGTTGAAAATCGAGGTGGCTGGACCATGCATTGAGCTCGTGTTCTATGGCTTGCTCGGTCCCGAGATCGGGTCCCCAATAGACGTCCGACAATCGCTCGCGCGGCGCGGGCCGGCCCAGCTCGTTTGACATCATCAATGCGGCGCCGAGTGCGCAACCGGCGTCATGCGCCGCGGGCTGGACGAAGATGTCGTCGAAAAGGCCGGAATAGAGCAGCTTACCGTTCATCGTGCAATTGTGGGCTACGCCTCCCGCCAGGCACAAGCGCTTCATGCCCGTCGCTTCGCGATGATGCCGCAGGATATGAAAGATGATCCGCTCCAGCGCTTCCTGCAGCGAAGCGCTGACGTCTCGATGCTGCTGTGTGAATGCCATTCCCTTTCGCCGGACCTGGATGCTGCGGATCAAGGCCGGGCCGATTCGATCCAGATGGACCCGATAACCGCCATTGTCCAACAATTCATAGAACTGCGCGAAGAGCTCGCGATAGGGCGCAGGGTCCCCATAGGGGGCAAGCCCCATCACTTTGTACTCGTCGAACAACCCGTAGCCGAGATAACGGATCGCCTCGAGATAGAACAGCCCCAGAGAGTTATGTTCTGGAAAGCTTGCGAGTTGCGAAATTTCGGTGCCAGACCCTACTGCCAGCAGACCTGAGAGAAAGTCTCCGCCACCGTCGACCGTAAAGATCAGGCTTTGCTCGAATCCAGACATGGCAAATGCGCTCGCGGCATGCGCTTCATGGTGATTTACGAAGAACACGCGCGACGCATCGACTTCGGTGCGGAACTCCCGCGCCAGCAGCTGACGTAGCAACAGTTTGGCGTCTAACGGCACGGCCTGAGAAAGAAATAGCCGCTCCAGCATGGTATTGCAGTAGGATTCAGTCGCGTAGAACGCGATGCGGTCGATCTCGCCAAGCTCCACTCCTGCAGCTGAAAGGCAGTATCGGATCGAGTTGCTTGGCAACTTGTTGGAGTGCTTGACTCGATTGAGGCGCTCTTCTTCGACAGCAGCAAGCACGCGGCCATCCCGCACGAGCACTGCAGCGCCATCGTGCAGAAATGTATTGGGCAGCTCGGCCGAGTTTTGATAGATTCTGTCCAGACCGCCACTCACTCCGAGACACAACATCTCGCTCTCCATTTGGTCATGACAGGAAGGCGAACCGCCCTCCCCAACTAGTTCGTCTGTACTGTCACGCTCCCTCGGCCACGCGGGCCAGGAAGCACAACCAATGCTTTGCGAAGTCCGGCCCGGCGCCGAGCCGGCTCAGCCTATTTGGGTGCTGGGCGTTCCCGCACCGTCCGACCGATCCGGCGCCGTGCGCCCGGCTTGTTATAAAGCCATTGCGACTGCCCCTGTCGCAGCTCACGCTACCTCAACCAAGACAGCGCATCGCGAATTCCGTCAACGCAGCAGACGGCGCCGAAACAATACCGTCGACACAAAGAAAGGTAATACCGCGTACATGCAGAGCGCACCGACATGGAAGGCAGCCCCGCCGCTGGCCGCACGGTCCAGCATCGCCGGGCGGATGAGATCGACCGAATGCGCCAGCGGCAACAAGCCGGCGATGTGCTGAAAGGAGCTCGGCAGTTGGCTCATCGGAAAGACTGCGCCACACAGAAACACCATGGGTGTCAGGATTAGCGTCTGGTAAAACACGAAGTAGTCGTAGCTCGGCGCAAGAGATATGACGACCATCGCCAAACTTGCAAAGACAAGGCCGGTCAAGGCCACCGTCGGCATCGCATACAAAATGGACGCCCAGGACGCATAACCCAGCGTCGCAGCGACAATTCCGATTGCGGTTCCGGCCAGAACGGACTTACTGGCTGCCCACACCAATTCGCCCAGAACGACGTCGCCAAGCGTGAGTTGTGTGGACAGGATTGCTTCCCAGGTACGCTTGGCATCCATCCGAGCAAAGGTTGCATACATGGTTTCAAAGGTCGCGGACGTCATGGCGCTGGTCGCGACCATGCCTGCTGCCAGGAACGAGATGTAGGAGGTCCCTTCAACACGACCCACGATTAGCCCGAGCCCAAAGCCAAGGCCAAACAGGTTGGTTATGGGATCTGCGAGGTTGCCGAGAACCGATGCAAGCGCGACTTTCCTCCATGCCAGGAAGTTTCGACGCCATACTGCAATCCAGTTGTACGCATTAGCGGGCATTAGCGCCGCATAGCTTTCACCCATCCCTCACTTCTCCATCTCGCGTCCGGTCAGCCGCAAGAACACGTCTTCGAGATTCGGCGGCCGCTGCAGAATGCGAAGGCCCGCTCGGCCGCGCAGTTGAACACGTACTTGCTCCGGATACGGCGCATAGCAAAACAGCGTCTCTCCACTCACTTCGATATTCCGAGTATAAGGCTTGAGCCATTCACCGAGCTCATGTGGATCACCGCCATAGATCTCGATCACGTCGCATCCGATATGCTCGTCGATCAAGGCGTTCGGCTTTCCTTCGGCTATCTTGCGTCCACTCTTGAGCACGCAAAGCCGATCGCATAGGCGTTCGGCTTCTTCCATGAAGTGGGTGGTGAGCAGGATTGTCTTGCCACGCGCAAGCAGAACGCGCAGACGCTCCCATATCAGGTGCCGCGCGTGCGGATCGAGGCCGGTCGTGGGCTCGTCCATCACCAGCAGATGCGGATCATTGATCAGGGCCCGCGCCAGTGTCAGCCGACGCTTCATGCCGCCCGACAGATGCGCGACGCGGACGTTCGCCTTGCTTTCCAGCCGTGCAAACTCGAGCAACGAGGGTACGATCGTCTCAACCTTGCGAGCACTCAAGCCGAAATAACGGCCAAATACCAGCAGGTTTTCGCGTACGGTGAATTCGAGCTCGAGGTTATCGAACTGCGGCACAACGCCAACGCGCATACGTGCTACACGCGCGCGCGCAGGCACAGGCTCGTTGAGGATTGTAATCTTGCCCGCATCCGGCGAGATCATCCCGAGCAGCATACGCGCAATCGTGCTCTTGCCGGCTCCATTTGGCCCGAGCAGACCAAAGCATTCTCCGCGCGCAACCGAGAACGACAGCTCATCGACGATGATTTTGTCGCCAAATGATTTTCTGACGCCGGCAAGGTCGATTGCTGCGGTGGACATGTTCATCTTAGGCTGACAAAAGGCGTTCAGCCGAAGTTGGCTTGCTTACGACGGTTTTGGTCCAGAGCAGGCCGTCGCACCACACATGCTCTACGCGCCCCCACTGGCAGGCGGCGGCCACGTCCGGGAAGAATCCTCGTCCATGGAGGTTGGCACTCGTATTGCAGAGCAGCGGAATGCCGGTGAGCTGTTCGAACTCGACGAGCAGCTCGGCGATTTTGTGTGGAGAGTTGCGGGCGACTGTCTGCAACCGCGCGGAGCCATCCAGATGGACGATAGCGGGGACCTTATCGCGCCACTCCTCCCGGGTCTGGTGATCGAACAGCATATAAGGATCTGGCGTCCCGGGACTGAAGATCTCCGGCGCCCGATCCTCCAGGCAAATCGGCGCTACTGGCCGGAAATGCTCGCGGCGCTTGATGTCGTTGAGGTGATCTTTCATTGCCGGCAAGGTCGCTGCTGCAAGAATGCTTCTGCCACCCAACGCCCGTGGCCCAAGCTCGGCGCGTCCCGATAGGAAGATTACGGGTTTGTTGTCAGCAAGAATGGCCGCAAGCTCGCGGAGAGTGCATGGTGCAGGCTCCCATTCTGACGGACTTTCGCTGGCCTGCAGCGCCGGACCGCTATAGACTGACCATTCTAGTGGCCCGAACCCCTTTTGTGCCGCCATCGCGCTGCAAGCGGCGCCAATTGCCGAGCCGCTGTCATTTGGAAACGGCGGCACCCAGACCTCATCGAACAGTCCCGTCGCCCGAAGCGCACTGTTCCACTTGATATTGAGCCCGCACCCCCCGGCTACACATAGGTTTCTCGCGCCCGGAAGCGACGAGTGTCGCAGCAAAACCATCGCAATTTCCCGGACAAGAAGACGTTCCAGGAACACATGAAACGACGCAAGGACGTCTTCGGCTCGCTTGGCCGTCAAGCGCAGCGCGCTCGCCTCAAAAAAGTCGTGTACAGCGGCAAGCGATGCCTCAGCATTGTTGATGTCGGCGCGGTAGCGACGGGCCTGCTCCGTATCCGCAGCGAAGCGCTTTTCGTAAAGCTCCTGAAACACAGCCACGATGGTTTCGTCGAAAGAGCCAAGCGCAATATAAGCCATCAGCTTGCCGGCGATGCCCAAGTCCCAATTGGTGCGATTCGGCTGCCTGTAAGGGCCAAAATGAAGGCCCGCGGCAGCATAGGAATGACCGATCATTGGAAACAGACTGGCAATGAGTCGGGCGCCTCGAGGTTCGACATAGTAGAGACGTGGAAAGATGCAGCCATCCCATACCAGACAGAACGCGGGCTTTCCGGCGCTGGCAAACGGGCTGGTGCTGTATGCCGAGGCGACGTGGCCGGTGACGTGCGGGTAACTCTTATAGGGAAACACCTTGCCGCCAAGGATCAGGCCATAGCCATCGACTGAATCTAGAAGGCCCTCGGCATGGCGCTCGACATATGGCGCCCCCTTCAACGCGATTGGAACCGCCCCACTGAGAACCTGGAACTGCGACTCGATCTCTCCATCCCAGCCGTCGATGACGAACTGATCAATATCTCGTGGATCCAGGCCATGCTCAGCCAACGCGAGCACGACTGCATCGAGGTTATCGACAGATTGATACCGTGGATTGTTGCCGCGCTTCTCTTGTTCGGTGCAAAAGACAAGCTGTCCGTCCTCGACGACAGCGATTGCCCCATCATGTGTTAACTTGATGCCACAGATGCGCATACGACCCCCTGGCCCTAATGACCGTAATTTGGTTGTTCTGACGAGTTAATCGGCTTCCGGAACAGCACGAGCAAACAGTCTTCATTGACCGACTCAGTATGGCAATGAAGACGCTCGATCTCGGATAGGTTCTCATTGAAGAGAGAAATCACTGTTTCCGCACCGGCAGCGTGCCCACAGCGTCGACACGGAGCATCACGCGCGGACCCGAACACCAGAGCGCCATTTGGTGCAAGCATACCGACCAGATTGAGGATGGCTGTGTGCATCTCGGCGATGTCCTTGAGGTAGTAAAGAACCTCGGCCACGACGATCAGATCGAACTGCTCAGCCGTCGAGAACTGCTGAATGTCGCATGTTATCCATGTGATATGTGACCACCTCTTGGTCCGCTGGCGCGCACGCTCGATCGCCTGAGGCATGACATCGACCACGGTGAGCCTTTGGCAGTGCGGCGCCAGCATTTCGGTGAACGCACCGGCTGCACATCCGACCTCGAGGGCATGCACAACGTCACCGTTGCAACGCGACATCCGCAGCATCTGCGCGTATCGCTCCTGCTCGAACGAATTGCTGTCGAGCCGCCATGGATCATCGACAGCCAATTCGCGCTCCAATAGCTGATAGTTCTTGTCCGATGTCACGGGGGCATCCAACCTATTTGTAGGCGCTCGATCGCTCGGGACCGCAAACACTCTCGGTCGCCGCCACGCTCGATGCACGGTGCGAAAGCCCGGGCTTACAAATTGCGGCAGAGCTCACACCACTTCTCGCGGAGCTTATTCCGGTGGCCGCATGCGGAATGACAGCTTTATTCTCTCCGTCGCTTGCCACCATGACTTTACGCGACAGCCAATCGCTATTGCTCAATGTACAAAGCGCGTAGGCTTTCATCGGCAGCAAGAGAAAGATATTGATGGGTGTGTGAAGCGAGAAGCCGAGAAACCGCATATCGCGAGCACGGAACGCTGCCACACTGCACCGGACCATCGTCATGGCCGCAATCGTCAGCACCGTCCACCAGGCCACTGACCCGCCGATGACGAACTGCGCGAGCGCAGCCAGTGATGAGAGGGCGAGAAGCAAGGGGCCGAGATTTTGTCCGACAACGTCGAGCGTCAGATAGCGATCCAACTCGGGCAGCAAGCGCAACGCAAGAAATGTGTCTCGAAAGGTACTGCGCGCCCAGCGTAGTTGCTGTCGCAGATATGGTCCAAGGCTGTCCGGCACCACTGTTGCTGCGATCGCGTCGGGGACATACTCGGTTCGAAACCCCGCCTTGAGCATAAGGATCGTTAGATGACGATCTTCGCCGAAATCACTTGGCTTTCCACGAAAAAATTGCGTTTCGTATTGATCAAGCAGCAAGGCGAGCGCAGAGCGACGATACATGGCACACGGCCCGCAGCAGCACATCACGGCGCCGAAGCGTGCCTGCGCCGCGCGCTCTTCGTTGCAAGCCAACCAGTATTCCATATCGATCAGCTTGGTCAGCCAGGTCTCGTTGCGATTGCTCGCTACCAACTGCCCCATGGCCGCGCCGACGTCGGGGTCCTGCATCTTCGATACAAGCTTCGTGACCACGTCGACGGCAAGGATCGTATCCGAGTCGACGTTCAGGACCAGATCGCCGGAAGAGCTGCGTATCGCAGCAATCTGCGCCTTGCGCTTTCCGACGTTCTTGGCCATCAAGATGATGCGAAACCTCGGATCGCTCGCATAGATTTTGTGTACGGGTCCCAACAGATCGCGATTTGCGGATCCATCGTCGACCACAATGACTCTCAGTTTTCCGGCGTAGTCTTGACTTGCAATCGACGCGAGGCATTCGGAGAGTGTGTTTGGGTCCTCATTGAAACAGGGCACGATTACATCCACGCTGGGCAGAACCACCCCGGCTTGCTCGAGATCGTTCTGCAGCGATGAGGGATTGGTCGGCTGAGCGTAAAGCGCCTGCGCGCTCTTGTAGATGGTCGAGAGCAGCGCATAAGACGAAACGGCGACAGCGCTGGTTGTAGCGAGCAGATCCATGGGGTGCCAGTTTTGTTCAGTGAAGTTGAGGAAGCGGATGGATTTCGAACCCGCGCAGTTGCAGTGCCGGAATCAGATATGCCAGCGCCCTCACCGTCTGTTCACGCGAGGTACTGTCGATGCACGACGCCTCCTCGCCGGGCGGATATCCGTCGTGCAGGAGCACAATTGCTCCCGGGCGAACAGCCGCCAGCACTGACTTCACGATGCTATCAACCCCAGGACGCGACCAATCTCTCGGATCGACCGACCAGTGCACAGCAGCGAGGCCAGCCTTGGCCGACGTAGCAAGCACGTCTTCGGTCCATATGCCGTAGGGTGCCCGCATGTGCCGGGGCAACGCTTGTGGGCATGCCAATCGGATTGCCCTGCTCGCCGTTAGCACCTCATCATGTATCTCCGCTGCTTCGCATCTGGACAGATCGGGATGCGTCATCGTGTGGTTCGCAACCTCGTGCCCCTCGGCGATCATTCGTCGAATGAGTTCAGGTTGGTCGGCCGCGTACGTGCCGATAACGAAGAAAGTCGCGGGGACCCGATGTTGCGTCAGGACATCGAGGACGAGCGGCGTGCAAAATGGATTGGGCCCATCATCGAAGGTCAAGTAGACCGAACGACTTCCGCTAACGTCGCCGTAGTTGCACCGCACCGCAGATAGGGGGATGAGTTCATTCACAGCTCGGGCCCGTTCCGATCGATAATTGTTCCCGCCGGCCACTCGCCCATTGAGCGTCCAACTGGGAACACCACCACGAGCACGTCTTCGATGCGGATCGGCGACAAATTGGGGTAGACATCTGCCTGGGTGGAGCGGACGCGAATGCCTGGCATGAGGGTTGCCAACCCTCGCCTTCCGACCAGTCTGGTCAGATGCTTCTCAAGTGCGGGCCGGACCGTACCAAAGCCGAACGGCACCCCAAGCTCCTGCAGCGCAGGATACATCACGCGCATTGAGTGGCTAATTCCAAGCCCCTCAAGATCTGGACGGACGGCATACAATCCCAGTTCGGCCACGAGAAGATCAACGCCGCCAATCTTGATGAAGCGGCGCAGTAAGCCAATATGAGCAGCGACGCCGTGCGCGTCGTAACCGATTACGCGCATTTCAGGTCTTGCGCCGGCCCAACTTCGAATACCCTCGAATGGCTGTGCATTGAATGCACCAGTCGGCCCATAGCTCTTACGAAAGAAATCGGCGAGCTCGGCATGATCGGCGAGCTGCAGCTCGCTTTCCCAGCGAAGGCTCCACTGGACCTGAGTGCGCGCGGAAGGCTCTTCCGCAGACGGCGACACGGCAATATTCATGGCGGACTTCCCTGCGCCAGTAGGGATGAGAGCGGATATAGTCACGTAAGACACTCGCTATTCGCCGAACCGCTGATCAATCTGGAATGTGTTGGCATGCGGCATCCGCGCTCGACTATTCTCGCCAGGTCGCCCGAGAGTTGACTGAATCGGAGTGGCGCCATCGTTGGCGGCGAGACGATGGCGCAGCTCGCACGTGTCGTTCCAGCAATGCCATGGTCGACATATGCCCGGACATCCCAATGAGGCGATCGGGTTGTGCAGACTCCATCTGCATCCTGGGAGAGCTCCGTCGCGCCCAAGATCGCGATCGGCATTACCCTCTCTGAGGGCTGCCCATCGGTGTGTGAAAGCTCATCGAGGACACACGCGGCGGGCACTAGATCAACTTCGGTCTTATGCATCTTCGACTCGCCTTGTATTGCGATGGACAGGCGCGCCATTTGGCCAGTCGCCGGAAGTATTCGGCATCTGCGATCTGCGCACGCTGCTTGGTCGCGACACTAAGGTGAGGCTGAGCACGCCCTCAAGTGTACGCGGGTAAACCGCCGATATGGAAAGGGATGGAACGCGCATACGAAGGTTTATCGAGGCCTGCCTAGCGTCGCATCGCGTGAGAGTCGCACCTATAACAGGCGCAACGCGCGTGCGGCAGAGATAGCCACTTCGCACACGGATTCGGCAGATCCTCGCACGTCCAGGATTTCTTCTCGGAGCCCGCGTACGACCAATAGCCATCGTGGCATACCTAATTCATTTTCCAAACTGATGTTTGCTATCCAACAATCCGCAGTTTGGTAAAATCGATTGTTTCGATAGAACACATCCACACGATGGATAGACTCACGACATGCGGTTCAAGGGACTTGATCTAAACCTTCTCGTTGCGCTCGATGCTCTAATGACGGAGCGCAACCTCACAGCGGCGGCGCGCCAAATTAACCTGAGCCAGCCCGCCATGAGCGCTGCGATCGCGCGGCTGCGCAGCTACTTTCGCGATGAATTGTTTACGATGAGAGGTCGCGAGCTCGTCCCGACACCCGGCGCGGAGGCGCTTGCGGGTCCGGTTCGCGAGGCCCTGCTGCACATCCAACTCTCGATCATTTCTCGGGATGCGTTCGACCCGACCCTGTCGAGCCGACGCTTCAGGGTCATTCTCTCCGATTTCATGACAATCGTGTTTTTTCGGAGAATTGTTGATCGTATCGCACAGGAGGCGCCTGCGGTGCGCTTCGAATTGCTGCCATTTTCCGATGAACCCGGTGAGCTGCTTCGCCGCGGCGAAGTGGATTTTCTCATTTTGCCGGAATTGTTCATGTCGAGCGCGCATCCTAAGGCGACGCTATTCGATGAGACCCTCGTATGCGTGGGATGCCGCACGAACAAGCAGCTATTGCGACCACTTACATTCGAGAAATACAATTCAATGGGGCACGTCACCGCCAAGTTCGGACGGGCGCTGAGGCCCAACCTCGAGGAGTGGTTCTTGCTCGAGCACGGCTTGAAAAGGCGCATCGAGGTCGTTGTGCAGGGCTTTAGCCTGATTCCGCCCATATTGTTCGACACGGGCCGCATAGGAACAATGCCCTTACGTCTAGCCAGACACTTCGAAAAGTGGATGCCCCTGCGGATCGTCGAGCCACCACTCCCACTGCCCACTTTTACCGAGGCCGTGCAGTGGCCTGCGTTCCACAATACCGATCCGGCGAGCATTTGGATGCGGCGGATATTGTTGGAGGAGGCGTCCAACATGGGATCTGCAGATCGGAAACTACCAACGCGCAGGCGCTGCTAGGTCCACCACAAGCTGCTCCGGCAGATGCAAATATCCCACTCATCATTCGACGTGTCTGCCTTGTCATTTTAGCTTCCCGGACGGCCATGCTGCAAAACGCACGCGCGAGCCGGCCCGGGATTGTGAACGATTGCCGGCCCGTGCGCCTAACGATCCCGCAAACCGTGTAGTGCGCCTGTACTGCACGCGAGGTCCGACGCCATCGCGGAAGGACGCGAGCTTTCGAGTACGATGGTATTTGGCGAAGCGAATTAAATCGCTTGAACCTGACACTGCGTCAGGTTGTAATTTGCCTCCTGACCAATGCTGCGCAGGCGGACGTCAACGGGTCACATCGCGTGAACTCCTGGCTATGGCAGGATAGGCACTAAGGCTGGTTTGCCAATGGCGGCTCGACTAAGTCGAGTTGCGAGAGTGCCGGGAATCGACGAGATCGATCAGGTTGGCGCTCCCGACGGCTCGAGCCGCAGGTCGTCGTCCCCGAGCGCACTGCGTGCCATTCTGCGATGCTCCGCGAGCTTCTTCGCAATCGCACGAGAGGAACTGAGTTGATTCGCGCGAGCCAATGACACCGCTTCAGATGCAGCCGTTGTCGCTCATGGTATGCACTGTAAAAGACGAGCGCGTCGGATAATGAGATATGCGTTTCAACGGCCTTGATCTGAATCTTCTCGTCGCCCTTGACGCCCTAATGACTGAGCGCAGCCTTACCGCAGCTGCACGCAAGATTAACCTCAGTCAGCCGGCCATGAGCGCAGCCGTTGCCCGGCTGCGTTCCTATTTCCGTGATGAGCTGTTTGCGATGAGAGGCCGGAAACTTGTCCCGACGTCACGCGCGGAGGGGCTGGCGGCACCCGTTCGTGAGGCTCTGATGCACATCGAGCTCTCCATTATCGCGCGCGACGCATTCGACCCGGCGCAATCGAATCGGCGGTTCAGGATCGGCCTTTGCGATTTTATAACGATCGTATTCTTCCGACATGTCGCCGAGCGTGTCGCGCGCGAAGCTCCTGCCGTCAGCTTCGAACTGGTAGCGCTCGCCGATGAGCACGATGAACTTCTCCGGCGCGGCGAGCTTGATTTCATTATCCTCCCGGAACCATTCATGTCCAGCGCGCACCCGCGGATAGCCCTGTTCGAGGAAAGGCTCGTGTGTGTAGGCTGCGGCACGAACGGCGAGCTACGGCGACGGCTTACATTTGATCGATACATGACGATGGGCCATGTTGCGGTTAAGCTCGGAGTTGCGCGCATGCCTCCCATCGAGGAGTCGTTTCTACTTGATCGCGGCCTGAACCGACGCATCGACATCCTCGTGCACAGCTACGGCATGATCCCGCCCATGCTGATGGGCACGAGCCGGATAGGAACCATGCCTTTAAGGCTCGTTAAGCATTTCGAAACAACGATGCCCCTTCGGATCGCCGAGCTTCCGCGGCCGTTCCCAACATTTACCGAAGCGGTCCAATGGCCTGTCCTTCAGAACAGCGATCCGGAAAGCATCTGGATGCGAGAGATATTGTTGCAGGAGGCGGCTCGCATGACCTCTACGAGTGATGATTGCTCCATGAGCTACGCTTCGGAGCAAGCGGACACTGAAGGACGCCTGACGAGCGTTGCCTCGCGACTATCGTGACTCCTCTCAAGGACGTGCACGCCTCCTATATCCCGCTGCATGTCTCTACAGCCACACTTTAGACTTCTCCTGCTCTAACTCACGTCCAGCGTCTTCGCTGCCGACGGCTATCATGACGTTGCCGCGGGATTTGCAAATTGGCATGCCGCCCGACGTCAGGTGGCAGTTCAAGTCACCTATTGAGTTGTTTCAGAGGGGCCACACGTCAGAAGCGCCGCACCAAGCGCTCGATACATCGCGCGGGCCAGGCCCCGCCCTTGAGCGCGGCCTCACGTAGCGGCATGAGCAAGATCAACTCGGGGCTCGCGCCATCCGCGCTCAGAACCAGTCGTGCTCCGAATGCGCGGAGTCGATTCCTCCGCCGAGCCGCACATGACGCGCGGCCAGCCCGCCGAGCGATTGTACAGATGACGGGAATCGCTCGTGCTATTTTGCAAGACACCGCGCGCCTGTGTTGCCTTGTCGCATCACCTTAAGGCGCCATGCATCTTCCTCGCTCCGCGCCGCTGATCTGACTTCTTTTGGCCCTATCGCGGCCAAACGTCTTGACGACGTGCGCCGCCTTGGCGCAATGACAAACAAGGAGCCGACCGTTGGAACAGTACAGCGGCGTATTCGATCCGGAAGAACTATCTGTCTTAGGAAGCCTGTTTGATGGCGCAATCAATGCGTTACCGCCGTCGATGCGAACGCCTGAAAATCGGACCGCAGTCGCCAAACTCATCTTGGATAGTACAGAGAGCGGCGCGTCCAGGCTGGCATGCCTGATGAACTTGTTGATCATCATTTCACCTAAGGGTTGATCGCCAACCATTCTGAGGATAGTCACCATCTCTTACGCTGGAATGGAAGACGATCCAGCTAGAGCTTTGAAATAGCTTGAATCATACGTGACGTCAGGTTGTAGGCTTTGAAATTGAACAACATGAGCAAAGCTACACCACGAAGGCGTCGATGGCGCATTGGCGAACTTGCAGAGGCGACCGGAGTGACGGTACGCACGCTGCATCATTATGAACATACCGGGCTCTTGGCCGCATCGGAGCGCACAGACGGCGGTCACCGGATGTACGATCGTGAAAGCGTCCAACGAGTTCATCAGATTCGCGCGTTACGTGAGCTTGGCTTCTCCCTTCACGAGATACGTAAGGCAATGGAGGGCACTACCTCACTCATTGACCTGCTGCGCAAACATTTGGAGCGGATCGAACTTCAAGTCGCTCGAGCGACCCTGTTGCGAGATCGTTTACGCGACATGACGACAGGCAGTGAGATCCAGGTAAGTGTAGATGAGCTGCCTGCAACCTTGGATGCGATGTCTAAGGTCCAGACGCGTAGTCAGACGTCCCGATGTACGTGCAAATTGGCTATAGAGCGCGAGGAGCGGTGGAGGCGAATCCGCGACGAACTGCGTGATTGCATGGATCGGGGCGAACACCCTTGCGGTGAGCGAGCGAAAGCTGTGGCGGTTGCAGCGCGGCTGCTGATCAGCGAAATCGCCGGAGCCGATTCGCGCGTTTCAACGATCCTGAAGGTCCTTGCGCGGTTGAGTGCCCCTCGCAGTCTGGCCGGTTGGGATCCTACTCTTATGCAGTATCTCGACCTCGCCCTTGCGGGGCTGGAGGATCAGCCGTACTGACGGCCTGGGCGCAGGGATGCGCAGGATCTCGCTGATCATTCCGCCGAGACCACGGTTTATTAGTTTCTCACAAAGGGACTTGAACCGCACGTAACGTCAAATTGTAGGCTCTATCATGGTCGCGGCGTAGCCAAGCTGACGCGCACGACTTCGCTTGGCAGAAGCGACCACATCAGGCTTGGAAGCAAATCGAGCCGCCGGCGCTGGCGGTTCACTTCAGGTGAGCATTGGAGCCCTACAATGTTGGGTCGGCGTTACGTTTTAGCTGCCAGTGCAGCACTGCTCTTCTGCGCCGTCGGCTCGACTACGCGCGCCTCCGACGTCAATATTGCCGTAGCTGGTCCTATGAGCGGAAGCAGCGCGGCGTTTGGCGCACAAATGCGCAATGGAGCGGCGGCCGCCGTCGAGGCTTTGAACGCGTCGGGCATACTTCCCGATACCAAGCTGATATTGACCGTCGTCGATGACGCTTGCGACCCCAAGCAAGCCGTCGCAGTTGCGAATAAACTCACAACCGAGCGCGTCCGGCTAGTCGTTGGTCACTTTTGTTCTTCTTCGTCGATTCCGGCCTCTGACGTCTACGATGAAGCAGGCATCATTCAAATGTCACCTGGCTCGACAAGTCCTCAACTGACAGAACGTGGCCTTAAGACGGTGTTTCGGATTTGCGGCCGTGACGACCAACAGGGTCTCGTTGCAGCTGAGTACATTCACGCAAATCACCATAACGAGACGATCGCAGTGCTCGACGACAAGAGCACGGCGGGTAAGGGCATTGCCGACGTGGTTGCGGCACAGCTGCAGAAATCCGGCGAGCACGTCATTCGAAAAAGCTACATAGCCGGTGAAAAGGATTACGCAGCACTGGTCTCAAGAATGAAGAAGGACGGCGTGCGGGTCGCCTATATCGGCGGCTATCATACCGAAATTGGACTGATCGTACGCCAGGCGTCAGAAGCAGGTGCCGGCCTCATCGTCATGGCAAACGATCCACTGATGACCTCTGAATTCTGGGCCATTACCAGCAGTGCAGGAAATGGCACATTGTTCACCTTCATGGCCGACCCCGTCAAGAATGCCAAAGCGGCCGGCATCGTGGCCAGACTCAGCGCTGCCAATCTGTCTGCCGAAGGATACACGCTTTACGCCTATGCAGCAGTCCAAGCATGGGCAGAGGCGGTAAAGCGGGCCAGCTCTTTCGATGCTCGACGAGTGGCCAGCGCACTTCGTTCGTGGCCGATCGATACCGTGATAGGCCCAATACTGTTTGATTTTAAAGGAGACAACGCGGCTCCTGGATTTCTCGTTTACCGCTGGCGTGACGGGCATGTTGAAGCCGTCAAGCAGAACTGATCGGGGACGACGAGCAACCTCCCACAATTCAGCCAGTGATACAGAGAATGAAACGCCCTCACGACCTTGGTGCGGCCCTACTGGCGTGCACTCTTATACTCGCGGTTTTCGGAGCATTTTTGGCGTTCGCTGCAGCGCTGGCAGAGCTGCCTGACGTCGATCCACTGGGGGATGAGTTGCGTCCGATGATAAACAAGTAGTGCTTGTGCAAACCCTCAGTATCGCACGACCACCTTGGCAGGCATGTCTTGATCAGACCGATGGTCGCTCTTTTTGGTTCACCGGCTCCTCCTCAAGTAGGCCTCTATGCCGTCTGCAACGGCTCGGCGACATCACGAAGTGCCGGTGGTTTCTTCCCACAACGTAGCCATGGAACTCAATTTGCATCAGCAATTTGCGTCATCGAGCCGGCATACCGACAGATGCACATGCGCGCTGCACTCTATGAGCAGGCGCGCCCCGTGCGAGGTCCTGCGAACAGCACACGGCAAGACGGCCAATTGGCGTTCCGACCGAACAGCTCTCCTCGTGACTTGCGTTGCCATCAATGGGCCCCCATTCCCGCTGTCCGCCGCCTTACTGGAAGGCTCGTTACCGTCCTGGCACGGCAATGCCGACATGCGAGGAAAAGCTCCACCTTGGAGCGAACCGCCGTCAGGCCGGCCGCCGCGACATGCCAATGGGCTGGCTACACACGAGCCAGAACATTCTCGACATCAATGTGATCGGCCATGCCATCGGCGTGCGCATCTTTGGGCGCCGTTATGCCTTCGCGAACAACCTTCGGCCTGTCGGGCCTGAAAGGCAGGAAGTTGCAGCCGACTTCGCTGAACTTGACCCTTCTGGAGTACCCTCCGACCCAAGCGTCGTGCTGGCGCGCGGCAGCTGACCTCCTATTGGCAATTTGCTCTGGCCGGAGTGCAAGTCCTCCCCCAAGAAGGGCGGACAGATGAAGCGACCGAGATTCACGGAAGAGCACATTATCGCGATATTGAGGGAGCATGAGGCCGGCGCGAAAGCGGCCGATCTAGCTCGTAGGCACAGGATCTCTGAGGCGGCAATCTACAATTGGAAAGCCAAGTTTGGCGGCATGGACGTTCCTGCGGCCAAGCGATTGAGGGCCCTGGAAGAGGAGAACGTGAAGCTAAAGATGCTTCTGGTGGAGCACATGCTCGGTGTGACGGCCCTTCGCGAGCTCCTGTCAAAGTAGTGATCAGACCGCCATTTGCAGATTCTCATGACCCAATCGCATCGTGCAAGCTCGGTGCCTGCACCCAACGAGAGAAGTCAAAAGCGGTCAAATAGCGAACGAGCCGTCTTTGAGACAGACGACATCAGGCAACCGGGACTTCTGTTCCACAAACGGAGATGATCAAGTGAAAAACAGCCCTCCTCCAAGACTAACGTGCGGCATTTTCGACCATTTGGACGACGACGGTCGCGATGTCGCGCGACAATACGAAGATCGCCTCAAGTTGGCGGAAGTGTGTGATTCTCTGGGATTTTACGCTTATCACCTAGCCGAGCATCACTGCACACCACATGGCAGAGGGCCGTCGCCGAATCTGTTTTTATCGAGCGTCGCGCAGCGTACCCAGAGACTGCGCGTTGGTCCGCTGGTCCTGTTGCTCAACCTCTATCATCCTTTGCGCGCGTTCGAAGAGATCTGCATGCTTGACCAATTGAGCGGCGGCAGGCTCGAGCTCGGTATCGGACGTGGCTCCCTGCCGACCGAATGGGGCTATTTCGGCGTCAGCGCGGACGCGGCGCCAGAGCGTTATGAGGAAGCCAGCGAAATCCTAAATGCCGCGCTTAAGGGGCATACGCTATCCTATCACGGACGATTTTTTGAGCTGAGCGAGATACCTTTGACCATGAAGCCTCATCAGCATCCATGTCCGCCGACCTGGATCACGAGCAGCCGGACCGAGTCGGCGGAATGGGCCGCTGAAAATGGCGCCAATCTGGCGTGCCAAGGCCGCTCCTCAGCTGTCCGAAACATTACGAATGCGTTCCGCTCGCATCGGGCGGGCATGACGGACGCGGACGATCGGGAGCCGTTTCTTGGTCTGCTCCGCATGGTCGTGATTGCGCAGTCTGACCGAGACGCCCATGCAGCAGCGGAAACCGCTTATCAGCGATGGCTCGAGAGCTTTAGATTCGTATACGAGCTGAACGCCATTCCGACACCACCTACCCTGCCGCTGACCTTCGATGCAGCGCTCGAGAACGAATTGTGCGTCGTCGGAACACCAGCTTCCGCCCGACAGCTCCTTCTTAACCAGATGGAGGAAGCGGGCGCCAACTACCTACTTTGCCAGCTTGCATTCGGGAACCTCCCGCTGGAAACTTCTCTATACACCGCAACCACAATCAGATCCGAGATCATCGCCAGACAATGACTATCCGATTTTGGCACCTCAGAGAGGCAGCGCGTCGCGACCTCCATCTATGATTGGATGTCCCGAAGTCGCTTATCTAGGACCTCCTGCCTTATTCAGCAGGAGGTCCAAAGACCGATGAGGACTGACTCGCCCCGATGACCATCGTGCAGGCCTCTCGGCCGACGTCGTCGGCGGTGACGTGAACTGATTTGGAGAGCGGCGGCATGTCAAGCCAACGTTGTTCATATGCTGCTGGCCTCATGCGTCTTCCAGAGCGGATCCCCCGATCGCGCGCGCTATCCGCGAGCTGGATGCATCCCATCAAAACTTTCGATTTTACCGTTCTTAACCAAATACCCCATAGTCAATCGCCGATTTTCGGAAAGCAGCCCTTCACGAACCACGTGTGACAATGAACCCAGTTTGCTTTGAGCGTCGTCGCCGGGCATCTCCAGCCGCGCGTGCCTGCATCACCAATGAGACTACCCCATCCTGCAAATCGCGGCACGTGCTGCGCACCCATAGTCGGATGGCGCATCGCAACGTCCCACGCGCCATCTACCGCGTAGTCGCCGACCTAATTGTCGTCATGCTAAAGGCGTTCCAGGAGATTGGCTCTCACGCACTCTTATCGGCTGGGGTCCATGCGTGCGCCGGCTAGGCCTCTGACAAGCGAACTGGGCCCTCGGCCAAGGCGAACCGGACCCCCACATCATCGTGGTCGGCGATTCTCACTCGCTCACACCCTCAGCGCTACTCGGCGCTGGCCGCCTTCACCTGCTTTCTGCAAACTTGCACCGCGGTCATCTCATTCTATGCGCTGTTCGCGACTGACTGCGCGTGTGCACAGCCTTCTGCAGCGGCAATTCGTTCTCGTCACGCGCCTGCAGCCCCGCGAACGCGACAAACGACGCACCTCTTTACTTAGCCTAGGCCTGCTCTTAATTACTCTGGAGAAACACCGTGGAACTCGATCCTTCCAATTCGCGTATACAGGACCTGAAGCACCGCATCGACCTGCAACTGGGCATCGTTGCCGCCCTCATCGGTGAAGAAGGCAACGAACTCGAAGCGGTCCGGCTGCTTAACGCACTCACAAACGAAATGATAAATGCGGAGCTTGCGCTCGGTCAGCTCGGCGATGCGAGGACCAACGGCTACACTAGCGACGGGCAAACAGCGCGAATGTCGGCGGACCGCGGCATCTATCATCCAGAAGACCTTCAGGCCTTGGGCCGGCTTTTCGATCAAACAGTGGCAGCTTTACCTGAGGCTCTGCGTACGCCTGCCAACCGAATTAAGATCGCCAAACTGATTCTGTCGCGTGCAGCGGAGTGACGTTCGATTCGGTGTACTCCGGCCGTTGAGGACGCGATGAAACGCCATTCATAGCTGGGCTTACGCCGCGCTGCGGTCTTGCGCGCCCAGCACCGCAGCAAGGCTCAAGATTCAATGGGCTTATGTCTCGCGAGCGAGCCGCTTCCGTTGCCCTGTCATATTGCAACCTCCGGCATCACAGCGGGGTTTGAAAGGACGCCATCGCGCCGGGGAGGTCATCATCGACTCTCATCTCAGCTGGACTTTCTTGTATCAAGTACATCGTATCTATAATGACTTATATTCCGCAGCTAAGCGAATGAATGCGAAGCAACGTATGTGGCGACGCAGAGGCATGGTTGTCTCGTTCGGTACGTTTTCCTCAATGGTTCGGCGCTTGTGTTGCGGCAGCACCTCTTACATCCCGCAACGCACTACATTCCACGGCTCCTTGCAGGACAACACCAACCAGATCATCGCAATTACCCCGCATCTCGTCACCGCCTTCTCTACTGCACTCCCACTTGACGCAAAACGTCACACCACGCGGCCATGCGAACGGGTCAAACAACAGAAAGACGGGCGCGCCGTCGATCATGTTAGAACGCCGACAAACACTGTCCAGACTGCGTCACGCGCTTAGGCGGTGAATCGTACAAAACGGTCAATACTGGGGTTCAAACGCTTCGTATTTCGAGGTTACGAATGTGGTGAAAGGTCAGCTCGTCCGCTAGCACCGTCGCGCCGACCCAATCTGGCCCGCTCTTCTAGTTTCTTGGATTAGCCACCACCACCGACCGCAAGCAATTTGGGCAATTCGGCATGAAAGCGCGCGATAACGCACGCCCGCCTTCGAGTGATACAGAATCATTGAACTGAATTTGATACTACGACGTTCGGTCATCCGCGCTTCAATAAGCGTCTGTATAAATCTGATCGTAGCGTCGACAGTGGCTCGATGCGTGAGCGCGCCTACGGACCCGATCTCTTGCTTGCTTGATAGGCCACCGGCACTCGATGCTTCGACAACGCGACCTCTTCGTATTCAAGATATCGATTGGAGTTTGAGATGGATCAGATCTCATCCGAGCAGATGCAGGCGCCCGAAATTCTCGTGAGCGCCGCGTTTGACAAGGCGTGGCGCTTTGTCGAGAAGGATCCGCTGCTGGCACATAATCACAAGACAGTACTTCATAGCCGATTGCGAGCTTCCCTGGAATCTTCGATAAGGAACGGCGAACGGAATACCTTGCATCTGGCGAACGAGGCGATACGAAAATTACGCGCAGAATTGACAGCCTCGACCAAGGCAGCAAGATTACTCACACTTCCGCGGCAATAACGATCAGCTATGTCACTGCTCTCCGCAATCTTAAGTCGCAGATTAGCATTCTCGATACATGGTTGTCGCATTATTTTTCCACCACTATTTTGCCCGAACCGCTTCTGAACTAATGCAGCGGGTACAAAGCGCCAAGCGCTGGGCAAGTCAGCTAAGGGTCAGAGTAAGCGACGACGAGGCAGGATAAGCTCGTTACCCCTTAACGTGACACTGTGCATACGAAGATTCTACTCATGCCCTAAACTCGGGACGCGCTTGGACAACTTCAGCGTAATGCCTCGTTAGGCGCTGCCGCATCCGCAAGCGCGAAGCAAATTAGCTACTAGAAGCAGGCAAGCCGCATCGACCTTTTTGGCTCCTCCGCGGGCGCACAGAGACCGTTGAGAAGCGTGCAAGAGTTACTATCGGCGGTATTGACCTTCGCTCATGGTGCGTGCCTATCGGCTAAGAGCATCTTGGTCGGGCTGTGCATGGCGATGAATGCGCGCCCAACAATCTGACGCAGCGTTCGATTCGACCCGTTTCTTGCAAAACAATGTTGTGCTGCAGTTACAGCAATTCGCGGCGATGTTGTTAAGACGCACAGCGCCGGGGGGCATCGAAAGGAACAACACTCGAATGAAGAATTTGCTGATTCTGACTGCATGCATCGGCGCACTCGGTGCGGCCGCTCCCGCATTTGGCGCGGACTTCGCCGGGCAGCCCCTCAACGTCAAAGCGCCTCCGCTGCCGGTTGCCCCCCCAGTTACCGACTGGACCGGCTACTATATCGGTATCAATGGGGGCTGGGGATCGAGCCATAATTGCTGGGATTTCAATGGCGTCACTCCCGAGGGCTGCCATAATTCGGCTGGAGCCACCGTCGGTGGTCAGATTGGCTATCGTTGGCAGATCTTCAATACAGTCTATGGCATCGAAGGTCAGGGCAACTGGGCCGATTTCAACGGCTCCAATGTCAGCACCGCCTTCCCGGCAGACGTCATTGGCACCAAGACGGATGCGTTCGGCTTGCTAACCGGTCACATCGGTTACGCGTTCAATGCCGTTCTGTTGTACGCTAAGGGCGGTGCTGCGGTGACCAGCAACACCTATCACATCAATTCAGTGACTACCGGAGCCGGGATTTCCAGGAACGACGATGTGCGTTGGGGTGGTGCGCTGGGCGCAGGGGTCGAAGTCAGCCTCACGCCGAGTTGGTCGGCTGGCGTTGAGTATGACCATTTGTTCATGCAGGGCAGCAGCGTGCTCTTCCCAACATCCGGCGGCGATCGCGTCCACCAGGACGTCGATCTCATCTCGGCACGGCTCAATTACAAGTTCAGCCCGGCGTTTGGCAGATAGTGATATCCACGCCAGCGGCGTCGAATCGAGATCCCCGACCGTCGGTCGGGGTTCTTTCTTCAAGTTCCTTTGACCAACAAGCACCCCCTGCCGGCCTTTTCCAAACACCAGTCGTCCCAGCTGGCTCATAGGCTGGATAAAACGCATCGCCGTGCTCCAACACTCGTTGAGGAGCTCCGATCCGACGCGACGAGGGGTTGCAATCGCTTGCCTCAACGGAAGCGCGAGCAACAATTAACCGTTGGCGCCAGCTCCAATTCGAGTGAGCAATTCAAAAAACATTGAGGCGAATCGCAATAGCGACTGCCTGGATCCGGGTGGTCGCACCCAACTTTCGCATCGCGTTTTTGATATGAAAATTGACGGTATTCAAGCTGATTTCCAAGATCACCCCAATTTCCCATGACGATTTTCCCTCCGCCACCCACCGCATGCAAGTGATCTCCCGCTGCGACAGGGTCACTTTCTTCTCTCCGCCATTATTGCAAGGACGTGCGATCTCGCCATGGGCGGTATGAAAGAGCGAAGCCAATGCGTTGAGATGGCCGATGCGGTCCTGAGGATCAACATCGTCGGATGGAGATGCAAACGACACCACCGATACACGGCCCAGCGGCCCAAACAACGGCACGCTCATACCATGCTTCAAGCCGGCCTCCCTGGCCTCGTCCAGTACGCGTCTCTCGTCTGGCTGAAGTTCATAGTGGTTCGCGAGTTGATCCCACAAAAACGGCCGCAACAGCATCGGCGTCCGCCGAACCACCGGATCGATGGTGTGATACTTGTGTTTGAAGTATCGCTCGCACCAATCTGGTGGCCACTTCACGGCCACGGTTGGGGGTGGATATTCCGCCAGGCGAAGTGGCTCAACGAAGTTGAGGGCGCCATAAGCAACCTCACCGAACCCCTCTTCGGTGGCGCAGTTTACGAGGAGCTCGAACAGCGCTCTGAGCGAATGCGTCTGTTTTGCGCATTCAGTGAAGCTAAAACGATCCATGATCGGCGGCTGAGGACGCCGATCATGGTCGGTGTCGCTGCGTTCGATTGCGCTTGTTTCAGGCGGAGCCAAGTTGGATTCCACGGCCTGAACCTCCCGGGTTTGCTCTACGAGAAGTCTGGAGCGCCCGCATGCTGCCAGACGCCATTTCCGAATTCGGGGCTCTGCCGGCCACTGCGGCGGCGTGATCGTCTTCGTCAAACAACCGAGGCGCCGCTGCTATCCTGTGTCTTAAGCCGAACAACGCGACGCAACCGTAGCGCCGATGCCCATCCAATGTGATCTAACCGGCTCCCCTGTGACGCGCTGGTAATCTAGGAATCGCCGCTGGGCCGGCCACCTTGATTGGTCCGCGCTCTCGATCTCTGACGCACATGCGGAGCGCGCGGATTTGAGGAAATCCGACTGTCCTAACGGTTCAGCCGGCGATACGAACCAAACAGCACGACCGGTTGCGGCGTCAGCATAGGTCAGATTGGCTCGTGCGAAACCCAGGTCCGGTGCGAATGAAGCTTCGCTGCATGTCAAGGTCGAGCACGAGCAGACTATAGGCACTGAGCTTCCCGAACGAGGTGAGCTAGGGTACGCCGACCCGCTGGCGGGCGCCGGCTCCCCACTGCGTGGTGTCACCGTCGATGCTCTGCTTGCCGGCGAAGGTGATAGTGGCGTCATTTTTCCTCCCCCTCTTGCGAATTCGCATCGCCAGCCCTTGGCCGATCCTGGGCCCCTCCGCCGCGTCGAGGACGCGATCGATAAGCAACATGCAGCAGAAACCCCAAGAGGTAACGACCTAGCATTAATGCGTGGTCTCTGAGGGGCGTGCAGGTCCGGCGCGAATAAATCGAAGGGGCGAATAGAAGTGGCGCCAACGATGCAACGAGAGACACGCGATGTCGCGAGAGCTCCTTGACGCAGAGGACACGTTGCATGTGCATCTCCAGAAGGGAGAGGACTTGGGATCGGACCAGCAAGTGTCATACCAGTTTTTGTGTTTGCACAATCATTCGTGGAAGCAAGGGCTTGGCAAACGGGCGGTTCCAGTACATGGCGTATTGAAGCAATCGTGACATCGGAAGGAAACGCGACAGCACCATTTGCGCGAGCCGCGGCACCAATTGATCCAGATCAAAAAAAGAATGCCGTTTTCGCGACGGCAGCCCCTCCAACGCGTCGATATCCCAAGCGCAGCGAACTTCTGGCCTGAAAGCACGGAGGCTGGCCGATCAGAGATCGACGACAAACACGGGTCCGATCACCGGCAACCGACCTTGCATGTGTAACGGCTCGGAATGCCCGTGGACGTCAGGCGAGGTCGGGAGTACTGCCTACCCGACATGCGTTGTCCATCCACCTGCAAGAGTCTTGGGCAGTCCAGTCAACTACCCAACTTGACAATTGATGGAGACGATCGACACATGGCAATCGTCATGCAATTTGGGTTGAGGATCGGTCCGGCAGCGCATTCTGACTAAACTCGGAATTCAAAGCAACAACCCCGCGGGAAAGACAATTGCACCTCGCCTCGGGAGGGCATCCTTGATGCGGTTCGCAACCAAGGCGAAGCGCGTCGCCAAAACCGGTGAAGTATGTTTTCTCTGGTCCTGGCGATCATCTCACTGCTCTATACGACCGTTGGCCAGGCGGGTGGTACTGCATTTCTGGCGCTAATGGCTTTTGCTGCTCTGCCATCGACAGAGATGCGCCCGACGGCGCTTGGTCTCAACATTGTTGTCGCGACTTACGCTACATGGGTCTTCAACCGCAACAAAGTCGTCGACTGGATAATGCTGCGTCCGCTTCTGCTCTCATCGATGCCGGCGGCGTTTGCCGGTGGCCTTATGGTGCTCGGAGAAGACATTTATAAGACGCTGACCGGGGTCGTCATTCTACTGGCAGGAGCCGTGATGATCGTGCGGCGTGGAGGCGCCGCCGATCGCATTTGCGAAAATCCGATCTGGGGAACGGTGGGCATTGGAGCGGCGATTGGCCTGGTTTCCGGCCTGACCGGCGTCGGCGGCGGGGTGTTCCTCGCCCCGACGCTCATCGCCCTGAATTGGGCGTCGCCGAAGCAGAGCGCCGCGCTGTCGCCCCCATTTATTCTGGCTAATTCCACAATCGGCTTCGTTGGAGCTCTTCTCGCTGGTCAATTTCCGTCTTCGTATTTCTGGCTTTACGCAGTCGCCGCGCTGGGGGGTGCCGTCGCAGGCACGATGATCGGCCTGAAATGGATGAGCCAGACAACTGCCAGGTTCATTCTCGTGGCGGTTCTATTCGTTGCCGGTATCCAATTGGTTTGCGCATGATCGCGCAGCTGAAGCGCGACCAATGAAGACCTGAACTGGATAATCTTACGAAGATTGATAACTGTAAAAGCAAGCGCAAAAGCAAGCGACATAAAGCGCTAGGCGGACAGAAACGCATCGTCAGATAGCGATCGCGTGAGAAGTTGGTCGGACTCGGATCCGGGATTAGCAAAACCTGACACTTGGTTGTGAATTGGTGAGCTGCCTGTATTGGCGATGGGACGTCGCCGAGCCAAGGCGCCCCGACGCACTTTGCCGGGGTTGGAAGTGCGCCGGGTCCGCCCCAACATCATCAGTACATCCGTGACGATGCTTGCGGCAATGAGACAAGCAGCGTGGCGGAAATGAGGCCTGTCCATTTTTTTGGGCGTGGCGTCTAAAATGCTTTCTGCGTGGCTCCAAGAGCCTTGAATCTCACGTAGCGTCAGGTTGTATGATCTCGCGCTTGTCGCGCCTCATCTAATGAGCAACTTCTTATCCATGGTATCTCCAACGGACACGTCCTGCTCATGGCATCTATCCGAGAGCTGCCGCCTATAGCGAAGGAAGGTGAGCGATGAGAAGCCGCTCCACCCGGACCTGCGCGGGATGTCGCTTGCCTCGCGGTGATGGGTCGAGATGGTGGATCACATCCACGCTCGCAGCGCAGCCTTCGGCCCTGGATACCTCTCGCCACGTCAGTCCCTAGGCCGTGATATCGAGAACGGAATTCCGATTTCGACTTAGTTCGGACCAGTTGACATAACTCAAAGACACAGGAGGGCGCATCGGCCAGCTTCGCGGCTGTATAAGCATGGGAAGCCAAGCCTTGCAGACCGCACTCCTGAACAAATATTGCGATGCTCGCCTGCCTTGGTACACCATCTACCCAACTGTACCGGATTTCTCCACGACAATCGGCGCCAGGACCTGTCAGACTTGGTTGAACCGGCTGCCGCCCGACGAACCCGTATCGCTCTATATCCACGTTCCGTTCTGCCGGTCGATCTGCTGGTACTGCGGGTTTCCTACAAGCCTCACGCGCAGCGAACGGCCGATTCGCAATTACTTGACGTCGCTGCGGGAAGAGATTCGTTTGGTTGCGGAGCGACTGCCGCGCGCCTTGCCCGTCAACGACGTGCATTTCGGCGGCGGAACGCCAACCAGCATTGCGGCGGTCGATTTCCTAGCTCTGATGGAGCTATTACGCCGCTATTTTGCCTTCAGCACGTCCGCTAGCGTCGCCATCGAGATCGACCCGCGCGCGCTCACGACCGAGATGGCGCAAAGCTTAGGGGCAGCCGGGGTCAGCCGCGCGAGCATTGGTGTGCAAAGCTTCGACACCAAGGTTCAAAGGGCGGTCAACCGCATTCAGAGCGAAACGCAGACGGCTTCTGCTGTCGAAAGTCTTCGCCAGCAGGGAATAAGCCGCATCAACTTTGACCTGCTTTTTGGACTGCCGCACCAGACGGTGCAGTCCTGTGTGAACTCGGCAAGGACGGCCGCGGCCATGCGACCCGACCGGCTTGCGGTCTTCGGTTATGCCCATGTGCCCTCCTATATGAAACGTCAGCGCCAGATCGATGAGACGGCACTGCCGGACAATGTTGCCCGCGTCGAGCAAGCTGCGGCCATGGCGAACACGCTGGTGTCTGCCGGCTACCGCCAAATCGGGCTCGACCATTTCGCCTTGCCGGACGACGAACTCACGCTGGCACAAGAAGCTGGACGGCTACGCCGCAACTCGCTGGGTTATTCGGCAGATACCTGCAAGACCGTGATCGGCCTTGGTCCGTCAGCCATCGGCCGTCTCGGTGACGGGTACGTCCAGAACGCGGCCGAAACCGCTACTTATAGCCGGCATATCAGAGCTGGCCGTCTGGCAACATCGAAGGGCTGCTGTCTCACTGAGGAAGATCGGCTGCGGGCTGCGATTATCGAGCGCCTGATGTGCGATCTGGAGGCCGACGTGCCGGCACTCTGTGCTGCCCATGGAGTTGATCCGATTGGGTTTCTCGATTCAGCCGACCGCTTGGAAATGCTCTCCGAGGACGGCATAGTGGAGATCCAGGACGGCTTCATCCGCGTCAAGCACGAGCACCGTTTTGTCGTGCGCGCTGTCGCTGCGGCATTCGACGCTCATCTCGACCGCACACCCTACTAAGCCACGGATCCGAGCACGGTTTCGATGCATCAACGCTGCTTGCGGACGAATGATCGAAACAAGTCCGCCGTGAAGAACGCCGACGAGCGCTGATTTAAGCGATGTTTTGAGCCGGGACAGTTTCGGCGAAGGCCCGGATGATGGCCCGCAAGAGTTCTGCGAGCCATCGCAGGAGCAGGCCGAAGTTGTAGCCGGCCGCTGCGAGGACGGCGTTGATACGGTCGCCGACGCGGCCTTTGAGATAGTTGCGGTCCATGCGGTGCTCGGCCTTGACGTGACCGATGACGGGCTCGACAGCCGCACGACGCTTCATCTCGCGCCGGATGGAAGCCGTGACGCGGCGAACCTGACCTGAGATCCAGACCCTGAGCCGGTGCGGGTGGTTGTGGCCGCGGTACCCTTTGTCGACATGGATGCGGCGAGCCTCCACGCCGGTGAACTTCTCCATGTCGGCGACCACGGGGCCGAGCGTGTGGCCGTCGAAGGGATTGCCGTGCAGCGCCTTGGCATGGAGCACGAACTGTCCACCCTTCGGGGACGTCACGGGGGTGGCGATACTGACCTTGCAGCCGAACTCGTAAGGCGCGCGGGCTTTGCCCTTGCCGATGCACTCGACCTCCGGCGCATGCAACGCATAGACCTTGGGGCCGCGCTGATGCTGATCCTGGCTGCGCACCCGCTGCGCCAGATCGAGCAGCGGGCCGAAGCGCGCTTCCAGCGCCGCATCGCCATCAATCTTGCGGCGGATATCGCGGATGATCCGGCCAAGCCGCGTCCGCAGGAACCTGAGTTGGCGCCGGGCGCGCTTGAACTGATGCGCGTGGGTATAGCGGCCGACCATGATGGCGGCGCGCTTCGCCAGGCGCAGATAGCTCTGGCGCAGCGGCACACGGTTGCGCTTGGCAAGCCCGACGAGCTTGGTGATGGCCCGATGCATCAGCCGCGCGTCGGTCGGATGCGCAACGGCCTTGGGCTGCACCGTGGTATCGACCACCACCCGCTCCAGATCCTGGGGACCGATGGCGCCAGTCTTGTGTGCCACCGACAGACTTTCCTGGATCAGCGCGACGAGCTGCTCCTCGCCGAGCCGCTGGCGCCAGCGCGTCATCGACGATCGATCGAACGGCAGCCGGTGGCAGAAGCTCAACTCGCCGCAGAAGTATTGATAATAGGGGTTCTCGATCCAGCGGGCGCACAGCACCTCATCCGAGAGATTGTGCATGTGCTTCAGGATGAACAGGCCGGCGACAAGCCGCGTCGGCAGGCCAGGCTGCCCTGGGCCGGTTTGGCACACCGAACCAAAGCGGTCATCCAGAAACTTCCAGTCGATCAGCGCCGGGCCAACCGCACCAGCGGGTGGCCCATGTCGATGATTTGATCGAGCGCCGGAAGCAACAGGTCTTTTTGGCGATCATCTCGCGGTTTGCTCATCGCCGTCCCCAATGCCGATGACCAGCCGTCAGGGAATCACGAATCGCTCGAAAGCAAAATCCAAAAATGCAAGAAACCGCGGCCCAACACCCCGCTTTCCTGCAAATCGAATACTTTATCGAGACAACTTCTGCCTATCTCTCAGGCCGATCTGCATTCTTCACGGACGACAAACAAGCGGCCGGAATGCTGTCGGCTGCCTTGATTCGGATCACCTCGGCGAGCGTGACCTTGGTGACGACGTTGCGTTCGTAGGCTTCGGCTATCTATCGCAACAAGCCACTTTGCGAAACGTACGGCTGACCTCAGTGAGTGCGGCTAAAGGCCTCGGCCACGCCTGTAACAGCCTTAACATATCAAGGCCTGCCCCTCTTCTGTCCTGTGATCACTGGCGCACCTCCGACGGAAACGGGGCCTTGTGGGTTGGACCGCTCTACGCGCTTCTCGGCGCGCTTCTTGGTCGGGCTCGAAGCAGCTTGTGGGGGCGACGAAGAAATGGCGGAGGGAGCAGAAGTGACAGCTGCTGGATTCTGCAAGGAATCAATCCGCGAAGCCAGCACCGTGATCTGATCTAAGATCCCCTTGAGGTCCTTCCGCTGCGCATCGATGTACCGGTTAAGCTCTGCGATATCCTCGCTCACCTTCTCCTGCGCCCAACGTATCTCGGTTAGGGATATTCTGTCCTGCGCCGACAGGCCCACCGCCGCATCTGCGTGCCCGGCTGCCGACGTCTCGACAAACCCCGCGAGGCTGCCGCCAAAATGGGCTGCTGCCGCACACAAGCCGACGAGGACGAGAAACACCAAACCGCAGCGAATTCGCCCTGACGAGCCGTATAAGAGCGGCCGCAAGTCTGAGGCGGCCGCCTGGTCAACCATCTCCATCGTTCCTTGCCCGACTTCCCCGTTTCGATAGACTTCTTGGTTGACGCGAGAGCTCGCGATGCTCACGCATCCCAGCGAGCCGCGGCCGCCCCAAAAACATTCTTCAACTCGCCGACCATTTGCTCCCTTGGCTCCAATGAAGCGGCCCGTCTTGACCAAGGCAAAGCGAACACCCTACGGGGAACTCCTGCATTATAGGGCTGGCGGTAGCACTAGTTCTCATCTTCCTCGGCCATGGTGCAGCATTTTCGCATCATTCAGGATAACGTTGCAGATTCTGCACCCTGCCGACGCCTGATGCGAGCCGGCCGCTATTTCCTTCAAAGTCGGACTCTCGGTTTCCGTGCTGCCGAGGCTGGCAACTTCGCGGCCAGGCGCTACGAAAAAGGCGCCACAGCTGGCGCTCGAGCCACCATGCCATTGGAGCGGCAAGTGTTGAGCATGGCCAACTACCAATCCTGGCAGGTTGATCGAGACGACGGACGCATGGCAAGCGTGGCCCACGAACGTTACGGGATCATAGCTAGGCACTCGAAATGCACCGCAGATTTGTCCGTGCCAATGCAGCGGACGGAATTAGCAACTTCTCGCCCACAGCCCTTAAAGCAGCTCGAAACCTGCTTCCCCCGCTGTTCTGGGCCACCATCGTGGACGTTGTGACGCGATCGCTGCGCGAACAAATTCCAAGGCTCTGTGGAAATCGCGGTCGTCGACGATCGCTTCGTCCTTGGCGGACCACGATACCAGGACAGCTTCACGAAGCCACGGCTCCGCTTTGGCAGGCATTGCATCCCCGTGGCTGCCACTTCGTCGAGAAAGGCACTTCGAGCAAGATGCTCGGCACGGCCGCAATCCTCTACCTCATAGTGGAGCAAGGTCGAGGTTCGAAATGTCTTGGCGGCTTGGACAGCTGCGGCTCCGCGCGCTCGCGGCCAACGGTTCTCGCTCAGCCAGCAAGCGTTGCTCACTCTCGGCAAATCCGGCCTGACGCACACGCAAGGTGCAGACCAGATCATGCTCGCGCTTACGGGTGACCAAGTCGCCAGGTCTAGTGAATCTCGCTGGGATAGACGTCCTGCCCATGAGGCGTCGTCCTCTTGTCCCCAGACGCCACGGCTCGGGAGGTCCGTTCTGGACTAGAGAGGCCGACTTTCAATCCATTCATGGCTCGCAAAACAAGGATGCGAAGTAGACTGTGCGTGATTGCTTTGTTGCGGCGACGACGCCTCGGACATCTTCGGCTATCGCAGCATTTGCCTGCAGTTTGCGATCAAGCGAGCCGCAACGGCGACTTGCCGTTGCGCTTTCGCTCGCGGCTTGTTTGGTCGGCGCCCCCGTTTCGGCACAAACTGCCGACGAGCCTGTCCCCAGGAGCAACGCTGCGGACCAAGCCACCAAGAGAAGAACGTTAACGCCCCCGGATATGGCTACAAAGCTCCGGATCGGCGTGGTCAATCAGCCGATTCGACTTCATGCCTCGGCGTCGGCGTCAGCCCCCAACCTACCTCTCATAAAGCCCGGCAGCGCCGGTCGGGTTGCTCAGACGCAAACGCGAAAGACGATCGCCCCCTTCGCACGCTTTGATGCTTTCCGAGAAAAAGGGATTTGGCTCAACATACCCGGCCCTGCTGATACAATTGATCAGGACAAGCATGGCGTTAGATCCGTACTGGCAGACGTCGGCATTGGCTATATCGGCTGGACGCACAACACCTTTGCAAACAACCAGCTGCCGAATGCGACCAGAAGCAGCATCGCCAACCAACTCTATATGGGGCAGAATCCGACGTTTGCTACGACGAACTTCGTGATCGTCACTTATGATCTCAGCCGGTTTGGTATTCCCGATGGACAGATTGTCGTTGGAGCCGAGCAGCAATACTGGACATGGAAACGACCGGGACCGGATCGAGTAGGATTGAATACATTCGCCTACTATCAAACGTTCTTCGACAGAAAATTCGAACTCAAGCTTGGCTATCTCAGAAATGCGAATGAGTTCACCGGCACATTATTCGGAGGAATTTCAGGATCAAACATGTTTGCCCTTTTCCAAGCAGGGATGAGCACCAACGCCGCGCCAACGCCCGCCGCCAACCTGAAGTACAATTTTGATGATCACTTGTACAACAAAGTTTCCGTGCAGCGGTCAATCAGTCCAGATGGTCCCTATGCGCAGATAACCGAAAATCCTTCGGGTTTAAACTGGAGCACAGCCAATGCCGGCATTCTGTTCATTGATGAACTTGGCTACAAGAGCAAGGCCGCTCCTGGCGTTCCCGACACGTGGCTGCGGGCCGGCATTGCTTTGAACAGCAGCCGCTACAGGAATTTGGCAGATCCGGATCAACAAAGGGAGAGCGGGAATAACTTTCATTACATAGCTGCTGACAGGCAGCTCTGGCAGAGTGACGTTGAGGGGACGCCATCTCGCGGCATCTATGGCGGATTCTCCATCATGGGAGCTTCACCTGACCTAAACAGGATCGGCCAGTATTACGAGCTTCGTCTTTATGCAAAGGGACTGTTTGACAGCCGGCCCAGTGATTTGATTGCTCTGGTTGCCAACAACACGACCTGGAGCAGGTTTGCAGTGGATGCTGCCTTGGCCAAAGGGCAGCTTGCGCATCACGATACCACAGCCATCACGGGGACCTATACCGCGCATCTCGCTCCGGGGATATATGCAAGCCTCGGACTGTCCTACATTCACAACCCGATAAGCGTCATCCACACGCCTCAAACAGAGCACGCCCTCAATCTGTTGGTGTCTACGCTGATATTTTTCTAGATCAGTGAGGATGCCACCAATTCTGCTACCAAACTCTCGGTTCGAAACAATTGCGCGCAAAGTTCTGCCAGCGCGCCGGCGAGACGCTGTGAGAGGAGACGAACCAGGGGGCCTGCTATCTCATGATCTAAGAGCCTCCTGGCCGGATTTCGGCTACAGCTACTTATCCGCAGGCTGCCCCGCTCGACATAGGGCGCGGGGGTGAAGTTCCAAGAATGAGCTGAGACAGATAGGGAATGTCATGCACGGTTCGGCGCACCATTAGCGCGACGAGGACAATCGCAGCCCCTAGAATTCCCGCCACAGCCAACTTGGATGTGAGATCCAACGGCTCTGCGTACGGTATCGAATCCATGAGACGAAATGCCATGCCCTGAATCAGGTACAGCACCAGCGTGCTCTGTCCTATTTCCACGGCGATAAAGCGGACCACTCGATTGGAGCGGCCAACTCTCCAGCATTGCCGGAAGAGCTCACTCATGATCGCTGAGGCCGCTGCTGAGCCAAAAAGCATCAGAAGCACGTCTTTTGCCGACTGCATATCTTTGACCAGGGCGAGATTGTTGTAGACGTAGGAGTCTTTGCGCCAGGCCAGAAAGCACACCAGTGCGGCTATTGAGGCAGACATGATCAAGAGCGGCTTGTAAGCGCCCGTTATGCTCGTCCACCAGTCTCTTGACTGCGCAAATGAGAATCCCAAGCAGAAGAACGGGTAAGTGTACTTTATGAGAGGAAATATGGAGAATGTCAGAGGTGCAAGTGCGACCTGGATGACCGATAAGAATAGGATCCAGGGCGACCAACGATTGAAGATCGAAAGAATTTTGACGAAAAGAAAACAAACGAGCGCGGCCCAGATGAACCAGTATGTGCCGGCGACATCGTTTAGAAGCTGTAAAATGTTGCCTGATGCGTCAGGGGCGCGGGGAAGCACGGCTAACTTTGCTGTCTCCAGGAGAGCGCACCAAAACAGCATGGACACCAAGAGCTGCATCGCCCGATCACCGACGGCTTGCATCAACGACTTTCGCAACAGCGCTCGGCAAGAAAGATATCCGCTTATCGCCATGAAGAGAGGCATGTCGAACATGTAGATCCATTTGAAGAATGGCGAATCCCAGAATCCTTCATCTCGGTAGAGGAGATATTGGATCAAGTGACCGACGATCACCAAAATGATGAGCACTGCTTTGTCGAAATCCAAAGCTAGATCGCGATCGTTTTCCTCTGGCGTACCAGGCAAAGTCGACCCAGTTACATTTCGCATCATCTCGACATCCCTTAATCCAACGAGCTGGAGATCCGTCTGACGTTGGGTAGCTGCCGCGACCAAGTACTGGCCGGAAGCTGCATCATCAGGTCGTCGGTGCCGCGCGGCAATCAGGATGGAAGTGCTTCCCAGCCAGATTGTCGCGCTATACGTCGGTCCATCATGCGCATCAATTTGGAGTTCCGAGCCGACATCAAAGACATCCCTGCCGGATGTCACAGGGCCACTCTCCGGAACGCTGCTTTGAAGCTAGCCGTTCAGGTCAGCTGGAATATCGGGTGCTGGTGAACCAGGCGTGCGAAGGTCGGCCGTGGCCTGGCGGCGCCCGAGAAGACACCACATCATGACGACTGTTCTTAAAGCCAAGTTTCATGAGATGCCGCGTTATACCGGAGCACGGGATGCCTGGTCCAAGAAAGAGATAGGCTGAGCAGCCGAACATCGGGATCCGGCGGCCAACCACTTAGTATGAAAAGCAACTGCTGCAGCTTTTGCTCCATGGAAATCGATCCGACCGATGATCGTGGAGGCAATTGCCATCGCAACTCTACGCTCCGATAGCTGGCTGCGCGCCAATGTTCAATTATATGGATGTGGGCGATCGTTATAAAGAAAGCGGGAACGAGCTATACGACGGTTTACCGATTTAAAGTGGTGCTACCTCACTTCGATCGGCTGCCAGACCGAGCAGTCACCTTGCTGGGTGTCCCGTCCGGAAAAAGTGTTTGCAACGCACTACGAGAATTTTGAACAGCGGCAATACCCAACTCGAGCATGAAGGCCTAAATATATGTAGGTTGCGCAGCAGGGCCTCCTTCCGAAAGTATTCGACCTTGCCATCACGATTAGCCAGCGTCAGCAAACCGACGTTTGTTGGCGAGCGTTCCTACATCCACCAGACGCTCGCGTCGTCCGCACTCCGGGCTGTGGGCGGTCGAAATGGTTCGAACAGTTGCGCTTACTGAGCAACGGCTTCTAAGGCAAGATGATCGGCGGAAGATTTGTGAAAGCCTGAGGGATAGAGAAGGCCGCGTTCAAGCTGCGCCAACAAACAGGAGGCTAGACCGCTCAGGCGGTGCCCATCTCAGTACTTCGAATGGATACATCGGCTGTCAAGGGCCGGGCTGTAGAACGCCTCGCGCGAGCTGCCCCGCCGAGCGCCTGAGATTGCCGTCCGCCTGCGCTCTTCAGCCACGTTCAGGATAGATGCGAACGCGCTGGCGCCCCTCGCTTTCATCCAACTCGCCCCTGTAGGGCACACCGCGGATCTGGAAATAGGTTGGACGCCCAGCCTGCGGCATGATGCGTTCCCCCTGCAGGACGCGGACAAGGTAAGGCGGAAGGAACCGCTCGCGGTGCTCCCATCCGCCGCGGATCAGATACCCAAGGTCCCGTAGGCCCTCACGGGGTTGCTCGGCTTGGACGATCTGCGGTGGATGATGAAGCGGCTGGGATGGCCCAGCTTCATCAAGGTAGCTCGGGCGCGGATGATGGATCAGGCGGACATCCGTGCGCCCTCCTGGTCCGAATGTGGCCGAGTAGCGCTCACCGTTGATCATAAACTGACTTGGCCCGAACTGGTTTGGCAGCAGATTGATGTTGCCGAGGACGTCAACCAACACGTCCGAGGCCGCTTGGGAGCCGTGACGCCAATCCGAGCCAACGACGGCCCCAATATCCCGCAGTTCCTGGGCGCCCCCGGACGGTCCAGCGAATGACGGCGCTCTGCGAAATTCAGGTGCGGGCGCAGAGCGTGCATCGTCGTGCAAGTCGTGCGGTGTGGACGGATCCAAATCAACCAAGGGATCCAGACCGCTGTAGATGTTTGATGACCGAGGCCTCACCGACGATGGTGAGGCGGGTTCCTGCATCTGTTGCCCGAGCCAATCCCAGGCCCCTTGGCTTAGGCTGGCTGGAGTCGCAGGAAGCCCGTGCGGCAGATTGGGTTGCGGGAGCCAATAGGGCGCTTGCACAGGTGCGGCGGGTTGGAGAATCTGCTCGCTGGACCGATCCCAAGCCCCGGCGCTCGGGCTGGCCGATGTTGCGGGAAGCTGCTGCGACGAGCTGGCCTGCCAACCGTGGTGCGGCACTGCCAGTGATGAGGTGGGTCCGTGGATCTGCTCACCAAGCCAATCCCACGCTCCCGCACTCGGCGTGGCTGGCGTTGCCGGGACCTCCTGCGGCGAGTGCGCCTGTCGGGCGCCTTCGGCGACGGGCTGCCCCGCATCCTCGGCAGGGTGCAAGCCGAGGGCCCTGTTCGCCTCAAGGATTTGCTGGTAGCGGCCAAGCCTGAGCAAATCAGCTTTGATTTTGCCGTCTTCGGTTTCTTGCCTATACTCCGCGACATCCTGGTCGAGCCCGGAGGTGAAGAGCCGGCCGGCGATGGCCTGCTTATCGTGCTTTTGCAGCCATTCACTCAGCCTCGACATTCGGCGAGCCTGCCTGTCGATCGTCTTCGGCTCAACCCTGCGTGTCGCCTTTTCCGCCGCGGCCCACATGCCGATGAGGGTCGCGTCCGCGGAATGGGGAGCCAGGCGACGGAGATCGGCTGACAAGGTGTTTCCGGCGCCGACCTCACGGAGCTTTTTCAAGGCAGCTTTGATACGCCTTGCGCGGTCCGCTGCATAGGTGTCGACATCTTGGTCGAGCTCAGCTTCGAGCTGGTGGTTTTCCACCTCCGGATCTTCCAGTTGCGCATTTTCCATCTCGAGGCGAATGCGATCCGCAATTGAGGGCCTATCGTTGTCATTCAGGCGCGCGCTCAAAATGCGCAGGTCGGCTGCCGCATTTCTGATGGTGCCGTCGGTGAGGTTGCCGGCTGCGGTGCCGTCGGTGCGGTTGCGGACTGCTCTTTGTCTAAACTCTTTGATGAGCGCCTCGTCTTCCGGATCGACCCCGCGCGTCCGGCCCGGCTGTCTGGCGTAATCGACGCGAAAACTCGTCGAGGAAGCATCCGACTGCGCGGTCTCCCGCGAGGACTTGCTACTCCCTCCAAAGGCCTTGCCGACCCCCGACTTGAAGCGCGACCACAGTCCGCGGCTTTTACCGCTCCTGGCCTGAACCCCAGGCTCCGCGTCCGGCAAGCTGTAGCGCGCGCTGCTGAATAGATCATCGCGCAAACTGGACTGCGGCACTTGGGCCGGAGCATCAAGCTGAAAGCGGGGAATGTCTAAGCTCCGCCGCGCATCGCCCCGTGCGCTGTCCCTAAAATCCGAGCGTGGCGGCACCCGCATCGAACCGCCGAGCTCGTCCCGTCGAACTGCTCGCCCGGCCCCTGTGGGAGCCTGGTCCGGCGAACTCGACTTTGCGGAACTCTCATCAGACGAATCGAGCTGCAAATCCTCCATCCGCCGCTCAAAATCGCCTTGCTGGCTTGCGTTGCCCCCTGGCTGCCCCGCTCGCCCCTGTCGGGCGGCGTACGCCTCCATCCAAGCTCCTGAATCGAAGAATGGGTCGACTGGATCCATCCTGCTCTCCTCGTGATGGTGTAGGCCCTGCGCAATCCGCACGCTTGCACGGCCGCTAAGTGGCAGCCGTGAAGCGAAGGCAGGTTCTGGATTTTTATGGGACCTAGCTTTCGAAAAGCTGACGAGAACAAGAATTCACAACGGGCAATGCCGTTGGCGTTGATCTCTTCTGAAGGGGCAGCAAGGAGCCGGCGAGGTGCGACGGCCGTGCCCTGCCCCAATTTCAGTTGCTGCCGACGGGACGCCCCAGCGCAAGCACGCTCTCGTGCGCACTATTGGCCCGAGAGCCGCTTAAAAATGAGAAGACAGCCCGTAAGCGTTCCTCTATTCCGATCTGGAAGGTCCGGCGGATAGCCAATCTGTGGCACCTGCGAAGAACGCTTTCAGCGACCATTTCGCGGCTTCGCCGTCGGTCAATTGGTGCGAATAAGGCTCGCGACCTGCGGGATTGGCCCCGACACCGGTGGATTTGTATTCAGCATAGTAGGCCGTCCTCAGCGAATTGGTCTTGCCCGGAGCCCATTCGCGCCAGCCCTCCGCGACCACCGGTGCATCCAACTTCGTCGATAGGAACACCACCGTTGCATAGGGGCGCCAAGGCCGGCCAAGCGCAACATCCCGCGCGGCGGAGTCGGCAGTCAGTATGCAATGCTCGAACACATAGGCACTGTCCTCGTCCGGCGCTGCCTTGCTCTGCGCGGTATAGACGACCGCCTGATTGGCGATACCGTGCAACTCACAGTGTCGGAAATAGGCCTTGGCATTGCCGAATATGAAATCGACGTGTCCCTCGATATAGCAATCCGAGAAGTATTGTCGCGACATTCGGCCGTTCTGCCCCTTACCGGCGAACAATGTGTCCTGGGCGCCGAGCAGGCGGACGCGGCTGATAATGTCTCTGTCTCCGGTAACGGACAGTGCGACGGCCTGCGAAGCTGGATTTGCCGAATTGAGCGCGTAATCGTTTTGGATCGTCAGGTTGTCGAGCCGGAAGTCATCGCCTGAGGCGTCCAGCGTAGCAGAACGGATGGTTCCTCCGACGTTGATCGCGCCGTCGCCGTACACAATGACCGTATCACCCGGCATCCTGCCGGAGCCTTTGATATGAACACCGGATTTGAAGACTTTGACCTTCTCGCGATAGATGCCCGGCGCGATCTGAATATCCCCACCTTGGGCCGGTAATGCGTCGATGGCGGCCTGCAGGGAGTGATAAGCTGCCCTCTCGGCATGCGAGACCAAAAGGGGTTGAGCACGGGCTGCCGAGATGCCGAAACATCCGGCCAGAACCGCAGCGAATAGCGCGAAAATCCGCATGTGATCTCACCTGTTATCGGGTTCGCTGCACGCTTGATGCAATCGGTGGAATGTGCCCCCGCGACCTGGCAGCCTAGTGTCAAACAACGTTTCCTACCGAACCGGAACTTACGCGCCCATAGGCGAACGTCCGATCGCGGTAACGCCTGTCCCCATTCGCAAGGCCAGCGAATCAAAACCGTATCAGGCAGACGCGACCGGTCTGAAGGTTCGGCACCGAGTTGTTGTGCTTACTGGTTACCGTCGCGGAATGCCCTGGCGCACCCCTCCCAATCGCGCGGCACCGGTTTCCTCACTTGCCCGGGTAGCGGCGGAGACACGTCAGAATGATCGGCTGTCACATTCGCATGTTCGAGCTGCCAAGTCGCGGAATCGGCAAATCGAACATCCTCTAGCGTCACGTCAAGCGCATGGCCCTCGTCAACCCCGCGCATCAGCAGCGCACCATTGTCGCCGCGCACATGGCGCAGAACGATCTGGCGATAGACTGGAATCCTACTGCCTTGGGCATGGGGATCGTACTTTGTATCGAACGCGACCGGCCATCGGTTGCCACGCAGACAAACATTCTCATAAGTCACGCGTTCGACCAGGCCGCCTCGGCTGACATCGCTCTTGATGCGCAGGCCAGACGTCGTGCCGTCCAAGGTCAGGTTGCTCACGAGTATGTCGCTGGCGCCGGAGTTCACCTCGCTGCCGATCGACATCCCATGTCCCCACCCGAAATAATTATCGGTGATGGAGATATGGCGAGTTGAACCATTATCGCCGGCTTTGATCGCTACGTTATCATCTCCAGTGCGGATGAAGCTGTGGATGATGGTCACATCCTGGCTGGCGCCTGGGTCGATGCCGTCGGTATTGCGGGCATCGGCCGGTGTATCGATCGTCAGACCCCAGACAGTGGCACCTTCGACCCGGTTCATCGCGACATGGAAATTGGGTGCATTGCGCAAGGTGACACCAGAAAGCGTGATGTCCTGCGCATGATCGATCTGAATCAAACGCGGAGCGTTCTGACTACCGCCCTCGGCTTGCGCGCGGCGGGCCAGCTGCCACCAGGTCTCGGCGCTGCCGACCATCGGCGCACCGCCCTGGCCATCGATGATGCCGTCGCCATAAATGCCGCCGCCGCGCGTTTTGGAGAAGCTGATGAACGGCCGGCAACCGTCGCCCTTACCTGCGATGCGGCCGCATTGTCCGCGGCCCTTGTCGTACGCAACTGGTTCCGGGATAGCCAAAAGCGTTGCACCGCGTCCAATCCATAAGGTTACACCTGATTTCATCTCGAGTGGATGCGACTGGAACTCGCCACGTCCGAGATAGACCGCAGCACCGGCGGGGCAATGGTCGATGGCATCCTGTAGCCGAGCCGTATCGTTGCTGCCAGACGGCACCGGGCGGTCGCAGACCGTATGAGGTGCAACGGGCTCTGCGACAATGCGGCGATCTTGCGCTTTTGCGCTGGGGCAGACAACCATGGTGGCAACGATGGACATCAGCGTCCATTCGCGAAAATGCTTTGTCATTAGCCTCGTCTCTTTGCCGCGAGCATCATCGCCGCTTCGTTGTCCTGAGCTGAGCGCTGACCAACCAGCCGCAGCTCACCTCACAGGCCAACGCAAGATGACATTTATAAGACGCAAAAAAGGCCTAGGCCTTGCGAGTTCACGCGATGAAGAATGAGCGTTCCGCAAGAGATCACACCTTGTGACCACATGCACTTGAGCGGCAGGTGCGAGGGCGCGTCTTCAATTGGCGTGCGACACTCGGTGAGGCGGCCCACCACCTTTACACGGCCTGCACACCAACGGCGTAGAGATGGTGAGCGGCTCTGATTATCTTAATCCACGCCAATTCCGGATTTATTGCTTTCTGTTCCCTCAAGGCGGTGGCTGTCCGCCTGGGCTGCAATTCAGATGTGGCATGCATTGTGATTGATCTTGCGAGTGAGCGCGTGGTCCAAAATTGATGGCTGAGCGCGCGAGACCGGTGACGCAACGCAACCACTCTAATAACGATTAGGCGGGGACAGATGACACAAGGTTCACAAGCAACGATCATTGGCGCCGGACGCGTCGGGTTAAAGCTAGCCGAACTTCTCACAGCGTCTGGCGGACGAGTACGCTTCGTGGATCACAGGCCGGTGGCTGGAATAGATCAGAACCTGATCGTGAGCGATGCGATCCACCTGACGCTGGAGGCCGAATCCGCTATTGCGGAGTCCGATATTGTCGTTCTTTCTTTGCCGTTCACGGTAGCAGGAGCCGCGTTCGGATCCGCCTGTCGGCGGCTCAAAGGCGGCGCATTGTTGATCGAGACGCTTTCGGTCAAGACGAGACCGGCCTCCTGGGCGGCCAACTTACCTCGCGAGGTGGAATATCTTGGCCTCAATCCCCTGTTTAGCCCGGAGCTCGGTTGGGCAAATCGTCCGGTTGCGGTGATCGCGTATCGATCAGGGCCGCGGCTCGAAGTCTTTCTGCAGCTTTTACGACGCACGAATGCAAGCCTTGTCGCGCTCGATGCTGAAGCTCACGACCGACTTCTTGCGCAGCGTCAGCTGGCTGCGCATGCGCTGCTCCTGTCGCTTGCAAGCATCCTTCGCGACGAGAACACTGAATTTCCGTTAGAGGTCGGTCCGCCTCCCTATCACCTTCTCCTGGCGGGAGTCGGGCGCATGTTGTGCGGCAACCCCGAGACGTTTGCTGAGATTCAGACGGAGAATCCTTTTGCGGCGACAGTCCGCTTGCGTCTGATCGCGGAACTCGAGAGGCTAAGCGCGGGCGGCCAGGAAGTCCTAGATCACCTTCGCTGCGAGTGGAGGGATCTCGCGCCACGTCTAAAACCGGCCGCCAAGACCTGCGAGCGCCTATTTGCGTGCCCGATTTTCCCTCTAGAGATGAGCGAACACGATTATCGCTCCGGCGAATGCCGCCCTGCGCGGAGTGATTGAGATTGAAGATATAGGTATGATTGACGTTCCGACAGGGAAAGAAATCTCGATTCCCGGGCAACTCAGCAGCGTAGCCTTCTCTTTTCGTTTCCCGAGCGCTTCCGACCAGATCGATCTTTCAGTGATCAGCAAACTTCGCCGGTGCAGCTGGCGGCGGCCTGCGCGGCGATTTGACGTACGCGGTCGTCCGTGGCGCACCACTGCTGACCGTGATTTCGGTTAGGTGTCTTACCGCCGGGCAGACCTTCACAGGACATTTCTGCACCCTATTGCCTTACGTTTATCAAGTCGTGAAGCATTGGTTGTGCGACGCGTCTCCACGTGTCTAGCGTGTAGCCGATTCCTTAGCGCCGCGTCCAACCAATGAGATACGCCCGATTCATCTTGGGTAAATCCGACCGGAACGCGCCATGCGCGAGATTGACCGCAGGAGTAATACCGAAATCGTACTTCTCGATTGATAAACTTCCGCCTACCCACGGACCGCCCTTGGTGCCTCGCTAAAATCGTTCGGCTGTACCGCTACACTTCCCGACTGGAGTCCCTCCTCCCCCTCTCCATGTGCAAGGCGCTCCAAATCCTGAGGGCTCGCGGTGTGAGGCTGGTACCGGCAAGTTGTTTCCAGGACTTCCGCACCTCGATCCAGCGGCTTTTTCGAGCGGGCAAGGCATCAAGCATTTTTTTGGCAATCGGAGCCAGGTGCGCAGTTTCGGAGTTCGGGTCTCGCTTGGCATCTTCAAGAATCTTAAAAGCGGCCCTTTCGGACCGCGTCCAACCCGACTCGGTGAACCTACTCTCCGCGAAATACTCGAAACACGTGCGGAACGTCAAAGCGCGGCCAATGACCGTATGGTTTGGTAGTCCCGCTTGGCTCAGCCACCGCCGGAGATACCCACACCGCTCTCGGCTGCCATTTTCGGGAGGACCGCGAAATTCCAAGACCAAAAGCATCGCCATGCCAGCGATTTCGCGTCGCATCTCTTCATCCTGCTTTTCGAACCAATCCCGGATTAGCTGTAATGGCGTCGCCGGCGAATTCACGACCGGTGCCGCAGCGGTGCGGTGGAACGAGACCACGTTTTCCAGCGGGGGCATGCGCGGCCATGGCCTTCCATCTGCGTCCCACAAGACCCACCGCGCTGCAATCTTTTTTGCCTCTTCAGAAGACCTGGTTCGCCAAAGCTCCTTGAGCGCCTCGTTGACGTAATATGAGACGTCAGCTTTCAGGCCGCATGTACGTGCTATTGCTGCGAGGCGTCCGGCGTCAATGAGCCGCGCCGCGAAGTTATTCTCTGCGTTCATTTGCCGAGGCCCTTCATGTCCTTCCTAGCGCGCCCCGCTATTGGCTCTTCGGCGGCGTGATACGGGCCCGCCGGGAGCTACACCAGCAGGCTCCCTCTCCCGCCTAAGTTCCAGGGATCACCAACTTCAGTAGCCAGCCATCGCCTCAACTTGCGATCGTGGCCGTGCCCACGAGAGGGCGCCCTGTGCATTTCGGGGGCCTGCATTCTTCGTGCCACGGTAACAGTCCGCGATTCGTATTCGTTGGGTCCGCTTTGTTCGCTTTGCGACTCGGGCCCGTCTTGTTTCTTTCCACTCATGGACTATTCGTGGCAACTTCATGTGCCGCCGAGAGATCATCGATTGCGCAAGCGCTTTTTCAGCAAATTCAGACCGGATGAAGGCTAGGCTTCGTGCCGTGTCATCGACGCCGTTTGAATCGGCGTCGTTGCGACGAGTGGGCCGTCAGATCTCGGCTTCACTTCGGGGGACATGCGACCAAGGCCACGTGTTGCGTCAGGGAGCATGCTTTCTCCCGGTTCGCTCTGCCGGAGGATGCCGCAGATACCCCAGCATCTTCAGGCAGAGTAACCCGTTCTTTCGAGGCAGAGCCCACTCTAGATATACGTGAGCGCGTCACGCGCGATATGCCACCCGCTCAACCTGGTTCGCTGACAAGGCCACCGCTCAGCTTCGCATGGAGCTTATCCAGCAGAGCATCTGCGCTTTTGTTGATCCTCCGGTCGATCGGGTCGATTTTCAGATCTGCCATCTGATACACATGGAGGCAGACAGATGTCGACGCCGGCCAGTGCGAAGTGCCCAACCGCCAGCATTTTCTACAAGGACGTGTGCACTCATGGTCCTAAGACACCGCGGATCGTTCCCAAACGAAGGGCCCCCGCCGGATACGAGGGCCCTTACAGAACTTGGAGGAGGAGAAGACTCCAAGCCCTATGTTGGCGACTGCAAACCTGAAGACGATACCCATTGATCGATGTCAGCTGCGATCTCCGCCCTCCGCGCACGCTTCAGCAGCTGGTCGCGCTCGACGCCTGGCGGAAGCCGCGCTGCCTTGTGGAAGATATCGTCGGCAAACGCATTGAGCCGGTCCTGCAGCGATGTGGTTTGCTTCGCTCTATTTCTGGTTTTCTTCATAAGGTGCTCCGTATTTTCTCGGGAGCGTTGAAGGCTCACCTGTGCGATGAGCGTATGAAGTTATGATGATCGTTTCCACAACCTAGGTTACGACCGCGATAATCCTTTGAGCGAACTCGCGCGAAGAAGACTTCGGAGGTCATGTCCGCGGCATTCGATTCCGCCTGTAACAACAAGCTCAACCCAGGTCGCTTTGGGTTTCTTGAGCGGCTTACTCAATTTACTTTTTGAACTAATTACACTGTCCAGCGCCTTGCGAATCTTGCTTGACGTCGTCTGATTTCAACCGGGCGCGACTTTGCCCATGTGGACCAGTTCATTGCCCTCCTGTTTTCCGAGATTTGGCGCGACGACACTCGTGGGGCCTTTGATAAACCCGATAACCGGAAACTCGCCTCGCCGGACGGCCTTCGCCGTCAGCCAGGCTTCCTTGCGGTCGGAGCGGTACGGCGCGTCCATCTTCTTCGAGATAATGCCCGCGTATTGAACTTCGCCGCGTGTTCGAACAGCTTCTGTCCATCACCCCTCGACATCTCACTGAAAAGAAACCGGCGGTTCGAGCTGGCAGGTGTCGAAGAGCCCCTGCAACATGGCCTTGCGCTCGATCTGCGCGTCTTCCGCAAGTCCTAGGCGTGCAGCCACAGGAGGCCGAAGTCGGAGTAGAGTAAACGATCTTGGCTGCCCCGGGCGAGCTACGGCCTGCAAATCGCTGCAATTAGTCCGCCCCTCATGGACGACCGCTACTTCGCCATCAACGATGGCCTGGCCGGGAACGTCGAACGCCGGGGCGATGAGCGAGAACCCTTCGTCCAGTTGAGACCGTTACTCGTGGAAGCTTTAGCCCTTTCGCTCCGAGAGCGCTGCGCCGGAGAAAGGAACAGCGGCGACAACATCGCGCATCAACGAGATGATCGACGGCTCATTATTCGATTGGCTTGACGCGGAAGCTTATCGCCCGCCGGGCCTCGGTGCGTGGGCGAAGGACAGAAACGTTGATCGATCGTCACGAGCGGATACAGCAGGCCGCCGGCGCGTCCAAACTACTGTTGGCAGCCTTAGGTGTAGTCGCGAATTTCCCACCAACTTCGGGCTGGAACTAGTGCATCCGGCCGATCGGAGCCCATAACAAGAGGGTACGTGTTCTGTGTCTCTTGCCTCGAACTGGATGGCCCACAGGTGTAGATGTGATGCCGGGGCCGAGCCCGATCGCCGAACCGCTATCCGCCGAGAGCAATGGCGGCCTACTCGGGACTAACTCCACCAGCGAACACGCCACCGGCGGGCACTGATGGTACAATGTGTCGAAAGCCTCGCGCGACGGCGACGACTATCGCGTCACGCCGAGAAGTCGTTCACCACGAGCTCCGGGCCAGGCCGACTATTACATCGTGCAGACGCGCCCCCCCGCGCGCCAAGGACCAGGCCGACATCATCTCTTTCGAGATCGGCAGGACAAATGTTCCTGCCGGATCCTCCCCACTCATCCTTCCGTCTCCGGCTTCTTGTATGGATTCGGTTCGCTAGCGGTCCGATAGTCATCCAGATTGCCGCCCAGGAACAGTACCTCGCGCTCCTCGATTGGCGTATCGCTCACCCATGCCAGATCGGGTTCATCATTCTCAGTCCCGTCCTCAAGTATCTCGACGATCTGTTCGGACGTCCAGGTAGCGGCCCTCGGCACCGTGTAGGTGTGCAACTCGTTCGCATTTTCCGCGATCGCTTTCGCGCCATACTCGTTGGCATCGTCCGGCGAAAGCAGCAGTCGCGAAGCGTCCTCGGACAGTGACACAAAGGGCGAAAAATTTGTGTCTCCCCTCATGTGCCCTGCCGCCGTGCGACCCAGATCAAGTCGTTGCCCTCCCCAAATGTTCCAAGGGGCGTGCTCGTAACGCAAAGACGCCATGAAACGCAAATGGTCCGTCGCGCTCTGATGCTCCAACGCATGCGGCTTGCAATGGGCGGCGTCGTCTTGAAAACGTTGCAGCTGCGCATACGACGATGCCACCCTGTCATCGAAAATGCGGCTGCGATCGACACTGCCGGCTGACGGCCCAGTCGTAGTTGGCCACTTCGCCGCTTGTTGCGCAGCCAGTTCGATCTCCCGTCCGAGCGCCCCGACGTTTGCACAGGTCAGCGTTGCGGCTAGTTGAGCGCGCGTTCTGACAAAGGATTCGGCCGCGCACCTTTCGCTACCTTGGATAGCCCGCGCTCGCTTATTGCCGTCCGTCACAATCCCGGATGATCCAGCCTCCAGTGGAGCTGCTGTTTGGTGAATTGGCTCAATCTGTCCAAGTTGCTGCTGAAAGTCTGCTTGCCCTGCCTCTTCGTGCTGCGGCTCGACGAAGCACGTGCGAGCGGCGGATGGGTTGATATTGTTAGATGGATCCATTTCATTCTCCCTTGACAGCCTTACCGCCAAATACGCAAACTGTCCCTACGCTATAATTGCGGGAACACCCGGCTGGTGCTCAGATCTGATCGCGCAGGACGCGATTGAGCAGAGAACATCGCGGCAAGTTACGAATGCTTGTGTTCTCTTTCTGCCAATTCTCTTCAGCTGCACCATCGCGCTGTGGAGTTTCGGCCGGTTTGCATCGGTATGGTCGAAAGTTAAACCCACTCCCGCTGGCCGGGCGGAGTTAGGGTAGCAGCAAACGTGCTGTTTCCGGGAAGGTGCGCGCTCTCGTAAATGCAGCCGCCGAGATATAATGCCGAGCGGACGCACCTGGAATTCGTTCTCGGAGGCTACTTTCATAATCATGGCCGCGCGCGATCGAGCAAGGCGTGTCTGCGGTCTGACGGCGCGGCATTCTCGCCACGTGCGGTTGCAATCTATCAGGCGCTGCTCGAAGCTCGAATGCTCCCGGGTGCATAGCGTAGTGCGTCCGCGAGACGTCTGGACCATCCAACGGTTTTGTCTTCAGGTCGGACCATCCCAATCCGTCAGTTTGACGTCGCTTTGCAGGGACAAAATACTTCCACGTTTCCCGTCTAGCCGATTTAGCTGTCGAGAAGCTGACGCGCCCCCTCACTGCTAGGTGCGACTCATGGAAGCGTGCGCCGCATGGCGAACGGCATTACAAAAACGGACAATCAAAGCACCAGAACTTCTCGATCTTTGATGGTCTGGAATTGCGGCACTTCCGGTGCTGCCGCTAGAATGATTTGGTGCGCTGGACCGCCAACAGAAACCATCCTCGCAAAAGTCCAGTCTGCCACGTGGAGAGAACAGCGCCCAAGCATGAACTTGCCTGTTTGCCAATAGTGCCGGTCTACGTGATCAAGCCTTCGCCGCTTACCCGGATAGGACCGGTGTTGTCCTGTACACCTGCCTGGACCGACCTCGCTATTTCGCGTATTAATCTGTTCATGCGGCATTAGAAGTGTGAGCCGCTAGGCTATCGAAACCACTTGCACAACGGCTCGCCATTGCATGACGTGTTGCAACGGCATGGCCAAGTCAGGTTTTCGTCAGATCCGATGTGTATGTCCATCAGCGCGAGCCTGATCACTTCCGCGACGGCTCCCCTGGCAAACACGACGAAGGAATATGACATGGCATTCCGTGGTACGAACACCAACGATCACATCGTTGGGACTGCTGATAGCGACTTTATTCAGGGTCTAGGCGGGAACGATTTGATCTCCGGCGGTGGGGGCGATGATGAGCTGGAAGGAAATCAGGGAGCCGACACAATCCATGGTGGTGCAGGCGACGATTTTCTGTACGGCGGTCAGGGCAACGATGTTCTGTTCGGCAATCAGGGCAACGACAACTTCATGTTCACGAGTGGGAACGGCAAGGATTTCGTGATGGACTTCACGGTGGGAGATAAACTGAATATTGAGGACGGGATCAATCACACCGGCATTCATACGCTTGCCGATCTTGCCAGTCACATCAAGGCGGCTGGCCCTGATACCACGGTCGTTGATCTCGGAGAGGGCAATTCGATCACGCTCTCACATGTGAATGCCGACGATGTTCTGCATCACCCGGACAATTATTTCTCAATCACGCATATCACCGATCAGCCCACCTGATCCTCGCGGCTGTCCTTGTCGGCCGAACATGGCGCACAGGCACGGCGATCGCGTTGGCACACCATCCCGCCGGCGGCGACCGCCGTCGCCCTCGGCCAGACGGTCAAACATTTCCCAATGAGCAGAAATACGGCGATCCGGGCTGATCGCCACGAATCCGCAGAGTAGCATGTAGACAGTAGACCCTATCGAGTGCGCCGATAGCGTTCCGGCACCGGATCAATGCAGTGGCGCTGGAACCAAGCGACATCTCGTGGCCATGCGAACGGTTTGACCCAAGGTGGCGCTCGCCGGCGGGCAACGTCTGCCGCTCAGCAAAGCCGCTACGCAGGGCTGGATCTCTTTCGTTGTTGCACATGATCGCTATCCCGTTCAGGCCTCGCGGAATTGCGCAGTGTCGAGAACACTAAGGGCGAATCGTACAAGCCGACTGCTCAGAGCTTGCGTCATGGCAGAACCGCGCGAGTGGCACGCCAGCGGGCTTGATCTGGACTGCCCGCTCCGCACCTTACTGTGAATGTCGATCACGAACGCATTGGCACCGGACGAGAGCGACTGTGGCAATGCAAAGCCCTTCAACAGTAGCGCGCGGCACAGCATACGCCTAATGTCTTCACCCTCCATCACAGCCTGCAAGGCGGCCTTCGCCGGAGCGACACCGATAATCTGTTTGAGGCACCAGATTTTCGCCAGATCATCGAGCGCATGAACGGAGCCAGGGCTTCTGCTTTTAGCGGATGTGTGATCCTGGCCCCACCAAAATTGCGGCGTCACGTATCGTGGGTTCACGGCCGAACACTCGCTTCTAAAGACGATATGTTCAATCTGTTTGCCCCCCGCGGGTTCATTTCGTTCGCCGCGAGCGGCTATCTCAGCCTGATCGCCGGCGGCGAGCCAATCATGATTAGCCAGCTCGACTACGAGAGTGGAACGGATAGATTGCGCTTCTGGGGAGGCATTGCCGCGGGTTACCCGTTCCTTGCTCTTTTCTCCGAACGAGTTCGGCTGATTGCCGAAAAGGCGCGGCTAACTCAAGACTTTCCCCATGCAGCCCGACGACTTCGCATCGCATTCCGATGCGAAAGTTGCTTCTGCGCCGCGCTCTTTCCACCTTCGGCTTACCGCTACATTTGCGCCGGTAGCTACCCCGCCTCGATTATCCCTTTCGGTCGAATGAAGACTGAGAACCATAAGGATGTCGACCGGTTATTTAAATTGGAAGCAGCCACCAAATTTGCAAGCTCCGGCAAATGAAATGCGTGCTGCCACTCCTTGTTTGACGTTCGCTCCAAGTATGTTCGGACGAGGCTGGTCACTCGAATGGAGCGTTCTCTCTGTCTCAGTCCGGCGGCTGGCATCCGAGACGAAAAACCGGGACGAAGTTAACTTTTTCGTCTCAGGCTCGTCAGCTTCTCGAAAGCCAACCCTCCTAGCATTCGAGCCTATCCTCTTGATATCGATGCCGCCTGCGACTGAACCGGCCAGAACCTAGGGTACGTGTTCAGCCAATGGCGGGAGACTTTGTTCTCAAAACAGATAGGAGACGCTGTGGAGACCAATCGGATAAGTGCTGCGGGGTCGCCAGGGACCCCAACGGGAAAGATCCAAACACAGGCGGATCATGACCGATTTACGCAGATCTTGAATGAAGCCAGGCCATCTGCTGCCGCGCCAGGGTCGGCGAAAGCTCCGATTTGGAAGTCGAGCGCTCCATATGGGAGCTTTTCACTCGGCATCCACTCTTGGAACAACGACGTATGGGGGGCGGGCGCTGGGCCTCAGACGATTTCAGTGAGCGCCGCCAATCAGTGGGACGTGTGGTCGAACCAGCCGAACACTCCTGGCATCAAGAGCTATCCGCACGAGACTTTCAACGTCGGAAAGCCGCTCAGCTCCATCAAGAGTTTGACCTCGAGCTTCAACCAGCAAGTGCCTGGCGGCGGCGCTTGGGACACCGCCTATGATATTTGGGACGCCTCAAACGAGCACGAGATCATGCTCTGGACAAACTACACCGGAAATCCCGACGGTGGCGGCAACGTCAAGCCAATCTCGTATCATTACGCCCCTTCGGGGGCCGCGATCCCGGTCTACAGCAATGTCAAAATAGGTGGAGCGACCTGGAACGTGTTTGAAGGCTTCAACGGTCACAAGGTCATCTCACTGCTACCCACCTCGAAGACCAACAACGGCACGGTGGACATCAAGAGTGCCCTGGAGTGGATCAAGTCGAAGGGCTACTTTGGCGACATAAAGGTTGGTAGCGTCCAATATGGTGTCGAGATTACCTCGTCCCCAGGAGGAATGAACTTCAATTTCAACAACTGGGCGGTGACCTCGAAGTGAATGCCCACGAGCTGTGAGCTGGCCTGCAGTCATGCCATTGAGCCGCGCCGACTGACGGGCTCAGCTTGCCGCTTACTTTTGAAAGGTCCGACTCCAGTGACACATCCACCAGAGATGCCAGAACGGAACAGACTCTGGCACAGTTGCCACATCGGTCAACGAGCTTCTGCCCCAACAGCTGCACCAAGAGCAGCACCAGCGGCACGACATTGGGGCCAAACTTCAATGCCGTAGCCAAACAAAGGTCCGACATAGACTTCGGCGGCGACGAGCCTGGGCGAGCCCGCAACACTGCTGCGGACAACGAAGATGCAGAATGTCGATCCATCGCTTGGTTAGCTGTAACGCTTCAGCGTATCGCTTATGGCTCGCAGGGCAGCGGGACGCGCTCATGCGCTGGAACCACGCTGCCTGGTGGCGTCTTCTCACCGCTTACAAAAGAAGGGTCGCCCACGTTGCCGCAAGCGACCCAAGTCTAGGGAGGAACGCCCAAGGAGGGCAGCGATAGCGGGGTGCTACCGCGCATCCTGAAAATAAGACCATCGTATCGGCGGCTCAATTGAACGTAGGGAAACGCCGGGCATCTAAAGGGGGCATGGAATGATACGAAGGTATATGGTGCCCGCTGGTGAAGCCGGCCACCTCTGCACTAGGCGCAGGCTGTCATTGCCTATGCATCACATTGAGCAGCGGCCAGAACTTGGTCACCGAGCCGTGGCTGGCTTGCCTTGCATTGTTCAAACTACATCGGTGAGGAATTCGCGATGAAGCTGCCCCTGGACTTAATCCCGTTACCTCCGCAGGACAGCCAAGCCCGAGGCCGCGCTTATCCTCGTCGGTCAAAGAGCTTGCTGAACGACTGGTGTGGAATGATGCCATCGGGAGGTGACGACCAACCGATTCCTAACCGGGGCTGCCTCCTCCACCTAGGCCATAGCAACATGGACCCACAGTCGCCGAGCCCGCCGCCAGATCGGGCCCTCGTCGAGATCAAGCCGATTGTACATCCATCAGAGATCAACTCGCTTCAGGCCCCAGCGCAAGGTGTTTCTTGCCAAGCCGGGCAGCAGCACGTTTCGTCGTCGGCGGCGGTCAATTGGCGTCGTTTGATTGACAGAGCTTGACAATAGCGAGAGCACCCTCCCCCCGAGAGTCGACCGCAATTACGTCATCGTGTTCAACGAGCGCAAATTCCTTGACGTTGGTTCGATCTGTAAATCGACGTCACACCGATGACAATCGGGAGGAAGAAAGCGGGATAGAAATATGCACGGCGAGTCATTGCCCCGAAAATGGGACATCTGATACGGAACGGCGAGAGACGACAAGTGAATGATCACATAGGTTTCCAGAGTTCCTTGCATAACGACGCCGCCGACCTGCTGCCCGATGAGGGCGCTCGGCATCGTTTTGAGGCGATCGTGGATCGTGCAGCGGATGCGCGTTCAACGTGGTTGCCGGTTGAGGAGCAGATGCGCGCAACTCGTGCCGAGCTTCATCGCGTCGAGAGCCACCGCCAACAGCTGATATTGACTCGCAGCGCCCATCGTCCCGGCGCGGACAAGGAGGACAAGCAAGGCCGTGACCTCGACAAGCAAGCCAGCGAGCTGACCGAAAAGTTGCGTCGCCTCATCGCTCGAGAGGCGACCGCTGCTGCCCGCATGCGGAACTGCGGGATCCTGGCATCCCGCTGCCGGGCCTTTCTGGCTCCCGGTGGCCTGCCGTCGCCCGCGCGCCTTGCCTCCGTCTCTCCAATCGCGCTGTCGGAGATTCTAGAGCGAGGCGAGCGGACCATTGACGCACTCGAGCGTCTGCGCCTGCGCATCCGCGAGCTCGAAGCCCACGCCCACCAGATCCGCAGTGCGCCATTTCCCAGTGAGGCGAAGAAGCGAGACGCCGCGGCGCTGATCGCACGACTGGCGGAACGTGGGGCGCCATCTATATCGGCCATGATTGATGACAACGCGAGCGAGATCGCATGGCCTTACACCCTCCAGAAACACAATCTGATTGCTGTCGTCCCCGATGCGAACACGCGGGTTGTGGGCACTGCATCTGGGCAGGTTCCCGATGTGATTGGGCTGCTTTGTTGGGCCCTTCGTGACACTCTGACCGAAAAGGTGAACGAACTGATCGAGACGAACAGTGACGATACCGCCGCGCTCCCCGCGGATGAGCGTGAAAAGCAGCTGGCCCAAATCGAAGCCGACAAACTGATGACCGAACGCAAAGAGGCCGCCCTAGTACAGGCCGCGCAGGCTGCGGGCGAGGCCGTCGAACACCGCCACGACATCAGCGTTCTGGCCGCGCTCCAGCTCGAGCTGGTCACGCAGTCACGATGAGGTCTGCGACTGCCCTCGGCGGGCATTCCGGCTGCTCGCGGCACTCCCTCTCGGCGCAATCGTCTCCACGACCAACATCCCCGACCACCTGCTTTCATTGCGAAAGTGACGGCAGAAATGGCGCTCTGCTGCGCAAGGAGAACGAACGGCTGCGCATGGAGCGAGACATTTTAAGAGGTTGATTGCGATTTTTGCCGGAAGCCGGACGTGAGCTTCCGCTCTATCGAGGACCATCGCGACGCCTATTGATCTCAGCCTGGCGCCCTTCGTCGGCGTTGACGACCGTGCCTTTGGCGATCCCGGCCTTGATGAAAGCGGCGGCCTGCCTCTCGGAACCGAACGGGCGGGACCGAATTGCCGCCGCGCTCGCGGATGGCGATCTTGCCCTTGCCGTTCTGGTTGCGGGTAACGCGGCGGTCAACGCGATCCTCTTGAGGTTGGCGGGCTTCACGTTGCCGAAATAGCGAGCCGCCTCTTGGTTGGCCTGCATGAACGCTCCGACATGCGCCGGATCAATCATCAGGAGGCGTACAGCCTCGACAGCGCTTGCACAATCAGGCTGAGAAGTATTCAGCCGCCGCCGTCCACCTCAGCAACCTTACCTTCGCCGCCCACGATATCGGCCCGCGGATAGCCTTGAAAGCCGTCTCGGCTTCCGCGTCAGTCATGCGGAAACACCTGAGCTAAGCTCAGGGTCGTAATTGTCGCGGCCAGTGGCTGCCGTCCAAAGATCCTGAGCGAAATCTTCGATGTGAATTCGGGTACCTTTGGGTCCACGGTCGAAACGCTTCACCAGCAAGACTTGCTGGTCGACAATGTGTTGAATTCTTCGGGAATTCCTTCGAAATCGGATTTTCGACAAGCTCGCGTTCCGGCACGTCCATTCCGAGGATTTCGGACAGCGCCAGAACGGCGAACTCGTTTTCCGACAATCCGACAAGATTGGGCGAAGGGAATTTTGCGATGTACTGACCTTGCTCGTCGCCGATGGGCAAACTCAGTCCGCCACCCCTGCCCGTATTTTTCATCACGGAGAGCTTCATCTGAACTCCCGCCAAGGAAGACCGCGCTTTTATCTCACGTGGACTGTCTTGAACGGCTAGGAAATCAGACGTCCTGCGTTGAGGGGTCAGAAATCGCAAGGATTTGCCAACCATGGATGCTTTCAGGGCCGGCCGCTAACCAATCGAAAATCGATCCGCCTCATGTTCGCGCTGTAAGCTGAATGGGCAAATCAAACATGACAGGATCGGCAATTCTGGAAAACGTGCGTCGCTACCGCGCAATAGCTTCGCTGTGCCGTCAAGCCGCAGCATTCCGCCCACTCCAGCGAGTCTCATTGCTGACGCAGGCCGACGAATGGGAGCAGAGAGCGGTTAGTGAGATCGAAGAATACTTTGATGCCCAAGACTCTCCGATACCCGCCCAGCCCTCAGGCAACGTCAATTGAGCGAGAGCTTAGTTAAGAAAGCGCATACGCTTGGCCCACCCCTACCCTTCAAGACAAGGCCGGACTGCTGATGAAGCCCCGCAACGATCCACTGATGGACCTTCTCCGAAAAATGCAGCCGGCCCATCAGTTCGGGGAATCTCGCGGCGATTGACCTCCGTGCGAACATAGGACTCGCTGCATTTACCTTTGTAGCCGGTGCAGTGATAATAGATGTAGCGCCCTTTTGGGGCTCACCGACGAAGACACAGCCGCAGTGTCCGCAATTATAAGCCCTGAGAAGGGAAAGTCTCTTGGACCACGCCGAAGCTTGGTGGTATTACGCTTGTCCAGGACAGCCCGAGCCCGCTCGCGAGGTATCATCGTTCATGAAAATCCCGTGGATTTATTGCGGCGCCTCGGGAATGACCCAACTCAACCTAAGACTGCCTGATAAGACCTCCATCCACTAATGTGGAATAAAATCGTTCCATTTCAGTGTTTGTGGAGCAATGACTTGCCAAGGATCATCTTTTAGGTTCACGCGCAAGTCTTTGATTTTATTGATATTGCGGAGAATATTACCCTTATTCTCCGCATTTTATGCGTAGAATGTTATTGCGTTGTCAGGAACAAGGTGCATATTCTCCGCATGAGTGCGGTGAATGGCGACTTATATCCACGAACTGAAAGACTGGCCGAAATTTACCTGGAACAGCTCAAAGCTGGCCCAGAAGCTGGGAGCTGTCCGTAACCGGCAGGGTCGTCTCACCGGTCGCATGGAAGAGCTCGGCTTTCGGCTGCGAACCGAAGCCAATCTTGAGGCCCTTACCGAGGAAGTCACCAAGTCGAGCGAGATCGAGGGCGAGGTTCTGAGCCGCGATCAGGTGCGATCATCGCTTGCGCGCCGCCTGGGTGTCGATATCGGCGCCTTTACGCCCGTCGAGCGCAATGTCGAGGGCATCGTTGAGATGATGCTGGACGCCACCGGCAGATATGAGGCTCCCCTCACCTCTGACCGTCTCTTTGGCTGGCATGCCGCCTTGTTTCCGACGGGCCGCAGCGGCATGACGAAGATCGCCGTCGGGAACTGGCGCACGGAGGATACGGGGCCGATGCAGGTTGTCTCGGGGCCAATCGGACGCGAGCGCGTTCACTATGAAGCTCCCAAAGCTGGTTTGCTTCCTGACGAGATGAAAGCCTTCATCGGCTGGTTCAACGGTACGCAGGACATCGATCCAGTTATCAAGGCTGCCGTGGCGCATCTGTGGTTCGTTACCATCCATCCGCTCGAAGATGGCAATGGTCGTATCGCCCGCGCGATTTCCGACATGGCGCTGGCGCGATCAGAGAACAGTTCACAGCGCTTCTACAGCATGTCAGCGCAGATCCGGCAGGAGCGGAACGCCTATTACGATCTCCTCGAAGCCACGCAGAAAGGCGATCTCGACATCACGGTATGGCTGGAGTGGTTTCTGGACTGTCTTGACCGGGCCTTTGATCGCGCCGACACCATCCTCGCCTCGGTTCTACGGAAAGCCCACTTCTGGAAGAAGCAAGCGAACCAGAAATTTAACGACCGACAGCGGGCGATGATTGAGCGTTTGTTCGAGGGCTTTGAAGGCAAGCTCACATCTTCGAAATGGGCACAGCTTACCAAATCATCGCAGGATACAGCCCTGCGGGACATCGATGATCTCGTTGCCAGGGGCGTTTTGGTGAAAGACGCGCCCGGCGGGCGTAGCACGAGCTATTCATTGATTGACGAAGTCTGAACACATCAGCGACCTAAGAGGATGTTCATGGCGGCCTGAAAAGCGGAAACGTGGCGCGCCAGCACCCGAGCTGAGATGGCCGAGCTCTGTCCGCTAGCAAGAGGTTCCAATGAACGTATACGCGAAACCCTCGCAGTCCGCGCTTTAAAGCCCCGGTTTGGTCAACCGAATGGCTTTCAGAACTTTCGACGCAAAGATGACAGCGATACATCATGCACTGGATTTTCAGCTAAGCGCGGAGAATGCAGACGTTTACATTTGCGGCCATCTCCGAGAAGTTCATTTGATTGTCGCGGAGAAATTGACCGACCAGGAGCGGGGTAGCGGCGCGATCAAAGCTGATTTCAGTCGCGTTGCAAAAGAAAAATCAGCAATCTTCAAGAGCTCCGAAAAAAATACATTCTGTTCCACAACAAATACGCCCGCGATAGCTAACCTCTGTGCCGATCCTCATGCGAGCATTTCGGATGCCCCGGCCCAGTAGACGTAATTTATCCGAGCAAAGCCGAAGCGAGTTTGGAAGAGACAAAGAAATTGGCCGACGAACGATTCAAGCGGATCGAAAAGCTTTTTGGCGATTGTCTGAAGATGCGGCTCCTGATGCCGATTATGGCCGGAGACCGCAACGATTAAATGCGTTTGAAATGGAATGAGCTGGGCTAGCGGTCAAGAAGGCCTTTTGCGCGTTGGCAATCGGTGACGAAATCGCAATCGCTTCAACATTCGTGGAACATGCTTGTCCCGCAACCGTTGTTCGCGTGCCGGCGCAACTGCCCCGACGGGGCACTTTTCCCCTCGAGCTCGTCAGCTTCTCGAAAGCCAACCGCCCTAGCATTCGAGCCTAGCCTCCTGGTCTCGATGCCGCCTGCGACTGAATCGGCCAGAAGCTAGGCTACTTCGCGGCGGGTATGCAGGAGACTTTGTTCTCAAAACAGATAGGAGACGCTGTGGTAGGCCAATCGGATAAGCGGTGCGGGTTCGCCCGGGTCCCGAACGGGAAACGTCCAAACACAGGAGGATCATGACCGATTTAGGCAGGCCGTGAAGAATTAGCTTGTACAAGCGGACTTTGCCTCAGCACGCTCACAACTGACACCGCACGAGCCAATCCCAACCCGGCATTACTGCTGGAACGAGGCTAGCCACATTTGTTGAACTCCTTAGGACGGAAGCCAGATTCCAATCGAGATTGGACTGGCGCGGACCGAGCGGCTGCTCGTCGGTGTGACCGACCACCTCGATGACATCCACATCGTAATCTCCAGCTCATGAAGTTCTGGCAGGAGTGGACCTCCGATCACCGCGGCAAAAGCTCAGGGGGTAGCCAGGGACGACTTCGGAACGTGCCCGGGATCCAGAACCGGGCTCATCTCCTCGATCTTGGCATCGATCTTACTGAGAACAGCGGCCGGCACGACATCCCGTTCGGGGAGTTTCCACCAATGGTCGTTCACCGACGATACGACCTGCTCGACGGCCGAGATGACTGCAGGCTCGGGTAGCCGCGCGCGATTGGCGAACTTTCGCCAGCGGTCCGGAGTAAGCGCTTTGAAGGATTTCTGTCCCCCCAAAGAGAGGGCCATATCGTCCTTCGGAAAATAAGCGGTGGTCGATAGGACGTCGTACACGGGCGCGATGGCCGGAGTGCCCCCCTCACCGGGGTATATTGTCGACCAATTCTTCAAGTGCATGTCGCCGTTGCCGACGAGCGCGGCAAGTGCCAGTCGACGAACGAATTCGAGTGCGGCGTCGGTCGAAACCGCCACGTTCAGCGCGGAGGCTATGTCGTGGTATGATGCGTCATCGTACTTTTTGGATGGCTGGCGGCCAAAGATCTGAGCGAAATCTTCGATGTGAATTCGGGTACCTTTGGGTCCACGGTCGAAACGCTTCACTAGCAAGACCTTGCCGGTCGACAATGTGTTGAATTCTTCGGGAATTCCTTCGAAATCGGATTTTTCGACAAGCTCGCGTTCCGGCACATCCATTCCCAGGATTTCGGACAGCGCCAGAACGGCGAACTCGTTTTCCGACAATCCGACAAGATTGGCCGAGGGGAATTTTGCGATGTACTGACCTTGCTCGTCGCCGATGGGCAAAGTCAGTCCGACACCCTTTCCCGTATTTTTCATCACGGAGAGCTTCATCTGAACTCCCGCCAAGGAAAACCGCGCTTTGATGTCACGAGGATTATCTTGAATGGCTATCGTGGTACTGCCGCCGCTCGGCACCACGCGCACTGCACCTGGCAGATCTTCGCCAAGCGCCGCCAGGAGGTCGAAATCGTTTCCTTGCCTCACTGCTCCGGCGTGGTGCTTTTCCATCGCCTCGCGAAGCTTGTCCTCGGGCAACAGATTCGCGAAGAACGCGGGCAGCACGTGTGCCGCGGGCTTCGGATCCTTGCGAAGCCCACCATCGGCGGAGCGGAACGAGAGGCTCAATATCGGGGGCCGCGACATGGCGCGATAGGCCGGATCAAGGCTGAAGGCGTTGAAATCGCCTGGCGTACGCACGAGCGTTCCGACCCTGAGGTCTTGAAGGAACACCTCCAGCGACTGAACGGTATTAGGGGCGCGGACCCGGGTGCTCATCATCATCCATATCGGTGGTGAACGCTGGTCGATCCTCGCCTTCGGAGGGCCGAAGGAGTGCGTTGACGCCGGCTACCATGGCCTGTGGGATCAGCATTAGCTCCATGCCGAGAGCGCGCGCGACGTTAATCAGCGTTGTCGCCCGCGCGGCGGCGTTGCCCTGCTCGATATCGCGGTAACGCGGCCGGGAAATGCCCGCGCGTTCGGCCACCTGCTCTTGAGTCAGGCCCGCTTGCTTTCTTGCATCCCGGAGGAGGCGTCCTAGCTGTTGGGTTGCTTCTGAGTTCCGCTCCATGATCCGTTTACGTATCTTTTTCTTCTAAATGATGCGTGAACATATCATTGCTTATCGCTTCTGCCAAGGCCCATAGATCCGTTTAGGTATCATTGGCTAATAAAATGATCCGCGAACGTATCTTACTGGCCAGGGGCGGTTCCCCAATGCCTAAGGCAATCTCGACCAGCGCGGGGCGAACTACCGCGTGCGCATGGACTCCATGGGCTCAACGACAAGGCCGACATCGTCATCATCGGCGTCACGCCCGGCAAGCAGCAGGCTCTGGAAGCCCTACTCAGCTTCCGCATGGCGCTTACCGGCGCGCCTCGCTCGATGAGGCGGCGCAGCGCGCCAAGAATGCGGCCTCGTTCAAGGGGGGCATGCGCCTCGACGCGTGGTTGATGGACCACTTCGGCTTGCATCGGCTTTTCGGACTTACGTCCACGCTTGATCTCTTCGGATCCGCCGCGCACCGCGCGCATTACACGTCCGTCCTGCGCTATCCGGTCCTGAAGAGGTTCGGTAACTATGCCGGAGCCAGCCGCGTGATCGAGGAGACCCTAGCGGATGAACTCGCCGTGCTGCCCAAGGCTTGGCTTGTGCCGTTCGGGCCGAATGCGGTGCGCGCGCTCGAATATCTCGCGGCGGCCGGACGCATCGATGACGCGCGTATTCTAGACGGCATCTTGCATCCCGGCGGCCAGCAATGGAACCGCTACAACGTGCAGCTCGGTCTCGTGTTCGCGATGCCGCGCTTGCGGTCCCAGGCGGGCCTGAAGTTCTGCGGCGAAGCGCTGTGTGCGCTCGAAGGTCGCCGCCCTGTGTGGCGAAGGCGCGCGGCCTTAGACCGTAGCCTAATTTTCTGTCTCCAGCGGGCGGGCCGACGATCGGTTTACAAGATGTCAATTTTACGTACTACTGCTACTTAAATCGAGCAAAACTTAAACTAGCGCTTGGTTTGAAGGTATGCTATTTTGCGTAGCATGACGACGCAATTGCCAGGAAAACTAAACCAGCTCCGCCGGGATCTTCCGGAGGGGCTGCTCGTTGACGCTGCCTGGCTGAGCAAGCACGGCTACGCCACCAGCCTCGTCAGCAAGTATGTCGCGGCCGGCTACCTCGAACGACCGGCCGGCCGCGTGTACCGAAAGCCGCGCGGCGCCCTAAGCTGGGAGCAGGCCGTCATATCCCTTCAGACGCTTCTTTACCGCACGCCGCTGGCCGTCGGCGGCCGAACAGCGCTCGCGCTTCAAGGCTACGAGCATTACCTGCCTCGCGCCACGCAGCAAGTTCATCTCTACGGACCTTCCGCGCCGCCCGGTTGGCTCTCGAAGCTTCCCCTCTCCATCCGTTTCGTCTTCCACAACAGCGCTGCGCTCTTCTCGCCGGAAGCGGGCCTGCCGCCCAAAGGCGATCTCGACCGCGCCAACGCCGCGGCCGAGAAGGAAGCGGCCGAAAAGGGCTTCGTCATCCAGTCATGGGGGCAATGGCGCTGGCCGCTGGTGGTTTCATCGCCGGAGCGGGCGCTGCTCGAAGTACTCGACGAGCTTCCCGATCACGAGAGCTTCGAGACCGCGGACAAACTGGTCGAGAGCCTTTCGACCCTAAGCCCCAGGCGCATGCAGACATTGCTACAAGCCTGCCAAAGCGTGAAAGCCAAGCGGCTGCTCTTCTTCTTTGCCGATCGCCATTCGCATGCCTGGAAAAACAAGATAAACAAGGATCACGTCGATCTCGGAAGCGGCAAGCGCATGCTGGTCAAAGGCGGCGTGCTCGACCGTACCTATCAAATCACCGTGCCGAAAGGGCTCGATGCCGTTTAGCGACCAATACCGCAGACAGGTTACCCTGCTGATCCGCGTCGTCCCCCTGGTCGCGCAGGAAGACTGCTTTGCGCTCAAGGGCGGGACCGCGATCAATCTCTTCGTTCGCGACCTGCCCCGCCTGTCGGTCGATATCGACCTCACCTATCTGCCGGTGCAGCCGCGCGACCAATCGCTCAAGGAGATCGAGACCGCGCTCACGCGCATCGCCGGCCGCATCAAGGCACAAATCGGCGGGTGCCAAGTCACAGAGGGATTGACCGAAGGGCGCGTCAACAAGCTATTCGTCCAGCTCGGCGCCGCAACCGTCAAAATCGAGGTGACGCCGGTCCTTCGCGGCTGCGTCTATCCCGCCAAAAAGCAATCCGTGACCGATACCGTCGAGGACGAATTCGGCTTCGCCGAGATCCAGGTTGTCTCGCACGCGGACCTCTATGCTGGAAAGCTGGTCGCCGCGCTGGACCGCCAGCATCCGCGCGACTTTTTCGACGTGCGTGATTTGCTCGCCAACGAGGGCATCACCGACGATCTGCGAAAGGCCTTCGTCGTGTACATGCTCAGCCACCACAGGCCGATGGCGGAAGTCCTCGATCCGCCGCGCCGAGCTATGAAGGAGGATTATGAACACGGTTTCGTCGGGATGACAGAAGAGCCCGTCCCGCTTACCGAACTGGAAGCAACGCGTGAGGAGATGATCAAGGCGATCGTGGCCGACATGCCGGACGCGCACCGGAAATTTCTGGTCAGCTTCGAACAAGGCGCGCCGGAGTGGGATCTGCTGGGGCTGCCCGGGGTGCCCGATCTTCCGGCCGTCAAATGGCGCCAGCTCAATCTCGACAAGCTGCCCAAAGAAAAACGCGCGGTGCTGACGGCCGCACTGAAGAAAGCGCTCGGCGTCTAGGCGGCTCGCAGCCGCCCCTGACGCTTTTTAGCTGACGTCGATCGGCGACGTGCGCCATACGTCTTTGCCAAGCGCGATCAGCATGTCCTGCCGTTGTTCGATATCGTTCGCCGACCAGTTCTCAAAGGCTTGCAACTTTTCGTTGATGCGCGTGATCGACGAATTCCTCCCGACCGGGCTCAAGGCCACGATGCTGCGCGTGAGATAATGACCCGACTTCGCGTATTCGGGCTTCTTCTTCTCGAAGAATCCGTTGCTCGCCACGATGTTGATCGGCTTTTCCAGGAGCGTCACGTTCCCAAGCTTTACTTTGTAGTCATCGTAGCGCTTACCGGGATTGGCGGTGAAGGACTGGCGGAGATCGGCCTCCGGCGTGTCGGGCAGAATGTGCTCGATTTCGAGCGCGGTGAATTCGCCAAGGCCGCCGGGCCCCCTCATGCCCTTGAAGGCAATTTCAACATGCTGCGCCAGCTTGGCCAGCAAATAGCTCGTGCGGTACTGCTGCATCGAACCAAGTGTGTATCGTTTGAGCGTATTCGCCCAGCTCGGCATCCTTGCCGACCATGTTCTTTTGTAGCCGTTCTGCCACGAACTCTTTGAGCTTGGCTTTTTGCGCTTTCGCATCGGCAATTTCCGTGATCTCGCGCAGTTCGTCCGCTCATATCGAGAAATTGCGCTCCAGATCCTTTGTCGGAGTCTTGGTGAAGATGTAATAGAATAGGAAACTTTCAAGCTGCCGCACGAAGTGATCGAACAGCGCTTTGGGAAAGTTCGCGGCTGCCAGCAGCAGCACATAGTGCAAGCTGAATGCCGCGCCGCAAAGCTGCTGAAGCGTGTCCATGGCGGTGCTGGACGCGCCGTCATTACCACGGCCTTCGGTGACGCCAATGTAGCGCTCGACGCTGCGAATGATCTTACGGACGAGGCCGAACGAATCGCTGCGGTAGCCGCACAGCTCGGCATTGTCTTTGTCGATCAGCCAGTCGTAAATCTCGTCTTCGCGCACCACACCGTCCCGGCGCTCGTTCTTCAGCTTGTAATTCGCCATGATGAAATAGTGCAGGAAGCGCAGCGGCTTTTCCTTGTTGCGCTCCAATGGCCCCGTGATCTTCTTCCACTCGTCCTTAAGGTGTGTGAAACCACACTGGTCTCTCTCGGGAGCCGCGCCGTCGGTGCGACGGCATCCGAAAACAACATGACGTAGCGAGAGGCGGGTGGAAACAAGATCGACGCCCCTCGCAATCAGATGGCCGCTCACAGTTCAAGCCCGCGGTCCCCAAGCACCTGGCGCATCAGCGCGCCCTTAATTTCGCGGGCGATCTCCTCGCGGATCTGGGCTCCGAACTGCACCTCGGCCTCGCTGTCTCCGGTTAGGTGATGATCTGCGAGCCGTTGCTCAAGGCGGCTCGGAAACTCCTCGTCCATCGCCTCCCTGAGCCGGACCTGCATCTGTGCATGGGCTTCGGGGGCGATCCGGCTCACCACCGTCCCCCAAGGTTGCCAGTGAGTTGCCAGATAGTCGGCGAACCCCGCCTCCTCTTGATTGCGCACCTGCGTCTCGGCTGCGGTGAGATCGTGCTCAGTGACGTAGGAGACTTCATAGAACCGCATGTCCGGCGCGATGAGCTGCAGGTCCAGCCGATCACGTAGCTTGACCTGATAGGCGAGATAGACCTCGATCTCGTCGACGAACCGGAGCGAGTTGACCTTCTGACGGGCGATCGGATCGAGCGCGTTCAGGCGGAACAGGACCCGCGCCTGCTGGATGAGTTCACCGAGCCGATCGTCATAGGCCCCATCCTCGACATCAGCCTTCAGACGTGCGGTCTGCATGCCGTTCCAGGTCAGGGTGATGCGATCCTGGCAGGTCTCGCTCGCCCCGAAAGCCAGCTGAAAAAACTGCTGGCGCAATGGCGGCCTGGTCGCTGCCTGCCGCAGGTCCTCGGCCACCGCCTGTCTGAACTCGGGATTATCATAATTCACAGTCTTCTGCAGCTTGTCGAGGAAGAGCGCGTATGCCGGGGCACCCGCCTCGTCGGCGAAGTTCTGCCAGGCGGCGATCGCCTCCGGCTCGCCCTTCAACCAGTCCGCTACCGCCTCGGCTAGTGGCCGTTCCTGATCCACCGCCGTTCCCCCGCCCATCGAGAAGAAGACCCGCGGGCCAGCATAGTTCGGGGCATTCAGAGCTCCCGCCAAATTCGTCCGCACCTGCTCGGGCAGCGGATTGTCATCCACATAAACCATGCACCCAGAACCTAGCTGGGTTAGCAGGGTCTCCGGCAAGCCGATCAACCGGTTGTCGCGTGCCTCGAGCACCTGGAGCTCGGCCGGGAGGGTCGCGGGCAGGCTCGTCAGCCTGTTGCCGCTGACGTGGAGTCTCTGGAGCTCGGGCGGGAGTGTCTCGGGCAGACTATTCAGGTGGTTATCGCGGGCAAAGAGCAACTGGAGCTCGGCGGGGAGAGCATCGGGCAGGCTCGCCAGCCTGTTGCCATCGGCTTCGAGCTCTTGGAGGTCGGGCGGGAGGGTATCAGGCAGGCTGGTCAGCCGGTTGCCGCCGACGGCAAGCAACTGAAGTCCGCTCGGGAGGGCGTCGGGCAGGCTGGTCAGCAGGTTGCCGCGGACATCGAGGTCCTGGAGCCCGACCGGCAGGGTGTCGGGCAGGCTGGTCAGCCGGTTGCTGCTGACGGCGAGTGTCGAAAGCCCCTCGGGGAGGGTGTCGGGCAGCCCGGTCAGTTGGTTGCTGCCGATGACGAGTGACTGGAGTCCCGTCGGGAGGGCGTCGGGCAGGCGAGTCAATCGGTTGTTGCTGGCGCCGAGCGTCCGAAGTCCAGACGGGAGAGTGTCAGGCAAGTGCACAAGCTCGTTGTCGCTCACGTTGAGCGATTGGAGCCCGGGCGGAAGGGTGTCGGGCAATGTCGTCAGGCCTAAGTATTGCAGCTCCAGCCCTGCATAGACGTCGCCAGTTTCGCCCCAGGCTATTATTCGTCTTACCGCCTCTTGCCGATCCTCGCCTTCCGCCTGCCGCTCATCGCAGGCCCATTTGTCCAAGATCTGGTCGAGCCGCGATTCCCTGAGGACGGAGCCTTCGAAGTCCGCCGCACCGCCTGCAGGGCCAGAGGCCCGTGTGTCATGCAATGCTTCGGTCCACTGCGCTGCGGCCGGGGTGAGCCGGCCGCCTCCTGTTGAGGTATTGCCATCACCTCGCAGGGGCCGTCGGCCGAGAATTGCTGCCCCGAGATTTTGCTGCCAAGGATTTGCTGGGGTCGTTGCCCACTCCGGCGCCACGTCACTGGCCTCCGCCCACGAATGCTCCTCCTGACCGACACTATGCGTCGGCCAATCGGCAGCCGCATCCATGCCGTGCCAATAATCCGGCAGACTGAAACTGCCGGCTGGCAACTGGCCACCGCGATCCGCGGCCGTAAAAAGCACATATTGATTGATCCCTTGTCCAGAGAAGGCTGGCGGATCCGATGGCAACCGCGAGGTGCCCTGTCCGACGCGACCCTCATGCGGCATTCCCAAAGGATCCGCATCTCTGTTCGACACAACGTCCGCGTCGCCGAGCCTATTTGAACTGGAGGGCGGGCGCTCGTGCGGATGCAACTCGTTCAGGTGCTGCGGAAACCCCGCTTCGTCCGCCTGCTGCTCTTCCAGCCCATGATAGTACGCCCGATCGACATCTGGGGCCTCGAATGGGTTGAGCTTGTTGAACGGATCCATCCCATCTCCTTTGACAGATACGATTAGCTAATGCCGGAGCTGGATAAACACGTTCTCGCTACAAGGCTTGGCTTTCGAGAAGCTGACGAGGAATCAGAATGAGCGTAACTGTCCTGCGGGACGCTTAGCGCTTGATTGCCCGCGCTGGAGTTCAACATGCCGATGCCGGACCATGTCGGAACTTCGAGAAGCAGATTTCTGAGGCTCTCTCAAGAACGTCCGCGCTTGCCTTTTGAAGCCCGTCGGCGCGGCTACAAGGCATTGATCACGCGCTGAGCGTTTTCTTCCTGTCGCAAATACGGGTAGGCGATAACTTCAACAGCTTGGCACGGCTTTTCTTGTTAATCGACCATCCAGAAAAATTGCATTCGGTAGCACTGGACGGCTTTAGCGAAAGCGGCATTCCAAATCGTTTCCGAAACTACGAATATTTTCCTTCTCAATCTAAGCGCGCACTGTAACGAAGTCACCAGTTATAATTCTCATTGCGGTCTCCCGGTGGCTGCCAACTCGGGGCACGCGGATAACAGGCCTTCCGGGAGATTTTTGTTGGGCCGGGACAGGCTTGGTCCTGCGAAGGAACGACTGTAAGGCACCGGAATCGGTACAGTCCCATGTATGAAAAACACCACTTTCTACGGATTTTATAACATAGCTTTGTGTTGAAAAATACCTAGGTTCTGGGTATATTTATACATGATGCTTCGAAGCCGCCGAACTCTCGCTTCCTATCTAACGGATCTGCTCGCCGGTGGACGGATCTCGTTTACGCGGGACGAAGCGATCGCCGAACTGGAGGTAACTTCGCGGGGCTTCCTGGCCGCCGCCAAACGCCTGCAGAAGAAAGGGCAGCTTCTTAATCCGCGGCACGGCTTTTACGTCGTCGTCCCTCCACAGTACCTGGTGCGCGGTGCTCCACCGCCGCAGTGGTATATCGACGATCTCATGGAACACGAGGGGCACCCATATTATGTCGGATTGCTCAAGGCGGCTGAGATACACGGCGCGTCCCACCAGGCGGTCATGCAATTCCAAATCGTAACCGACAAACGGATGCCCAAAATCCGCGCCGGCCGCTCGATCCTTTCCTTCTTCTATCGAAAGGAAATAGGCGCTCTTTCGGGAGCGATCGTTGACCACAAGACCGATACTGGCCGCTTCAAGCTATCGTCGCCCGAACTCACTGGGCTCGACCTTTTGCGCTATATGCATGTGACCGGAACGATAGACAGCATTGCCACTGTCCTTTCTGATCTCGGGGCTAAAATGAAGGCGCACGAACTCCAGAAATTGGCACCCGCCTTTGAGCGGTCCGTTATCCAGCGCCTCGGATACCTGCTCGACTACGTCAAACACAGCCAGGCAGCCGAGTCACTTCACGCCTACCTGCAAAACGAAAAACTGCTGCCCTGGGTCGAACTCGATCCTTCCAAGCGTAGTAGCAAGACCCGCAAGCCGCCGGAACGTGACACACGCTGGAACGTGCTGGTCCATCGCCGTCCGGAGCTCGATCAATGATTCCAGCCATGAACATCGTTGCATGGAGTCAAAAAGCTCCATGGCCCGAAGATCGACAGGTCGAGCAAGACCTCATCATATCCAGGGCACTCGTTGAAATCTTCAAGGATGATTATCTGAAGAAAGAGCTGCGGTTCCGCGGAGGCACCGCTCTAAACAAGCTGCACTTCCCAAGCGCCTATCGGTACTCGGAAGACATAGATCTCACGCGCACGACGGAAGGCCCCGTGGGCCCAATTCTGGACCATCTCCGGGCTGTCCTGGAGCCATGGATGGGGCGGGCGCATTACGACCTCGGAGAGATAGGGCCTCGGCTTACTTTCACTATCAAGCCCGAAGATGAAAACGCCTCTCAGCCGATCCGCGTCAAAGTCGAGATCGCCACGCGAGAGCGCATTGCTTATGACGGGGCAAAGTCGTTTCCGTTCCAGGTCAAGAATCCCTGGTTCAATGACAAGGCGGACATTGCATCATTCAGCCGGGAGGAAATCCTGGCAACGAAGCTCCGCGCGCTTCTCCAACGTGACAAGGGCCGGGACCTCGTCGACCTTGCCAAAGCTGTTGCGTTGCTCGACGGACTAGACGCCGCACGCATCGTGGAGCTGTTGGGCAAATATCTAGGTGCTTCCGGCCAAGCCATTTCCCGCGCCGAGGCCGAGGAGCGCATGTGGGCGAAGCTGGAAGATCCATCGTTTTTGGCCGACGTGCGCCCGCTACTTGCCGCGGACGACGCCGAGGATTTTGATGCCGAAGCCGAGCGCGCCGCGTTCGTTACGGTCTTTACGAAGCTTGTAAAACGTATCCCCGGCCACGCCTGGCTGAGACGTCCGCCATGGCGAAGCAGTTCGAAATGCCTGAGCTGGCCAGCACCTGACCCTATGACTCGTCCCAGTGCACCGACCGCCTTTGCTGCTCCGGCCACGTACGAACTTCATTCGTTAGGCTCGAAGGCGTTTCAGCAGTTGTGCGTTAAGCCGCTCTGGATGTGGGAAGCGACGTGATGGTTCGTGGGACGCTGCGAAACTAGCTCGGCGGCATCGTGAGCCAGGGCGCGAAACAACTTACCGATCCCGTAGCCGCGGCCCGTGCGGCGGTCGAGCCGCGACGCGCCGTGGGATGCAGCGACCCGCAATGCTGCGCCGGAGTCTTCAAGGCCGGCAAACTCCGAATTTTCCCGCAGGCTTGCAAGCACCGCTCGCCCGGCGTCGGCAACGACGAATTCGAAGGCGCCATTGCTGGCAGCGTATACGTCAGTTCGTAGACGAAGCAGTCATACAGCTTGCGCTTCTGCTTCTTCCCCTCCGCCATCAGCAATGACGCGGATTTCGTGGCTCGCGCGGAGCTCGTCCATATCGGTTATCTCGGGGATTTGTCCGGCCTTGAGTTCCTCGACATAATCCTCGATCGCGATTTGCGCGTAGGCTTGCTTACGACCCGATTTCAGCCCGATCCCGAAATACCCCACTTCGACGCTCTCTTCCGGGCTAAGAATATCCGGCAACGTGATGTGAAGGTCCGATGCATTCCCCTTCACCAGTGGCGTAACGGCAAAGGCTGGCAGCGATGACGCCCCGCATCGCCGCCCGATGATTGTAATGGTAAGCGCCATCTCTGAAATCACGACGGGTGGATGGGCGCCCTACATACCAGCAGGTCAGCGCGATCTGGGTCTGCTCTTTCTGGCTGACCAACGCGCCGTTCGTAATTGGCGGCCAACTGCAACAAGCGCTTTTTGATGAACGGGTCAGCTTGCTCAGCAAGTTCCCGGACGGTTCGCGCCCTCTCTCTACAAAACTCGTCGTCCATAGTACCCCACCGAAACTGCCTTCCGGATAATGCCCGTGAAGAAGTGGGGCTGCATATGACCCAGGTTACACTGCAAGATATTTTTCCGCAGTTTTGATCGATGCCGCGCGAGATCGATAGCACTTCTGCCAAGGTCAGCTGCTGTGCGCGCCTCGCACCTGGTCGGGCTCCCGCTTCATGCTGTACGTCGATTGAATCCACCTTTCCTGCGGCGTCGCCGCGGCCTCTGACGAAGACTGCGGGGAGTAAGTGATTTTGCCGCATCTGTGACCGCTTGCGCAGCGACTTCGCTGCGCGAGGAGTCGATCGTTGATCGAGGTGACTCTCTTTGATCGGCGACGGCCCTTTCGAGCGCAGAGAGGAATTGCCGGCCGTCTTCGGTAATTTCCCAGCCGAACGCATCGCGAAAGACATACTTCGCCGAAAAGATATTCAGGTCCGGCGCGTGTTCGGCCAACCGCTTCATGCGATCGGTCCAGTCGCGGCCGCTGTTCATCAGGATCTCCACGGCGCGTCGGACTTCGGCAACGGAAGCCCGCCCGCCAGGCTGGCCGGCCAACACTTTCAGGACGGTCAGCTGGAAGGACACTTGCCGTGTCTCCGATGGCTGTGTGTGTGCAGTTTCCCTGCAATGGATCAATGTCAGGGGCGGATCGTCAACAGCACGACGCCGTTAACCTCAACTATATTGGCTAATCCCGCGGGGCCAGCTCCTGGGATTTGACCTCGCCCTCGCTCAAGCTAATGCACGACTCTTCATCGAGGGCCGGTACGTCAGCGTAGCAGGACAGACCCGCAGCCGGAGCGCCGCGCGCCCATTGTCCATAACGGACGAACTCCACTATGGGAGCTCCTCCACACGCTACAGCATCGCTCTTAGATCGTGAGCGCCGGTCGGCGCATCGTGACTTCAGGCGATACATGCACCTCTCGACCTGTCGGGCACGAGCGTACGGTTCGGACCGTTCATTGCTACCGACGATTTCCCGCCACGCCCAACCTGCACGAGGAAAGAAAAAAGCTGGAACTGCCCCGGCATTGGAGATCGACGGCTTGAATCAAGCCTTTAAGCAGTATTGCGGCATAGCCTTGGTTGGAAACGACGGTCGTACGGCAAGCGTCCGGTGCACCGGCGCCAGACGCTGGTACGAGAATCCGCCTAGCAGGCAGACGCTTTCCGGAGGCGAACTGGATCAGCCAACCCTTAGATCCTCGGCCGACATTTTGCCCGAACGGCCTGCCTTGAGCTGGTAACTTACCCGTGCCCCCTCTTCGAGGGTGGTGTAACCGGCCTTTTCGACGGCGCTGATGTGCACGAAGACATCGGCACTTCCGTCCTCCGGCCGAATAAAGCCATAACCTTTGGTCGAATTGAACCACTTCACAATACCCATTGCCACGGCGGCATCTCCATAAGTGAACCGTTGTGATCTAGCGAAGAGTCTCGCAGCCATCAAGGTGGACAAAGAGACGCCGGTTCGCTGCACCCGTCACGTCCGCGACCTCTTTGTCGTATAACCTACGCGGCCCGAACGCTCTGCGCAGCCGGCAGCAAGACCTAATGCTGAAGCCAGTTCGCCTCAGGGCCTCGGAATCCGAATGACGTCTGAACCTTCGACTCATTCTTCGCGCGTGACCGCGTTACAGGAGAGTTGCAGAGCGGAGATCATGGCACGCTCATCCGCAGCCGAGCTGGAGCGAATGGTGCGGTCGCCCTTGCAGAACCAGGCGGCCGTAAACTCCTTCGCACAGCCCGGAGCAGGATCACCGATCCGCGCCGTGCCTGCACTGAAAGTGCATGCGTCCTTGCCGTTACAGGCTGCTGCAACCGCACCCGTGGCGTTGCCACGCGCCGAGATCCAGCGGCAATTGCCGCCATACGTGGCAGAAACGACCGAAATACCTGATTGGGTGACGGCATCCCCGGCCGCATCACGCAGCGCATACGTTGCGGCCGCGCCGACGAGAGCGGCAAGGCCAATGCTTCCCAATCGTACCAGGCGCCTGCGCTGTTCTAGCGAGGCCGCCTGATAGCAGCTGCGAATTCGCCTTCGGGCCGGTACCTCCAAGCCAAAATGCAGCAGGATCGCGACGCAGGTGGCCAGAGTGAAAGCAAGCGCGAGCGCGCCGAGATGGCCCAGCAGTTGGCTTGCGGTTTCCCAACGTACCACCGGAAAACGCCGGTAGATAATGATGTGTACAAGATAAAGCGCAAAGCTGGCCTCTCCGAGGAAGACGAGCCACCTTGCCGACAACAGCCGTCCTGCACTGCTGACGGGCTGAGCCGCCGCGACAAGGATGAGCGCAATCGGTGCCGCCAGAGCGATATTGTTGCGCCCAATATCGAACAGGCTCATGGCCGCCCCAAATGGCGGCTTGTGGGCGGTAAACCAGAACACCCAGCCTATCGCGCCGACACCAACGATTGCGGCGATATCGAGCAAAGCTCGAGATGGTCTGAAATCCTGGGCCAGCCACGCTTCATGGAGCTTCGCCAAGCAACAGCCGAGGACGAATTCCCATACCCTGCAAAAGGGCGAAAAGTAGACGATCCAGAGGAGAAGCGTGTTCTTCCAGTTCGGCAGAGCCGCACCCGTCCCATAGGCATGAAGCGCAAACAGATTGATGCGGCCCTGAAGCATGTACACCGCAAGGTCGATGCCAAGCTCGATTGTGCCTGCGCCAATCGCACATAAGATCGCCGCCGGAGCAGTTCTGATCCGCGCAAGTACCGGGCAAACGAGCGGAAAAAAGAGATAGAAGAACCATTCGGTGCTGACTGACCAGGAGACGATGCCGATCTCTTCGTACTGCCAGACGGGGGCAGCACCGGCTACATTTGCGAAGAACCAGGTTTGAATCATCCCGAGTTGAAACGGGACAATGTGCCACGAAAATCCCTCGGTTGCCGCCTTAGTTCCGAGAAGCCATGGCCAGACCATCGGTCCGGTCAAGAGCTCAACGAGAAAGAGAATAACAAACAGAGGATAGATTCGGGCTATGCGCGCCACGAGAAATTCAGGGATCGCTTTGCGCGGGCTGCCGGCAATCGAGCTGCCATAGTTATATTGAATGACAAAGCCACTCAACGTGAAGAAGACGGACATTCCGAACAGGCCCAGCGTCCCGATGCTGATATCGAGTGCAAGACTGGTACCCTCCAGGAACAGGCTTCCACCGTGAGACAATGCCACTGCTGCTGCCGCGACAAACCGGATTCCGGTCAGCGCGGGTATCTGCTTAACCATCGGTGTCGCTCGTCATTTGCGCGTTGGGTACAAATCCTGGCGATCGATGGCGCAAGGGCAGTCTGCTGGAGAAGGAACGCGATAGCGGCCATGAGGACCGATCGCATTGCGCGAGCCTGCCATGCGACCAGCCAGGTTCCTTCGGTAGCTCAAATCAAAATCAGAGCGACCGCAGCACCTTATTGGCAAGCCCGCTAACGCTGAAACTCTGCCTTCTGGTAGGGGGATCGGATTCGAATATTCCGCTCGACCGGCTCTGGCGCAAGGGACGTCCCTTGACCGGGCGCCGCAATACTTGCTGAACCCGTGCTTGCTCCCGGAGCGCCATCACAAAATGACGAGTCGTTGCCAGCCAATTTGCTGGCTGCGTTGGGCGCCGAAAGTGCCCGATGCAAGTCCAGATCAGCGCAGAGCAAGGAACTGCATTGGCGACGCGCGACAAAGCCCAGCTCCAGTTACAGCGGGTCCAAGCGCCAGATCGGGTCGTTTGGTAGCGCCAGTCTGAGCCGCGCTTTCAATTTCTTTGACAGCGACGGTCAAGGAATCTCGCTGCGGATTGGTGCAGCAACTCATTATTCTTTTCCTGCACGACTGGCCGCGCCTTCGCTTGGCCTGGCGTGCCAGAGAAGGAAAGGAAACGTGATGACAAAGAAGATCGCTGAGATCAAGACCACCATCCGCACCACCACTCCGTACACGGGTACGCTTTAGGGTTGGTTCGACGGGTGCCTTGAATGCATCCACCTGATGAGAGCATAGCGGCATCGGAGGGTGGTCCTTGCGACCACCCTCCTTTGTGAGACGTTTCGGGAGAGTAAGATGGTTGATTTGATCCAGCAGCGCATCGCTCCGTCCATATTGTCATCCGTCGAGATCAATCCGATCACGATCTTGAAGACGGAGCCTGGCATGGCACCGGTGCCGACGATCAAATCGGCACTCGCGAGCTCTAGTTCCGACCTTTCCGTCGTTGACGGCGACTGGCGGATCGGCGGCTATCTTGCCGGCCTGCAAGAGCTGATCGACGCCGAACTGCGGTGGGCCGATGAGAATAGGCCAAAACTGGTTGAGACGGCCCAGCAATCCTTGAAGCGGCTGTTTCCTCTCTTGGTCAGCGATGCCTTTACCGTGCCGAAGGATCTCACCAATACCTCAAGTAAAGAGGAGCGTACACGCTTCTATCATCATGAATATCAAAACAAGCTCCTGGTCGGGTTAGCCGAATTCCTGATCCGGTGCGCCCAAGAGCGCAACGAGCGTCACATCATCGTCATCGACCGGGCGGCCGCCCTGTCCGCCCCGGCCAAGAACCTGATCAAGCTGCTCGTCAGGCTGGACCACGATGCGCGCCTGTTTCGCTTTGTCCTAATCGATTACGAACAACGCCTCTATTTCCAGGACGCCAGCGAAGTTCATTTCGGCAGATATAGCTTGCAGGAACTGGGGCCGATCCTGGATCGGGAAGTCGCTGCGGAGAAACAGCGGCAGATTCATGAGGCAAGCGGCGGAAATCCACTGATTGCGGAGGCTTTAAGCACATGCGTAGCGGCCGGATTGCCGGTCATCGGCTACCTCGACCCCGTCGCGATCGTGGACCTTTATCTCGCCAGCCTCAACACCGGGGAACGGCACAGCCTGCTCAAATCGTACATTGAATCCGACTGCACGACGCCTGATCTCATCGCGCAACGAAACTATGCAATTTTCGAGCAGACGACCGCAGATCATCTGCATGAGCAGTTGCACCGCGCTTGCCTGGACCGCTATCTGGCGGACGAGGCGCCGCTCGTCATGCTTCATGCACTATCGATACGGGACAAATACAAGCGTCTGGAACTGCTTGCAGAACCGAGTCAGATCCTCCAAAGCATCGGTTTGTACGATCTCTGGTTTGGCTATTTCGGTGAAATTTTCGCCGATCCTGCGCTCCGCACCTTCGGCCCGGGAGACGCTCCGGCAAACGCTGCCTTCATCAACGCGGCTTTTGTGCTGTATTCGCTCGGCTGCGGCCGGGTGTCGGTTCCCTATCTGGATGAATTCTACAAGGCATTCCCGAAGAGCCGATACACGCCAACGGTTCTCTATGCCCAATCAATGACGTATGGACGCTATCAGCAGCCGGTCAATCTCACCGTGGCCGAAGAATACGCGTTGCGAAATCTGGAGACCATCGAACGAGATTTCAAGGATCACGACAAGTACGACTATATCAAGGTGTTTGCAGAGAACGCATATGCCTATATTAAGGCCAAGCAAGAGAAGTATGACGAAGCCCTCACCCTTTGCGCGGAAGGCCATGGCAAGATGCTTCAGGCCTATGGCGGGGAGCGTTTCAAGCTTCACCAGTCGATTCTGATCTACAACACCAGTCAGGTCTATGAACTCATCGACGATCTTCCTCGAGCAGAAAAGCAGCTGCGTGAGGCGATTGCCCACGATCCCTATTACGGCGAGTACCACAATGACCTGGGGAACCTGCTTTCGAAAGTAGCCGGAAGGGAAGCTGAGGCTCTACAGGCATATGCGCGCGCCATTGAGCTGTGTCCCCCCTATTACGAAGCCCATCTGAACAGGGCCGCACTTCGCAACAGAATGGGATATGCCGCAGGCGCCCTGGCCGATCTCGACAGAACGCTTGTCATCAAGCCAAACGAATGGCGAGCTCACTTCCAGAAGGGCAATATTTTGATGCGGCAAGATAGGCCGGAAGCTGCTCTGAAGTCTTATCTAGCGGCAGCCGATATCGATCCCAAGAATCCCGATTTACAGAGCAACCTCGGCCTTGCCTATTCCGAGCTTGGCAAGGCGAGCGAGAGCATCGCGCACTATCTTCGAGCCCTTGAACTCAATCCTCGGCATGCGCTCACGCACAACAATCTCGCCATCGAGTACTTCAACGAGGGTCGGCCAGATATGTCACTGAACCACGCCACGGTCGCAGTCGAGATTGGGGGAGATCCAGACTACCTCCTCACTCGTGAGCACATCCAGGCAAGTCTGCAAGCTGACCTGGCTTCGCGGCGCAACCGAGCTTCTGCGCCTTCCGCCGAACAGTCATGAGCTTGCGGCTCATAGCATTGATTGCCGTCGAAGCCGACGACGTGCGGCAGGATCTCCAGGTTAATGGTAGCAGGCACCTGAAAGCTTAGGGCAGAGTCTGGCGGATCCTGTTGCGCGACAAGTGATGCAAATTCATAGGATCTGACCAAGCAGGGGGAACCGCGTTGGCCAGCATTTGGTCCCGAAACACCGCCTGCCACAGACAGGGAGGCAGATATGGTGCCTTTTGACCAGTCGCGCGGTTGGCGAGAGCGTTGGTTATGCCCCTTCTTTGTCATCCCATCGATGTCACGGCACGAGACCAGCGTCATCTTCGCTTCTGCATCAAGCGATATCCACACGATGGCGTGTTCGATGAGCTAGGTTATAGATGACTGGTGCAAGCACACGGCAGTTCGTTTATCTGTCGCATTTGATCATTCAGATCGGCGGCTGGGCGTTTCGAATTGGCATCCTGATCGGCCTTCTTCAATCCGGCATGAGCGCCGCGGGTCTCGGCGTTGCCGTCAGTTTTGCGCCTATCATGCTTGGGAGCCTCTTCTTGTCGCCATTGGTCGACAGACGTAATCCGATCTCCGTCATGATGATCGTCAATGCTATTCGCATCTTCGCGCTGCTCGCCATCTTCGGCACCGACGGCGCCGATTCCTTTCTGAGCTATGCCTCAATCGGCGTCCTGAGCCTGGTGCAGCCCGTCTACTTGTCTGCAGAAGTTTCTTTCTTCCGTCGTATCACATCGGAAGACGACATGATCTCGGTGTTGCGCAACATTGCCAACATTGACTGGCTCACCTATCTGCTCGGAATGTTTGCGGGTGCCATGCTCTCCGACCGATTGCATTTGCCTGGCGTTTTGGCGTTCAACTTATCGGCGATCATCCTGTCCTTGATCGTGCTCCTTGGTATTAAGCAGCAGTTCAAAAGGACACCAACAGTCCTTGAGGCACAGCCCTCCGGAACCATCCTAGACCTAGCACCTCTTTATCCCGCATTCTTGGCTGTATTTTTGCTCAACCTCGGCGCCGGCATCATCAATGTCTATCCTGCTATACGTGCAACGGCTGACGGGGTTCTCGATAAAAGCGTTCTATTGACGATCGTCATGACCAATGGAGTTTTGGCCTTGCTGGGAGCGCTCGCCGTCAAGCCGATTTACAACCTGCTCGGCGCCTTGCCAACCATCGCCGGGGCCGCAGTGCTGCTTGCGGCATGCCTTGCCATCATGTCGCTCGATGCTGGCCTGCCCGTAGTCATCGCATCAAGCAGCGCAATGCTCGGCTTTGGCCAAATATTTGCCGCTGCCGCTCACAGCCACATGGTCTCTTCAGTGGCTCCGGATCGAGCCGGCCGCCTTTCCGGGTTATTTCAATGTTGTACCTATGGCGGCGTCGCGGGAAATGGCATTGCTCTGTCGCTTTTGAGTGATCGGCTCCCCTTCGGCATGATCGTGTTGCTATGCGCGGCGAGTGCATTTGTTGCTTTCGCCGTCGCGAGCCTTGCCATAATCAGATCAAGACATTCTCACGCTTGAGGTCCTGTCGCTCGCTAGATCAGGGATGCATACGATGCCATGGGATCAGCTATTTCTTTTAGAGCGCCCCTTTTCAGATCCGGCCTTGCCGGGACGAGAATTCTATTGCTGGCAATGCTTGCTGTTGGACGGGATATTGTCCGCATTTCCAAGCCGCGCTGCGAGGCTGGACGTTCGTCGGATTGCCTGGGCCAAGCCACGAACCGCACTCATCGAGAGGCTTGGCCAGGATCATCAGTCCGCCCCCGTTCTCATCTTCGAGAAGAGTAGCATCGCACCGGAGAATGCGAAGTACGCGAACGGGCTCGCCTATGTCGACGATTCATTTGCAATTCTTCATCTTTTAGCTCTGCGCCACGGGTTCCCGGCCCCTTATCCGGGAAGAGTGACGCTTTGCCCATGATGGTCATCAACGCTTTGACGCCCGCATTGGCCTAAGTCTAATTGAGAGTGGCCCGCTCGATCTCTCGAGTTGCAACCTGCAAAGACGATAGCGGATCCTGACTGAATATTTCTGACAGGACCCATCGTTCAAACTCTTTAACAGCCGCCATATTTCGCGCGTGCCCATTGACAAACATGTAGATTGAGCGATTGACCGGCGCAAAGCCAAACGGAGCCACAAGTTCTCCCTTCTCAAGGTTGCTTCGAACCAGAACTTGCGAAGATATTGCGGCGCCAAGCCCACTTTTTGCTGCCTCGACAGCCAAGGAAAATGTATCGAACACGACGAGGCGCGACCCCTGCAAGCATATTGCAGCTGCGCTTGCCCATTCGTTCCAGCCGTCCATCCTGGCGGCCTCGTGAAGGAGAGGAATCGATAGAATGTCTGCCGGGCTTTTGATCGTCTCGAGCATAGCAGGCGCGCAAACAGGACCGATCAGCTCGTTCGATACGTGCACTTCACGGACGGGAAGCGGTCGCTTCAACAGGCCGGAAACGAACAATACGTCCACGGCCCCAACAGCCAGCGCGTCCAGATCGGCGTCAGTTTCAAAGACAAAATCGATATCCTGATACAGTTGGCGGAACCGACCGATCCGGGGCAACAGGCCGTGCGACAAAAATGTGGTTGAACAGCCCACCACCACTGAACGTCCTCCATCGCTCCTTCGTAGCTCGTAGCATCCTTTCTCCAGCATTGTGAACGCGCTCGCACAGCTGCGCTTGAGCTGCTCGCCGTCGGATGTCAGCCGCACGCCCGAGCTATGGCGAACGAATAACCTTCTGCCGAACCAATCCTCAAGAAGCCGCATCTGGTAGCTTACCGCGCCGGTCGTCATGTTTAACCGCTCGGCGGCCCTTGAGAAGCTTGGAAACTCGCTGACCGCCTCAAACAGATGGAGGCTTTTCAGAATAGGAAGCTTGCGCATCTGACTTACTTCATGGCGTCGCAGACTGCGATGAGTCGTTGTTAGTGGCCTATGATGCGCCCGATTTATCTTAGGCACCAACGACGCTATTGATGACTGGCCGGACGCGCTTGGCCACTGACACCTCTTCGACATGGCCGATCAACGCGAGTTCACCGACCAAGCCCCTGCCTCAGTTTCGATCTGGTCTCGATCGAGGCTTACGGAGCTTCGGATCTGGTGGCTCCTGGCGCGCTTATATGACGGATCCCGTTTGGCGGCGTGACATTGCTGCGCTTTCTCCCCGAAAAGATGGAACGAGCTTTCGACTTGGAACAACAAGTCCTGGGTCAATCAGGCTATGCAATACTTTGCCCGTCGGAGATACCGCCGGGCTCGCCACACTGGCAAACGAGCTGCTAGTTGGGATTGCGCTCGCACGCCTCTCGCGCCCATGGAACTGCTCCAATCACTCTCAAAATCCGGCATTGTACCTTAGCCGCTGATTGGATGGCTCTCTGCTATCGCCTCCCGTCCGCCTCGATCAATTCAGCCAAGGAACGTGGTGACATCGAGATATGCAATGACCTGGATTTACCTGCTTCGATTCGAAGCTTGCGCCGAATTTAATCAGAACAAAGCCGCTTCGATGCATAGGTATATTCAAGCGCTAGTCGACGCGCATGTTCGACCAGATTGGCCGCGGCGCTGTGTCCTCCGTCGATGTTCTCGTAGTAGAAGTAGGGCTGACCGAGCGCAGCTAGTCTCGCAGCAGCCTTCCGGCCGTGCGCCGGATGGACGCGGTCGTCCTTGGTGGAGGTGAGAATGAAAGGAGCGGGGTAGGTCTTGCCCGGTACCAGCTTCTGATAGGGCGAGTAGGCTTCGATCCACGCACGCTGCTCGGCGATGGCAGGATCACCGTACTCGGCAATCCAGGAGGCGCCTGCGCCGAGGCTGGTGTATCGAAGCATGTCAAACAGCGGCACCTGGATGATCGCCGCGTTGAAGAGCTCGGGACGTTGGGTGATTGCGGCGCCAACGAGTAGGCCGCCCTGGCTGCCGCCGATTACGCCCAGCCGTCGCGGGCTCGTGATCTTGCGACGAATCAGGTCCTCGGCAACGGCAATGAAATCATCCCATGTCGTCTGCTTCGTTGCTCCCTGGGCTGCTTGATGCCATTGTGGACCAAACTCGCCGCCACCGCGCAGATTCGCAACGACATAGGCATTGCCCTGCTCGAGCCAGAGCCGCCCCACGGCTCCGAGATAGGATGGCAGAAGCGAAGCCTGGAATCCGCCATAGCCATAAAGAAGTGTCGGGATCGCGCCGTCAAACCTCGCGTTCTTCGGCCGCACCAGAAAATAGGGAATTGACGTGCCATCACGCGAAGTCGCTTCGAACTGGTCTACGACGTGATTGGACGCATCAAAGGCAGTAGGTGTCGTCTTCAATTCCTCAAGTTTTTCTGTTTCGGCATCAAAATACCAGATTGACGTTGGCCTGAGATAGTTCGAGATGGCGAACATCGCCTGGTCCGCTTGCTCGGACGTGGCAGACACGCTGACATTTGCATGTTGCGGCAGCTGGATCGGCGTCACCGACCAGGCTCCCTGATCGTACTTGTAAACGAACGCTTTGCTCTGAACGTTTTCAAGGATGGTCAGGATCAACAAATTCTTTGTGCGACTGACCCCGCTCAGGGCCTGGCGGGGCCCAGGCTGGAAGACAAGCGAGGCTTTGGCGCGTAGCGGATCCTGTTTCCATTCGGCCAGATCATACGAAATCAGCGAGCCGGTCCCAAACCTGACGTCACCGGGCTCCCATTCTTCGTCAAGTTCCACAAGCAGGCGGCCGCTCGCGAGCCCGACTATTGCGGCCTTCTTCGGGAGATTGAGCCTGATGGGCCCATCGGGGCGGAACACCACATAATCACGCTCGACAGAGCTGATGAAACGGATGGCGCCGGTCGCATGGACTTGACCTTCGCTGTCTCGAAGTACCAGGGGCACCGTCTGAACGTCGGTAGGCTCGCCGCGAAAGATCTCGCGAGCCCTACTGAGCGGCTGAGCGCGTTTGAGCTCCTTCACTACAAAGGGATAGCCGGCCTGCGTCAATGACCCCTCGCCCCAGTCCCGTGCAACAAGGAGTGTGTCACCATCGACCCAGCTGACGTTCTGCTTGCCCTCTGGAAGATAAAAGCCGCCCGCAACGAAGGAGTTGGCCTCGCGGTCGAACTCGCGTATGGACGCGGCATCCTTGCCGCCGTCGGAAAGATGAATCAGGCAGAGGCGCTCTTCAGGCCGAAGAGAGCTGCCACCTTGAAAGACCCAGTTCCTGTTCTCGGCGACGGCCAACGCGTCCACGTCCAGGATGGACTCCCACTGTGGATCCTCGCTACAATAGCTCTCCATAGTGGTGCGCCGCCATATGCCACGCACATGATTCTCGTCTTGCCAAAAATTCTCTAAGCCGCGCCGTCCCAACGAAACGTATGCAATCCGATCCTTGGCCTGCAGGATAGAGAGCGCCTGTTCGTAGAATCGCCGATACCGCGGATCTGACTGGAGCACCCCAAGTGTCTTCTCGTTCTCGGCGCGAGCCCATGCCAACGCGTCTTGTCCTTCGATGTCCTCGAGCCAAAGCGATGGATCATTCGTCGTCATAGTCGTTCGCTCCTGTGAAATCGCCGTGGACGTGGCTCGGGCAATCGAAGGCAGCGCGGCAGAGAGGCGTGATGTGTTCAAAAACTTTCTCCCGATGAGGCCGATGGGCCACGCTCGCACACCTAGCGCCCCTCGAGCAGAAGCAGCGGAAAGCACGCATGACACAGCGCAGCTTGCGCTATCTTGCGGACCGATTCACTGCAAGCTGCGTGCCGGCTAAAGAGCCGCAAGTTTCAGCCGCTCAAGGCTGCAGGACCATGTCCGGTTGCCGACATTGGTTGCCAAGCAGACACCGGCGGCGTGGGGTTTATCGGGCTTGAACTCGGCGCCGCGGTTCGAAATAATGACAAGCTTCATGTCGGGTCGCTGGTTGACAACATCCGCCACCTCGTCCGAGGCAATAGAATGGGCGGGACCTGCACCGGCTCGTTCATCCAGCTCCGGCGGTATCTCGTGCAGCTGCTGGTTAAAGGCGTGCTGGTTTATGGTTTCATCTTGCTTCGCAGCGCCTGATGTACTGCCGTAAGCCAAGGTTGCCGTGTCGAGCGCATCATGAATTCGAACCATCTCAAAACTCCGTTTGACGATGTTTGCGTTTGATTCAGTCGCAGATCAGCTCCGAGTGATATCCCCACGACGCCAGGGTGGCAGAGCTAGCTTTCGGGAAGCTGAAAAACGCCGAGCCAAGTGGCTGTCGTTCAACGACTTGCGTGCACTCGTCAAGGCGGTGAAGGCCAATCCGAGGTGCGGACGCCTCATCCGCCGCGATCACGTCGTAGTCCTAGATAGGAGAACCGGCGGCGCATCTTCCCTACTATCGTAGCGAAACTTGCGATCGCGCGTCGCCGAATAGACGCTGGCACCATTTTCACGCAGATCCTACAAGGTTTCATCGAGCTCCTTGGCGTGCCCGAGGCGGCTGGACATCGGCACATTGTCTACGTCCATCAGGTCTCGTACGACTCACTTACACGGCCAGAAGCAGACCGGCTTATCGTCGATCATAATGCGGCCGGACGCCTTCGAGATGCGATTGCCCCCGATGGCGCGCGTCGCGGCATCGTCAAGCTTCCCCATACAATTGTGGTTGCCGATGCACTATTGGCGCTCGACTGGGCCGGCATCAACTTCGGCATCATCACCAACACAGAAGCTGGCGAGCAACGCCTTAGTGCCTCGTTAGGGCCTTCCCCCGTTGTGAACGACAGGGCAAGCGCCACGGTCTTCTAGGAGCATGTGCTCGGAGCAATCAAGAATATCGCCAACGATATTCCCGACGTCGCTACGAAATGGGCTTCGCGAAAGAAAACGAAGATCGACTGGTGTTTGATTAGCGCCAAGATGCAGAAGTTCGCGCTCGGCGACTATCTCGAGCGAAAATCGAATATCCTCTAAGGTGTCAGAACGGGCTGCCATTCCGCTTGAATCGTCACATCCTAAACCAGCAGAGCTGGTAGCGTGGACCGGCCAGAATGCCGAGCATTGCTATGCTTATGTCATGTTAGCCTTCGATGACTTTAATTCAGGGGCAGGCTCACAATCCAGCTTACTCATCTTGGCTTATTGAGAGCGCCTGCGCCTCTTCTCCAAAGAAGCGTCCAATTTCTTCATTATGGTAGCGAAAAAGCCAAGCATATTTGGCGCGCACGGATTCGTCATTCCCTGCAGACGCATAGGCGCTCAAAATTGCATTGCGGTGCTGCCTCGCCCAGTCTCGACACGCGTTCTGCCAAGCTTCGGTGCGCATACGATCCCGACCGTCTTGGTCTTCCGCCTGATATCGATCTCGGTCCTCACCGCTGATCGTAGGCTCAATCGTGTCCAAGCAGATTCGAAGGTAGTTGATGAACCATTGGGTCTGGCCATTCGGAAGGTTGCTGTACTGCATCAGCGTTTTCGGGGTCGGATCGACATCATCGCTGTACTATTTGCGATGCGGGTGATCGGAGAGATAAGTCTGGAGATCGGGCGTGATGGCAATCATGGGAACGCACGCGGCATGCTCAAGCCGGTAGGCACGAACCAGCGCCGGGCTGATGAGGGTGTCCTTTCGCCGGTACCAAAACCCCAGGTCAACGCCTCCACGAAGGAAGATGCCGCGAAGCACGCAAGTGCCTTGGGCCCAGGCGTAGCTAGTCAGCTCGCTCATTAGTAGGTCGAAAGTCCCTTCAGAATCGGCGACCTTGGAGTGCAGAGGGACAGAAATAACAAGGCAATCGGAAAACGCGAGAACCGTCTTGCCGACGATCTTGTGTTCTTCCCGGATGAATCTGTCAGTAGATTTATGCTCGAACTCGTTTTGAACGTGTACAACTTCGTCATCGAGGGCGCGCAGCTGCTCCTCGTTGATTATTGCTTCCACGCGAGCCGAAAAGCCAAGGAGGTCAATAAAAGCAAACAGCCCGCTCTTTAGATTTCGGCGCACTATTTTGTTTGTCATGCCTGAACTTCCGCACGAATCAGCAAGTCAGATGCTCTGCTTAGGTACTTCTCACGTAAAAATTGTCATGGTGACCGCGAATATCACTATCTCGCGGGCTGCCTGTGAGGCGGAATTGGAGGAGACTTCGGTCGTCACCTTCGGCTGCCACGGGAACGTCTTGCTCATCCATGAAGCGGATTTGTTCGCCGGGACCTAGGTCTGCCCAGAATCCGTCGGTAGCTATCAGCAACTCGCCTTCGCCTTTGGGCATCATGGCCTCGGGAAGCAAAATTCCCTGGCGCGAAAACTACGTGTCAGGAGATGACGCGCGGGACGGTCGGCTATTGACGCAATGGATGTTTCGCCGGTTACGCTGGCAAGCGTGTGTGGCCGGCTCAGCCACTCAATGCCCCTTTTCGCGTTACGCCGTCCCAGCAAACAGTCGCCGGCGTACAGAGCAAGCGTCGCGTCGGGCCGGATATTCACGATCATATAGCTGGCAGAAGCTTGAGGGTATGCTTCGGCCACGATCTCATGAATCTGTCGCAAGCGCGCAGTAAGCGTTTCCGCCGTCAACTTCCCATCGGCGGCGATATACCAATTTATCAGCTCCTGCGTAATCTGCTGGGCGAACTCTCCGCTATTGTGACCGCTTGTTGAACCATCCATGACCACGCATAAAGCCTCCTCAGCACGTATGCCGACCCCTCCACAATCTCGATTGTACTTGGTCCTGGTACCGGCTTGGCTGAGCCAACTGACGTCGATTCCCATCTCAGTCACCAGCGCATTCGCTTACGATTACGAAGCGCTCACGGACGATGTCGATACGCCCTTCCGGGCCGCGCAAGAAAATGATCAAAGTCGGGATGCTCGAGTAGCGGCGCGAATTGCTCGGCAATGAACTGGCGTATGTCGGCATCGGCTTGCTGGATTTCCGCCACCACCTCCTTCCGGCCGTCGATGACGAGAAGGATGTCTTCGAGGTCGCGGCTCGCGAGCAAATCACTCTGACCACGCCCGAGATAGGCTTCCAGCTTTGTGGCTACAAACAATTCCGGGCTGAGACGCTTGATATTCAGCTCATCGGTAAGGGGCACCGTAACCGCCGTCTCTATCCCTTTCGCATACCAGCGGTTGCTGAATCCGAGAATATCCTCGTCGTCGGGCATGAAATCGACTTTGAGATCCCCAAGGCGCATCCGGCAGATGACCGTATCGTCCTGCGACTCCGCAAATCCCTTCTGTCGCAACTCGTCCTGCAATTTCGTCCATTCTGCAAACCCTACGAGATCGACGATGAGGTCGACATCGTCCGTCGCTCTGACACCCTCAAGGGTGATGTCGTCGGTGATAAAGAGAGCAGTCGTGGATCCCCCCACAAACACCAACCGTTCGCGAAGTGCGCTGCCCAGCGCCGTAGCGACCGTTTGGATCATTTGAAGCAATTGACCTTTGACGGTAGTCATTTTTTCAGAAGGCTTTCGGAAAGACGTTCCCCGGCCAGGCCTGCCTCTCTCTGATTGCCGAGCCGGATCGCATCGATGAGTGACAGATATTCGTACAGCCGATCATCTTTTTGAACAGCTTCCGGCACGCTCTTAAACAATGGCGTAACCGATTGCCCGATGTTGTGTCCGTCCGCGAACGGCCACACGTAGATGTATTCTCCTCCGCTGACCAAGAGGCTTTTAAGCATAGGTGCTGCAAAGGCCGTCGGTATGCCGCGCGTCATGGCGCCGGGCTTTGCCGGAAAAACGAATTTCATGCCATGGATGATAAAATTATTCAGATCGCGGCGATTGGGATTTGCCCGCCCCGTATTCCGGTCCTTGATCGCAAGTCCCGATGAGAGGCTTCGTTTGATTGAGGCGTTTATTTCCGTCTTGCTGATTCCCAGAAGCGCTTCCAAGTTGCGAACTGAATACGGATCATCGCCCTGAAAGCGCGGCTGAGGCTGTCTCGGCGTGGGCTCGTTTTCCCCTTCCTGAAGGCTGACGAGCTTCAAAAGAACGACCAAATCCTGACTCTTCATCCCGTCCATCCAGCCGTCCTCTGTCCTGGGACTGAGGACAGTACACCGTAATTGGCCGCCCCGCGTCAATGGAAGGTTGTCTTGATTACATTATCTACCCTGAGTCATGAATCTTGAATTGCCGTAAGTTGATGAAAAATATGTACTTTTGTACGAAATTGCAACGAAACACTTGAAAGCATTTAATCTACCGGTTCCACGTCCGCGGTGATCACCGCGCGGGGACAATCGGGTCGCGTAGACCAGGGAGCCTGCCACGACCTTGACCAGCTCGGTACATCGAGCAAGGGACCGATATAACGGAAACTGCCCGGAAGGGCGTCTGCCTCGAAGTCGAAGGCCTGGCTGATTGCCAGCAGAACTCGATCAGCCTGGTCGAACAAGTCCATAGCGTCCGAAAGAACAGGAAGGCCGAAATCGACGCGAGCTCTATTGAGGATAGGAAGGGACGCATTCATCGCCGCAGCGAGCGCGGCGGAGGCTGCTCGGACTTTGGCGCGCTCTGCGGGCGTTTTCGGTTGCCCCAATCCGGAAGTCGCAGGCGGCATTCCCGGAAGAATCCGGATGCTGACGTGAGGCGAAAGAAACGCGAAAGGCACGCCACATGCCTGCGCCCCGACCGCCGCGCCAAATAGGAGGTCGAGACCGAGGACCGCATCTGTTGGCACGCGGCCAACCTCGTCGCGAATATCGGCCGCGTATGCAGAGCAAGGCTCGAAGACGACCCTGCGCATGCGATCTCGCAGGTCCGAGACATCCGTTGGATCCGCGGCCCGCCCCTTCGGGGCGCGACGCCATGTCACGAATTCGAAATCAGCGGCCTCGACTTCTGTCCGCATCGCCGGATCGGCGATCACCCGGACATGATGACCATGACGGCGCAATCGGCGAGCCGCCGTAAGCAGCGGACTGAGATTTCCCAACGTGCCCCACGAGGCGAAGAGAAAATTGTAAGAAGTCACCGATCCCCCTTCGCAGTCGCGCATTCGAAAACTCTCCGCCCCTCGTCATGCAGGCACAACTCGAACTCGCGCGTGCGCCGGCCTGGGACGCCGCATGCGAGCAGTTCAGCAAGTGGAAGACAGAAACGTGTTGCCCGCAAACACAAACGCCTCGGACTTCCGACGCGCTTGAGCGACGGGCGCAGCCTCTCAAAGAGAACTCGAGCGACGCACCGCGACGATGTCCTCACGCGTGGTGCGTCGAAAAAGAGAAGCGTGAAGCTCGTTATTTTCAGATGATTCATTGCGCCGCGTGTCGTTTTCTCTCATAGCCTCAAAGCCTACAGGCTCACGCCACGTGAGATTCAAGCTGTCTTTTTCCGGTCTCGCAGTCCTCATTCCAATCTGTCGCCGGCGAAGTGCGCCTCCGCGCACTCCTGATTTTCGGGGGAGAGAAGCAAGCTGCCAAATGCACTGGTACCGTCATCTGATCCGCCTGACGCAGCCCGCCGGGATCTACAACTTCGCCGCCCAGGGCCACACCGGTCCGCAATTCTGTGCCTATGTCGCATCCCGGCAGAAGACGACGCGCATTGCCGCCAGCGTGCCTCTCGAAACGATGCCGCCTGTTGCCGGATTCCGACATTGCTGGTTTCAACCGGCGTGGCCCTGATCTCACAGCCCTTTATTCCGCGGCTGACTTCGTTCGATAACGTGCTTCAGCGTGACGCGATGACCACAATGCTATTCGGGCGTTCCTCCGGGAAGGACGCGGAGTGCCGCGAGCAGCGAACCGTCATCAGCGAACAGGTCCCAGATCATGATCCCGGCGAGTCCACGGCCCGCCGCGTACATCGTCTTTCGTGCGATGGAGAGCGGATCGTCGTAGCTGATCCATATGCGCCGTTCGGCGTCATAGAGCCAAGGCACCTGGGCCTCATCGCTCCAATACCTGCGAAAGCCCAACTCTTCCGGTCGCCTGGCAACGATATCCCGATAATCGATGCCGTCGCTCCCTCCCCACTCCTCGCTCGCCGCCGCGCCCTTCTGGAACAGCCCCCCGTTCTCCTGCGGAACGTCCGCAACAGCCCGGCCATAGAAAGCTACCCCGAGCGCTACCTTGGCAGGCGGTACGCCGGCCCGGATCAAGGCATTCACACTTGCATCGACATTGAGATCAGGATCTGGATCGCCGGCGCAGGCGAACAGCGGAGCGTTGAAGCCGGCAAAGGCCGAGCCGGCGCGATAGTCATAGGCCATCAGATGAAGCCGGTCGACCAGCCGGGCCAGGGCGGCCGCCTCCAGATTGACAATCTTGTCGGGAACGGCCGACACAGCGACGGTAAGCTCCAACTCCCTGTGCTCCGATGCAGAAAACTCGTCAAGCTGTCGGCGCAATTCCGCTATCAAGAGTGTGAAATTCGGACGATCCTCAGGGTGCACCAGGTTGTCCGCACGTCCTCCCGAGACGGGAAACTCCCAATCAATGTCCACACCATCGAACAGGCCAGGATAGGGCCGAAAGAACGCATCGATCACGGATCGTGCGAACCGCTCGCGAGAGAGCGGCATGGCAGCGGCGGCCGAGAAATACTTCGATCCATTCCAACCGCCCAGCGAGATCAGAATCCGAAGCTGCGGATTGTCCCGCTTCAATTCGGCGAGTTGGGCGAAGTTACCGCCGAGCGGACTCGAGAGCGAGATTCCATCGCAGGCTCCCGCGTCAAGGCAACGATCCGCAAGTTCGGCCAGTCCCTCCGTCGAAACGGTACCGAACGCATACATCAAGTGGGTCAGCTCGCGAACCGGAATCGTCCTGATGCCTGGACCGCCTGCCCGGGCCTTCCACGGGGCGACATAGCCTGCGATGACGGCGCTCCGGGCCGGCGCGGTCCGTCCCTGTTGAACCAGCGCATATCCGCCCACAAGCGCAGAAAACCCGCCCAGAGCGAAGGTTCGACGATCAACTGCCACGGCCTACGACCCTTCCTCTCAGATTGTATCCTGCTTCAAACGACAAGGTGGTCTGCGCGACGGATGAACAGTCCTGCTTCCGCGCACCTGTCGGCTCAGAATGATCAGCCCGAATTTCACCTCGCCAGACGGCCGATTGATCCATCGATCCCGAGCGCGCGCTCCAGGTTGGTTGCACCAGACGGCCTGCCGCATCCCGGTCTGAAGCTGATTGAACCGGAGCCAGCGCGCAAGGAGTTGGCAAGAATTCGGATACACGCGAACCGTTCAATGGGACGAGAGCATAGCATGGCTGCAAGGTCTCGAAACGTGCCTTGGTTTTCGCTTGACATAGCTCTTCGCACAGTAGGCACGCGGAGGTGTTCAACTGTCCGACAGGCCTGGCTGGTCTGCGCCGTGACATTGCGGACGGCCGATGATGTCTCATTCCGGCTTCGCCCGCCGTTCATTGAGCTATGGTCAGCACCTTGATGCCCTGCGAAAACCGCTTTGCCTGAAACAGGGGACGGCTTTCCACAGCAACCACGATACCGTGTCAAATCGGCGTCCATAATCGCTCGCCAAATGATCACGCCATGCAGACGCTGGTCGAAGACCGACCACGCCATCGCTGCCGGGCAGAGCAGCCAGCCTGTCAGCGTGCTCAGGAGGTGTCGTCCTTGTCCCGGCGCTTGCGACGGAGCAAGTCACGATAGCCGCCCCGCATGAGACGCAATCCCGTCTGGACAAGGCGAATGGTCCGGCTGCGCAGATCGTGCGTTTTCCAGCCTCGATCGGGAATGCGGGGATGACCAAACAGGCCTTGCGCGATCTTGCGATAGCTGTTGCCTTCCAGCCACCCGTCCATTGCACGCAAAGCGAGGATATGCCGATGCCGGGTCCCGGTCGATTGAGCGAGAGGGGCCCGCCCAAGAGGACGCTGTTCGAGCGCCAGCCAGAACCGGTGCGCGGCCTGCAAGCGGAGATCGAAGTCGCGGTCGAGCGGCAAGTCAACGGCAACCATTGATCCGCGCCCGGGAAGTTCTTTCAGCCAAAGCCGATGCCTCGCGCCTCCGAGGGGCACGATGGCGTGCCATCCATCCGGCGCCTCACGAAGCTCGCAGCCCGCCAGGTCGGCGAAATCGAGTTCGTACGGCCTGGACGCAGTCGGGCAGATCGCCGTGCGGATCGTCAGCACGGTCGACAATGCCTCGGGCGACCAGAAAACAGCTTGTTGGTCGAACGCCTGTTCCGGATCAGCCGCGAAACGTCAGCCCCCACTTCCGTCGGAAGTGATCCGTCGCGCTGGATTGTTTGCTCCCGAGGGCCTTGAAGTCTGCTTGATACTCACGATCGCGGCGTAGCCACTCCCAGGCTATGTCGTCCGCCTCGGCTTTCCTGATATCGTGATATGCGCGCTCTGATCTCCAGTCCGCACCTGACATTTGCACTATTTCCCCGCATCTTGTGAATGCACGCGCAAGGAAACTGCAGGCCTGTGACGATTTATGGTTGCAGTCGTATAATCATTCAACGTTCCACGCACTTTTGCGATGGAATGATCAACTTTTGCGATCTGAAGGCTCCGGCTTCCGCTTCAGATACCGTCACACCTCACTTTTGTTGCAGGCCGGCGCGGGACGTCAGGACGGGTCCGGCGCACCATCCCCGGCCTGACACACCGAAAGGATCATGTGCAGCTTCCGCGCCTCCTGGCGGCGGGGGCAATTCGGCGGCCGACGTAGCCGGCTTCTCCGGATTTGATTACGATTGTGGGTCCTAGTCGTCCGTGCAGCGCAGATCAGGCGATGTCGCCGACCGCATGCGGTCTTTTTTCTGACGGGCCGGCGAGGATATTCACTCTGATTGCGCACATGATCGCTGATCACGTTTCCAGGGACTGCTCCCGCACCGTCGGCTGGCTACCCGGAATGACAACGTCGGTGCATTTTTTGTCGCGCCATGTTGCATGTCAGGCATAGGGCGAGACGGACAGCGAAACACCGGAGCGCATGAGAGCGCAGACCGGAACAGGACGGTCTTCGATCATTTTGAACACCACCAACCCGCGTTGCGGAATCCTGCCCGCTCGATTCCGGAAATGGTGTTCGAGGATCCTGTACAAGTTTGCCGTTCCAGGACGAAGCCGAACCTGTGATGGACCCGCCACCGGGCAGATCCGGCGCCGGCCACGACTTGCAAGACGAACCCCGTAACGACGAAGCCCGGCACGGCAAAGAGCAAAAAGCGGGTCCAACCACGCACCGGCGCGCTCGGGGAAGCAACGCTCCAGGAAACGGCACTGGCGCAGCGGGCGCGCCGGGCGCCGGCGCTTCGGCCGGGAACGCACCGCGATGCCGTGCCTGGCCGGCAATGGCGCGCGAGCTGGATGCGTTGTTCGACCAGAGATCGCAAGCCGGGGGTTTGGCGCGATAGATCGTCTGGATTCTTCTGCACAGGGGATGCCCTGCCGGCAGTAGAGTCGGCCATTAACGCTTTATACCATTTGGGCGCAGTCGGTTACTGCTGCCTCCATACGTGCAACGTATCCGGACTGTCCGAAGCCGCACGGGCTTCGAGGTGCGGGAAGACCGCAGCTTGCCGCGACATATATCAGGCGGTCCATTCAGGCAGTGAAATACCAGTACCCGCACGTGTAGCGCTATATTCCATGCTGCTGGTTGAGCAGCTTCAGCCCGAGACGCGCGTTCCACCAATGCGGTCGCGGCCCGGCCCGGCTTGCATCGCCTCGGCCGCATGTTCGGCCGCCGCGGCTACAGCGCTAGTTGCCCGTTCGTAGTACGATTGCAGCGATCGGAACAGGACATCCAGAGTGACCTGCCGGTTGAGCTTGGCGCCGAGTTCGCCAGCGAAACTATCAAGCGCATCATATGCGGCAATCACGGCTGAAGCATCGGCTTCGGTCGGCTCGTTCCCGGCTAGCGCCGGGACGAACTGAAGGAGCCAGTCGACCGCCGCTGCCCGCATCTACAGGGATTGCGGCTGAAGACTTGCGGAACGAGCAGCGGAAGCCGGCCGCTGACGACCACGCTGTCGTTGCCTGGACTCGAGGCCGATCAAGGGGAGCCCTCCCGCCCGGCTCCGGCGCTGTGCGCCTCCACAAGCCCGGTTAGCCCCGCCTGCGCGACACAGCCCGACGAGCGCGGGCTGCGAGTGAACTGACGGCTCGCGCGTGCAGCTAAAGACCACACGCCAGAACTCTTGGATCTCGAGCGGTGGCCGGCAATTCAGCAGGCGGTCAACTACCAACGCTGATCATTGATCCAGATGACAGCCACATGTCACCTTCACTGACGAACATCCGCCAGTTAAGCGCACAAGGATTGGCATGCGGGCTCTATCACCTACTGTCCTCGCCAACGGCCGCATCCGGTCCACCACCCGGTCATTTGCCGAGATGCTGCGCGCGCAGGTTTGCTGCAGTAGCGAAATTTCGTTCCTCATGGAAGCGCATGATGGGCTCTCCGCCGCGATCGCCGGACGCGCAGGTTTCAAGGGTCTTTGGGCATCGGGCCTGTCGATTGCCTCCTCGCTCGGATATCGCGACGCCAGCGAAACATCCTGGAGCCAGCTCGCCGGGGTCGTCGAGCGAATCGTGGACTCGGGCCAGCTGCCGGTTCTGGTCGACGGGGACGGCGGCTTCGGGAACTTCAACAACGCCCGTTTGCTGGCCCGCAAACTCCGCCAGTGTGGTGCTGCCGGCGTCGCACTGGAAGACAGCTGCTTTCCGAAGACGAACTCGCTCCTTGGCGACCGGCATCCCCTTGCCGACGTCGATGAGTTCTCAGGCCGCCTGCGCGCCGTAAAGGACACGGTCGCGGACGATCTGATCCTCGTGGCCCGGATCGAATCGTTGATCGCCGGCCACGAAATCGACGAAGCAATCTCCCGCGCCCACGCTTATGCCGAGGCAGGATCTGATGCGATCCTCATTCACTCGCGAAGGACCGCCGCGGACGAGATCTTCGCATTCACCAAGGCCTGGCAGAACAAGCTGCCAGTCGTAATTGTTCCAACGAAGTACTATCGAACGCCGGTTTCGGCTTATCGCAGTGCCGGCATTTCCACGGTGATCTGGGCCAATCATTCCATGCGCGCTGCAACAGCGGCAATGCGGCAGGTCTGCAGTCGCATTGTCGCCGAGGAGAGTACTGCCGGTATTGAGCCTGCAATTGCGACGCTCGATGAGATCTTCGAACTGTTCAGGTACGACGAACTCGCTGATGCGGAAGCGCGATATCTGTCCCAGAGACGACGCCCGGAGCGCCATGAACAAAGCAGCAATGATTTTGAAGGATTGCTGTCATGAAGTCGTCTGGCGTCCGGTCCGGAGCAAACGACTCAAGGTTCTTTTCGACCGGCATGACGTCGAACGACAGACAGCCTGTCTCGTCGTACCGCCGTGCCTTACCGGCATCCCTAATTCTCTCAATCGCTTCACCGTTTGAAGGGCTCGCCGTCCATCCGGAGCGGCTGCTCTCCAGGATGAACGGCCTTCCCGAGTGGAATGGTGATTAGCTGCGCTTCGCGCCACAGCAACAAACACAGCCAACGCGCTGAACGAGGCGTCAGACGCCTGGCGCAACGCCCGGCTCTCTCATCGAAGTCTGCGACTCGAATTGATCCGTGGCCCGGGACAACGAAAGAGAACCGAATGGCAAGCACCGCTCCCAGACATGCCGTCGTTCTTGCCGCCGGCGCCGGTTCCCGCTTGCGACCCCTGACCGATCTGCGGCCAAAGCCATTGGTCGAGGTCAATGGAACGCCGATACTCCACAACGCCCTGCGACGTCTAGAGGCGGTCGGCGTGCAGGAAGTGACGATCGTCATCGGTTACCGAAAGGACGCAATTCAATATGCGTGCGGCAAGCGCTTCGGCAAGCTGAAAATCGACTACGTCGAGTCTTCGGTTTTCGATCGCACGGGCAGCGCATACTCGCTTTGGCTGGCGCGCGACGCGCTCCTGCGCGGCGACATCTACCTCCTCGAGGGTGACGTCTTTTTCGAGGAGGACGCGCTGCACTGTCTTGCCCGCGGCACATCTCCTGACGCAGCAGCCGTCGCGCCATTTCTGGCAACAATGCAAGGATCTGCAGTCCTGCTCTCCGAGTGCGGGTTCATCTCGAGCTTTCGCATGAAACAGTCCGGCGCCGACCTGCCGGCTGGCGGGCCGATGCTTTTCAAGACACTCAATCTGTTTCGACTCTCGGAATCGACCCTGCGGACGACGATTGTGCCTGCGCTCAAGGACATTATCGGTTCAGGAGCTAATCAAGCTTATACCGAAGAACTGCTGGCGTTTCTGATCGAACGGCGCGGCCTACGGCTCGCGGCAGCGCGATGCGATCATCTGCGCTGGTGGGAGATCGACACGGCCGACGATCTTCGCATCGCAAGCAGCCTGTTCGCCGACGAGAGCATAACACGGCGGCAGGCCGGCCCCCGAAATGATTGATTGCGACAAGTGAGTGCCATGCTCCGGTATCTGCTCGATCCGGCTAACGCGATCACAGCATCGGGCATGATATTGTCCGGGGTCGCCTTGTCTCTCGTGACGGACGGCCGCATCGAACTTGCCGTTGCAGTCGCACTCTGGGCAATGCTTGCAGACCATCTCGACGGGATTGTCGCACGCCGGATCCGGAACCGTTCAGAAGCAGCCGCAACGATGGGCAAGAGTCTCGACGGCTTCTCTGATCTCATTTACGGCGCGGTATTTCCCTCGATCGCGTTGCTGCAGTTGCACGGCGTCACCCTGCTGTCTGCCGCTGTGGGCACCACGCTGCTCGTCGCAGGTGCCCTCCGTCTGAGCTACTTTGGAATCACTGGCCTGTCGACGGATCGTTGCTTTACGGGTCTGCCGTTATCCTATGACGTTCCGATCCTTGCACTCCTCGTGCTGGCAGAGCCCTTTGTGCAACAGCCATTGTTCTCATGGCTGCTTCCCGGCACCTTTGCCACACTCGCCGCGTTGCACGTTTCATCCATTCGGGTTCCGGCCCCGACCCGATCGATGTACATCGCAATTGTTCTGTTCAGCGTCGCGGCTTCAGCCGCTCTGTCGATCCGTGCGCTGTTTTTTGCCTAGCCGGATCCCCTCATGCGCCAGGAGGCACCAATGCGCAAGGACGTTATCGACTTGTCACGAGCGGTACCACCGGTCGTTCCGGCCCTGGAGGCCGCGCTCGCAAAGAGCATCGAGGCACGAGTTTACCGTCCTGACGCCGGAGGGCTTCTGAGAACAAACCGGCCGCGCGGAACAGAGGAGGATCGAAGAACCGGGGCGGAATGGATCTCCCAGCGCCTCGGATTCACGCCGGACATCGACCGCATGATTGTCACCAATGGCACCCTGAATGTCCTGTTCCTGCTGCTGAACCACCTCGTGGGCAGAAGCGGCACATTGCTCACCGAAGAGATGACGTATCCCAACATGCAGGCGCTGTCCGGCATCCTTGGCTTCAATATCAGGGGAATACCGATGGATCGTGAAGGGTTGAAACCTGACGCGTTCGAGGATGTTTGCCGCAAGATCGACACGTCCAAGGTTCTTTACACGATTCCTACTGTGCAGAACCCCACGGCGGCCGTGATGTCATCCGGAAGACGCGTCGAGATAGCCACGATAGCGCGAAGATACAACGTTCTGATCATCGAGGATGACGCGCAGGCACTGATGGTCGAGGACGCGGGAGCTCCGATTGCAACGCTCGCTCCGGAGCTTACCTGGTATGTGATGGGGCTGGCCAAGACAGTCGTGATGGGAATGCGGGTGGCGTTCCTGATGGCTCCGCGAGCAGGGGATGCCGCCGCATTGATGGAAAAATTCGGCAAGATGTCGATGTGGTTTGTGGCGGCACTGCACGCCGAACTTGCCCAGGCCTTCGTTGCGAACAGGACCGCACATGAGGCAACAACAAGCATCCGCAAGATCGCCGCCTCACGGCGCCGGATTGCCGCAGAGGTCCTGCAAAGGCCTGATCTTGCCGGCGGGCCGCTGGGACTTCACGTCTGGGTCCCGACCCGACCGGACGCCAGGAGCCTGGCGAGCGAGGCTCTGGCGGCAGGTGTACTTGTGCGCCCAGGTTTTCAGTTTGCAGCTGAACCGGTACCGACCGGAGCGATGCAGGGACTTCGGGTGTCATATTGCGAAACACGTAACGAGGACGATCTGCGACGCGGTCTGGCGATCTTGGCAAAGATCATTTCGGCCCGGAACGCCTGGCCGGATACTGCGGCTACCTCCGGTCATTGATCGCTGTGCGGCGGTCCGGCCATAACAGTTTGCGAGATCGCGACTGACAGGCGCCCGTCGGGCGGAGATTACCACCCCGGCAGGCTCACTTCACGGCAGCTGTTGCAGGATGAGGACGAGGAGAAGGCCGCATGACGGAAGCAAGCGAACTGTTTCGCGGAGCGGCGCGCTACTACACACGACACAGGCTCGGCTATCCCGAAGATCTGTTCCGATCATTACTTCGCGTCTGCCGGCTCGCAGACAGGAGCCGCGCGATCGACCTCGGTGCGGGGACCGGACAGATCAGCATTCCCCTTGCCCATTCGATTGCGGATGTGCTGTCCGTCGATCCCAATGATGAAATGATCGAGGAAGGCAGGCGAAGGGCGAAGGAAAAAGGACTTGCGAACATCCGGTTTGTGGTATCGCGATCTGAAGATCTTCCCGAACCTGCGCCCTTGTTTCACATTGCGACGATTGCGAGCTCATTTCACTGGATGGAGCGAGACAGGGTACTTTCAAAGCTGTGCCGGATGCTGGAGCCGGACGGATGCGTTGCGATCATCGATCGCGAGCGGCGCGGTTCGCAGCCCGACGGATGGACCACAGCGATGTGGAACGAAATGAGAGATTTCTGGGGAGGGAGCTTTCCGGCGGGTCCTGGGACCGTCCGGCAAATGACCGTGTCGCACCTTGAGATGCTCCAGGCTTCCGCCTTCAATGAAGTAACAGAACTACGTCACTACTACGAGCACAAATGGAACATCGATGATCTTCTGGGTTACCTTTATTCCACGTCTGCAGGTGCTCCGGGTACTCTGGGTCCTCGTCGTGACGAGTTTGCGAGGCGCATGCGCCGCCTGCTGCTGTCCTGTTCACCCTCCGGCTCCTTTGTAGAACAGGGCTACATCACGACATTGCTCGGATACAGACCCTGATCGTCGCAGGCCCGTACGCCCGCCTGTCGCGCTTATGCCTTCGCGCTTCCCACGCCCTGGAATAGCAGTCGCCTCTTCATGGACGTCCGCTTCCGCCTGCGCGCAAGAACCCGTTGGGCGGCCGCTTCAAACCGATGTTCTCTCTCAGGGTTTGTCCGCAGTACGCGGATCTGAATCGTCCCCGTCTGCGCAATTCGGGGACCACAAGCCCGATAAAGTCCTTGAGTCCGCCGGGAACGGTCGCCGGCATTACGTTGAAGCCATCGGCTGCACCCTGATCAAGGAACTCTATCATGACATCTGCGATTTCGTCCGGTGTCCCCACGATCATCAGGTGGCCTTTGCTGTCCGATATTAAGTCGATCAGCTGTCGCCAGGTCATGTTCTGCCTTGCCGCCACCTCGAGGAGCAGTTTCTGTCGACTCTGGACGAGATTTGTCTGCGGCAGGGCCGCGGGGACCCTGGCGTCAAGATCGATCGCGCGCAGATCCGCAACGGAGCCCAGCACGCGATCTGCCAATCCAATCCGGGCATCGATGTGCGTATAATCTTGCAGTCTTCGGAGGATCCCGGAGGCCTCCTGCCTCGTTCTCCCGACGATCGGGACAAGGCCCGGCATGATCAGCACCTCGTCCTCTTCCCGCCCGAGGGCGTGCGCTTTCTTTCTGATCGTTGCGTAGAACCTCTTGCCACCCTCCAGAAACGGCTGGGCGGTAAATACGACCTCGGCGAATTCTGCGGCGAACGACATTCCAGCTTCCGATGCGCCGGCCTGGACCAGCACGGGATGCCCCTGCGGCGGCCTTGCGACGTTCAATGGACCTCTGACTGACAGAAATTGCCCGCGGTAATTCAACGGGTGCAGCTTGGTCGTATCAACGAAAATGCCCGTCTTCTTGTTGCGAATGAAAGCATCATCTTCCCATGTATCCCAAAGTCCCCTGACGACCTGGACGAACTCTCTCGCGCGCGCATAGCGGGCGTCGTGATCCGGCAGCTCCTCCTGGCCGAAATTGCCGGCCTCGAACTTATGACCCGAGGTAACAACGTTCCATGCCGCGCGGCCGCCTGACATGTGGTCGAGCGAGGCGAGCATGCGTGCGAGATGATAAGGCTGCTGGTAAGTCGTTGTCGCGGTCGCGACAAGGCCGATGCTTGTGGTTCTTGACGAGAGCGACGACAGGAGTGTGATTGGCTCGAAGCCGTCGTTCCGGCCCGCACGGGCTATTGCCGCCTTATCTGGTTCCATTACGCTTGGCGTATCGGCCAGGAAAATGAAGTGAAATGCGGCATCTTCGGCGAGCCGTGCCAGAGATGCATAATGATCGATATCGATTCCGCCATTTGCGGGTACCTCCGGATCCCGCCATGCGCCTTCGTGATATCCCGCCTGGTTGAGAAACAGCCCCAGCTTCATGTCGCCCCTTTTTGGCATGCCTGTCTCCAGTTCGAAGAAAATTCGCCGGCGCGGTGCCCGTCAGCTGTTCATTCGAGCCAGGGGCCCGCGCCGGCCGGCAGGCTCAGGTCGTCCAGATTCACTTTGGTCCCCGAGCCGCTCCCCTGACAAGGCGTGCAGAAATGCTGGAGGGATATGTCCTCGATCAAGTACATCGAAATGTCGAACCACTGCCGGTCTGATTACTCCAGTTGAAAGACAAACCTTGAAATCGTCACCGCTGAACACTGGTAGGCCTGCAGATGCGTTCCGGCCACACCGCTCAGCGGGATTCGCAGGCGCAGACTTGTTCACCTGACAAGCTGATCGCGTGTTGCCCAGCGGAAAGCGTAGCCGGAGATTGCACCATTGCAGGCAGTTGACGAAACCGCCTGGCGATTGCGAACGAATGTCGCGTCTGCCGAAGCGACGAGGATTGCGCTGCAGTCAACTACCGTGTTGAGCAATTGATGCAGCCGGCGAAACGTGGCATCGGTCGAAAGGAAGCTAGGACCAGAAACACAAGCTCCGCACCGCCTTGACCACCGTCAGTTCACACATGCGATCCGCCGGATGCAAGCTGCAGAAGGAGCCGGCGAGCGGAGCCACTTCAGCCCGCAGCGTCAAGGTCGCAGGGGGCTCCCGGGAGAAACGATCCGGCGCCTGCCAGGCCAGTCGGGGCCCCGGACCAACAGGAGCCTTCTTCCCGGACAGCAGCGCTTCCGGCGACTGATTGCGATAATGGCAAATTGCAACACTGAACATTTCGATCCATGGCCGGCGGGTTGCTGCCCGATTGCCCGGAGGGCGGCGGAGTATACGGGGACCAGAGCAGATGTCCGGAGGCAGTCATGTTTGAAGCGAGTGAGATATTCAGTGGTGCTGCGCCCTACTACGCGCGGCACGCCGTACCTTATCCGGAGGATGTCTTCAGATCGTTGATCCGGCTTTGCCGTCTCACCACGAGTACTCGTGTACTCGATCTTGGTGCCGGCACGGGACAGGTCGGCCTTCCCCTGGCGCAATCCGTAGGGAACGTGATTTCCGTCGATCCAAGCAGCGAAATGGTCGAGGAAGGGAGGCGAATGGCAAGCACGCGTGGAGTCAACAATCTGGACTTCCTCGTGTCGACGTCCGAGAACCTGCAATTGCCCGCCTCATCATTTGACCTCGCAACCATTGCCCTCTCCTTCCACTGGATGGATCGGGCCGCGACACTGGCAAAGCTGTCACAAATCGTGAAACCTGATGGATGCGTCGCGATCATCGATCGCGTGCGGGAGCATTCCGAACCTGGAGAATGGTACAATGCAATGGTGAACGACATTACCGACTTCTGGGGCGGCAGCCTGCCCGCCGGTCCCGGAGGTGTACGGCCAAGGCTGACAGGATCGCATCGGGAAGTCCTTGGCGCTTCCGATTTCAACGAAATCACGGAACTTCGTCACGACTACCAGTATCACTGGATCATTGATGACCTTCTTGGCTGGCTGTCCTCGACCGCAATGGGCGCACCAGGCACTTTGGGCCCCCGTCGCGAAGGGTTTTTGACGCGCATCCGTCAGCTTTTGCTGTCGCACTCGCCGTCGGGCTCTTTCATGGACCGCGGTCACATCACGACCTTGATCGGATACCGATCCCGAAGCAAAAGCCTCTGAGCGAGCGCTGGCTGATTTCCGGTGTACGTCCTGCAGACGTGCCGACGGAGCTCCGTCGGCAACTTTCCATGCAGGTTCGAAAACAGCGATTGTTGCGCTGGCCAGACAGCATCAGGGCGATCGATCGAGATCACAGTCATTCATGACGCGTTCTGATTGAGCCCGCCGGGCGAGGAATACGCAATCGCCCTATCCGGAATGGCGCGTTTCGCTCACCCGAGCTCTGGTCCAGAGCAGGCCCTCGCTCCATATGTGTCCGACACGTCCCCACCGGCAGGCAGCCGCAACGTCGGGAAAGAAGCCGCATCCATGGTGATTGGCGCTCGTATTGCAGAGCAGCGGAAGCCCCGTAAGCCTTTCATACTCGACGAGAAGTCTGGCGACCGTGTGCCGGGATTCGCGGGGGACTGTCTGCAATCGCGCGGACCCGTCGAGGTGCACCACGGCAGGAATCCTGTTTCGCAGTTCAGCCAGCGTCTGGTGCTCGAAAAGCATGTAGCGGTCCGGCGTTCCGGGGCTGAAAAATTCCGGTGCCCGATCCTCAAGGCAAATCGGCGCCACGGGTCGGAAATGCTCCCGGCATTTGATGCCGTTGAGATGGTTCTTCATCGCAGCAGAGGTGGCGGCAGCAAGAATGCTCCTGCCCCCCAGAGCTCTCGGTCCGAGCTCCGCTCGACCGTCAAGGAAGACCACAGGGTGGTTGTCTGCCAGGATAGTGGCAAGTTCCTGCATGCTGCAGGGCGACGCCTCCCATTCGCTTGGTACATCGGCGCGCTGCAGGGCCGGACCGCTATAGACGGACCACTCCAGCGGCATGAAACCCCTGTCTGCCGCCAGCGCGGAGCAGGCGGCACCGATTGCCGAGCCGCTGTCGTTGGGAAACGGCGGCACCCAGACAGCATCGAACAGGCCTGACGCACGCAGCGTCGTATTCCATTTGATGTTGAGACCGCAACCGCCGGCAATACAAAGATTTCGGATCCCTGGCAGGTACGAATGGCGCTGCAAGGCAGCCGTCATTTCCCGGACGAGCATACGCTCGAGAAGACAATGAAATGACGCAAGCACATTTTCAGGCGAGTGATCCCCCAGTCTTGCGATGCTGACCTCGAGGAGGTCGTGCCACGCTGCAAGCGCGTAATCTATGCTTCCGACCTCTCCGCGGTAATTGCGACCGAGCCTGTCGTCCGCCGCAACACGCTCCTCGTAGAGCTCCTGAAATACCGCCACGACCGCTTCATCAAAAGACCCGAGCGCGATATAGGCCATCACCTTGCCGGCAATGCTGCGGTCCCCGCCTCCGGAGCGGTTCGATCTTTTGTAGGGGCCGAACTTGTGGCCAGCCAGTACATAGGCATGTCCGATCACCGGAAACAGCGATTCAACAAAGCGGGCCTCGTGGCGCTCTACATGATAAAGACGCGGAGGTATGCCGCCATCCCACACAAGACAGACAGCGGGTTCTCCTGTCTGCGCAAACGGGCTGGTGCAGTACGCCGACGCAAGATGCCCTGTCACATGCGGGTAGCTCCTGTAAGGCAGGACTTCGCGACCGAGCATCAGGCCCGAGCCTTCGCACGCAGCCAGCAGACCACTGGCGTATGGCTCAAGATAGGGCGCCGCCGTGAGAGTGACAGGCTGGTTACCGCTGACGACACCGAACCGCGTCTGCGGGTCACCGGGCCAACCGTCGATGACGTACGCATCGATGTCCTTCGGACCAAGACCCTGCGCGGCCAAGGCGACGACAATGTCATCCAGATTGCCAATGTGCAGGTAGCGCGGATTGTTACCCCGCTTTTCCTGCTCGATACAGAACACAAGGCGCCCGTCCTCGACGAGGGCGATTGCCCCATCATGTGTCAATTTGATACCGCAGATGCGCATCGTGCCTCCGTCCTGTTGTTGCGCCCCGCCCCGGGTTCAAGGATCGAAGCGGTCGCGACTGCTACAGATCACTGGACTGCCCCCAATCGACATACGCGTTACGCCGGCCGCTACTGACGCTCGTTGCGTTTGCGTTGTCGCATTCCGGATCTGGAGCGATGCAGTATGCAGGCCAGGTGCAGGCTGTCAGAATCGCTTGACGCAGGAGGCCGATGCCGCTGCTGCAAAACCGCGTGGCGGATTGCGCACATCGGGAAGGTCGATTACGAACAGCGATGGGCGAGGTTGGCCAAAGCCCGTTTTCGATCTTTCGATCTGCTACCGTTCAGGCATCACAAATCAGTACTGGCGGCCGAAGCGGTCTTCGCCGATTGCGCGCGTTCACGAACAACGTGGATCATGCTGGCCTGGCGAGCGGCCGTCCACCTGTCGGCAGAATTTAGGCGGCATTGGAGCCTGCGCCCCCATCGCAGCAGCCTATGCTGACTGACAAAGAGCAATCCGAGCGGTTCACGGGGACCGCGCGGGAACTCGGGATGGACGAAAGTGGGGAGAGCTTCGAGAAGGCTATGAATGCGATTCTAGGCGACAATGATAAAAATAACTCAAGGCAAATCACCTAAACCATTGAAATTTCTGTTCATCTTTTGTTGTACACCTTGGGATCATATTGACCCACCATATGTTGGTTAAGTACGGTCATTTGAACTAACTGGCGAGGGTGCGTCCATGACGTCCAAGAAGCAAAGCGTCGAGTCTATGGACGCTCTCGGGCGTAGCATCGAAAAGAATCTTTCCCGAGAATTTGACCAGTTCTATATCGAGCAAGGTCTTGCTTCGGAACATAGCATCGCGGTCAAGAACGATTTCTTTCGCTCTCTCGATCTAAGCCGATTCAGCATTAGCGCAATTGGCGGCCGTCACACGACTGAGTGTGCATTCAGATCACCTTACAGAAGAAGAAGTAGCGAAGGTTCTAGACCTCGTTAACGAGGCTGAGCTACGGCGTGCGTAGCTGGCAAACAGGACCTGTGACGCGTTGCTCGTTCCGCTCCTCGCCGGCTCCTCTCAGGCGCAAGGCTTTCTGACGCTCGCGCCCGCCGCTGGGCCCACATGCAGCTGTGAGCTGCACTTCCATCCGGCCGGTTGCAGGAGACCAAGAGCGCCGATCCGGGCAAGCGCTGATGAACTGACGCCGGCTCCGTGAGACACCAAACGCACACAGGCAGACTCAACGAAGATCAAGTGGCGCGTCTCACGCCTGTCCTGCACGCCGGACTCAACTTCACCCGTCAGACCGGGCGTGACCGAAGCTCACGGTCACGATCTGCATAGTTCGGATTACATGGAGAAAACGCAGGAACAGATCTGCTTGCGTCGGGACAGGGTCTTTCCCCTCCGCTTGAGGTCGCTTGTTGCAGGCTCCCCGAACCATCGCATCTTCCTGAGTTCGCATCGAATTAGTTGATTATAGTCATCCATTTGTAGCGCTCCGGATGCGATGGATCACGCGCCAAGGGTCCTATCTGTTCGGGGGTATTATGCGAGTCAACATCAAAGACCGTGCTACGGACGCAAACGTTCGGCACGTGTATCACAGTGAGCCGCTGTACGTGGCTGCAGACAAAGTCCGGTTTCGACCAGTCACAAAACAGGGCGGCCTCGCCATCGCGCTGTCGACAGCAGCGTGGCTCGTCTGCAACCCGCTGCCGGCACAGGCAGCCAGCGTTCAGGACCAGAAAAGCGATCCGCGGGATGAGGCCGGCAAGCAAGCGTCCGCGAAAACAGGGTCGGCCCGGGGAACAGATCATCACCGGAAGAAAGCAGGCGCCGCGTCGACCTCGCGATTGCAGACCGGCGTTCAACGGCGCAAGGCGAATGAAGTTGCGGACAGTTACACGATTGAAAAGAAGCCCGATCCGTTCGCAAAATTCCAGAACCTCCGCGAAAAGGGACTGGTCGTCAGCATACCCGGGCCAGCCGATACAGTGGTTCAGGATGCCGGTGGCGTGAGATCTGCGCTGGCCGAAGTCGGCATCGGCTATCTGTTGTGGTCGCAGGTCACCTATACAAACAATCTTCTGCCGAATTCGGCCAGAAGCACCATCGCGAACCAGCTCTACAACGGGCAAAATCCGACGTTCAACACCGTAAACTACATGTGGGTGACCTATGATCTCAGTCGATATGGTATTCCAGACGGCCAGATCGTCGTGGGGGCCGAGGAGCAATCCTGGACATGGCAACCTGGCGGGCCGGATCGACTGGGCATCAACACGATTTCGTACTATCAGACTTTCTGGGACAGGAAGCTCGAACTCAAGGTCGGCTATCTCAGGAATTCACATGAATTCGCCGGCACGGTGGTTGGCGGAAATGCGGGATCAAATGTTTTCGGTCCCTCGTCGAGCATACTTTTCCAGGGAGGCCTGAGCGCCGCCCCGGCACCGACCCCGGCTCTCAACCTGAAGTACAATTTCGATGATCACCTGTACACCAAGGTGTCCTTCCAGCGTGCCGACAGTCCGGACGGGCTCTTTACCCAGATCACCGAGAACCCCACGGGCCTGAACTGGAGCACGACGCATGCCGGCGTTCTCTACCTTGATGAAACCGGCTATCTGAACAAGGCTGCTCCAGGCTCGCCGCAGACCTGGCTGAGGGCGGGGGCAGGTTACAACACCAGCAGCTACAAAAGTCTGGCGCTTCCAAATCAACAGAGAACCGATCCGAACACCTTCTATTACATCGCCGCGGACAGGCAGTTCCTGCAGACGAATGTTCAGGACTCGGCATCTCGTGGCATCTACGGCGGATTCTCGGTCATGGGAGCTCCTCCTGATCTGAATACGGTCAGCCAGTACTATGAGCTACGCTTTTATGTGAACGGACCTTTCGACTGGCGGCCGACCGACCAGATTTCCATCGTCGCGACTGACACGGTGTGGAGCAAGCTGGCGGTCGACGCCGCGCTGGCGAAAGGAAAGCTCGTTCATCGGGACAGTCAGGCAATCGCGGCCACTTACACCGCCCATCTCGCACCGGGAGTCTATACAAGCGTAGGACTGACCTACATCAACAATCCAACCAGCATCACGTACACCCCGCAGATCGGACATGCCCTGAATTTCTCCGTGTCAACGAACATCTTCTTCTAGGCGGGTACTTGTCGAACGGGCGCTGCCGATCAGGAGGCGATCGAGCGGCAGCGCCCGCTTCGGCAATGTGCTGCCGGGCCGTTGTGGTCAGTGCGGGAACTCGAAGGACCCGTAGCTACGCCGGAATGAAGTCGGGGAGCTCAGGCCGCGACGAGCTGCGGCACGATAGTGGTCCAAGATGATATGCTTGTCGACGACCTTGTACCCCGATGGTCTGGTGTTCTTGACGGCTTCGATCAGTTCCTCGAACTGCGTTAAGACCCTCGTTCAGTCATCAGTATCGAGCGGGTGACGTGATTTTCCCAAAAATGGAACTCTCCTCTTCCATTTTTGGGAAAATCATGATAGTATCCTTCCATGCTGGTAATCGGCACGGACATGGTTGAGCGCTATTTTTCCGAGCGCTCTGGTCATCGGGGCATCGACGCGGCGCGCGCTCAATACAGGGCATGGCTGGCGATTGCGGAGGCTTCGGACTGGCGGACGCCGCAGCAGGTGAAGCGATCGCATCCCAAGGCGAGCATCCTGAAAGGCGGACGTGTGGTGTTCAACATCAAGGCCAATGACTACCGCCTGATCGCCGTGGTTCAGTATCGTGATGGTGTATTGATGATCCGCTTTTTCGGCAGTCATGAAGACTATGACAAGGTGGACGCGGAGACGGTGTGATGAAGGCAACATTGATAATTATCCAGAACCAGGCCGATCATGAGGCGGCCAAGGCGCTTGTCGGCAAGCTGATGCAATCGAACGAGGCTGCCGATCGAGCGCGCATGGTAGCGCAAGCTCGCCTTATCGAGGCGTATGAACGCGCGCGCTGGCCGCGCAAAGCACCGCCGTTGCCGGATTTGCTGACCTATCTGGTGGAGCAACATGGTTTGACGCGCGCTGATCTTGTGCCGCTTCTGGGCACTGCGAGTCGCGTCAGTGAGGTCATGTCCGGCAAGCGCGAATTGAGCATGACGATGGTGAAGCGTCTGCGCGAACGTTTCCATATTCCGGCGGATTTGCTGATTTCCGCGAGTGGAAGTGTTGCGGCTTAGGTCAATCGGGACCATGACTTTCGTTACTTTTCGCGGATCAAGCGTGACGGAAGCCCTTCAACTCGACAAGCGAGGCCGTAGAGTTCGGAGCCAAGCAAGGCAGGACGTTTGCCGTCGATCCCGGCTGACACCTGATCCAGTAGGTCCTGGCGAGCCGACTCGCCAGTCGGCACATAGCCGTCAACGTCGTTTGCGAGGCTCTACAAGGACGCGAATGAATGAGAACAGAGCCAAGGCAGTCCTTCGGGTGTCGATCGCGGAACCCCACGAACTCGCTGACCATCGGCTCATCGAGAGGATCGAGGAGCCAGTGAAGTCCATGTTGGACAGCAAGACGGTCTATAGGGCCTCGTCCGTCAAGGCGATCATCATGGCTATCAAGGAGCGCGCCCTATCAGCCGATCCGTCACGGTCGATCGCGGACCATTTGTGGAACGCGGCACGCAGACTCTGTCCGCCAGTGCCGTGGCCGGCCATTATCGAGCTGATCTTGTCTGGAGACATTAGGGTCGAACTCCTTCGGGATGAGGGAAACGAACGGCGGAAGTGGGTCGCGCCTGTTGACGTCGGAGATTTCGTGACCGTTGTTCGGCTGGAGCAGGCCAAGCGTCCTGCCGTGCCAAGTGCCTGGATGACCAGAAGCCAGGCGGCTGAGATGCTCAATATTACCGAAAGTTCGGTCTGGAAGGTTGCTCGGGCGGGGTCCCTGGCGAGCAAGCGTGAAGGCCGTTCCGATGTGGCAACCACGGTTCGAAAGTACATCTTCCTTCCGGAAATGCTCGAGCGCTCGCCCTTCAATGTCGCGCATGAAGTGAGCCGCTGGCTAAGGTCGGTGGGCATCGAGCCGATCTCCGAATGGAGCAAAAGCGTCTTCCCAATCTATGATAGGGCCAGCTTTGAGCGTGTTCTCCCCTCGATGCCTCCCGCGCTCAAGGAGATCGACCTTCAGGAGAAGACGTCAAAGCGGGTGTCAACGGACGTGAAGTGGAAGGCCGTCGAGCAGGTCAAGACGGGGCTGAGTCCGTACTTCGTTTCCAGACGTCTCGGCGTCAGCGCGAAAGCCGTTACCGAATGGGTCGCGCACTTCGACGAGTATGGGGACGTATAGCATGCCGGCAAGCTCGAGGGCCATGAGGACTACATCCGTTCGGCGATCGAAGCCGATCCCTCCATAAGCGTGCACGCCTTTTGGCGGGCCTTCAAGAAGGACAGGGTCCAGGTCGGGTACACCATCTTGGCCATTTGTCGCGGATCTCGGATATCAGCGCGACGCTGCAGGGCGACTCGTCCTCAAACAGTGAAGCGATGTCCCGTTCTAAGCGAGGAGCGTCTATTGTCGATATTCACGTGATCGGCACCGGCGATCCGCGGCTTCGCGTTCATTCGGCATGTTCACGATTTCTTGGATCGGACAGCGAACTTCGTAACGAACTAACGGCAGCTCCCATCAGTCGAGCCACCAGAAGAAGCCTATTCGGCGTTTCGGTTCCCCCGGTCCTACGAAGACGAAATCTATTTCGATATCGGCGAGGCCCGCGCGCGACAACGTCGGCCTGTCGACAATGGTCCGCTTTTGAAGCGCGTGGAGAGCAAGCAATATCCGTCTATTGAGATCCCAGTTGTCGTAGCCGATGCTCGGCAGTGACCTGTCGAGGGTCTGTCGCGCGTTGCCACCGAGTGGCCTAGCGTTAATCGTCGCGCGCAGTTCGGGAAGTATCAAACCAACTAGATCCCAGCTCGCCTGGCTCGCCTCCTCTAGCGCGTGGACGAGGAGGTCGGATTCGATGTCGAGAACATCCTGTTCCGAGACGTCCCGCCGCAGCGAATTCCATCGCGTCGCCCAGTTTTTCGATGATCTTCCAAGCGCGAAGATGCTCCGCTCGAGATTGATCAATCGTACAATTGTCAGCACGTCGGCAAGGCCTGTTGCGTCTTTGAGCAGGTCGAGATCTAAAAGCACGTCCCGGGAATTCGCGACTGGTCGACGCCACGACTGATGGAGTTCGCCCTTGCGAGCAGCGTCGATCACAAATTGTACAGTCAACGCCGGAGCCACCTTCAGCATCTCGACGGCTCCCTCGCCGAGGTCGCGGCGCACGGCGACCTCAATAATCGTTGCCATCACTTCGGAGGTTTCACTGACAGCGAACAAGTGAGAGAGGTCTGGCCCAGCAAGATCGGCGACGGCACGCGCCGTTACCAGATCTGGACGCGCGGTCAGGATTCTCATCCGAAGAGGCGCTGTGGCGACGGAATTGACGATCTCATCGTCGGCGCGGGAAATGGTCCACTCGACGATCGGATCGCGCAATCGATCGAGCCGATTGCCATCCGCCGCGGCGAAGTTGACGACCTCCACCACTTCGGCAGCCGAAAGCCGTCCGAAGCGTTGCGCCATTTCGGAGACGTCGACCGCGGAATCCGCACCTTTCATATCGAGTAGGCGAAGCACGTCTAGGAATGATAGCGGCGGACAGATCGACAGGGAGTTCGTGTCGAACCCCAAGATGTCGTTCTTCAATATCGCTCCATCGTCCTCTTCGGGCACTTCATCGAAGACCTTGACTGCCGCCGCCATCGGAAGCGCCTGCGCCCTCTCCGAAACCAGGAAGGTCTCGACGAGCAGCCGAAAGCGATCCCGCGGATTCTTCATATCGCGCCCGTAGCGCCACAGGAATCGCCGGAGAGGAGTAACCTCACCGCCGCTCGCATCGTCGGTGGCAGTGTCGACCCATTCGGATCTAGCAACCCTCTCGCCAGTTTCAGGAAATGCCACTTGGACATCGTACCTTGCACTGCGTCGCGGGCGAGCGCCGAACTGCGCGGTTCGGAACGAAAACTCCATCCGCAAGCGGGGCCATTGCTGCGACCATACGGCGGCGATCGCCGCTTCGAGCGCCTCTGCTCCGGCGCTGGCGGTCAGAAACGTGGGCGAGTGCGAGTAGTACTGTCCGATGATCTCCGAGACCAGCTCCGCGCGGGATCTACGCTGCGACGAGGAAGTTGCCTCGATCCTCCAATCCGGCGTCAGCGGTTGCGAATAGAAACTCCGGCTGACGTGCCGCGGGTCCTGGAAGAATGAAAATAAACCCGACATGTCCGCTTGTGTGGCCAAAATCGACTCGTCCAACAAGAGAACATGGCTCCAAACGCAACCCGGTCGCGGCATCTCCGGGGCGGCCCAAGTTCGAATAAGCGCATAATGCCGCGACTCGACGAGAGGCAAACCAGTTACATAGCTCATTGCCGGGTCAAGCTTCACATCGCTGGCCAGGTCGCTCGCCGCGCCCAGATGATACATGTCCTGTGACGGCAAGCGGACCGTAGACGCAAGCTGTCTATGGCCTTCAGCGTAACCGAAGAGCGCGTGGTCGATCTTTCTGGGTATTCCTGTCGTCAATCGTTGCTTTCCAAACCGCTCAACCATCTCACCGGATGGGTCAGGTCATGTTCGGCCGCACCGTGACCGACGACACGGATTCGTTTGCTCGCCGGACGAATGGCCATAATTCGCTTGCGCTCCTCGTCGTCCCTCTCTCCCTTTTTGGGATACATGCCGCCTTGCGCCGAGACGCCGTACATCCGCACCGCATCAGCGATCTCACCGCCCCGCAAAAACTGGTCCAACAGCGGCATGCATTTCGCCAACCATTCTTCAGCAGACCTGTGTTTGGCTAGATCCCAAGCCGAGACGATGACGGCGATCCGGAACGGCCTTCTCGAGAAAGGATCTAAGCGGAGCGATTGGAGCAGATCGACCAGGCGCACCTGCACTGGGGCCTTCGCGGGCTCAAATGGGGGGTCTTCCGCCTTCAGAGGCTGCTGCCTTTCCGGAACCGTCTTAGCATCGCCTACCGCGGCTTGCGTTCCATTCTCATCCTCGTCCCCTTCTCCGTCATCATCGTCTTCATCGAGTTCCTCGTCATCGTCGTCGCCCAGCTTGGCCTTCACGTCCAAGATGGTGACATCGTCCATTTCATAGTTCGCGCTTACAAAAAGGAGCATGCCATCGGCTTTTTTGACAAGCTCGACAAAGTCCGGATCGCAATACCGCGTCGCGAACGCCGTCTGAAGGCTCTCGCCCGCGATATCCCTGAATTCCAGGGAAAATTCGGCGCCGCTCTCCTCATGGCGAAGATTTATTCTGACATCCTCCACCTCCTCGGATTTCGTCCGCTCTAGCCGCCAGCCATCGCTCCAGCGCTGCGCGATCTTCTCCAAGTATGCGAAATTGCCAGAGTGAAGTCCTTTGGCCAGTACCGTTGGGACCTCGCGGCTGTCGACCAAATGCCAAAGGGCAGCCGCAAAAGTCGATTTCCCTGCCTCGGACAATCCGAAAACCAAGTAGTTCTTGGAATCTCGCTCGTTCATGCCGTCACCATTTCGCCAGCAGACGGTCAATCTGCCTCGACGCATCGTGGACTGCCGGTTGCACTACGCTCGGAAGTGATGGCGGAGCCGTCCATCGCTCCAAGGTCTCACCTAAACCCAGATATCCGGTTTCGAGATGGGATTTTGGCAGCGCGCATACGCGATGGAAGCCGAATTCGATGCCGGCGGATTTGAACTCCTCAACGAGGCGAGCTTCGTAGTCGGCGAGGATCGCCGCGCTCTCCGCCGCCCGTTCGGGCCGGTTGGTCGCGTCGATCTTGGTCGCCAGCACTTCGATCGCGACGTCGTCGCGGAACGCACCGTTATCCCGAAGCGCGTAGATCATCTGTTTGAATTGGCGGCTATAGCCAGCATGCCGCTCCGGATTGGTCAGCTTTGCCGCATTGAGCACGAAGCACGCCCGATCTGCCAAACGCAGCTCAGCGAGTTCCTTGACGAGTGCGGTGTCCTGCCTCGCGGCTTGGTATGCCTCTCCCGATCTATCGGAGATGATGAGATGAGACACCGCTCGCCCGGTGTTGGGCCGAAGCGCCAAGTGAAAGAAGGCTGTCGGATCGTCCCTGCTGGTCCGGGGCGTCTTCGGGGATTTGCGTTCGGAATTTAGCAGTGCCAGATGATGGCGTCTCGCGAACCCTACCAGCGTTCGACTGCCTACGAAGTCGCGATCACCGATCGGCCCTTTACAAAGAGAAGCGTAAATGGCGGCGATCAACGTAGTCTTGCCGCTGCGTGGCTCTCCGATGACGCTCACCGTTCGGATGCGATGTCCGCGGGAGAAGGCCTCCAGATCTTCCATCTCCATCGTTTCGCCGGACGAGATGCCAACGGCGGGAACAGCGCGTTGAGGCTTCGGCCGTGGAGCCTCGGAAGCGACTTGAGAGGGCTGGGCCGATTTCCCAAAATGGGGGCACAGTTCGACCGGATCGTGCTTGAGATCGCAGGCCCCGGTTTCTGCGACCTTGCAACCTGGGCGTTGACACAGAACCGGCGCGGCGTTCATCAGATCGATCCGGCGTTCGTCATGGATACCCGTTCGCGGAATGCCTGTGTGGCCAGTTCGAGATGGGTCAGCTTCTCACCGGCAGCGTCCGGAGCCATTTTTGTAAACTGGTTGACCCAATCTCTGTCGGCGGAAGCAAGTCGCAGCGCGGTAAGCACTGGAAACACGTCGGGAGCACTATCCAACTTAAGTCGAGCGAGTTGAGAGGCGTCGAGGCCGGCCACGGCTTCCACCAACGACGTAGTCTCTTCGCCTTCCTTGCCGAGCGAGTGTTTGAGGATACCGTACGCCCCATAAGGTCCTGGCGAGAACTTGACCATGGCCCCCAGATCTACGCCGGAGACAAGGCCTACGCTTTTCTTCGAGATGCTGGTCCTCGGAATGTCGAGAGCGTTGCTCCAGTCTCCCACATGCCACCAAAGCATGTCGATTTCCTCTGCTAAGCGCAGGTTGTCCTGCCTCAACGCGAGGTAGGCGTCGCTGAGAGCGGTGACCGCCGCCTCGGAGCCGGTGCGCAGATCCTGTACCAAAGCTTCGGCCAACGCCGCCGTTCGAGGCGCGTCGAAGCCGTTCGTCATCTCGGTCTTCTTCGCCGAATGGTCGGCCGCCTTCGGAATGCCTATCTTCGCTGACGGTGCGGTCATCGCCGCCTTCTTGGATGACGCGGCGATGACATCCCGGGACCGCGTCACGAGTTCGCCATTGTCGAGCGCTGGTCGCTTCCCTGCATAAGACGAAGCGAGAGCAATCAGCGCGGTAGTGGTAGCCGTTTGCCCTTGCGCCACGAAGTGCCGTAGCACCAGCACCGCGATGCGACCTGCCTCCGCAGCGTCCTGGGCGACGAAAAAGTGAGGATCCGCATCGTGCAAGGGCTTCTGAAACCATTCGGCATAGACGGCCGCGTCGTACGGAAGATTAAATGCCAGTCTGCCCAGATCGACGATCTGGCCCCACGTGATGCTCTTTACGATCTGATCGAAGCCAGCTTTCCTCAAATCCACGACGGCACGATCGGTCGCAGGCTGTAGAAGTTTGTAGGACTCGATGAAGTTGAATTCCGCCATTACCGTCCCCCGTCGGCCAATATAGCATCGATCTCACGGTCCAGTTCGGCCAACTGTCCGCGCTGAGCGGCGCGACGGACCGCTGCGACCGCGACTTCGTAGTCCTTGAGTTCGTTGTCGCCGGTTTCGTCGAGCTTCATTTTGGCGATCAGACGCCGCTGCTCCGGCTCCTTCAGCCGAAAGATCTTGGTCGCCACCGTTCTGACGGTCACGGGCTTTGCGGGCTCGACCATCGGCAACTCCAGGGCCTGGGGTATGGCTTCCACGACTATATCCTCGTTCTTTTCGACCTTCGCCGGTTGTTTGGGGCGCTGCCATGCTGGCAGGTCGAAGAAGTTTTCCCGCACTTCGTTCTGGTGACGATCGGGTATCGCTATGAAATGATCGACTTCGTGGCCTCTTACCCAGACCTTGACCACCAGTTTGCGCTGTCCGTTGACGTCGGAAGTGGATGCGTCGATCCAATTGTAGCCGGGCTTCCATCCAGGTGCATCGCGTTCGGGCTGCAGCGCGCCAGCACGAATTCGGACGAAATACTTGTTCTCCTCGACACGTTCCGTGTGTTCGTGTCCGAACAGCTGCAACTGGACCACGCCGTTCATCCGATCTTCGAACGGCCCCCTATTCTTGATCCAATTGAATGGATGGTGGCACATGACGAGATGGGCCACGTTGTCGGCGCGCGTAATCTGCGCGGCGGCAGGATCGACGAGCATCGTGTTCTCCGCATCGCTCAGATCAGAAACGAGGACCGAATTGAAGCCCCAGAGCCGGAGAAGCGACCCGTCGTTCAGTTCGACATCGCGCGTCACGAAAGGCTTCGAGACGTTGGGGATGACCTTGCCGTCACGACCTCTGATGTTGTAGGGGCCGACCGCGCACAGCAGTTTCGCCGCGAAGTGCCGATTGTAATTCTCCAGCGGGCTAAAGAGGATCTGAGAGGACGACGGGTCATGCAACCACGTCCTGAGCTCATCGTCGATTGCCCCCGCTTTCGTCGCACGGAGATCCCGTCGCGCCGCCTTAAAACCGGGGCCGGCCTCCGCTTTGAGATCGACATCGTGGTTCCCCGGGATGGAGAGCACATTTTCGATCGCGCATTGCGCGGCCGGACACAGCTCCTTTTCCAACCAAGTGTAGGCGAAATCGTATTCTTCCTTCCGCCCCGCATACGCGATGTCGCCAGACAGGAGGATGATACCGGGAGGCCCGAGGCGGCCCCGCATGTACTTTACATCCTGTATAAGATCGTCCCGCAACCCGCGGTTTGGGTCGTCCGGCTCCCCTATCTCTCCGTGTTTGAAGTGGATGTCCGAAATGTGCAGCATAAGCATGTCGTTACAAGACCCTCAGGCTCTCTGGTGCGGCACGGGGAAACACGCCACCCTCACATTCGATATAAATGTTCCAGAGTCATCATGCCAGCGTGGAGGTTACAGCCCCTGCGAGGGCATGCGGCAGTGCAGCAAAGGCCGAAGAAAGCGTAAAGCCCTGGCGGGGTTGACCTCGATTGCTACGAATCGATGTTCGCGTGAATAAGTGAAGCTCCAGCACGATGGAGCGAAGCGTTGCCAAGCCAAGACTGGTCGACAAGGTCAGAAGCCGCCTTCCTGACGATTTTCCAGACGCCAGCTTGACGGAGCGCTGGCGGTGCTCACTCAGGAGAACAATCCCGCGCGGGCCAACCAATCCGCAAGTTCGTTTCGCGAATTGACGGCACACGTGCTCGAACTGATGGCACCCGATGCCGACGTGATGCGTTGCCAGTGATTCAAGCAGGATAAGAACGTTGAAGGTCCTACGTGCAGACAGCGGGCGCTGTACACTTGCCGTGGAGGGCTGACTGATGCATTCCTCAAAGGCAAGCTCGGCATCAAACCCGAAACGCTTCACTCTGGCCTGGGCCCCGCCTTCCAGGACCTAAACAAGCGGACCCACGTCCGACCAGAGACTGAATTAAAGACAGAGGAAGAAATCGATGAATTCGCGGAGAACGCGTTGGTCGCGCTTGACGATTTGTTCGAGACGATCGACGAGATGAAAGATCGTGTCGCCACCGCCTTATCGCGGGCGCTGAGCGGCGCCGCGACCAGCGCATCAATCAAACGATCGGTGAACTCGACGAAATCTCGGGTAGGTACGAGATTGGAGGCGTCCTGATCGACGATCCTGAGATATTGAGTGTGGAGGCGGATAGGATCCGGTGCCGCTTCACCGGATCAATCAGCGTTACGCGAATGGCCGGCGGCAAACATGACCCGGTGGATTTCAAGGAAAGCTTTCCCTTCGAATGCACGACCTCAGCGCCTGCGACGGCGCCGGAGGACTTCGATCTCGTTGATACGACTATAGAAGTCGACACTTCGTCGTGGAGGGAATGAGTCCAACGGAAATAGCGCCCAACCAGAGCAGTTGTCGCTCGCGCGCAGCCCAAGTCGTAAAGTGCAGCATTCTCTCGAGCGTCCCGAAATAGGCTAACTCGACATCATGCTTCTGTTCGCAAACCGATCAGAGGTTGTAGGCGCACCTAAGCCTAATCGACTCATTCTTATTGCGCCTCCGACTCGTTCTTTCGGAGGCGGCATAACGAAGCCGGAGTGCCGCGCGAGCTTCGAGCTCATGGGCTTTTGGATCACGCGACTAATGGACGGGCCCCCCGACCGAAGCCTTAGTCCCCTGGATCAGGAAGAATGTCGAACTCCAGGCAACTTGTACTGAAGCATCTCCGCCAGCGTTCGGCGCCGCTCGATCAGGTGCTCGACCAGCGAGAGAACAATTCTATGGAATTGGTTGCCTTCAGGGGCATCAAAAGAAAATAAATCTCTTCGGGCGCCAACGCCCGGTAGCAGAAAGAGCCATGCACCTACCGCCCCACTCTTAAGCCGTGATCGCCCCGGTTTAAGTGTGTCGGCATAAGCTGTACGGCAGGAGTGCCCTGATGGCGTACCATTCAGGGTCGGCAATCGTGGGGTTGTCCGGGCATCCGAAAGAGAAGGCAGGCCTGTACCGGAAACAAGTTCCCGATTCCTGACTGGAGGATTCGCCGGCTGTCTGGCCGGCCATCCGACCGGCAGATTTATGGCTTCACGGTCTGCATCGCAGCACCACACCGGCCCGGGCCGATTATTCGTGCAAGGCGGGCAAGGCCTTCCTCCAGGGATCCGGGCGAAACGTCGGCAAGAGAAACCCGAATTCCGTCCAGACCATTCGCATTTTCGACTGCGAATTCAGAGCCGCTTCGTATCAGCACGCCCTCCATTCGGGCCTGGTCGACAAGTTCATCACCTGAAAGGACATCGCTCTTCAACCAGACATGCAATGCGCCAATGCAGGAAGTGGAGATCCCGGGCATCAGCTTCACCACAAGTTCGCGTCGTCGTCCTGCTTCGAGGCGTATTGCCTGAAGCAGATCGTCAGCTGCGCCCTCCAGAATGGCACGGGTGGCCATGGCGGCGGAAGGAACGGACGCGTACCACATTGCCATCGCGCCAAATCGCGACATGACCTGCTCGATTGCGGCCCTGTCAGGTGCGACGACATATGCGATCCGCGCACCGACGAAAAAGCACTTCGACAATCCCATCACGGTCCATGAAATATCCGGAGCAATGTCGGAAAAGCCCGGCGGGAAATCTTCGCGAACGAGGCCCTGCGGGTCGTCCTCGAGGATCACCACCTCATGGCGGCGCGCGATTTCCGCGATCTGCGCCCGCCTGCCCGATGGAATTGTGCATGCGGTCGGATTTTGCGCATTCGGCACACAGTAGAGGAGTTTGGGCCGGTGAACATGACACGCCGCGTCAAACGCTTCAGGAATCAGCCCGTCGGCGTCGAGTGAAACCGGCACGAGGCGAATTCCAAGGATGTTCGCCGCGTCGCGTACCTGGGAGTAGGTAGACGCTTCAACCGCAATCGAGTTGCCCCGCCCGACCAGCGTCTCGAGAAGGATCAGCAACACGTTCCAGGTGCCGTTCGCCAGGAATAACCTGTCGGTCGGGATCAGGCCCCTATTGCCCCTGGCAAGGTATCTTTGCGCCGCAAGCAGATCGTCGCGGCTGCCGAGCCGCCGATGATGACGCATCTCGTCTGCACCGTCCCAACTTTTTGCCAGCGACAGTAATGTCCTTCGCAGGTACTCGTCCGCCCCCGCTACGCTGGGAGAGGTAATACGCCTAAGATCAATCATGTTCATGTTTCCCGCGCCTCGGTTGCGACCGGAACGATGGCGGCATCAGGTATCTGCCGGAGCGGTCTCACCCCGGCTGTTTCAGTCGAGATTCAGCGATGCGAACCCTCCGCCGGTCGCGGCGGTACGCCGTCCCTGATAGCCTGCAGTGCGTCCTTCAGGGCTGCCAGTTGCCGGTTGAGATCGGCCAGTGCCCTGGCCGTGGCGCCGGCGCCCATCTCACCGACAAAGAAAAAGTGCCCTCCGTCGACGGTACGGTTCATGCCCTTCGGCCACTCCCCGGCCAGCGCGCGCAGCCTGGTCCAGCTCTCGCACGGCAACCGGTTCAGGTCAGCTCCTGCCAGATGGTTGCGCAACAGGCCCATCAGACCAATGGCGCTCCATATCGCAGCGTCCGCCAAAGCGTGCTCCGCATCGCTCGAAGCCGTCGGCGAGATCGTTGCGCATAGCGGCGCCTGCTCGAAGGCGAAGGCCTGCGAGTCTGCGAGGGCCGCTTCAACGCTCGTGAACCGTCCATCCACACCGAGGCGATCGACCTCGCCGCGAAGCATGAGCGGGCCCTCGCCGTGATAGTGGATGCTGTGCGTTTCCGCGCTGATGATCGTGCGGCCGGCCAGCCGGTTGACCTCTTCAAGGCCGGCGATCGTGCTGTCGTGGTACAGGCTGGAATCCCACAGACCGTCTGCCCGGACCGGCTCGCCCTGCGCCAGACGGGGCGAAAGGCCGGGCCATGGCGGGCGCGCGCAAAGCGACACAAAGCCGGTCACGGGGACACCGCGCTCCATCAGGGCACCGTTGAGACGCAGCACGCCCTTGCCAGCCATGCTCCAGCCGGCGAGCAGCACCGGGCGCCGGCCAACCATATTCGCCGTGATTTCCGCGACACCTGCCGCCCATCGCGATAGCGTCATCAAGGGATCCGGCCTTGAAAACACCGGGTGGCTGGTCGGATAGGAAATGGCGAGCAGCGCCAGTCCACAGGCTTCGAGATGGTGGTCCAGAAAATCCTCTCGCCGCGCTCCGGGATGACCATAGGCCACGCGCGCCAGGTGCGCTCCTCCTGGCAGGAACAGCACGACGGGCCCGCCGGGTTCGAGGCGGGCATGCACCAGGAACTCGCCTGCTGCGTTCGCAACGAGCTGTTCCCGGTCGAAGGGCGGCGATCGCTCCCCTGCCCTTCGTTCGAGCCCAGACAAGGTCATGAAAGGTCCTCCCGGGATGCAGTCGCATGCTCTGACGCCAGCCCGGCCTTGCCGGCGATGTTGCGATCGCTCGCGCAGGCATCAGTCATCGGAGCTCTCGCCGGTCAGAGCGATCCAGTGCGGGCGGGCCAGTGGATGATCGCGCAGGATCGCCTGCCGACCTTCATCGAGGCGCGCCAGATGACACCGGCGCTGGCGCTCGCTGCGCCAGACGGCGAGCTTCTCCAGGTAGGCTGCGCCTCCTTCGAGCAGGGTGAGCAGATAGCTCGCATCTTTTGTCGAAGTCTGACGCCGGTTACCGACGCGGACGTAGACAGGTGAAGTATGGGCACCGATGTCGATGGGATGTTGCGTATGCAACCTGCCGCGACCGAAGCAACGCGCCGCAATCCATGAGCTGCGGTCGATGGTAACTGTTGCATCAAGGCTAGCCGAAAGTCCGTCAGCACCTGCTTTCGCGCTGGCGACGACCTCGCCGTTCTGTACGAGGTCGATGACTTCAAATGGCTGGGCCGAACGGGCCTGCGCCGTGATACGTACCTGTCCGCCCCCCTCGGCCAACTGAATCTCTTCGCCCGGCATCCTGCCGTCGACGTCCAGTTCCAGCATCGGGCCGGTGGAGACAAAGGTATGTCCATGGGCAATGGCGCTACACCATCTTGCGTAATCGAATTGCGCCCTATCGCCAAGAAAAGCATAGGTGCGCAGCGCGCCCAGCGCGGTACCACTGGACATCTTGTCGGTACCTCCGACGGCTGGCAGGCGGTAGCCCGCATTGAGGTAGGCGTACCATTGCCGGACGCCGGGACAGTCAAACGGCGTCTCTCCCCAATGGCCGTCGATGTGGAGATGGGCGGTGAAGTCGAAGTTGAACCATCTGACTTCCACAGCGTCGATCAACCCGAGCGCAATGGCCGCGGTCGCCTCCGCATGCGGCGTAGGGATCAGCTGGTTGAACACGAGGCCGCCCTGCATCTTGCAGGCCGCACACCAGTCGACAAGGCTGACGTCTTCCCAACCGCCGATATCATCCCGCTCCGCCCCGCCGCTCGACAGCGGCAGGATAGGTTCCTTCAGGTTCAGCAAGAAAACGTCGCCCATCATGTGATGGCGATTTTCGCTGTCGATGCGCACGATTCGATCGGACAAGCCGCTGTTGTATTCGCGCGCGATGCCGTGCCCGACACCTGTGAAAGCGCGCCCCCATTGAGCGGCCAGAAGGTTGGTGACGTTGACGTCTTCCGCCGCGCTCTCCAGCGTCGCCGTGACCGGGTCAAGAAAGTGGACATGGACATCGCCGCAATACCAGCCCCGCCGGCGGATATCGCTCCACCGCTCGAGCTCGAAGAGCAGTTCGGTTTGGCCTTGCCGGATCTCGAGAGCTGTGCGTATGACCTTGTATTCAAAGCCGTGAACGATTTCTGCGGCGACCTTTCCAACGGGCAGCACGATTTCGAAACGGCCCGGAACGTAGGCGTAACTCATGCTGCCCAGTTCGAGATCGCCACCGACGTGCTGGCCCCAGGCATCGTCGACAAACGCGGTATGAGCGAGCGGTGGCAAATACTCGCCATGGGCGCCGCGGAAGTGAACGCGTGAGGGCAGCTCCTGGCCGTCGCTGGCGTCGACGACCCGCACCTTGAGCCGTACCCGGTCGTGAGCGGCCAGCCTGACGGGTGAGTTGTTCTTGAGAATATCCTGCCAGCGAAAGCTGAGCAGCGAACTCCCCCTGCGCAGGAGCAGGCGAGCCTGCTGCGCTGCTGTAATTTCGGCATGGACCAGCGAGGCAGGCTGCTTCGTCACCGGGGCTCCCCAGCCCTTGACCGGAGCCGCCAGCCACTCGTCGAGCGATTGCGGCGGCAAGGCCGAGCATCGGGTAATCGTCCCCAGATCAACGGCCAGAGCCAGCTCTTGCGGGGCAAAACCATCGACCGGGACAAACCGAAGACCCGGCGTGCAGTCATCCGCACAAGCCTCGCTGAGCTTCGTACCAGGCAGGGCGGCAAGGTCGATGATCACGCCTTCCCGCGGCCCGCGGCGCAGCGGATTGGCTGAATCGATCGAGAGTGTGATGCCTGCAACGAAAACCACATCGGCATGTCGGGCCGTCAAGCCGATCGCAACGATCTCTTTCATCGGCGAAGGGTTTTCGAGCGCCATCAACCAGCAGGTCTGGCGGCTGTCTGCTGGCCCGGTCGTGATGCCGGTGAAGCGGGCGCGGCTGTCGAGCGGTCCGTCCTGACGCTCCGTGCCCCGGTGCACCGGCTGGTAGGCGGTATGAGGCAGTGCGGCATAAGCTTGCGTGCCGAGTGTCCCCTGCCGCCCCGCGATTTCAAATCCTCGTCGCACGGGAATTTGCGCGCGTCCGCCATCGGCGAACTGGATCGTATAGGTCGCCAGCAGTTCTCCGGTCTTTGCATCCGACCGCTCGAGGTCAGTAAAATGAGCAACCAGAATGCCGGCAGCGCGCTGCGGCCGGTGCAAGTGGATTGTCGCCTGCTGCGCGAGGAGGCCAGCCTGGTCAGTCAATGCAAGCCAGCGGCACCCGCCGTTGAGCGCGGGATCGACGAGGTCAAACGGAATGCCATAAAAGTACTGATGGCCCGCCAGGAAGCCTTCGAGGTCGGCGCCGCCACCGGACGGCCATTGCCGCACCGCGGGTCCCCTCTCGCTCCAGCGCCACCGGCCGTCCGCGGCCTGTTGCGGTCCAGCATTCGCATGCGGGCCCAGATCGACCGGAATAAAGCGGCGAGCGCCCGTTGCGGAAATCTCAAGGTCAGGCTGAACAGGCTTCATTTCGCCAGGATCGATTGCCGGCAAAAGAGGCCGTCGCATTGGGGCACGCATGAACGGTAGAGTCGCGGACAACCGCACCGGCCATTCTCAGTGTGGCAGCAGCGCATCGACGTCCTTCCCGAGGCTTGAGAGCGCCGCGGCCGGATCCTGCTTCTGCGAGACCACGAGATAGCAGTGATCCTCGATGGCCTTGATGATCCTGGAATTGTTCTCGCCCGGGAACGAGAACCAGCCTGTCATCATCGCAATACGCTGACTGGCGATGCGATGCTCCGGGTGGGCGTCGAAGAACCTGCCGAGTCCGGCAGGATCGCTGATCGCGGCGAGATTCACCGGCACGTAGCCGGTCGCCTCGACCATGATGGTCTGACCGGCCGGTCCGACTGCGAATTTGATGTAGTCCCAGCACGCCTTCTGCCTGTCGGGATCGTCAGTCAGCATGACAATGCCGTTGCCGCCGGCCGGAAGTCTGTCTGCCGTCGAAGAGACCGGCAATGATCCAACCTTCAGCCGGAAATTGCCGGCGGCTGACTGCTGGAAGCCGGTCAACAAACTGCTTGCGGTGAACAGGATACCGAGCTTTCCCGCCCGGAACGCCTGCCGGGCCTGCTCTGTATTGAGCGCCGGCTGGCCCTCCTTTCCCAGACGTTGCAACAGCTGCAGCGCCTGAAGGCCGGCCGGGCCGTCGAAGGTGATCCTAGTTTCGTCCTCGCTCATCATGCGGCCGCCGAAGGCGCCCACCAGCGTCTGGAACGACCAGCCGTTGTTGGTGTATTCGACATAGAGGCCGCCGGTCCCCTCGCCGAGGGCGTTGATTTTCCTGCCGAGCGCGATCACGCCATCCCAGTCGTCAGGCAGGTTGTCAGGATCCCCGCCGGCCTGCTTCACGAGATCCATGTTGTAGAAGAGCACGGGAACGGAAATTGCGAACGGCAGGGCGCAGGTTTTGCCGCCGTATGACGCAAACGATGTCACTTCTTGCGGAACGCCGATCGTGTTCCACGCCGGATCGCCTGCGATGAAGCGATCAAGCGGCACCGCTATCCCGCGATCAGCCAAGGGCCGGATCTGGTTCAGGCCCTGGTGGGAAATGTCGGGCAGCTGCTTCGTTATGTTCTGCCGCAAGGTCTGCTGGACGAGGCCGTCATAGTCGACGGCTGGGCTGTCGAGAACGACCCTGATATCGGGACGGGTCTCCATGAAACGCTGCGCAAGCGACTGATACAGACCCCTGGCGGGGGCGGACGCATAGGAAAGGCGGATCGTCGTCTGCGGAAGCGCGGCGGCGCCAAGGATCGGCGTTGCGGCCGCAGCGCTTGCCGTCGACAGGAACGTCCTGCGTGAAAGAAGCATCGATCGTCTCCGTTGGCCTATTGTTTGACGGCCCCGCCGGTCAGCCCCTCGACGAACCAGCGCTGCGCGGCAAGAAAGGCGATGACGAGGGGCAACACGACGAGAGTGGATGCGGCCATGAGAGGACCGTAGTCATTGCCGGCCTCCCCGTTCCGGAAGGCCACAATGCCGAGCGGCGGCGGCATCAGCGACTGGTCGCGCACTGCGATCAGCGGCCAGAAAAGATCGTTCCAGTGACCGACCACCGAAAAGATCGAGAAGGCGATGATTGCCGGCAGCGCCATCGGCACCATGATCCTCCAGACGATGGCAAGTTCAGAAAGACCATCGAGCCGCGCGGCGTGGACCACGTCATCAGGAACGGTCCTGAAGAACTGCCGGAGCAGGAAGATGCCGAAGGGCGAGACCATGTATGGGAAGACGAGCGCCGCGTAGGTGTTGAGGATGCCGAGCTGGTAGGCGAGGACGAAAAGCGGCAGCGAGAGCACCTGTTGCGGCAGGAGCAGGCCGATCATCACCATGCCGAACAGCAGATCGCGGCCGGGAAAGCGAAGCTTGGCGAGCGCATATGCGCAAGGGGCGCATACGATAATCTGGAGCGACAGGATGAAGGCGCAGACGATCAGGCCGTTGCCCATGTAGCGCGGCAGCGGCGCCTCGGTGAGCGCCCTCGTGTAATTCTCGACGCCATAGAATTGCGCCGGCCAGAACGATGCGCGGAAGATTTCGCCCGGCGGCTTGATCGACAGCGATACCATCCAGACAAAAGGAGCGATCATCACCGCTCCGGTGACAAGCAGCACGGCATGTCGAAGAGCCGCGGCACCCGGCGACAGGTGGCTGGTGGATGTGACGCCGCTCATTGACAGGATACCGCGCCGTCCATGGCGCTGGCCTTGCCCATGGCGAGCGTCACGAGCCGGGCAGGAAGGACAACGGCAGCCGTAGCCCGTTCTGATACCCTCGATACATGTGTGGCCATCGCCATTACCCGATCGTCAAGCGCTTGCAGAGCACGGTCTTGCGTTCCCTCTTCCGTTGAGCGCGTCGCCGTTGTGCGTGAGCACACACACCTGAATTGCTACAGGCGGATGACTGACATCGAATAAGTCGATCAATCGTCGCGCAAATGCGATGCTTCGCGGGCTGACCCTCGACTTTCAGCAATGGATTCAGATGCACAGATCAGGCATTCGTCTTGGCGACAGAGAACGCTCGGATTATGGTAGGATCTCCCGTCAGGACCACAAAACGCCGAATGGCTGCGGCAAATGGATTGCTGTGCCCCATAAGATCGCACATCGAGAGAATCGTATCCGGGGTAAAGTAACGAACACGATGTGGTCTTTGCGAGATGGACGTATCTTCCGCGACTTGCTCCCGCATAATTGGAATGCGCGTGTCGAGCGCACAGTTCAAATCGTGAAGTGAGAAAACTCGCCGGCACGAGGTCGGTCGCGCGCCGTAGCTCTGGCGCCACCGCGACTGGAGTAATTTGGCTTCTCATTGCGGCGACGGTATCGAACAGAAATTCGATGCCGTCCGCATTCAAGTCCACGACGAAGGTCGGGATGGCTACCTGTGCCGCACTGATCTATTGGAATCTGCGCCGCTCGATGGCGTCATTGGACGAACAATCGTGTCGGCCTGCCTCATCGGGGCTCTGGTCTACTTTGACGTCGAACAAAGTATTGACGTGCTCACTGTGGATTGTGGAAAAATCAACGTTTTCGGCATTGCGGTATTCGCGTAATAGTTGATGTAGTATTGAATGACTACTATAAGATTTTATGGGCACTGGGCAACAAGAAGACGCAGTCGTCACCATCCGGCTCTTGGCTAAGGGGATCGTCGAGATAGCTCGGCGGATCAACGATGGTGCCATCGTTCGGCAAGACGATATGCCGAACTCGCTGCGATCCGGGCTTGAGCGTCTATCACGGCACTGCCTTGTGGAAGGCATTGCCGACCATGGCGCGAATGTCCACGTCTTGATGGACCTGGCCACAATCCCGATCGGCGAATGGGGCATACCATGCCTTTCGGGGGATTTCCCCTATGTTCGAGCAGTCCTCATCGACCGTGACCTCGGTATCCCGAGCAGCGATTGCTTCGAGATAGGCTCCATCTCGACTGCTGAGGACGCCTATGAGGATATCCATCACCGCCAGTTGCGCGAAGCCGTCCGGTCCCACGGCAAGCGAGCCGACGAGGTCTACACGTTGGTCCGCGAGCGCCTCGTGCGAAATCCGGTCGATAATCAGAAGCACTTGATGGCGTTCCTTCTCGATAGTGGGCTCGCGAAGATGGCCGACGTCTTCCGCGGATGGATGCGGCCGATTCCCCTCTCATCGCGGTTTCCGGATGGAAAGACCAGGACTTGCGCGGGATGCGGTTCACTTCTTTATCCGACGCGGGACACCCGGAGGTTTCCCGTCGGACGGTGCAGGATTCGCGCCTGCACGGAAGTCCGGCCGACGCCTCTCGAAGGCATGGTCATCGACGATCCGCAGGAATGGCGGGTCGCGGCAGGAGACATCCTCGCGAGTTGGGTCGGTCCCGGCCTGCCGGAGATCCGGCTGCATGACGAACTCAAGGGGAGCGGAATTCCTGTTCGGCTTTATCCGGGCCAGGACGCCGTTGACGTCGGCATCCCATATGAACTCGGGATCGACGTCAAATCCTATTCGTGTCCGGTCACGCTCGGTGAGCGGCTGACCCGCTCGATCGGTGGCTTGGCCCAGTTCGACCGCCGCATCGTTGCAGTTCCCGATGCGAAGGTCAGGCGTCACGCAGGATACCTTTCGGACCTTCGCACCCATTACCGGGGAGAGCAGGACGTCGAATTCCGTACGATCTCCGAGACGCTCAAGGCGCTTTCCGCATGAGGAAGCCGCCCGACGATTTCGATCACGCGCTTCGCGTCCAGTGGGTTTGCGCAGCGCTACATGCCTTTCTCGGGAAGCATGAACTGGCCGGGGCGCCCGCGCTGTTATCGGGGTACCGATCCGTCCTGAGGCATCCAGCGGTCGCTCGGATCGCGCAGGCCGCATTCCAATTGCGGCAAATGGGCGTGAGCCTCGTTTCGGACGCAGCGTTGCGCGACGCGATCACGGACTGGTCGAACTGGGAGGTCGAGAATCGCGGAAAGGGCGACTACGTCGAGCCGCCGTTCAAGATCGATCTCGACGCACGAATGTCGTTTCATCTGCGCGTGCGGACTGACGATCCGGGATACGTCGCGATGGTGAAGGCCCTGACGAGGCCTCTGCCCGACAAGTTGTGGAACATCCCCCAGGTCGACGTTTCGCGTCCTTTCCGGGTGCCGATGGACATCTCAGGACTCGGCGAACCCCTTGTCGTCGATGCCACCGACCTCGATGGTAAGCTTCCTGACACGCCGCGCCGTGATTTCGTGCGCGACCGCGACGGCGGGATCGCGATCTCGTTCGTCGAGATCGAGCGCATCGCCGAAGAACTGGATGACATCGATACGGCATCCCCAGAGCGAATTCCCGGGAATTTCCGGGCGCGCCTTCGCGACGACGCCGGGAATCCCATCTTCACGCTCCTTTCGCCGAACGGCGGCTCGTTGTCCGCAACGGACCAGGTGGAACTGTCAGGCGTGAAGCACATGATCGGTCTTCCTGGAGCGGGAAAATCGACGCTGATCCTGCTCATGGTCGTCGCGCTGGCGCGGCGCGGATTGCGCATCGTCCTCCTGCTGCCATCGATCGAGGCGTCGCTCAACTATGTTGCCGAACTCGAGCGATACGGCATCGAACCGGCGCTCGTCGTCGGTCAGTCGGCGGACTCGCGCCAGCGACATGCCAGAAAGCTCGCCGAACGCATCGCTGCGGGAGACGATACTGGGGGTATGGGTCGGACCGCTCCAGGAGCAGAGCTTCTGTCGGTGAATTGCGCGCTCGCGGGTTTTCTCTCTGATCCCGATCCGCACGTTCAGTTTCCCCACATGAGACCGCCGTGCCGTGATCTGAGGCAACGACGCCTGAAGAAGGACGGCAGCGAAGCCCATGGCGACAGCAGCAAACTCTGCGCTCTCGCATCGGTTTGCGGCCGCCAAAAATCCGCCCGTGATCTTTCCGACCCCGATCACAACGTCTGGATCGGGCACGTGATTTCAACCGACGTGCAGACGTCCCCTCATTTCGCCAACGAACAGATTCGGTACTTCGAGGCCATCGCGCGTTCCGCCGATCTCGTGATCGTGGACGAGGCGGACGGGGCGCAGGCCGCACTCGACGGTCACGCGCTGGCGGAACTGGACCTCACCGGAAGCGCAGAATCTTACGAAGCCGCGCTGCTGCGTGACCTTATGGTTCCGGTGGCCACCGGACGAAACCAGGGTGGCAATTCGTCGGTGCAGAACTACGCCTATGCGAGCCAAGAATTCACCAAGCTCAACCGGGCCGTGGTCAGTCATTTGCTGGAGGATCGCCGCGGTCCGCAGCATCTCCACAAATTCCAGGACACATTCGTTACGGGCAACACCGTTCTGGCGGCGCTCTACGAACCGGAGAACGATGACGCGCAATCTCCCTTTGAGACCATCCGCCCGCTTTGGGACGGTCTCGTGCGGCGCGTCATGGCGGAGCGCGGCGGCTACAACGCGACCGCTGAGGATGACGACGAGAACGAAATCGTCGAGCTTGACGGAATAAACGTCGCAGCGATCGCGCGTTCGGCAGGAAAGCCGGAAGCCGACGTCGACCGCCTTCTTCACGAAATCATGTCGGGCATGAACCGATGGTTTGGGGCTACGGCCGTCCTCATGCGGGAAGAAGCGGCCGAACGGGTGAACAAGGCCTTCTTCCAGCTCTTTCCGCCCGTGGAGACGCTCGATCCCGAAACCGCGCGGGCGTATTTCGGGTTCCTGCTCGAGGTCACGGCCGTCGTATTCCAATTCCTAACTCTCATTCCGATGCAACAGGCGATGATCGCCGAAGGCGTGCACTCGCGTCGGATATTCGGGTCCGGGGTCTCGAACGATCTTGCCAAGTTCGTGCCGGAGGCGTTGGTCGGACGTCTATCGGGCATCAAGGTGTACTTCCAGCAGGGGTCTAAGGGCTGGACCCTTAAACTGAAATACGTGTCGTTCGCCTCTGCGCCCCGCCTTTTGCTTTACCGACTTGCGACGCTGCTCGAGGATGAAGGCGGTAAAGGCCCGGCCGTGCTGTTGGCGTCGGCAACGAGCTTTCTTCATGACAGTCCGAGTTACCACATTCCGGTCGGTCCGCATTTCGTCCTTCGCCGCGAAAACGAAATGGGCGCTTGGAACCGGAGCGAATACATCTTTTCGCCGGTGCCCGACCCGCTCGACCCGCGCAAGAACATCCGCCTGAGCGGTGCCTTCGAGGATCGTGATCGCGGCATCAAAGCCATCATTGATCATTACTTTTCCGGGGACACGCCGTTGGTGTCCCGTATGCGCGAGGATTTCGATCCGGGGCGCAGGGTCGCCCTGGTGGTCAATTCCTATGACCAGGTGCGGATGATCAAGGAGCATGTTCGCAAGAACCATGGTCCCTTCGCCCGTCGCCTCATCGGGGTCATGGACCAGGCTGAAGACATTCCCGGATCTGAACTCGGGGAATGGGTGACCGCATCCCAAGTCGAGGCGTTGGGGGCGCGGGACGATTGGGACGCCGTGGTCTTTCCGATGAGGGCTATCGGTCGAGGGGTGAACATCGTCTACCCCGACGGCCCGCGAAAACGCGACGCGGTCATCGGAACCGTCGTCTTCCTGATGCGCCCTCACCCGTCGATCGACAGCCTCGGATTTACCGCGGGCCTTGCCGGGCGCAATGCGCTGGATTTCGACATGGCGACCATCGACCGACAGGGCGGGATAGATGACGTCATCGGGGCGTGGCGCGCAAGCAGAAGCAATTCGCTCGACCTCATGAGGCGATTGCTGCGCTACCCCGTTCAGGTCGGAAGACTTGGAAAGTTTCTGATCAATCCATTTACCGCGGACATCATGGTGGATGTTCTGCAGACCATCGGCCGAGCCATGCGCAACGGCTGCCGGACGCGGGTGATCTTCGTTGATGAAGCCTGGGCTCCGATGTCGGCGAAGGGTAAGCCGGACAATCGTTACAGCAGCATGCTCGTGTGCATGCAGGATGTCCTGCGGAAATGCTTTGACGATGCCGACCCGGTTCGAAGAGAAACTTACCGACTGCTTTACGAACCATTTTTGCAGCCGCTTTCTCGTTGCACCAACCTGATTTTCCCGACCGAAAAAACGAAGAAATGACGTCAGAAAATATCAACGACACTAACTGGCGCCGCCGACGCGTCAGACAGGAAACGTTCATTACAGGCCTTTCCTGGCGCGGCCACGAAGGCGACGAAGCCCGTTCGATCTCGCTGAAATGGACCAAGTCCGCAAGCGGGCTATTGTCGGGCGTGCTGCAGGACGGCATCGGAAGCGGGAAGGACAACGGAAAGAACCTGCCCTATGCATCCCTGCGCTCGGTCATCGAGGCCCGCGTTCCTGGGATTTCGGCGGTGCGGTCCGACCTCGGAAAACCGTGGACGGATGTTGAACCCCGGCCCTTCTTGCGGGCATTCGGTCAAAAGGAAGACGGCTCCGACGTCGTGCGCAGCGTGTCGGGTGCCGTTGCCCAATGGACCAGTGACGTCCTGTTCGGGTGGGCTGACAGGCTGGACATAGGTACCGAAAGGATCGATCGAATCCGCACACTCAGTCTTGAAGGGCGGATCGTCGAACCTTCGGAGGCAAACCTTCTGTCGATCCCTCCCGGAACGGTGAACGCACACGAGAACTTCGCGGATGTCCGGGACGCTGTGATTTCGCTCCTGATCGCTGCACTCGAGGGCCAGGAACTGTTCGAGGGTCTCGGCCCGGTGCACCGCGTGATCGCGTCCGGTATGAACGGCAATGCCGTCGAGTTCGAGACCTGGCCTGTCGCGGCCCGCAACGGCTCGTTCTCAATGACGTGCACGATCACCGTGGAGACGCTGCCGTGGTCGGTCGAACCCTACGTCATCGTCAACGCGGGAAAGCGCATCTGGATGGATCGTTTCCCGCGGCCGGGCGAGCTATTCGGAAGGAAGCGCGTCACGACCCGCATGATGGTGCGAGGCGACCGCAGGCTCTCGATCGCGTACGAGATGGGCCTCAAGGCCGGAATTCCGGACAGTGACGGCATCGAGGATCCGGCGTTGCTGGCGGCGGTCCTCCAGAACGGTGTCGATCTCGGGAGTGGCATCCCGGAGGTTGCGGGTCGCATGAGTGCGGACGGCAATGCATTCCTGGCAGTTCCCTACAGCACGACGTTTGGGCGGACCAGAGTGCCGCGCGGCGCCACCGCGCAGGATCATGTAGATCTGGTCGCCCGGGTCGCGAGCCTGACGGAAAGGTTCGGCTTTTCGAGACTGCCGTTCGAGCCCGTTTCCGGTATCGGCGATCATGAGGAGTACCACAAGGCTCTTAAATCCGAGATGCTGCTGCATCATGCGGCACGCGATCTTCGGCTAAACGACATTTCCGACGACCGCGTCACCGCGCTTTTCGAGGAGGTGATCGGCGAGAAGCCCGGCAGGAAAATCAGGTCCGATGAGGTCATGGCGACGGGAAGTCTGATCGCGACGGTCAGGAGCGCCAACGACGAGCGGCTTTCCCGCATGTTCAGCGAGCGCGTAAAGGTCATTTTCATTTCGAGAACATCTGCGGAGGCCGATCTTTTCACAGCCGCGACCCGATCCATGTTCTCGACCGTCGATGTCGAGCGGTACAGCCTTCCTCCGAACGTCCACGGCGTTCTCGAAGCGGACAAGGACCGCAAGCGTTTCAAAGAGAAATTCGAGGACCGCGTCAGCGCGTGGAAAGCACTGGCCGAGACGATCGCCCGATCTCATCCGCGCGCACGGATCATCGTTCAGGTCGACAAGGAGTACGGAGAGGACGGCGCAATGCGGAAGCGCGAGGAGGACGCCGTCAACAAGCCTGCGGGACGCTATGCGTTGGCCCGGTACGCCGGCGCCAATGTCCAGTACCTGCTTCCGATGAAAACTGGAGAGGCATCCGCGTACCTGATCCGGCTTCAGGCTGCCCTCTATGATCTCTTGTTCGGACATTCCGGGATGGCCCCGGCGATCGGTCCCGCGATAAACCGTGCGTTCCCTGATGGCGGGATGCGTCCGGATTCGATCCTCGGCTTCTCGGTGATCCGAAAGACGAGGCAACGTCGTGGCGGGGTGTCTGTTGCCCTGATCACGGCATCGTTGCTGGACGCCGAAAGCGGAGCGGTGTGCGCGAAAATCGCGACCACGTCCGGGAATTCGGCGTGGATGGAATTCGGAGACGCCCTGGTTCATGCCGCCTCCCTCGGGGCGACCGGCATCGGCGACGGAAGCGCGAATGAAGCGACGCTCTTCCAGAGCTTCGTTTCCAGCGTTGTCAAGGAAGTGGTCTCTGATGGCCGCCGGCCGCTCGTCCTGTTCGACGCCACCAGCGCGCAGGGACTGTGGCCATGGCTCAGCAACAGGAAGTTAACCGGACTTCCCGCCTTCGGTCGCGAACAGGTACCGGACAAGGCCGTTTGGGAGGACCTGTCCGTCGTCAGGGTGAGGACGAAATCCACGCCTCGGCTTCTCCGCCTCATGTATCAGGAAAACGCGTCCGTTAATGGGGAGGAGATCATCAGGGATTGCCACGCCAGCACGTCGAACGTGACCGTTCGCGTCGTAACGGGAGAAGATCGCGGCGACTACGTCACGGCGCGGAAATGGCAGCGGACGCAAAAGGTCGTTCGCGGCACGAGCGCGTATCGCTCGTTGCTGGGGTTCCGTCGTTCGGAAAAGGCGGACGACGGAACGACGCTGTACAGGCGGATCGTGCATACGCCGGAAACGAATGACGCGGTGGTTCCGGAGTCGGTCAGCATCACGGTCGTGCGCACGGCGGCCGGAGCACAGCCGGATTCCATCGCCGCGCTCGTTGCGTCGTTGCGGTCGGGATACGCCCATACCGCAATGGACACGACGTTGCCCGCTCCGCTGTCGTTTCGATCAAAGTTTGAAGACTACATGTCGCGGCACGGTCTCGAGGAGGACGAAGACGTCGAGGACAAGGCGACGACGGCTTCCGACGCCGCCGCGAGCGACGATGGGCCTCTTGCCCCGGAGGCTGTCGGCGACGTTCAGACTCCGGCGGCAAGACTGCCGACGTTCGGAGAAGTTCGCGACCAGTTTCGCGCAGGCAATTTCAATTCGGTACTTACGGTCGGCACAAAGGATTTCAGTTTCATGGATAACGTCAACCTCGCATCAACCAGTGTTGGCTCGACTTCAATTATTGCACGGGCATCGACGGCCTCCCCGTCGGGGGACTTTCCGTTGGAAGCCGTCAGCCTGGTGAGCGATCTCCACGAACTCATCAAACCACGCTTGCGCGTCCCAAAAGTGACGACCCCCGAATGGTTCAGATCCCGCATGAACATTACGCGGCGTGACTTGCGGGAGCTCCACGACACGCACGGCGATCTACTCAGGATGGTAACCGGCTTTCCATGGCCGGAAGAGCGCCCGAACCTTGATCAATTCTTTGAATTTCTGCCGGAAGCGGCTCGCTATCCGCTGTTCTTCCGGTGCTTCTTCAAGACGATGCGCCTGATCCGGGACGATTACCTGATCAAGCCGGTCATGCAGCAGTATTGGGCCGAAAAAGCGCGTTTCAAGAACGTCCCGGAAGTCGAAAATGCCGAGTCCGGCCCGGACGCGCTGGTCGAGATGGTGGTCGCGGGCGCGTCGCATGATCTGGCGACCGCAATCGTTATCCTGGACTGGTCCGCCAGCATGGCGTTCGGAACGAGTGGACAGCGCCTCGCATCTTTGGTCCCCGAGATTTCAGACTACCTGCACGATTTGATGGAATGCGATCCAGCCGGATACGAGGCGCGCATTGGCGAACTGAGCGGCGAGAAGCGTGAGAGAGGGCAAAACCCGAAACTCCGGCTGGCGAGCGAAACTATTGAAACGGAGCCTGAGATCCAGCGGTCTCAAGAAGCCGGGATCGAGCCTCCGCTTCCGACCGCTTCCATCGACGACCTCGTGATCCGGTGGGAGAATGACCTTCTCGATCTCATTGATACGGCCAGGAAAGCCCTGAATGTCGGCCCCAACGCAGCGACGCAGCAGGAGATCGCGGCTATCGCGAGCCACTTGCGGGAACATATCGAGGAATTTGAGCGGCTCAAGCCAGACGGTGCCGCCAGCGAAGCCGTCATCTCCCGCCTGGCGAAGATCGCAAAAGCGTTTTCCGACGTTTCCGAGGGGTACATCAGGGACGTCTCCACGAGGCTGACGGAGATCGAGGCGATTTCCGCGTCAGCGCCGCAGCTCGCCTCGGAGGAAAGCCTGCGGGAAGCGGACGCGTTGGCCGAACGGGCTGACGCCGAGCTCGCCAGGGCGCAAGAGGCCCGTAAAGACGCGGATGAGCTTCAGCAGAAGAAGCTTCCCATGTTCGAGCTGGTCACCCTCGGCCAGGAGGCGATGAACAGGCTCGAGACCATCGTGAATTCCGGTCTGGAGAACGTTTCGAAGGCCATCAGCGCCATCAAGATGCCAACTTCCGTCACCCGCATCTCTCCCGCAAGTCCCTCAACGGTAGAGGTGGATCCTGTCGCCGCAGGAAGCGCTGATCCTGGCGCCGCGCCGCCCTCCCCGGCCGTCGAACGAACGACAGGAGTGCAAGGGAGTGGCTCCCGCCCTCCGGTCGAAATCACCATCGACGAGGATGACTTTGTCGAAATCGACGAAAAGCGGAAAATCGAGCCCGTTCACGAGGCGCTGGCTCCGGCCCTAAACGATGCCGACGAAGAGCCGGACCACCTTCTTGAGGACATCGAGAAGAAGGCGGACGAACTCTTCATTCGCGGCGAATTTGGTCTCGGTTATCACCTCGTCAACGCTGCGAGTACCGTTCTCGGTGATGCTTCGGCCCTCCCCTACAGTGCCGAGGAAATGCGCCTCTACGCGCTTGGAGCAAGAATCCCGGGCGTCTCCCGCATTGCGCCCGACGGCTATCACCAGGCGATCGAGGCCTGTGTGGCGATTGCTGCCAACCTCGGCATCGACGAGAGAGCCGATGCGCGGCGGATCTTGTTGATGGCCTCCGTTCTTCCCACCGCCCTGCTTCAGGTAACCGAGGCCGGTAATGCGTTCAATATCATAGACGCCATAAAGACGCACGAAAGGTGCTCGAGCTTCTTCTATCTCGTAGGTCTCGTGAAGGAGAACCGCAGCCTCGGATCTCCAGTGACGGCAGCAAGCCTGCGCGCAGCTTCCAGCGCCAACGCCGACAAATCGATTGCCAACGAACGGCGCAACGCGGTCCTGGATCAGATCAAGTCAATCAGGAATGCACAGTTCAGGTTCGTCCTCGGACAGAAGGTCCTGCGATCCATCACCGCAAAGAGCGGAATCGTCAGTGTGATGGAGAGCGCGGTCAACCAGCACGAGATCAACGCCGTCCGGGAATTCTCCAGGAAATATTCTGACCGTAACGAGGTCACGAACCTGCTGGACAGCGAGGTCCGGCGCATGGGAGCCGTGCAGACTATCGACGGCGGGGCGCGCGAGCGCCTGGTCGCCTACATCATCGACCTCGCCGCCGGCTGCGGAGCTTTCGCAGAAGCGGCGGGACCGGCCAACGAGATTCCGGTTGTCGGCAAGCGGTTGGATCAGGTACGCGATCTGGCGGACAACATGAAGGTCGGCATCCAGAACTTCGAGGTTGCGACGGCTGCGCCGACGGGAAGTGCGTTGCTTGATGCGGCCTACGCCCATGCACGCAGCGTGTTCAAAAGCCTCGCGGCGGTGATCCGCGGCGAAGCGATGCCGGAAGTCGATCGCAAGATCGTCAATCTCGAACTGCACGCACCCCTTCTGTGGCTTCCAGGCATGGCGTGGAGCGGAGCCTGGACGCCAAGTCCAAAGGATGCTGTCCGGTTGATCTCGGCGATCCGTGAATTCGACGGTCCCCGCGTCTCGGGCAACCTCGCCGAGGCCGCCGAAGCCGCCATTGAAGCGAGGCGGAGTGAGGATGCGTTCGTTCCGGCCAAGATGCTCCTGACCTTCGCGCCTCATTTCGGAATCGATGCGGTTCGCGAGGAACACCTCCGCGCGGTGATTGAGACCAACGAGGTCACCCGAAAGGCGCAGGTCAAGGCCCGGCACGCCGATGTCTCGAGGCTGATTGCCAAGGTGCGCCGCATGGCGCTCGGCGGGCTGGAGGAATCGACCCGTCTCAATGACGACCTCGACGAGATCAAGGTGGACGTTCCCTCACAAGACATTCCCGATTTCATGCCAGAGGAAATCGACGGGTTCCGCGTTCTCGATGTCAATGCCGCGTTGTCGCGCCTGAACGATGTCGAAGGCTCCGCGCGCCGTCTTCTGGACGACGCGAAGGCTGCGCTGGCTTCGGAGATTGACCGTCTGGGCGAGACGTCGCGGATCACGGGCGAAGAGAAGATCCGGCTTCTCAAGCTTCTCGATAGTGACGATCTCGCCACCGTCACCGACTGGATCCAGACTTTCAACTCCGGCGAGAGGCGTCCGACGCTGACCGGAAAGGTGATGAACGAGCCGTTGGACCAGTTCAACCATGTACTGAAAGAGACTTCCCAGATCGATCTTTCCGAGGCCAAACGTTGCATCGAAGGCAACGTGGCCTACGGCTTGTTCGATTTCTCCCGGCTTGACGAGGCGCGGCGCCAGGAGGCCGCCAAGACGCTCGAGGACTGGATTGAGTTCAAGAGGAGGATGAAGAACTCGCAGGTCATGCTTTCGCAGGGTATGTCGCACATTGCGGTTTTGCTGACCTCCATCGCCTACGGGACGGAATTCGTCGACGTGAATGGGGATCGCAGCAACGTGGGCAGACAAATCTTCGTGGTTGACGCGCAGATGAACCTGCCGTCGGCCCCTACGTCCTTGATGCTTCCGGAGTTCGGCAGCCTCACGAAGGGTGGCTGGCGGGTCGCGGCCGTCGGTCCCACGACGACGTCCGCCGAAATCATGGCGCTGGCGGAAGGAGCCGAACCGCGCGGGACCCTGGTGCTGATGTTCGGCTTGATGTCGGCCGACAAACGCAAGCAGCTGAAGCGCGACTGTGTAAAGAACAGGCGCAAGGTGCTCGTGATTGACGAGGCTCTTCTGCTGGATTATCTGGCGACGCCGGATGCCACGCCGTTGCGGATGTTCGAGATCGCGCAGGCCTACACAACCGCGACACCATACCAGGACTACGTTCGCTCGCCGGTCCCGAACGAAATGTTCAAGGGGCGCGCACGGGAAAAAGCCAAGATTCTGGAATCGTACGGTTCCTATATCGTCTATGGCGGGCGACGGCTCGGCAAGACCGCTCTTTTGCGCCACATATCAAGAAATGCCCCGGAACACGCGCTGTTCAAGTTCCTCGATCTGAACAGTTTCCCGCTCGACCTCTTCTGGCAATATTCTTCGGGAGCGTTGAAGGAAGTGTTCGCCAAACCGGTCAGCGCTCCCGAGGACTTCGTCGCCGGAGTGAAGGAATATCTGCAGGCCGACAATCGCCGCAGGATTCTGCTGTTGCTCGACGAAGCGGACAACTTCATCAAGCACGAGGCGTCGCGGGACTATCGCAATGTCGTGAAGCTCCTGAACCTGATGGCGGAGACCGATCATCGCTTCAAGTTTGTGCTAGCCGGGTTGCACAACGTTTCCCGCATCATCAAGTCGGAAAACTCGCCGCTGGCGCAAATCTCCAACGATCCGATCCGGATCGGGCCCTTGCTGCAGGAGGACGTCGGAGACGCGGAAATCCTGATGCGCGGCCCGATGTCTGCTCTCGGCTTCGAGTTCGAGAACCGCGAGGACGTCTGGCGCATTCTCAGTTTCACCAATTATTACCCGGTTCTCATCCAGGTGTTCTGCAGAGGTCTGTTGGATATTCTCGAGGACCAGATCCGTGATGGCCGGGAAGTCAAGGTGATCGACGGCGCCATGGTCGACGACGCGCTGAGAAACCCGCAGATCAGGAAGGTGCTCTACGACGCGTTCGACAAGACGATCACGGGCATCGAGCAACGTTACGGACTTCTGACTTACATCATCGCCTACGACGCCTACTTCTCGTCCGGACAGGGCCTGGAGGCGGACGGTTTGAGCGCGATCGAGGTCACCGAGAGTGCGATCCGGTACTGGCCGCAGGCATTCCCGAAGGGAAGCGATCCGTCGGAAATCGAATACCTTCTGGACGAGATGGAAGGGTTCGGGATTCTCCGGCGCACTACGTCGAAAAAGTGGACGTTGCGCTCCCGCATGCTTCTCGACCTTCTTGTTTCGAGCGAGGAGGATTTGACCGAACGCCTTCTGAGCTTTGGCGGCAAGAAGATCGAGCAGCAGTTCGATCCGAAGAACGCTCGCCGGACCATCGAGGTCATGTCGAGGGGGAAACAGTCCGCCAGCAAGACGTCGCCTTTGACCGACGGTCAGTTGTCGCAAATTTTCGCACCAGGACAGGATGATGCGAAAGTCATGGTGATCTTTGGATCGGCGGCGTCTGGCATCGGCGACGTGGTGTCCGCGATCGAGGCGTCCGGAACGTACCCTGGTGGCGAGCAGCGGAGCGCCACGCTCGACATTCGTGGCTGGAGCGACCGCGACGGCTTCGTCTCTGATATTCGGCGGAATCCCGTCGCGAAGAAGCGGATTGTCGTCGTTCCGCCGCAAACCGCGTGGCGGCACGACTGGGTGACGGCGGTTTCGCGCCTACCCAGCGTTCTGCGTCAGGACGTCAGGCCGATTTTCGTCGGCGCGCCGAGCCATGCCGAAGCATGGGTCGAGGCCTTCCGGAAGAGTCCGTCGCTCTCCCGTATCAAGGTCGAAACCCTGCGACCTTGGGCGCGCTCGTTCCTGGCCACACGGCTCGACGCGCTGCACCTGATCGGCTCGATCGAAGACGTTCTCCGCGGAACGGAAGGCTGGAGCGAGCCAACGCAGGCTGTTCTTGCCAACCTTCAACGCGGCATGAGGGTCAATGTCGCCATGGACCATGCGCTGGCCGCGGCGGTCAAGGACGGTGCAGAGGCGATCGGGATCGGTGAACGGCTTGCCCCTGCGTTCGTCACGCTGGCGCAATGGTGCGGCGAAACCGGTATCAAGGCATCCTACGGTAAGGACGCTCTCGTCGTGGAAGGAAAACCCGACGGGATCGATCCCGACTATATCGTCAGGTTCGCCGCGACCATCGGCGTGGCGTCGCTGAGCAACCCGTCAGCTCCGGCCGACCAGCAGATCATCGTGATGGATGACTTCGTCCGCCGTGTCCTTCTTTCGGGAGAGAGCAAGTGACGCCGCAGGATTGGTGGACCCTTCCAGGGCCGAACGGCTTCACGACGGCTCTTGCCAGGGACTTGATCACTAAAGGCGTCGCCGCCGCGAAATGTCCGCGGCCACTGCCGGAGGGATTGCACGATGCGATCCGTAAGAAGCTTGCCGACGAATACGTCGTCGATACCGTGGTCTTTGACGCTTCGAACCTGAAGGCGACGCAATCGCCCCTGCACGAGATGGCGACGTTGCGCCGGGTTTCAGGAGCCTCGATCGGCACCGTGGCGGACTTCCTCGAAAATCCCGATCTGGCAGACGTGGCGTTCATCGTCGAGGGCATTTCCGCGGACCATATCCAGACGTGGAGCTATTTGCTGCGTGCCGTCATGTCCGAGCGGGCCGAGAGTCCTCCGGCTGCTGGTCCCTACCTCCTTCTGCTTCTGCCGACCGGATGGAAGGCGGACGCTGAGAAGCGGCTTCTCGGCCAGATAGGCAGCAGGTTCTGGCGCGGATATATGTCGTCAGTGGACTCGTTCGGATGGATCGCAGCCAACGGCATACGGGTCGGATCGGGCATCGACGAGCGGCTGGCGTTGGCGACCTCGATCGAGGTCGCCGCATGGTCGCCGAGTCTTCTCGATCAGATGACGAGGTTCAATCTGGACGATCAGATATCGCCGACGGGATCGCTCGAACTCCTCTCCGCGCGGAGGGCATGGCCCTATCCATGCTGGGAAAACGGCCTCGTGGACGCGTGGGACGACATCCCCACTCCTCATGCTCTCGCCGCTGTCGCTCACGGGCTCTGGAGCGACATCGAACGCCGGATTTGGGTCGCTCAATCCAAGGTCCTGCTGCCGATGATCGACAGCGCCCGCAGGGGCATCATCCGCGCCTACCTCGACGAACTGTCGAAGCACGCGAGCCCATCCTCTCCCTACACCAAGAAGGTGTATGACCGAACGATAAAGATCACCGATCCGTGGAGCTTTGAGTGGTTCGAGATGATCACGCTCCTTGACGGCGCGGTGCCCCTTTCACACCTCCGGATCATGAAGGACCTCAAGTGGGTTCGCGACTCGCTGTCTCACGGCAAGACAATTGACAAGGACAACATCAAGAACCTGTGCGAGGTGTGGGAGGAGCACGTCCTCGATCTAATGGCGGCCCCCGTGAACGGCTGGGACTGGCCACGAACGGGTCAGACCTTGCGTATGACGGTTGGGCCGTCCGGAGCCGGGAAGAGCGCATGGGCTAACCGGCAGGCGGCAAGGGTTGTCTCGTCGGACAGTATTCGTGAAGAGATATTTGGCACCAACGATACTCCGCGCAATCAAGGCCATGTATTCCGAATGGCGCGTCAGAGGATGGCGATGGTGCTCAAGTCAGGCGAGGATGTCATCCTCGACGCTACAAATATCAAGACGACGGACCGCAAACGCATCGCAACGAGCGCTCCGCCTGATTGCAGCATTGAGTACGTGGTCATTGACCGTCCTCTCTCGGAAAAAATGAAGACACGCGGGGAACGTGCCGCAGGCCTGATCGAAGAGCATCACCAGACTTTCGGTGCGTCGATCACGGAATGCCTCGATGGTGATGGATTGCCCAATGTGCGGTTGATTGATCTTCGCGAAAATAGCGCGGGCAACCAATGAAGCCTTGGGCGTACCGGGGCTTCTTGCTCCCATCGCCGTCCAACCTTGCCCCCCGTGCAGCGCTTCAATCTGGAATGGGTTGAGACGCAGTTACAGCACCTGTTGCGGCAGGAGCAGACGAATCATCACTATTCCGAACAACAGGTCGCGGCCGCCAAAGCTAAGCTTGGCGGGCGCATATGCGCAAAGGGCGCAGACGATAACCTGGAGCGACAGGATGACAGCACAGACGGATCAAACGCCACCTTGGCCGCGGCAAAGCCGTAGCTGGTACAAAAATCCGTTGGGCATTGCCCGTCCCGGTTTGAGTCCGGCCGTCCGCACCACTTGTTCAACAGACGAAGGCACCGCAGATCGTAGTGGTTGGCCAGGATCTGCAATCCGACGGGGCGCGGTTCGTCTCAAACCTAAATGGCACTGCGCTCTGCCGACCAAACGGATGGTCTCTCGCGCGACATTCCGGATTGACGGCAATGGAGACTCCGGCATCGGGGCGATCTCGCGAAGGCTCCCCGCAGGCCCTTTTGTTCAGAACTTCCGGTATGCGGCGACTTTCACTCCAGTAGCGCCCTGATTTCGGCGCGAAGGCTGCGCACTTCGGAATATAGTTCCGTGATGTGGTGAGCTGTTTGCTCAGCCCCGCGTGCGCCTACAAAAAAGAAATGCCCGCCGGCGACATCTCGGGATAAACGCGAGGGAAGCGTCCGGGTCAGGGCACGTAACTCCTTCCATCGCCCGGCATCGAAATCGAGCGCCCGGGCCTGTGCGCGGATCATCTGTATGTTGAAGAAATTCCAGTTGATTGGGTCAGCCAGTGCGTGCCCGTCGTCGGACCTGTCTGTGGGACTGATCGTTGCGGCCAACGGAAACTCGGAAAAAGAAGAGGCCCTCATATCGTCATGAGCCTCCTCGAAATTCCAGAATGTGCCCTGATCCGAGAAGCGCTGGGACGTGCCTCGAAGCATGACAGGCGTGTTGCACAGATAGTGTTCCAGATAAAGCTGTTCGTCGAGAATCCTGCGTCCGTTGATCTGGTTCTGGTGTGAAAGACTCGGCAGAAAGCCGTCGATATATACGCCTCCTGTCCAAAGGCCGTCCGGTGTCAATGGATCGCCACCTTGTCGCACAAGATTGAGCCCGGCAATCGGTGGCGAGGCGGCCAGCGACAGAAAGCAGACTGCATCGATACCGCGGGCCTTCAGGGCCGTGTTGACGGCGGCAACCGAGCGACCGGCCATGCTCCACATGGCGACCGCGACAGAACGATCCGGCGTTTCGCGCAATACATCTGAGGTAACGGAGGCGATCCAGTCCGCCCAGCCTGCAATGGTCAGATCAGGCACGATCGCGCCAATACACGGATGATCGGTTGGGTACGACAGGGCAAGCAGCCCGATACCCTTTTGCTCCAGCCAGTGGTCCAGGAAATCGGCACGCTCGGAAAACGGATCGCCGTAACTGATGCGCGCCAGATGGACTCCGCCCGGCAGGAATACGACAAGCGGGCAATCACTCTTCCCAGGTCTGAAGTACCTCAGGCCCCGCACACCGGAGCATTCCACACGCTCTTCCCCGGCAAACAACATCCCGGTTTGCGGTCTTCTCATGAAACTGTCTTCCCTGTTTTCAAGCATGTTCGGTTAAATCTGTGGCGAGCGGTGGTGCCAGTCGGTGAGGTCCTGATAGGCATGGGCAACGGCCAGCAGGGTCGCCTCGTCGAACGGCCGGCCGACGAGCTGGCAGGCGACCGGCATGCCGTCCGCCGTGAAACCGCAAGGTACGCTCAGCGCGGGCAGCCCCAGATAGTTGAACGGCCTCGTGTAGATGTTGATGACGCGGCTGCGATTGAACTCGTCGGCGAAGCGTTCGTCGCGCATCTTCTCGATTGCCGGCGGCGGAAGAGGCAGGGCCGGCGTCAGCAGGACATCCGCATCTGCGAACACCCCCTCGCAGAATTCACGCAGGTAGCGGCCGCGCAGCGCCAGCGCCTCAAGGTAACGCGGCGCCGGGATAAAGTTGCCGCGCTGCAGCTGGTTGCGGTTGGCTTCCGTGATGTCGGCGCCGCGCTCGCGCAGATCGCGGCCGAACACGGTTGCGGTTTCACAATCGCTGAGCACCGAGGCGAGGTCCCAGAGCAGGTGCCCGTCGGGAAGATCTGCCGGCCTGATCGTGGCGCCTTGGCGCGCCAGGATCTCCTGAAAGCAGGCCAGCGCATCGGCCACATCGGGATCGACCACGGACCAGAACCGCCGCTGCACGGCAATCCGGATGTCGGCGAGCCTTATGGAGAGACCTCGCTCATAGTCGGGGACCGGCTCATCGCTGGAGGCTGGATCGCGCGCATCAAAGCCGCAGATGCAGCCCAGCAATCTGGCCACGTCACGGGCCGTTCGCGCCATCGGCCCGATCGTATCGAGCGACCAGGAGCGGGTCAGCGCGCCGTGCCGACTGATCCGGCCGCAGGTCGGCTTCAGTCCGGTGACACCACATACGGCAGCGGGAATCCGGATCGATCCACCGGTGCAGGATCCAAGGGAGCCGTAGATCAGGCGGGCGGCAAGCGCAGCAGCCGGACCATATGATGAGCCGGGATTGAAACGTTGCGTATTCCAGGGGTTATGGCAGGGCCCGAGCGGCTCTTCGCCCGGCGTATCGGAGCCCGCCAGCTCGGTCATGTTGAGAGTGCCGATCTCGACGGCGCCCGCGCCGTCCAGCCGCTCCAGCACGGTCGCTGTCTCTTTCGCGACCTCGCCCGAAAAAATCCGGGAGCCGCAGCTTGCGGTCCGTCCGGCTCTTGCGAACATGTCCTTGTGCGCAAGCGGCACACCATGCAAGGGCCCAAGGATGCGACCTTCGGCAAGGCTGTGGTCGGCGCGCCGGGCCGATGCCAGTGCTCCTTCCCGATCGATCGTAACGAATGCGTTTATCCGCGGCTGCCAGGCATCGATCCGCTCGAGACATGCCGTGACCGCCTGGCAGGAGGATATGCGGCCTTGCCTGATCGCATCAGCGAGCTCGCACAGACTCAGGGACGTGATATCCTGCATCATGTTCCCGCCGGACGCTTCAACAGAGCCAGCATCCGGGCGAACTGCGCCGGCTCATCACCTCTCGCGAGCTGCGATGCGCTCGCCCGGACAAGCGAATTCAGCCGGGCAACATGATCGGCCAGGGCCGCCGCCCGCCCGTCATCCAGCGGCAAGCCGTGCAACTCATTCGCCAGATCCGCTATTGTTTCCTTCTTCAGCATGCCAATGCGCTCACACCGTCCATGGCGGGTAGCCGTCCACAATCAGGCGACGCCTGTCGCGATGATGCTTGCGCAACCAGCGCGGAATTCTTCGATGCGTTCATGCGCATAGCCTGGCGCAACTTCCTCCGCCTTCGGCCGGGACAGACTGCAATGCGCCGGGCGCGGTGCATAATCCTGGCGTAAGAGACCGGCGACAGGACGGCCTCGGAAGCAACGCTGCGCTCGCATACGGCCGTGAGCACGGGAGTTCTGCAGGGCCGCCATGACCTGCGAAGTGCGATCGTATCTGTGCAAGAAGAGCAGCAAGGGACCGGACCTTATTCGTCCAGGACAGCGACCGCACGGATCGGGCTTGCAGTACCGCCGCGGATCCTGAGCGGAAATCCGATGAAGCGGAACCGGCCCTTGCCGACGAGCCTGTCGAGATTCCACATGCACTCGATGTGGGTGATGCCGCGGGCCGCGCAGGCAAGGTGCGCCTTGTAGTTGGCCTCGCCTTCCGGTGCCGGGCTGATGGCCTCGACGCCGAACATCAGGATCTTGCGGTCGGCGAGCCAGTGCACGGCATCGACATGCAGCCCTGGGAAGTCATGCAGATAGCCGGGCGTACCCCAAAGACGCCTGTTGACGCCCATGTCGATGAGCACCGTGTCACGCGGCCTGATCTGCTGGCCTGATCGTATGAGCGCCTCTTCCATCTCGGAGGCCGTGATCTCGTGTCGCAAGGGTACATGCGACAGATCGAGGCAGATCGCCCCGGTATAAAAATCCTCCAGTGGAATCTGGTCGATCGAGGGAGCATCAGGTTCGGGATTGAAATGACAGGGCGCGTCCACATGGGTTCCCGAGTGGTCGCTGAGCGACAGCGCCCAGGATTTCGAGCTGAAGCGCGTCGCGCCGGCTTGTTTGATTTCGCTGTGATCGTTCCAGACGCCCATGATGATCGGTGGATGCACCTGGGGCGCCGGGGCGCGATGGTGAAGTTCCCGGCTCAGATCGATCAGCTGCATCTTTGGCATCTCCTGGTAAATGTATCTTTGCGAGGCCCCCCGAATGGCTGGCCGCGACACGAGCCCCTCGACGGATCAGGCAGATCCCGCGCGAGCCCGGTCTCGCTGCAACCCGCGGATCGTTGGCACCTCTTCAGACCTCAATCGCCTGCCGTTCATTTCCGGACAGGACATCAGGATTGCCGGCGCGCGAAAGATCTCGCGATATCGGCAACCATGGACGATAGCTCGCCGGCGCTCCCGTGCCGGCCGTCCTCAGTGTGGCAGCAGCGCATCGACGTCCTTCACGAGGCTTGAGAGCGCCGCGGCCGGATCCTGCTTCTGCGAGACCACGAGATAGCAGTGATCCTCGATGGCCTTGATGATCCTGGAATTGTTCTCGCCCGGAAAGGCGAACCAGCCTGTCATCATCGCAATGCGCTGACTGGCGATGCGATGCTCCGGGTGGGCGTCGAAGAACTTGCCGAGCCCAGCGGGATTGCTGATCGCGGCAAGATTTACCGGCACGTAGCCGGTGGCCTCGACCATGATGGTCTGGCCGGCCGTTCCGACTGCGAATTTGATGTAGTCCCAGCACGCCTTCTGCCTGTCGGGATCATCAGTCAGCATGACAATGCCGTTGCCTGCGGCCGGAAGCCTGTCGCTTGCCGATGAGACCGGCAATGATCCGACCTTCAGCCGGAAATTGCCGGCGGCCGACTGCTGATAGCCGTTGAGCGCACTGCTTGCGCCGAACAGGATACCGAGCTTTCCCGCTCGGAATGCCTGCCGCGCCTGGTCCCGTTCAAAGCCGGGCTGGCCTTCCTTTCCGAGACGTTGCAACAGCTGCAGCGCCTGAAGGCCGGCCGGGCCGTCGAAGGTGATCCTTGTTTCGTCCTCGCTCATCATCCGGCCGCCGAAGGCGCCCACCAGCGTCTGGAACGACCAGCCGTTATTGGTGTATTCGACATAGAGGCCGCCGGTCCCCTCGCCCAAGGCACCGATCTTCCTGCCAAGCGCGATCACGCCATTCCAGTCGTCAGGCAGGTTGTCAGGATCACCGCCGGCCTTCTTCACGAGATCCATGTTGTAGAAGAGCACGGGAACGGAAATTGCGAACGGCAGGGCGCAGGTTTTGCCGCCGTATGACGCAAACGACGTCACTTCTTGCGGAACGCCGATCGTCTTCCACGCCGGATCGCCTGCGATGAAGCGATCAAGCGGCACCGCTATCCCGCGATCAGCCAGAGGGCGGATCTGGTTCAGGCCCTGGTGGGAAATGTCGGGCAGTTGCTTCGTTATGTTCTGCCGCAAGGTCTGCTGGACGAGGCCGTCATAGTCGACGGCGGGGCTGTCAAGAACGACCCTGATATCGGGACGGGTCTCCATGAAACGTCGCGCAAGCGCCTCATAGAGTCCCCTCAGAGAGGCCGGAGCATAGCAGATCCGGATCGTCGTCTGCTGATGCGCACGGGCCCTCAGGACCAGCGTTGCGGCCGCAGCGGTTGCCATCGACAGGAAGGTCCTGCGTGAAGGAAACATCGATTGCCTCCGTTGGCGTGTTGTCTGACAGCTCCGCCCCCTCCCCCGACGCAATGTCGTCGGGCAAGGAGAAGATTTCGCAGGCTGGCCCGGCGGGCGGGGATACCATTGACGCAGATCGACGAAGCCACCCGCCGCGGTGATGGGCAGCACGACATCGCGAAAAATGGCGGCAACCGGCGAGAGCCGGCTGGCAGACGTGATAGCGCTCATTGGTAGTGCACCGTCCTGTCCATGGCGCGGGCCTGAACGAGCGTGAGCGTCACGACGATGGCGAGAAAGACGACGGCAACGGCGGCACCATATCCGGTGTGCAGATATTCGAAGCTCTCCCGGTACAGCGTATAGAGCAGGACTTCCGAGGCGTGGCCGGGCCCGCCCTGTGTCAGCACTTTCACGGTGTCGAAAGTCTCGAACGCCCTCAGTGCCACGACGATGACGACGAACATCGAGACCGGACCGAGCATGGGAAGTGTCACGGTACGCAGCCGGTCGAGCGCACGATCCGCACCGTCTATATCGGCCGCATCATAAAGGTCCTGAGGAATGCTCTTGAGGCCGGCGAGGAAGAGCACCATGGCGTAGCCGAGGTTCTGCCAGACCCCGATGACGGCGAGCACCGTCAGCGCGGTATTCTCGTCGCGCAGCCAGTTGGCAACGGGCAGGCCGAGGGCCGCGAGTATCTGGTTGACGAGGCCGATCGCCGGATGCAGCAGCGCGTCCCAGGCGATTGCCGTGGCGGTGATCGTCGCCATGAAGGGCAGAAAGTGAACGGCGCGGTAAAAGGACCGGCAGGATCTGCCGCTTTCGACAAGAAGCGCAACCAGAAGGCCGAGCACAACAGTGCCCGGCACGACCATCAAAACGTAGAAGACCGTATTGAGGAGCGAGGTCCTGAAACCGGCGTCGGCGAAGACCTCGCGGAAGTTGGTAAGGCCGACGAAGGAAAGCGAACGCGCCCCGAACTGCCAGTCCGTGAGCGCGATGACGAAGACGCCCGTCGCCGGCAGAAAGAACAGGATAATCAGAAGGAATGCGGCAGGCCCGACCAGCGTCCAGCCCGCCAGCACTTCTGCAACAGCCCGTCTGCGCGCCGCAAGGGACGACGTCGGCTCGCCACCGGCCGGGCACGCCCCGTCGGCAGCACCGGAAAGCGCAACGGCTTTGCCCATCAGGCAATCTCCCGGAACGGGGCGACCGATCCCGGTCCCTGCCCGGCCTCGCGGCGCAAACGACGTCCGTCACGGGTAAAGAGCAGCACACGATCCGCCCGGACGCCGAGATGCAAGGTCTGTCCCGGCGCGATCCGGGGCGCCCGTTCGGCGAGCAGCCTTGCGATCAGGGGATGATCGATGCCCGGCAGGTCGAGATGCACGAAGAGATCGGATCCCATATGCTCGATCAGGCGCACAGAACCGGTCAATGTGTCCGGACCGCGATGTTCGGCGAGTTGAAAAGCCTCCGGACGAACGCCGAGGGTGAGAGGCACGCCCGAAAGCGCATCGGCCTCGATCCCGAGCGTCGATCCGGCTACATCGATCAGGCCACGCTCGCGCACCACACCGTCGAGGATGTTGATCCTGGGCGAGCCGATGAATTCGGCAACACGTCTGTCATCGGGGTCGGCATAGATGTCCTGCGGCGGCGCGACCTGCAGCAACTCGCCGTCGAGCATCACCGCGACCCGGTCCGACAGCGTCATGGCCTCGGCCTGATCATGCGTGACATAGACGAAGGTAGCGCCGATCCTCTGGTGCAGTTCCTTGATCCCGGCGCGCATCTGCACCCGCAATTTGGCGTCGAGGTTGGACAGCGGCTCATCCATCAGGAATACGGCGGGATGGCGCACCATGGCGCGGCCAACCGCGACGCGTTGCCGCTGGCCTCCGGAGAGCTGTCCAGGTTTGCGTTCCAAGAGGTGACCTATCCCGAGCAAGCCGGCTGTCCGGGTCACTTCGGCGTCGATTTCGGCAGAGATCCGCGCTCCTCCTGGCATCAGGCGGCCGAGAACAGGCAACCGCTGCATGGCCGAGAGGCGCCGCATCCGCAGCGGCAGCGCCATGTTGGAGGCGACCGTCATATGGGGATAGAGCGCGTAGGACTGAAACACCATCGCGACATCACGCAGCTTTGGCCGCAGCCCATCCACTGCCCGCTCGCTGATCGAAATCGAGCCTGCGTCCTGTACATCGAGGCCTGCCAGGATCCGCAGCAGCGTCGACTTTCCGCATCCCGATGGTCCCAACAGGGTCAGAAACTCGCCGTCCGCAATCGACAGCGACACACCGCGCAGGACCGCCGTCGGGCCATAGTTCTTCCGGATGCCGTCAATCTGCACGGATGCCATAACTTCACTTCCAGACCATCGTGAAAGCTGACGTGTTCGCCAGCCGGTGACGACTTCAAAGACCTCCATTGCTAAGGCTGGATGACACCCATCGAATAACTCAATCGGAACCTGCAGTCATGCGATGACAGGCACCCCGGTCAGCCGATGTCGCCGGAAGACGAGCCCGTTTCGATGGTTATGCGCTCTCGCGCGCGGACCTCGTGATGGAGGCGAACTGCTCCCGTTTTCGATCAGCCGCATCCGGCGCTGCTCCGGACATCTGAACGCGGCAGACCGATTCGAATGGCCGGTCCAGACAACAACTGCATTTTCGTTGGCCATTCCGCCACCATACCAGCGTGACAGCCGCGAAGCGGACAAGGCACCTTGGGCGTCATCTTGCCTGTGCTTTCTGTTCGGTCATTGCATTCCATCCATGATGACTGCGGCGTGCCGGATATCATCAAATCACTGCCCATCGCGCCGACGCTGTCATCCGCTCATGCGTATGCCGGCCTCCCCCGGGGCTGCCGGGCGCGCAAGGCTTGCGGCATCACACGCGATAATGCCGCGAGATGGCAGGCAGCCGCTCGTCGTACTCACCTGCCTCGACTGCTGCGCCGGTCAGCGCGAGGGCCGACCGGAGATCCGATCCTCAGTTACCGCAACTTTCGATTGGTTGATCCAAAAAATGCGATAGCCCGATTGGTCTCCGCGTCCGGGAGCGGATAGAGACAATGAACAATCATCATGTCTTCTTTCGGGAATCCTGTCTTGTCGCCCGCTGCAGCACAGCTCGATGCCGTCCGGCCCCCTGATGCCGGAGCATGGACGGAGTTGCTGCGCGCCCGAAGAACCGGTCCGCTCGCCTTCAGTCATGGGACCGCCGGTTTCGGGACCGGCACCTTCGCCTGTGAGGCAGGCATGCGGACTATCCGGCATGAGCGCGGCAGATCCTCCGTCAGGACGACGTTGCTGCCCGTGGCGATCAAGAGTGCCAACGACCTTGCACGCGGTTGGAGCAACCACCGGATCGCAGCCAGCCGTGACGCCGGACAGGTCGTCCTGAATGAATTCGTCGCCAGCCTCGATCGGTCCGAGGAGGTGGTGACATCAACACCGTGCCCCCGCCCGGACGGGGTTGCGATCGAGGCAGCCCGCAATGAACCTTATGTTTTCATGCCCCTTCTTACGATCGCATCGCGGCAATGCCGTGGTGTCGCGCCCGCCCGGCTGAATCCGGGCGGGCAGCTTTCGTGCCGTGTGCCGGATCAGGTTTTGCGGCATTCCGCTCACTGCACAGGCATCATCGAAAAGCCCTCGCCTCGCGCGGCAGGGCGATGGAAACCGGCACCGCGGTCCTGGATCGCAGGATTCGCGGCTTCACCCCGTATCCGGCTTGCTCGCGCCTCTTCGTCCGGACGCTCACCCCGCCTGCGAGCGCAGCATCACCGTCTCCGTCTCCCAGCTATGAAAGATTTCATCATGTCAGCCAGACGCCTCCGCGCCCGCATGGCCGAGACCGGCCTTGTCCACATCATGGCCGCCCACAGCCCTCTTTCCGCGATTTTAGCCGAAGAAGCCGGATTCGATGGCCTGTGGGCCTCCGGCTTCGAACTTGCAGCGCTTTACGGGCTCGCGGACATGAGTCTGATCTCGATGGCGCAGCATCTCGATATGCTGCGGTCGATTGCCGGACGTACGACGCTGCCGATTGTTGCCGACATCGATACGGGATACGGCAATGCGATCAACGTCATCCATGCAATTGGTGAATACGAGCGGGCCGGCGCCAGCGCGGTTGTCATCGAGGACAAGACCTTTCCGAAGGTCACAAGCCTTGTTGCGGGTGGTCGACAGGAGCTGCTGCGGATCGAAGAATTCCAGGGCAAGCTCGAGGCTGCGGTCGCAACAAGACGGAACCCGGATTTTCTCGTCATTGCCCGCACCGAGGCATTGATTGCAGGTCTGGGCGAGACGGAAGCCCTGCGCCGGGCACTGGCCTATACGAAAGCCGGCGCCGACATGATTCTGATCCATTCGAAAAAGCAGGATGCCTCCGAAATCGAGAGCTTCTCGCGTGCCTGGACCGGAGCGGTGCCGCTGGTGGTCGTACCGAATGCCTACCCGGATCTGGATGCAAGACGGGTTAGGGCGCTGGGCAATATCCGCATGATGATCTACGGCAACTACGGCATCCGCGCCGCGGCAACCTGCATGCAGGAGACGTTCCGCCGGATCATCGCCGATGGCGGCGTCCAGAACGTGCACAAGGATATTCTGCCTGTGGAGGAGATTTTCAGACTTCAGCGGACCGAAGGGATCAAGGCAGCTGAAGCCCGCTTCCTTCGTTGAGCATTGGCCCCAAATCATCGCCGGGCAGCAAGGTCCTGAAACAGTACAGGCTCCAGGCTTCCCTCGGGTCGCTACACTCCGCGCCAGCGGGGAGATGCTCGTAAGCCGTTTGTTCTTTTGAAACTGGTTGCGCTGCCCGTTCCTGGAACAGCGGTGACCGGGATCACACTTTCCAGCGCGCCAGCATACGCATCGAAAAAACGGCCTCCGCGATTGTGATATCGAGCCAAACTGCACGGATCGTACAAAGAAGCCGCTTTTCCGCGCGCGACAGCATTGAAAAGCAGGACTGCGACCATACCCATCGAATAATGTGATGGAGTATTCGTTTTCGCGAAGGCCATCCATGGCAACCAGTCCATTGCAGATGCTACCGGAGCAGAAGATGGCCGTCGAGCAGGATGAAGTGCCCCTCAATGCAATCCGGGTATTTGTGACCATCGCGCGGGAAGGAAGCGTCACGCGCGCGGCCAGCGCATTGGGCGCAACCCAGAGCTCCGTCAGCCGTTATCTGGCCGTGTTGCAGGACTATCTCGGTACAGACCTCGTGGAACGGCGAGGCCGGGGAAGCCAGTTGACGGAGTTCGGAAGGCTTTTTGCCAACACCGTTGCCGAACCGCTTGATACAGTGTGTTTCACCACGAAGAGAATGCGACGGCGCAACCGGTCGGATACGAACCGCATTGTGGTCCGCACATCGCTTTCGACCTTTGCCTACTCGTTTCTGATTCCAAATCTCCAGGCATTTTCCGCCGAGATGGACGGTGTCATCGTGGACGTGATCAGTTCATTGTCGCCGCCGAATTCATCCGACAATTTCGACATCCTGATTACCCGCGATCTGACCGTCATCGAGCCAGCCGACGACTGGGAGATCCACAATGAGACGCTCGTATGCGTGGGCTCCCCAAACCATGTTATGGGAAAGACGCTCTCGATCGTCCGTTCAATGCCAATTCTGAACGTGACCTCCCGGCCCGACATCCTGCCGACATGGCTGAGGGCAATGAACCTGACCGCAAGCGACATGACGTCGGGGGCGCGGTACGACCACAATTACCTTGCCCTGCCGGCTGTCCTGACAGGAAAATGCCTGCTGGTCGCGCCAGAAATCATCGTCAGCGATCTCGTGCGCGAAGGGGCGCTGCATGTGATCCCGGGATCGCGTACGCCCAGTGGCATGCAATATCGCGCCTATGCAGTCGACCGCAGTGACAATCCCGAAATCGCCCGTGCCTTTTGCCGATGGGTTGCCCGGCTCTGTAAAAAGGCCGCGATTGCAGAGGCGAGCTGCTAGTTGTTTGGAGAACGGGAAGCCCGGTTGAAGGACCAAATTCAGGCGCGATAGTTTAGCGCGTAAAGCTCCCCGTCGTTGAAGAGGAGTGTGCAAGCCAGCTGCCGGCTTCTTATAGCAGGTTTCTCCAGGCAAGAAGACGTAGTTGCGTCATCGGATACCGTTGATCATGCCGTGAGCGCCGCCCGGCGGGCATGATGTGGCGACATCCGGAGCCAGTGGGACATCGTATTGTTTGGGTACGGCCCCTGCCCATCAGCATTGTCGGTGCTCGTTTTATTAGTTCGGTTATAGCCCGTGGTTTGATGGCCATCCGAATGGCTGCCTTGGCGCATGAAAGCTCGTGCGCTCGTGGCCTGGAATGTCCGCCGGATCCGCGTAGATCGCGGTATCCCGCAGGAGCAACTGGCGTACGATGCCGGGGTCGATCGTTCCTATATGAGCGGTCTCGAGCGGCAATCGGCGAACCCGACAATCGATCTTCTCGATCGTATCGCGGAAACACTGGATGTTCATCTGTCCGAGTTGTTCGTTCAGCCACCAAAAGGCGCGACGGCTCCCGCGACCTTGCGCAAGGGACGCAAGCCGGTCCGCCGTCATCGCAGGAAGAGGTAGCACTGCTCGCGCGATGGCTCGAGGCTGCGGCGACAGGCACCGCCCCGTTGGCCGGGAACGACAATCTCGCCCGTCTGGACGACGTTTGCTGGTTTCGGTCCAATAGCAATCATCCCGCCCGCCTGGACCCGGGGGGCTGGAGCCGCGCCCCGACACACCGGTCATTCAGACCCGTGGCGGCAAAGCCTTCACATCACATATCCTGTCTGGCAAGCAGTCTGGTGAACGTGCTCGCGCGCGTTCGCGCAAGGCGTGAAAGGCGGAACCATTTCTGGCTACGCCAGATTCCAGATCGATCCAATCACTTGACGGGACGGCCTGCTTTTGAGACTGGACTTCGAGACTGGACCGGGAGAACACCTCGCGTCCATTTGAAATTGATGGATTATTCACTCGTCGGCCGATCGCGACGCAGGAGATGACGGTAGCCGTGGCGCGCTACCCATCTGGCACGAGCCAGATGACTGTCGAAAGCGCGACGGGCGCGATCAGGCTCAAGGGCTGGATCAATACAAAGCACAATGCGTGCAACCTCGCGCCAGTCGGCGTTGTCGGCTTCGGCGTCGAGGATACGCATATAAGTGACAGCGTGTTGCTCATCGTAGCCCGTGAGCCCGGGCTCGCTTGGTGCCAGATCTGCGACCTTGGGATCGGACGACACGGGCTGAAAATCCTGAAAAATGCGAAAGCCTTGATCCGGGCGACTGTAGCGGTATTCAGAGCCGCTTCGTAGGGAACCGATCGTCGCAGTCGACAGAAATATTCTTCCTGCCGGATGTCAGCCGGCAGCGGAGCCCCCTGACGAGGCGTCTCGTCCCGTTTGCCTCCATTTCGCTCACTCCTCGGTGTGCATTTGATTGCTGGTCCGGGTTGCTCAAAAGCGAAATCGGACTTCCCGCGCAGCGCTCGTCAGCTTCGCTGCCCGTTGCCAACAAAAAGATCGCCCTGTACCGCCTGGGCAAGCAAGCACGTGCTGATTGCCGGTCGGTGTTCCGGCTGCGCCGTCCAGTCGGGCGGGGAAGTTTTCTTTTCAATGACGAACTCCGGTGACCCCTGCTATTGGTTGCCGACGGCGAGCACGCGGCAACCGTCGATGATCCATTTTGCACGGCCAGATGATTATAGAGCGCCGCGCGAGCTCGCGCTGGCCGGCAATCTGGAACAACGTGCCGGACGATCCGCGCAACTTTCCTGCAGTCGGCGCGGTCGGCTTTCACATCAGGAAGTCGCCAGGAGATCATCAAATGCGCTTGCCATAACTCGTCCGGACCGCCTCATCTGGCCCGCCGCCGGCGACATCCGGCTAGCCGGCTTTCTCGTTGAAGCTTATGCGCAGAGACGGCTCAACTCGTGCTGGACGAAGCTAACGTAATACGAGGGTTATAGCCAGTGGTTTGATAGACAATCAAATGGCTGCCTGAGCGCATGAATGCTCGTGCGCTGGTGGCTTGGAATGTGCTTCGGATCCGCGAAGAACGTGGTGTTCCGCAAGACCAGCTGGCTTACGACGCCGACGTTGACCGTTCCTATATGAACGGAATCGAGCTGCAGAAGAAGAACCCGACAATTGATCTTCTTGAACGAATGGCAAAAACGCTCGGCGTCCATATCTCTGAATTCTTTGTTGAGCCTCCGGAGGGTGCGAGGCCGCCCAGGACCTTGCCTAAAGGCCGCAAGCCGAAGCGTCCATCCCGTAAGACGAAGCGGCCCCCGGGATAAGGGTCACCTTGTGGCAACGCACCCGCAACTGCACTGATTGCAGGTCGCAAGTTTACCAGGGACGGACGCAGGGAAAGCTCACGTAGAACAAACTCTCCGAAGCTCTCTGCCCAATGGGGTCAGGCTTGAGGGAGCCGCCCGGAAATGCTGGCGCCAGATGCGACATCGGTTGGCGGAATGTTGTTGGACATCGTCAAGCGCTCAAACTCGTCTCATTCCAGGCGTGAACCAGCCGCGACATGCAGAACTCGCGCGCCGCTTTGTCCGAAACGTACTGAACGATTTGATCTGCCTCCGCCCTCGCCATTGTCCCCATTTTCAGTTCGCGCTAAGGAGCACAAGCTCGCGATGGAAAATCCTGCGCTCATAACCAAGGCAGCATCTACGGCGAGCCCGTACTGTAATGGCCGCGAGCATTCCGCCACGGAAACGCGGCTCTATCGGCGAAATCATGGATGATCGAGGCGCCACGATCCGGACACGAGGCAGGACGTCATGCGTAACGCGCCCAAGCAGAAGTTTGCGTGTCTCTACGCACGCCCGGCAACTGTCGACGAGCTGAGGTTTCGAGCGTATGACGGTCTGGCTGGCGCTCTGGCGATTGCGGCCTGCGGCGGGCGTGCACAATGAGGATCGACTGCGAGGTTCACGCCTTCCGCCAGGAGAGCCGTTTGGTAGCACCCGTCATCGACGGCTCCGTGGAACGACTGGAAAGCGCGGCGCGCGGCTGCGCGATCACAGGGCTGGTTCTGGTCCAACCCGCTTTTCTGCACGACGATCCGACAGAACTCTTCGTTCAGGCGAGCCAGACCCGAATGCCCGTGAGGATCATTCCGCCCATACTGAAACCGCCGGCGACTGAGGTCCTGGAGGCGTGGGGCCGATCGGGTGCGGCGGGCTTGGCGCTAACCCTGGACGATCCTGACGAACTGTCAGAATGCTTTGAGGCTGCCCTCCAACTGGGCTTCCACCTGGAGGTGTCCGGCGGGCTCGAAGGACGAGAGCGCCTCGCAGAGCTGCTCCTGGCCGACGGCCATCGTCTGGTGTTACGGGAATTCGGGCTCGCGGACAGCACCCGCGATCCCGCCTGGGATCCGCGACTGGAGCGGCTTTTGGCGCTCGCCGAAGGCGCCGAGGTATGGGTGAAGCTGTCGGGACTCGGACGCGTCCCGGATGCCTGGGCCGGGGCAGCGGCGGGACGGCTGCTGGAAGGGCTCGGGCCGAAACAGCTGCTCTGGGGATCGGAGTGGCCAAACGTGACAGCCGCCCACGCCTACGCGCCATGCTATGCGCAGACGTTGGACTGGCTTGAGGAGCTCATTCCAGATGAGCACGCGAGAGGACGGATCCTTAACGAGACTCCTGCAGCCCTGTACGGTTTCCGCAACTAAGACCCGCAGACGGACGCATTCCGCGCTGCGACCCGAGGTCCAGACCCGCGCGCTTCGCTACCAATCCAGCATAGTGTATCGCGCCCACTCTGGTGGCGAGTGAAGCGCCCCCTTCAGAAGTCAGAATCTCTTCGGAAGCACCTGTAAAGGAACTTCTTCCCGGATTGCGTAGCGAATCTCTATCCCCGATCCGCATGATCGATCGAGTGTTCGCACACTTATCCACGCTGGCTTGCAGGAAGTCATCGACGCCGACCGGAAATGAGCCCTGACAACTGGCCGCAACCGATCAAGGCGGTTCAGCATCAATCCTGGCCCGGAGGCCTCTCGGCGACGATCTCAATTCTCTTGCCAAAAAGGTCGGCTCGCAGCGCTCTCTCCTCCGGCCTACTGGAGGCCCGGCTGTTCGCCAGCGCCGGAGCCGGTCCGGGCACCCGGCAGGGCCATCGGCGGCAGCTCGAGCCGGAGCGGGCGGCGGTGCAGCGCGACCTCAAGCGCAAGCACGTGACGCTGTCGATTGTGTGGGAGGAGTACATCGCGGTCGAACCCGGCGGGTATCGCTATTCGCGGTTCTGCGAGCTCTACCGGGCCTGGAAGGCCGGCTGTCGGTGACGATGCGCCAGTTGCATTCCGCCGGCGACAAGCTGTTCGTCGACTATGCCGGCGACTGCGTGCCGGTGGTGATCGACCGGTTCACCGGCGAACGGCGCGCCGCGCAGATCTTCGTCGCGGTGCTCGGCGCATCGAGCTTCACCTACGCGCAGCCGACCTGGACGCAGGGGCTCGCCGACTGGATCAGCGGCCACGTCGGCGCCTTCGAGGCGATCGGCGGCGTGCCGGCGCTCTTGGTGCCGGACAACACCAAGGTCGCGGTGATCAAGGTCTGCCTCTACGATCCACAGATCAACCACAGCTACGCCGACATGGCGGCGCATTGCCGGCCAGGCCACGGCGGCCACGCGACAAGGCGATTGCTTCATATTGCACCTCATCCTGACAGTTGCGCGGTGATAGGTGTTGCTTGCGGTTTGCGGGAGCGGCGGCCGCCACGGCCTTTAAGGATAATGGTATCTGATGCGATCTCC
>Ga0315911_1000015_pt1:15000-185247 | contig 185247 bp, 158 predicted proteins | sample Edanod1MG_FD_207737 | JGI IMG/M metagenome (GOLD analysis project Ga0315911, IMG submission 207737) | Root nodule microbial communities collected in Santa Monica, California, United States - Edamame nodules 1 | ecosystem: Host-associated > Plants > Roots > Nodule | place: USA... | reverse complement strand
CAGGTTGATAGATGGAACGGGCGGGAGACCGAGCCGGCTCACGGCGTCAAGCGCCAAGGACCCAACGGCTTCCCGCCCACCCTCATCCTGACAGACTTCCAAGACACAGGGACCCATAACCACCGCACTCAATCATGAACGGGATTGTGGCCCCAGCGCGCGCAACAATTGAGATTTGGGGTAATGGGTCCCGGCCTTCGCCGGGACGACGGTGGGGGTGGTTTTCGATTCAAGTTGCCACACCACGCGGTGTCATCACCCGCGCATGCGCATGCGGGTGATCCAGTATTCCAGAGACGGCGGTGCCGAGCGCATCTCAGGTCAAATGCCGCACGATCGCGAGGCCGGCGAACAGGCCGGCGATCGAGAGTGCCACCGAGCCCGCGACATACAGCACCGCAAGGCCGAGCTCGCCGCGCTCATAGAGCAGCGCGGTGTCGAGCGAGAAGGCGGAGAAGGTGGTGTAGCCGCCGAGGATGCCGGTCATCAAAAATAGCCGCCAGGGCTGCGAGGCGTCGCCCTTGAAGGCGAGATAGCCGGCGATCAGGCCCATCACGGTCGAACCCGTGATGTTGATGATGAAGGTGCCGTAGGGAAAACCGGTGCCGATGCAGCGCGCGCAGGTGACGTTGATCAATTGCCGCAGCGTCGCGCCGAGACCGCCGCCGAAGAAGACGAGGAGATAGCTTGCCGCGTTACCCACCAATGCCCCCGCTGGTGTGTGTCGAGTGAGGGCGCATCTTGCCGCACACTCAAATCACCCACCCCTGAAAGGGGAGGGTCGACGCGAATGAAATGAGCGGCGGGGCGGAGTCACAGTCTCTCCATTGAGAGACTGCTCGTGTTGAGAGATGACCCCTCCCCGTTTCGCATTTCGCTTCGCTGCATGCGAAACGACCCTCCCCTTTCAGGGGAGGGTGAAGAAATATGCGACGGTCAAAGCCGCGCTCAGCCGGCCTTGCCGAACAGCTCGTCGACATAGTCCCAGTTGACGAGGTTTTCGACGAACGCCTTCAGATAGTCCGGACGGCGGTTGCGGTAGTCGATGTAGTAGGAGTGCTCCCACACGTCTACGCCGAGGATCGGCACCGCGCCATGAACCAGCGGGTTCTCGCCGTTCGGGGTCTTGGCGACCTCGAGCTTGCCGCCCTTGACCTGCAGCCAGGCCCAGCCGGATCCGAACTGGCCGGCGCCGGCGGCGGCGAAGTCGGCCTTGAACTTGTCGAAGCCACCGAGGTCCTCGTTGATCTTCTTCTCGAGCCGGCCGGGCAGCTTGCTGCCACCGCCATTCGGCTTCATCCACTTCCAGAAATGGATGTGGTTGTAGTGCTGGCCGGCATTGTTGAAGACGGCCGCGTTCTTGCCGAACGAACCCTTCACGATCTCCTCGAGGGACTTGCCTTCGAATTCGGTCCCCTTGATCGCGTTGTTGCCGTTGGTGACGTAGGCTTGGTGATGCTTGTCGTGGTGAAACTCCAGCGTTTCCTTGGACATGTAGGGCGCAAGGGCGTCGTGGGCGTAGGGCAGATCGGGTAGCGTGAAGGTCATGGGGTAATGTCCAACAGAGGGTGGGAGACTACACTTAACGGGTCCCCCTTATAGAAGGTTCCATGGCGGAGAAACACCGCATTTTCGGATCGCCCATGACAGATCGGCGCAGCCCGTACCAAGACCAAGGACCCAGACGATGAGCATCGAAATCGACATTCTCAACGGAGATGCATCGTGGAAGCGCGCCGAGCCGCTGCTCCAGGCGGTCTGGAGCCCGGATGCGGCCGAGAAACCAGCCTGGGCGGACATCAAATGGGCCCACGCGGATTTGCGCGTGCTGCTCGATGCGCCCGACGACAGCGGGCTCGCCTGCCATGTCGGTATCTATTTCCGGACCATCACCTGGAATGGCCACAAGGTGCATGTCGGCGGCATCGGCGGAGTCTCGACCCGCGCGGACTGCCGGCGGCGCGGGTATGCGTCACTCGCGCTCGACGCCGCCGTGCACACGATTCGTGCCAACGACGCGGTGAAATTTGCAATCTTATTCTGCGAGCCGCACAATTTCGCGTTCTACCAGGCGCGCGGCTGGCATCCCTTCAGCGGCGAAGTTTATTGCGAACAGCCTTCCGGGCAGATCCGCTTCGAGGCGATGGCGCCGTTCGTCAACGACATCGTTCGCGCGCCACGCCAGGGCAAGATCGACCTATGCGGCCTGCCGTGGTGACCCCTGCATCGGCGGCGGTGGCCTGAGGGGCCTGCGCGTCGTAGCATGTCGGTCATCATTTATTGGCGACAGGCTTTCACAAAGTGACCTCGAACCGCGGCTGCGAGCGAACTGCGCCCCCTCTCCCGCTTGCGGGGTCCGAGGCGAGCGAAGCTCGCTCTCGAGGCTGGGGTGGAAGTTTCACCGCGAGTCACATGACAGAGAGAGCCCCCACCCGGATTGCATCTCCAATGCAATCCGACCTAAGAGCGAGCTTTGCTCGTCTCGACCCCGCGAGCGGGAGAGGTGAAGGGCAACCGACCCATGACCATTGAAGCCTCGATCGACGACACCGGCCCCGCCGCGGCTGCGCCCGCCGTGCCGGTCGACAACCTCTTGACCGCGCCGATCCTGCCGACGCTGCTTCGCCTTGCGATCCCGAACACCATCGCCATGTTCGGCTCGACGCTGGTCGCGGTGGCCGAGACGTCTTACATCGGCCGGCTCGGCACCGAACCGCTGGCCGGCATTGCGCTGGTGTTTCCATTCGCGATGCTGACACAGATGATGTCGGCCGGCGCGATGGGCGGCGGCGTCTCGTCGGCGATCAGCCGCGCGCTCGGTGCCGGCGACCGCGACCGCGCCGCCGACCTGGCGCTGCATGCGGCGATCATCGGCGGGTGCGCCGGATTGTTCTTCACCGTGATGATGCTGGGCTTCGGCCGCAGTTTCTATGCGATGCTCGGCGGACATGGCGGCGTGCTCGAGCAGTCGATGCATTACTCGCAGGTGCTGTTTTCCGGCGCGATCTCGATCTGGCTGGTCAACACGCTCGCCTCCGTCGTGCGCGGCACCGGTGACATGCGGATTCCCTCGATGACGCTGATCACGGTCTCGATGATCCAGATCGCGGTCGGCGGCGTGTTGGGTCTCGGGTTGTTCGGCATGCCCGGTCTTGGCATGCGCGGCGTCGCCGCCGGACAGCTCACGGCCTTCACGTGTGGTGCGATCTTCCTCGCCTGGTATCTCGCCTCTGGCCGCAGCCGGTTGAAGCTCGACTTCGCCGCCTTCAGCTTCCAGCGCGCGATGTTCCTCGACATCCTGAAAGTAGGCGCGATCTCCTGCCTGTCGCCGCTGCAGAGCGTGCTGACCATCCTGATCTTCACCAAGATCCTGGCCAGCTTCGGCACCGAGACGCTGGCCGGATACGGCATGGGCTCGCGGCTGGAATTCTTGCTGATCCCGATCGCGTTTGCGGTTGGCGTCGCCTCGGTGCCGATGGTCGGCATGGCGATCGGCGCGGGACTCGTGACGCGCGCCCGCAAGGTGGCGTGGACCGCCGGTACCGTCGCCGGTCTTGTCGTTGGCCTCGTCGGACTTGTGGTCGCATTGAAGCCGACGCTGTGGATTGCGCTGTTCACCACCGATCCCGGCGTGACCGCCGCAGCTTCGTCCTATTTCGCGCTGGCCGGCCCGGGCTTCGGCTTCTTCGGCGTCGGCGTCTGCCTTTATTTCTCCTCGCAAGGCGCCGCCAAGGTCGGCGGGCCGGTGCTGGCCGGCACCATCCGCCTGCTGCTGGTCGGCATCGGCGGCTGGTGGCTCGCTACCGTGAGCGCCCCTGCATGGACGCTGTTTGCGCTGGTCGGCGGTGCGATGGTGGCGTTCGGCCTTGCCACCATCATATCGATCCGGCTGACCCGCTGGGGATAAATACAACGCAGCGCCCCGCACCGGAGCGTTGCCTGAGCATGACTGCTCCGGAAACAGGCACCAAAATTTTTTGGGAGCGCGCTCACCTGATCGCGCGAATATGACATTGCAGAAATTCTTCGACTTGTTATGCAGGCCGACTTCTAAAGCGCGATGAGATTGAGTCGAATCGTCATCGCGCTTTAGTTCTTTGTTTGACCATGATCTTTTCGGAAAACCGCTTCGCACTTTTCCGGATCATGCTCTTGGGGAATAAGCCATGGCCTGCCGATTCGGATTCATGATCGCCATCATTGCGACGGCGCTTGCCGTGCCCGCCGCGCATGCGCAAGGCGCGCCTGAGCCTGTCGGCGTCTGGCAGACCCAGGCTGGCGATGCCCGCGTCAAGATCAGCAAATGCGGCGGCGGCATCTGCGGCGTGGTGGTGAGCCTGCGCGATCCGATCGACCCGATGACCGGCAAGCCGCAAGTCGACAACAAGAATCCGAATCCGTCGCTGTCCAGCCGGACGATCATCGGGCTGCCGCTGTTTTCCGGCATGCATCCGGTTGCCGCGGGCAAATGGTCGGGCCAGATCTACAACGCCGACGACGGCGGCACCTATGCGAGCAGCATCTCGGTGACCGGCGAGAGCACGCTGCGCGTCGAAGGCTGCGTCGGCGCGCTGTGCGGCGGCGAGACCTGGACGCGGGTGGGACGGTAGTTCTTAGCCGAGCGGCAACCGCGACGGGACCGCGCCCCCCCTCCCGCTTGCGGGGGAGGGCTGGGGTGGGGGCTCTCTCCACGAGTCACATTGTGGAGAGAGCCCCCACCCGGATCGCATCATTCGATGCGATCCGACCTCCCCCGCAAGCGGGAGAGGTGCACCGAACTTGCCGCTTGGTCAGCGCTACACCGCGCGCGCCTTCAGCACCGTCGCCGCCGAGGCGTAGCCGCCGCGGGCGCCGTCGATGAAGTGGACGTGGTCGGCGCGCATCACCGAGGGGGTGAAGCAGGTCATCATCGCGGCGTCCTGCTCGTGCAGGCCATAGCGCACGATGCCCTGCGCGGCTGCGGCGGCAAGGCGCTGCTCGATGTCGGCGGCGAGCTCCGGCGTGCAATCCAGGATCATGCGCAGGCCGTCGTCGAACTTGCGGAAGTCTGAATTTTCGACGACCTGCTGCAGATAACGTTTCGGCGCGAACTTGCCGACCGGGATGTTGAACCGCATCAGCGTATAGGCCCACAGCGCGAATGTGAGCACCACGGCGCGCCGCAGCGCGAGCGGGCCGCCGCGCCGAGCGCGCGCCTCGTACTCCATTCCCTGCGGCGGCCAGTGCAGCGGCGGGCCGCCGGCCGGCACCGGCCGTCCGGCATCGGGACTCTTCTCGATGCGGACGACGATATCCTCGATCACGTTGCGGAAGGACGCGGGATCGGCGTTCTTCGCCGGCAGCACCAGCACCGACAGGATGACGCCGCGCGCGGACGGCATCACCTCGAAGCGGCAGGACAGGCCGGACAAATCGGGCTGCGTGCCCTGAGGCGCCGGATCGACCGCGAACGCGCCGCGCTTCATCGCGGCATCGGCGTAAGCAAGACCGCCGCCGGAGAACATCGCATAGGAAAGATTGGCCGACGGCCCGAAGCGCGCGACGCGGACATCGGCGCCCGCGGCGCGGATCGCAGCCATCGGCACCAGCGCCACCCGCAGTATTAGATCGAGATCGTCGCGCACCCAACGCGCGGTCGCCGCCAGCGCCTCGCGCGCTCTGTCGAGATCGGCCGGCGCGACCGCAAAACTCGCACCGTCGCCGCCGAACACGAAGGGGAATTCGCGGCCCTCCAGCGCATTGGTGACGGCGGCGACCACCGCGGCGCCGGCCATGTTGACCGCCTTGTAGCGCTGCGCCGCGATCGCCTTGGTCGATTCCACGATGTCGGCGACGCCGACCGTCCAGTCATCGGGCAACCGCGCATACAGCGCGGGGTCCATCAGCTTCGCGAAGCCGCGAAACACCGGAATGCCGCCGTAGAAGATCTCGCTGCCGCCAGCCATCGCAATGCCGCGCCGTTTCCGTCCCTGATGCGGGATTGTCTAGCAGATACGGCGCGGGTTGGGACCGGTTTTAGAAGCGTAGCCCGGATGGAGCGCAGCGCAATCCGGGGACCTCTCAAGCGGCGAGAGACCCCGGATTGCGCTCCGCTCCATCCGGGCTACGGCGACTGTTTCACGCCGCCTCGCCTGCCCTGCTCCACGGCGGAAACGGATCGCGCAGCTCTGCCCAGGCCTGCGGGTCCATGCCCGGTCTGCCGGTGACGAGGCAGGCATCGAGCCGACGGCGGATGTCGTCCTCGTTCATGCCGGAGCCGATGAAGACCAGCTCCTGCCGGCGATCGCCGTAGAGATCGTTCCAGCTCCGCTGCATCATCAGCCGCCAGTCCGGATGATCCGGCCAGCGCTCGCGCGGGATCGCCGCCCACCACGAACCGAGCCCTTCGGTCCGCACGATCGCGCCGGCCTGGCTCAACTCACCGCACCAGTCCGGACGCGTTGCGATCCAGAAATGGCCCTTGGCGCGGATCACGCCTTGCCAGCTCTCGCGCAGGAAGGCGTGGAAGCGCAGCGGATCGAACGGACGCCGCGCGCGGTAGACGAAGCTCGTGATTCCGTATTCCTCGGTCTCCGGCACGTGCCCGGCGAAGCCGTAGAGCTCCTTGTGCCAGAGCGGATGCTGCTGCGCGCGCTCATAGGCGAAGCGGCCGGTGTCGAGCACACGGTCGAACGGGACCTTGGCGAAAGTCGCCTCGACGATGTCGGCCTCGGGATTGAGCGCGCGCACGATGGTGCGGGCGGCCTCGCGCTCTGCCTGCGTCGCGGCATCGATCTTGTTCAGCACCACGACATCCGCGAACTCGATCTGCTCGACCAGGAGATCGACCAGCGTGCGCTTGTCGCCGTCGAGCGCTTCGCCGCGCTGGCTGAGGAAGTCGGTCGAGACGTAGTCCTTCAACAGATTGGCGGCGTCGACCACCGTGACCATGGTGTCGAGCCGCGCGACGTCGGAGAGGCTTTGGCCAGCCTCATCGCGAAACTCGAAGGTCGCGGCGACCGGTAGCGGCTCGGAGATGCCGGACGATTCGATCAGCAGATAGTCGAAGCGGCCGCTCTCGGCGAGCGCGCGCACCTCCTTCAACAGATCGTCGCGCAGGGTGCAGCAGATGCAGCCATTGCTCATCTCGACCAGTTTCTCGTCAGTCCGGGACAGGTTCGCACCGCCATCGCGCACGAGGTCGGCGTCGATGTTCACCTCGCTCATGTCGTTCACAATCACCGCAACCTTCAGGCCGCGGCGGTTGTTCAGGACGTGGTTCAGCAAAGTGGTCTTTCCAGCCCCGAGGAAGCCGGACAAGATGGTGACGGGGAGTTTTTGCATCGAGATCAAACAGTTGTTGGAGGGATGGGCGGCGGCGGGACATGGGGCATTCGCTTGATGTTATGTTATAACATAACATCAATATGCCGCGACCTGTCAAGCGCCGGGGCGGCGCGGTCAGCTTGCCATTCTCGGAAATGCGTAGCCCGGATGGAGCGCAGCGAAATCCGGGACACCGTAGGCAACTGCCAGTGCTCTTCGTCCCGTCATGCTGAGGAGGCCGCGCAGCGGCCATCTCGAAGCATGCACGGCCCCGCTGCAGCAGCTCGGCCGTGCATCCTTCGAGATGCGCTCCGCGCTCCTCAGGATGACGGAACAGAGAGCTCGCTACGATCTGGCTGCTACTTCCCCAATCCGCGCAGCACGAGCTGGTTCATGCGGCCAGCGAACGCGGCGGGGTCGTCGGGCATCTCGCCGTCGAGGATCTGCGCCTGCTCGAACAGCAGCAGCGACAGGTCCTTCGCCTGCGCGGTATCGGTCGCGAGCGCCGCGACCAGCGGGTGGCGCAAATTGATCTCAAGCACCGGCTTTGTGATCGCGCCGCGGTTCTGCTGGGCGAGCAGCCGCTCCAGCGCGCGGTCGCGCGCATCGCCGCCTGCGACGAGGCACGACGCGCTCGCGGTCAGCCGCTGCGAGGCGCGGACATCGGAAACGCGCTCGCCGAGCGCATCCTTGATCACGGCGATCGTGGTCGCCGCGTCGGCCGCGGGTTCGTCCTTGTTGTCGTCCTTGTCGTCGGCAAGCGGGATCAGGCCGAAATCGACATCGCCCTGGCTCAGCGACTTCAGCGGCTTACCGCCGAAATCGAGCGGCGCCGAGGACCAGAACGCGTCGACCGGATCGGTCAAGAGCAGCACCTCGATGCCGCGGGCGCGCGCCGATTCCAGCTTCGGGTTCGACTTCAGCCGCTCGACGCTGTCGCCGACCAGATAATAGATCTCGGTCTGGTTCGGCTTGAAGTCGTCGACAACCTGCTTCAGCGAGCGGTTCTCGCCCGACGTCGTGGTGAAGCGCGCCAGCGCCAGCAGCTTGTCGCGGCGCTCGAAATCCTCCCACAGGCCTTCCTTGATCACCGGACCGAACGCGTCCCAGATCTTGGCAAAGGTCTCCGGCTCCTTCTCGCCGAGCGTCTCCAATTCGCCGATCACGCGGCCGGTGACGGCCTTTCGGATCTGCGCGAGCTGCGGATTGTTCTGCAGCATCTCGCGCGAGATGTTGAGCGGCAGATCCTCGCTGTCGATCACGCCGCGGATGAAGCGCAAGTAAGCCGGCAGCAGCTCGGCGTCGTCGGCGATGAAGACGCGGCGGACGTAGAGCTTGACCTTGCCCTTGCGCTCGACCTGGAACAGGTCGAACGGCTTTTGCGACGGCGCGAACAGCAGCACGGCGTAGGACTGCCGGCCCTCGGCGCGGTAATGCAGCGTCATCGCCGGCTCGTCGAAGGCACCGGCGATCTGTTTGTAGGCCTGCGCGTAATCCTCCGGCTTGAGCTCCGATTTCGAGCGCTGCCACAGCGCGCTCGCCGAGTTGATCTGGCGCGGCTCGCCCTCTTCCGGCACCAGGAGGATCGGAAACTGGATGTTGTCGGAATATTCGCGGACGATGCGCTCGATCTCGTAGGCCTCGAGATATTTGGCGGCGTCCTTCTTCAGATGCAGCACGATCTCGGTGCCGCGCGCGACGCGGCTCGCGGCCTCCTCGCTCGCCGGCGCGATCTCGAAGCCGCTGCCGCCTTCCGACGTCCACACCCATACCTCGTCCGAGCCGGCGCGGCGGCTGGTGACGACGATCTTCTCGGCGACCATGAACGCGGCATAGAAGCCGACGCCGAACTGGCCGATCAGATTGGCGCCGTCCTTGGCCTCGGTCAGCTTCGACAGGAACGATCTGGTGCCGGAGCGCGCGATGGTGCCGAGATTGTCGATCAGCTCCTGGCGCTCCATGCCGATGCCGGTATCGACCACGGCAAGCGTGTCGGCCGCCTTGTTCGGGACGATCCTGATCTCCGGCGGCGTGCCGTCCGTGATCAGGGACGGATCGGCGATCGCCTCGTAGCGCAGCTTGTCGCAGGCGTCCGACGCGTTCGAGATCAACTCGCGCAGGAAGATATCGGTCTCGGAATAGACCGAATGCACCATCAGGTGCAGCAATTCGGCAACCTCGGCCTGGAATGGCTGGGATTCGGCAGCGGCAGTTGTGGTCATGCGGAAACTCGGACAAACGGTAAGTGGCGGGAAAGCCCTGATATAGCGCGATCGCGCCGCATGGCAAGATTTCGAGCGCGGCCGGAACCGTCAGTCCGAGATTGCCGCGATATAGCGCTGCACCGAACGGTCGAACGCCGCCCTGGCATCGGAGGCGATGTTCTTGCCCCACCAGGCGCCGTAGATCCGATCATAGGCCAGCGGCGCGACCACCCGCGCGACGCGGCGGACCGCAGGTGCATTGAGCGGGATATAGTTCGGGTAGGAATACATGAAGCTGACCGAGCGGCGGTCCATCGCCACCATCGCGATATCCCCGGTCAGGAGAGCACCGCGCCCGTCGGCGCCGTTGCGCCAATGCAGCATGGTGGCGCCGGCGAAATGCCCGCCGCCACGCACCAGCAGGATGTCGTCGGAGATGCGATGGCTGTCGCCCTGCCACGGCACGATCGACGGATAGGGCCGCGTCACCCATTGCGCATCGTCGCCGTGCAGATAGACCGGGGCATTGTCGAACGCCGCGCTCCAGTCGGCGACCGCGCCATAATAATGCGGATGCGAGATCGCGATCGCCTTCAGCCCGCCGAGCGATCTGACATGCGCGATCGCCTCCGCCGTCGCCAGCGGCACGCAGTCCCACATCACGCAGCCGCCGCGGTCCGGCACCAGCAGCGCGCGCTGCCCGATTGCAAAGGACGGCTCGAGCGCGATCCCGACGAGACCGAGATCGTCGCGCCAGACCAGCCTGTGGCACTGCGCGAGCTCCGCGCGCGTCAGCCACGCCTGCCCCTTCCAGTTCACATATTGCCGCTCGTCCTCGCAGATCGGGCAAGCCGGCGGCGGCGCCGCGGTCTCGGGAAATTGCGCGCCGCATTGTTCGCAGGTCCACAGAGGCATTGGCAGCGCCCTCGTTGCGATGAAGCCGGTCTGCTGATCTAGCGCCGCGGCAGCAGGTGTTCAATGCTTGCGACCCAGTTCCATCTGCATCTCCGCCGGTGCTACGCCGAACTTCCTGCGAAACGAGCGGTGGAAATAAGACAAGTCGTTGAAGCCGGCCGTGTAGGCGATGTCGCTGACCTTGCGGCCGGCGCCCTCTTCGTGCAGCAGTAGCCGGCGCGCCAGCAGCAAACGCTGCTCGAGGACGAACTCCGAGAATGTCGTTCCTGCGGACGCGAACAGGCGTTGCGCCTGCCGGGTGCTGAGCGCATTCGCCTTTGCTATGGCCTCGATCGTGAGCTTGCCATTGTCGAGATTCTTCAGGACATCGGCCTTCATCAGATCGAGCCGCGCCTTCGCCACGCCATCCCGCGACGCCAGTTCCTTCCTCTCGGCACTGCTGCCGAGCACGAGACCGACCAGGTCGGCGAGATGATGCGCCGCCGCCTGCTGGCCGGGCACGTCGAGATCGCCGGCAAGCTCGGTGCAGAGCGCGGAATAGCGCTCGATCATCGCGCTCAGGGCCGGATCACGCCCGAGCGGGCGCGCCAGTTGCGTCTCCGCCGAGGGTGCGATCTGGAGCAGCAGGCGCCGCGGAAACCGCGTCGTCGTAAAGCTGCCCGACCGGGTGAGATCGGCGGTGCCGACGATATTCATCTCGGTGAGGCACATCTGGCCGCGCTGAAGCTCGATCGCCTTGGCTGCTTGCGTGACCTGCACCGTGCCGCGCGTCGCAAAGATCAGGACGAGGTCGTCGCAGCCGTCGTTGAGAAGCGCGCGGGTGCGGGCGAAGCGGGCCGAGCCGCCGCGCGGCGTCGCGATGGCGACCGTATGCAGCAGCGTGAACTCGTTGTGGCAATCGATGCGGTTGTCGTCGGTCGGTCCGACGTCGAGCCGGCAGAAGCCGCGGCAAATCCCCTCGCGCCATGCCTCATAGGCCGGCCCTTTCGCCAGCCCATGATGGAAGATCGAGAACCGGTTGGTCACCTGTGTCTCGGACATGATCCGTGCTCCGAACGCCCGATCGATCAAGAGGCGGCGTGATCGATCGCTTGCTGCCCGATATGCGCATGTCGTGTGCGCACGTCGTTCCTGTCCCTACGCTTGGCGCGACGGTCCACGACTCCGGCGAGGAGCCTGATACCACTGCGCCGATTGCCGGTAAAGCTATTCACGAGATGCAACCCTATGATGCGAAGTGCGAAAGCCGGGAATAAAACGGCGCAGCAGTTTCGCGACGCGGCGCTGCCGTGTCTCGACGATGCCTATGCGTTCGCCCAGGTGCTGATGCGGACCGAGGCGGACGCCGAACTGGCCGTGCAGGACTGTTATCTGCGCGCATCGCGTGAGTTCGACAGCTTTCGCGGCCCGGCCGTCAGGCCATGGCTGCTCGCGATCCTCAAAGCGGTCTGCCAGGAGAGACGCGGCGCGAGGCTCGCCGACGAGAACGCAACGGCGGAACGGCGCAACGGCGCAACGATCCGGCAACTGGTCGACGACCTGCCCGCCCCGCTCCGCGAAGTCATCGCCCTGCGCGAAATGATCGATCTGTCCTACAAGGAGATCGCTGAGGTCACCGGCATTCCCGTCACCACCGTGATGTCGCGCATCGCGGAGGCGCGCGCCCTGCTGCTCGCGGCGCGGCGCGCGACGAACGAAGCCGCGCAGGTAAAGCCAGCAGGCGCCTCAAAACTGACGGTCTACCGCGCGAACGCCTGTTGAACCGCCGACGGCTCGGTGATGCCGTTCGCGATCAGAAGCTCGAGCAACACCCGCGCCTTCTGCGGGTTGAGATCGAGCGAGACCGCAAAGCCGAGCTTGTCGTCCTCGACCTCGACGTTGCGGTTGACGAAGCCTGAACCGACCCGGCTCGAACGCACCACCACGACGCCCTGCTTCGCCGCGGCCGCCAGCGCATCGATCGCGCCCTTCGATGAATTGCCGTCGCCGACGCCGGCCAGCACGATGCCCTTGGCGCCGCGCTTGACCGCATCCTCGACCTCAGCGGCGTCCATGTTGGCGTGCGAATAGATGATGTCGACACGCGGCAATGGCGGCGCATCCGGCAATTTCAGCTTCGCACCCTTGGCCGGAACAGCCGGCTGCAGGAAACGCAGCGCGCCGGTGTCGACATAGCCGACCGGGCCGGCATCGGGCGAACGGAAGGTCTCGACGCTGGTGGTATTGGTCTTCTGCACCCAGCGCGCGGCATGGATGGTGTCGTTCAGCACCACGAGCACGCCACGACCGCGGGATTCCGGCGCGGACGCAACCCGCATCGCCTCATAGAGATTGGCCGGACCATCGGCGCCGATCGCGGTCGAGGGCCGCATCGATCCGACCAGCACGACCGGCATGTCGGTGTCGAGCACGTTTTGCAGGAAGAACGCGGTCTCCTCCATCGTGTCGGTGCCGTGCGTGATGACGACACCGTCGACCTCCTTGTTGTCGATCGCGGCGCGGATGCGCTTGACGAGGTCGAACCAGACCTTGTCGTTCATGTCCTGCGAGCCGATCGACGAGATCTGCTCGGCCGAGATTTGGGAGAGCTTGTCGATGCCCGGGATCGCCGCGATCAGGTTGGCCGCACTGACCTTGCCTGAGTCATAGGCGTTGCCGGCGCGGGCATTGGCCTGCCCCGCGATGGTGCCGCCGGTACCGAGCACGAGCACGCGGGCCACCGTGGTGCCGGTCGCCTGTTGTGCTGATACCGGCGAGGCAAGCCCGATCGTGAGGGCCGCAGCGAGGCCGAGGAAGAGCCGAGCGGAATAATTGGATTGAAACGAACGTGGCATGATCTTCTCCCCAAAGCGACAGGTCGCCAGTCCACAACTCGTGGTTTTGTCCCGTAACAAGTGGACAAAGTTGCGGCGGAAGATGCGATGGTCGGAAGCCGGGTTGAAGCGTTTAGTGAGCTCCAAACGCGTTGCGCAGCTCGATCTCCGTTCCGACGGTTCGCCAGATCGAACGATCGACGAACAGCACCCGATCCTCGGCATGGGCGAGCAGTCTTGCAATATCCAGCGCGTGCAGGCGCGCATTGATGGTGTGCAGCACCGCGCCCATGCAGGGCACGGCGAGATAAAGCTCGAGGTGACGGTGCGAGTTCCAGGCCAGCGTGGCGACGCGCATGCCGCGCTCGATGCCGATCCCGGCGAGGAAGTTGGCGAGCTGGCTCGCGCGTCCGAGCATCTCCGCATAGCCAATGACGTGGATGCGGTCGCAATACCGCGTCGTCACCATCTTGTTCGGATAGAGATCCGCGACCCGTTCCCTCACCAGGTTGAGGGTGAGCGGGACCTGCTGCATCAAGCCTGCGAGCATGCGGTGTTCTCCGGAACTTCCGCAAAACCTTGACATCTGCCGGGAGGCGGCGCAACATTTTTCGAAGATTCTTCGACTTTTGGTGCGCCATGCATTTTGAGCTTCCCGACGATCTCCGCGTTCTGCAAGGCCGGGTGCGCGAATTCGTGCGTAGCGAGCTGCAGCCGCATGATGCCGCCATCGAGGCAACCGGCGAGGTGCCGGACGGCGCCATGGCCGGCCTGCGCAGGATGGGATTGTTCGGCACCAACACGCCAAAGCAATTCGGCGGCCTCGGCCTCTCGATGCTGGGCAGCTGCATCGCGATCGAGGAGCTCGCGAAGGCGCACACCGCCTTCTACTATCTGAGCGGAGTCAACGTTCACATCGGCTCGAAGGCGATCGAGTTCTTCGCGTTGCCGGCGGTTCGCGACCGATGGCTGCCGGAGCTCGCCAGCGGACGGGCGATCGGCGCGTTCGCGCTGACCGAGCCGAATGCCGGATCCGATGCCGCCCGGATACAGACCCGGGCGCGGCGGGACGGCGATCATTACGTGCTCGACGGCCGCAAGACCTACATCACCAATGCGCCCGCGGCCGGCGTTTTCACGGTGTTCGCCACGCTCGATCCGTCCGCCGGCGCCAAGGGCATCGCGGCCTTTGTCGTCGACGCAAAGACGCCGGGCCTTGCCATCGGCCGCCTGGTCGAGATGGCCGCCGGACGCGGCTCGGTGCACGCCGAAGTGATCTTCGATGATTGCCGTGTTCCGTGCGAGAATCTGCTGGGACAAGAGGGCGAAGGATTCGCCATCGCGATGCGGTGCCTGGATGCCGGGCGCACCCATTGGGGCGCCTATTGCGTCGGCGCGGCGAGCCAGCTGCTGGACTACGCTCTCGACCATGTCTCGGAGCGCGAGGCGTTCGGACGCAAGCTGCGCGACCATCAGGGGCTCGAGTGGCAGATCGCCGACATGGCGAGTTCGCTGCATGCGGCGCGGCTTGTCGCCTATGAGGCGGCCTGGCGTTACGACCAGGGCGATGCCGCCGCCCGCACCGCCGCGGCCGCGCTCTCCAAATACACCGGCGCCGACATGGTGCAGCGCATAGCCGACACGACCATGCAGCTGTTCGGTGGTGCCGGTTATTCCAGGGATCTGCCGATCGAGCGCATCTGGCGGGAAACACGGGTGGTCCGCATTCTGGACGGCACCTCCGAGATCATGCGTCAGATCATTGCCCGCGATGCATTCCGTCGCCATGAACGGCGGAACACGCCGGTGTGATGGCAATCCTACGCTGTATCCCGTTGCAATAGCGCTTGTGTTCCGGTCCCGCTGCCTTACTGTTTTTTCCCGGACGCGTGGAGACGAAAGTGGCTTCGGGGACGACACTCAAGCTCAAGCAGCAACGCAGCCGCGACCGGCGCGAGCAGATCCTCACGGCGGCCACCAAGCTGTTCGGCCAAAAAGGCATCGACGGCACCTCGCTCACCGAGGTCGCGGCCGCGGCGAAAGTACCGCTCTCCAGCATCTATGATTATTTCGAGGACAAGCGCGCGCTGGTGCTCGATGTGCCCGAGGGCAATTTCGAGGCGCTGTATCAAAAGACCGAGCCGCTGCTGGTCAAGGGTGGCGATCCCGTCGAGCAGCTCCGCATCATCTTCCTGACCAACTTCCAGTACATCAAGGACAACCCGAGCTGGGGCCGGGTGTTCTTCCTCGAGATCTGGCCGAGCGTGCTTGCCGCCGAGCCGCGGATCAAGAAGGCGGTCGACAAATACGCGCTGCGCTATGTGCAGCTGATCAGGCAGGCGAGCCGCGCCGGCACCTATCGCCGCAATCTCGATCCCTACACCGCGATGTCGCTGATGATGGGCGGGATGTGCCACCTCACCGCGGTCTGGTTGCTCTACGGCCGCAAATACGATCTGGTGAAGAAGGGCAAGGCGCTGTTCACCATGCTGCATAACGGGTTCGTGCAGCGTTAGCTGCGCCGGCGCACGGCCGGTTCTCGTAGGCTCCCGTAGGATGGGTAGAGCGCAAGCGAAACCCATCATTCGGTGGGCTGGCACACAGTGATGGGTTTCGCTTCGCTCTACCCATCCTACGCACCGTCCGCCGGCGAGCGGTTCGCGGCGCGAACGATTTGATCCAAATTCGTCGCTGTTTGGCCGGCTGTCGAGGTAATCCCTTTCCGGAAACCAATACACAACCGTCGAAATCCTGTTCTAGTATGACGTCGTGGGCGACCCGCGACCGGACACGCGGGCATTGGGATGGGAGCGAACCGATGGACGTCAAGGCTGTTCTGCCGCCCCGTGGCCGCGACTATCGCCTGGATCTGCTGCGCGGTTTCGCCAACTGGGCGATCTATCTCGATCACATTCCGAACAACGCGGTAAACTGGATCACGCAGAAGAATTTCGGCTTCAGCGACGCGGCCGATCTGTTCGTGTTCATCTCCGGCTACACCGCATCCTTCGTCTATGCGCGCATGATGCTCGAGCGCGGCACCGTGATCGGCGCCACCCGCCTGATCAAGCGCGCCTGGCAGATCTATGTCGCGCATGTCCTGCTGTTCGTGATCTACATCGCCGAGATCGGCTATCTCTCCCAGCGCTATCACGACCCCAATCTGCAGAACGAGTTCAACGTCGCGGGCTTCATGCACAATCCGGCCGAGACGCTCTATCAGGGCCTGATCCTGGCGTTCAAGCCGGTCAACATGGACGTGCTGCCGCTCTACATCGCGCTGATGCTGTGCTATCCGCTGGTGCTGTGGGCGATGCTGCGCAAGCTCAATCTGACGCTGCTGGCCTCGTTCCTGCTCTATCTCGCGGCGCGGCAATTCGGCTGGAACCTGCCGGCCTATCCATCCGGCTCATGGTATTTCAATCCGTTCTGCTGGCAGTTCCTGTTCGTGTTCGGCGGTTGGTTCGCGCTTGGCGGCGCGAGCGAATCGATCACATTCATCCGCTCGCGCGCCTTCCTTTGGCTCGGCGGCGCCTATCTGCTGTTTGCGCTGATCATGACCTTGGCGGGCCGCTTCCCGGAGCTCGGACAGGCGATGCCGGCCTGGCTCTATGACGCGTTCAATCCGAACGACAAGACCAACCTCGCGCCCTATCGCGTCCTGCATTTCATCGTCCTCGCCTTCTTCGTCACCCGCTTCCTGCCGCGCGAATGGCCCGGATATGAATGGCCGATCTTCCAGCCGATGCTCAAATGCGGCCAGCAGTCGCTCGAAGTGTTCTGCACCGGCGTTTTCCTCGCGGTCATCGCGCATGTGCTGCTGGTCGAGGTCTCCGGCAGCATCTGGATGCAGATCGCGGTCAGCATTGTCGGCATCGTGCTGATGACCGCACTCGCCTACTACCGCTCCTGGTCGAAGAAGGTCGACAAGGCGCCCGCGAAGGTATCTGCGGCTGCGCAGGCGCCAGTGACCGCGAAGCCGGCGGAGTAAGCCACCGCTTGACGCGACGGCGCGCAGCCGAAGCCGCGCGTAACGCGCAAAGTAGCCTGCTATTTCGCCAGCGGCTTGCCGGCCGTCTCCGGCGCCAGGGCGATCAACGGCAGGCCGACCACATAGATCAGCGACAGCATCGAAATCGCCAACGGGAAGCTGCCGGTGCGGGCGGCGAGCGCGCCGATCAGGGTCGGGCCGGCGGCGCCAAGCACACGGCCCATGCTGAAGGCGAAGCCGGAGCCCGAGCCGCGCAGTGCCGATGGAAACATCTCCGGCAGCCAGATCGTGAACAGGCCGAACACGCCATTGGTGAAGAAGCCGAGCACCGGCAGCAGCATCATGAACAGCGTCAAACTGTCGAGCCATTCGATCGCGACTTCATAGGAGACAACGACGGAGATCAGCCCGCCGATAAAGAACAGCACCGCGGTGCGCCGGCGGCTGCCGAGCCAGGTGGTGAGCCATGGCACAAGCAGGCAGCCGATCAGCGTGCCGACATTGGTGATCAGTCCGGCCACCGCGCCCATCTCCTGCGCGTGCGCCGGCGTCGCGCCCGCGGCGACCAGCTTGGTCGAGATCACGGTCGGGGCCCAGAAGTTCGACGACCACAGGCCGAAGATGATGCAGGCCATCATCAGCGCCGCAGCCCAGGTGGTGCGCGCCTGATCGCCGGCAAACAAGGCGGCGACCGAAGGCTGCTCGCGCGCAGCGCTGCGCTCGGGTTCAGGAATGTTGCTGCGCAGATACGCGATCAGGAGCGCGGGCAGAATGCCGAGCAGGAACATGCCGCGCCAGCCGAGCGTGCTGCCGATCGCAAGCGTCACGGCGGCGGCGAGGAACAGCCCGGTCGGCGTCGCCGTGTGCAGCCATCCGGCGAGCCGCACCCGCGTATTCTCCGGCACCGATTCCTGCAGCAGCGGCGTGCCCGCGGCCCATTCGCCGCCGATGCCGAAGCCGGCAACAAAGCGAAACAATGCGAACATCACGATACCGGTCGCAAGCCCGCACAGCGCCGTGAACAGCGAGTAGACCAGCACCGTCCAGCACATGATCCGGACCCGCCCGTAACGATCCGCGGCCCAGCCCCAGACCATCGAGCAGGCCCAGCCCAGCATGAAGATCGAGAACAACAGCCCGCCATAGATGCCGATATTGGCCTTGTTCGGCTCGATGCCGCTGGCCGGCAGCAATTCGCTCAACGCGCCGACCAGGATGTAGGCGTACATCGAGGAATCGAAGCCATCGAGCATCCAGCCGAACCAGGTCGCCCAGAACACTTTTCGCGGCGACACTGCGCCAGGCGCCGCGACCGACGGCGCAAGTGTATCGACGGTGCTCTCAGTCATGTTTCCTCGCACGTTTCTTTTGTGCGGCGGACTATGCCGAGGTTTGCGCGACGGGACATCTCCGGCAAACGGGACGGAGGTATCCGGCACAAGAATAGCGACGCCGATCACTTCGGCGTCACGCGAGAGCGCGAACGCGTGTTGCCCTAGGACGAACGCGCGGCGGCTGCGCCGTTGCAACCGGCGGACGCGCCGGCGCCTTGCGCAGCTTCGCCGCCCAGAGATAGAGAATTCCCGGCGTGGTTCACGACGGCATTTGCCAAAGCGCACGCCACACCGCGCACGAATGTTTCGGTATGTGTCCGGGAACGTCTCACCTTTGATAGATCTTGAGCGTTTCAATCATCTGCTTGAGCTCAGCAACATATTTATCGGCGTAATCCTTGTGGACCGACAAGGTGACGAGAATGCCGAGCTCGGATGTATTCGTGGCGAGATAGTAGGTGTCGAAGTTTGCCAGTTCGGAGCCGGAATGCAGCGCCTCGACCCATTGGTGCGAACCGATCACGCTGCGCTTTACAAACCGGATGTCGGACAGTTTGCCGGTGCCCTCGTCGCCGATCCGTTGCCGCTGCTTCAGATGGTCTTCGTAGGCCTGCAGATTGTCCTGCTCGTTGCGTTCCTTCATGGCGATGATCGCGATGGCCGCACGGGGAGGCTTGCCGGGCGGGGAGCAGACGAACTCAGTGTCGTCTTGTTCGCACCACCAGCCGTGTGCCAGCTCCATGTCGAATGCCGCGGCCCGGAAGACGTCTCGCTGCGGCGCGACCAGGATACGCGACGCTGAATATCCGGCGCCGCCGAGCACGACCGCGCTCACCACAAACGATGCCAGCATTGCGGTGACAAGGCGCGCGCTGCCGGGGATATCCATCGTCAGCCCCCCTGCTGCTCGATCCAGCGCTTGAGATCGGCGGCACGCTGCTTGAGGCCGGCCCCCGCCTTGGAGCCGGCGACCGCGTCGATGGTGTTGAGGGCCGCCTGCTTGGCATCTGCGGCAGCGGCGGCATTTCCCCGCTTGCGCTCAATCAGGACAAGGTATGCCTGCGCGATAGCCACCTCGTAGGCAACAGATGCGTCCGCGGTCTTGCCGTCACCTGATAAGCCGGCGCTAACCGCAAGCTTGAACTGCTCGGCCGCAGGATCGAGCCGATCCAGAGCGGCATATTGCTGACCCGCCAGCCGAAACAGGCGCACCCGCCATCCGACGATCTGATAATCCTCGGTACGACCGTCGGATTTGCGGGCGTCGAGCAAGCGCTTCAACGCATCGGCACCTGCGTCGTAGCTGTCCGCCGCCTCCTGGTGGCGATTTGCGGCGACGTGCAGGTCGCCCGTCTGGCCCAGCGCCTCGGCCTCGAACCGGATGAACTGGGCGCGCCCATCATGCTCCTTGCCGAGCCGCCTGCTGTCATCGAGCAGATCGGCAAATGCGCGGCCGGCGCCGTCCATATCCTTTTGCCGCACCAGATATTCGGCATAGGCTTGCCGGGCCTGCAGGAGCGCCAGCGCCGAGTCGACGCGTGCGCGGCCCTGATGACTGAGCGCCGCGCGCTCGATGGCGTCGCCGAATTCCTTCCGCGCCTCCTTGTCTTCGTGAAGCGCTTCACGGTGGGCGCCGCGCTCGAGCCGACAGGTCACGATCCCGTTGATCGGAGGATCGCTCGCTGTCCCTTGATCCGCCTTGTCGAGCAGATCGCAACCGCGGCCGATGATGAGCCGGCGTGTCCGCAAGGCGTCGGCATCGTCGGCTCTCAGATTGGCCGCCTCCCCAATCATGCTGGAAGCCGCGAACATGCTGTCATCGTTGGCGCGGATGGCCTTGTACTGATTGATCAAGGCCAGCACGCTAAGACTACCAACGGCGACAAGCGTTCCCAGGGTTGCGCCCGCGACCGCGCCCAACTGCGTCTGCTGCCGCCTCTCCTCTTCTTGCCGGAGCCGGGGCATCTCCTCCGGCGGTATGTTGAGCAGGGGCGCGACGATCTTCAGCTTTTCCGCGCTCAGGCGGACCACCCGTGAGAAGCTCAGGAACCACAATGGTCCCGCGCCTCTCAGATCGACGATCTCGATGTTCGGGAAGGCTTCCTTCAAGCCTCCGGGCAGCGGGCCGTCGAAGTCGCCTGCGCCCCTGGCCACGATGACATTGCCGGCCGCAGGACCAGCGGTGAAATCCCTGATCTCGCGCTCGATCCAGTCTTCTGTGCCGCCCGGCCGCCGCATCGCATCCGGCGTCGCCACCACGATCAGGTATCGCGAGGAGAGCAGCGCCGGCTTGATGCTTTGCTGGTAGAAGTCGCTGGTGCCGCGCTCATAGGCCGTATCGAGATAGACGCGCAGCCTCTTCGCATAGGCGCCGCGCAGCGCCGCAGGAAGGCGAAAGCCGACAAGTGTGCGCCTGAGCCACCGTGCAACGGCAATTCCGTCGGACCGGCGGTAGGAAATGAATGCGTCGTAGTTGAACTCAGACATCGAGTTCGACGGGCTGATTGAATGGGAGCAGGTCCGAACCGGGCCGGATCGCGCAGCTGAACAGGAACTTATTCGAAAAAATCTACATCAGACACGCAAGCTAAACACGTTGTAGTGGCTGGATCAATCTCCATCTCGTCAAGCGAGCATCGGCATTGTCCGCCTTCCGGCCGAGCCTGGGGATGATGGTGCGGTTCGCTCGACGCGGCGCGATCAGCTTGTTAAGCCGCCTCTCCGCAAGGACAATTTGAGTCGGGACATGACCGTAGCGATCGAGATGGGACAAACGACGGCCGGCGCTTCGGCGGCCATCGACCTCGAGGAGCTATTGGCGACACGCCTCCTGGTGCAGGGCAATTCGGGTTCCGGCAAATCCCATCTGCTGCGCCGGCTGCTGGAACAGAGCGCTCCCTGGGTGCAGCAGACCATCATCGATCCCGAAGGTGATTTCGTCACCCTGGCGGAACGATTCGGCCACCTCGTCATCGACGCCGAGGACCACACCGAGCGCAGCCTGCAGGTCGCCGGCGAGCGCGTGCGCATCCATCGCGTCTCCACGGTGCTCAATCTCGAAGGGCTCGACGCCGAGAACCAGATGCGGCGCGCCGCAGCGTTCCTCGGCGGGCTGTTCGACGTCGCCCGCGACCACTGGTATCCGATGCTGGTGGTGGTGGACGAGGCGCAGTTGTTCGCGCCGGCGGTCGCGGGCGAGGTGTCCGACGAGGCGCGCAAGCTTTCGCTCGGCGCGATGACCAATTTGATGTGCCGCGGCCGCAAGCGCGGGCTTGCCGGGATCATCGCAACCCAACGGCTGGCGAAGCTCGCTAAGAATGTCGCGGCCGAAGCGTCAAACTTCCTGATGGGCCGCACCTTCCTCGATATCGACATGGCGCGCGCCGCCGACCTGCTCGGCATGGAACGACGGCAGGCGGAAGCCTTTCGCGACCTCGAGCGCGGGCAGTTCATGGCGCTCGGACCTGCGCTGTCCCGCCGTCCGCTGGGCTTGCGCATCGGTCCGACCGACACCCAGCCGCGCAACGCGGCGCCGCGGTTGATGCCGCTGCCTGAAGCGGCACTGGAGGACGCACGCGCGATCATCCTGGCCGCTCCGCCGCCCGAAATAACGGCCAGGCCACAGCGCCGTGCGCCATCGCCGGACCTGCTCAGCCAGTTGATGGCCGCCAAACAGCCGGCACCGGAGCCAGATCCCGAAGCTGCCGAGCCACCGCCGAGCGCCGAGCAATTGGCCGAGCGGCGTGAGCGGCTGGACCGTATCCTGCGCGCCATCCTCGCCGAGCCCGACGCCGGCTTCCGCGCCATCGGCGTGCTCTATCAGGAGTTCGTGGTCCGCTGCCGGATCGAGGGTCTCGGTGCCGTTGTGCCGGAGCTGACCGATTTCCGCCGGATGCTGACGCGCGCCCGCGCCGGGCTCGGCACCGAGATGGCGGAGGACGACGTCTGGCAGGATGTCTCGCTGCGTGCTGCGCTCCTGCCCGAGGACATGCAGGGCGTCTTCATGATGATCGCCCGCGCCGCGAAGGAGGGCTGGCCTTGCCCGAGCGATGCCGCGATCGCTCGTGCCTACGGCACGCATTCGCTGCGCCGCGCCCGGCATCTTCTGACCTACATCGAGGAACAAGGCCTGATCGTCTGCCAGCTCGACGGTGCCGGCCGGCGGATCGTGACCCTCGTCGAGCTCGCCTGGGCCACGGCCGCGGCCGACCCGAATGTGGACGACGTGGCGACGGAGGCGGCTTGCAGCAGCTCGTCGCCGTGATCAGGCGCTGGGCAACTGCGCGGCATCCCGGAAGCGCTGCAAGGTAAAAAAAGGCCCGCCAGGAGGCGGGCCTTTTCATCTTTGCCGGCTGAGCGATTTTGGTTGCGGAGGGCCCGCAACAGGCCCTCCACAGCCGCCCTATCTCAAGCCCTTACGCATGCTGCGGCTGCGCAAGCTGACTGACTTGCATCGCCGGTGGATCGACAACCGAGGTACCGCCATGGCCGTCGCTCGAGGCCGTGAATGTGGAAGCCATGTAGTTGCCCAGCAGCGCAATACTGGCGGTGACAGTACCGTCCGTCACCGTGAGCGTTCCGTGCGTGCTGTCACCGCTGAAGGTCGGCGTCTGAACGGTCGCGAAGTTGATATTCGCGAAGTCGATCGTGTCCGAACCGGACATCCCGGCGACAGTTCCGGTGAAGCTCGCGGAATTGTCGAGCTTCAGCGTCCCCGTGCTGCCCAGGAACGTAACGGCGGCGTTCGAAGCCCCCGTCAATTCCAGGGTCGTGCCCGCTGCGATGGTGGCGCTGCTGGGGCTCTCTCCCGTTACGTTGAATGGCTGCCAGACACCCCACGCACTGCCATCATACGCCCGGATCCAGAGTTGGTCGGTGCCGGAGCCGGCCTGATAGGTCGTCTGGGCAAGTTGTGCCGAAGTGACGTCGATCTCCGTATTCGCAAACTGGTTCACTCCGTTGACGTTCCAACGCCCGTTCGTGTTGGAATCCCACAACGCATATTTCGTTACGGTATCGCCATCCGCGTCCGTCGCGCTGACCAGGCTCGAAGCCGCGAAGACCTGCCCCGAGACCGTCGTGACGTTCGAGACCGCGACTGTCGGCGCCTGGTTCGTTGCGGTGGCCGTGAAGCTCGTCCAGGAACTCCACATGCTGCCGTCATTGGCCCGCACCCAGAGCGTATCCGATGGCGAGCCACCGGGTCCGAACACGTAGCTCACCTGTGACAGGTTCGCCGCGCTCACATCGATCTCGGTGTTGGCGGCCTGGGCGACGCCATTCACAACCCAATGGCCGTTTCCTCCGGTATCCCAGAAGGCGTATTGGGTGATCGTATCGTTCTCGCTATCCGACACCGAGAACAGGCTCGAGGCCGCGATCGAATGGTCGTGAATTCCGGTTACGTTTGCATTCGATGCGGTAACGACCGGGGCAGTGTCGGGTCCCGGCGTTGCGGTGAAGCTCTTCCAGGCTCCCCACATGCTGCCGTCATTGGCTCGCACCCAGAGCGTATCGGGCGTCGAACCGCCGGGGCCGAACACATAGCTCACCTGCGACAGGTTCGCCGCGCTTACGTCGATCTCGGTGTTGGCGGCCTGGGCAACGCCATTCACCACCCAGTGGCCGTTTCCGCCGGTGTCCCAGAAGGCGTACTGGGTGATCGTATCGTTCTCGTTGTCCGAGACCGAGAACAGGTTCGAGGCGAGCGCCGACGTCTGCCCATGGAGCGCCGTCACGTTCGATGCGGTGACGACCGGAGCAACGTCCGGTCCCGGCGTTGCCGTGAACGCGGTCCAGGTGCTCCACTTCGAGCCGTCATTGGCGCGCACGTAGAGCGTATCGGGCGTCGAGCCGCCGGGGCCGAACACATAGCTCACCTGCGACAGGTTCGCCGCCGCAACGTCGATCTCGACGCCGGCGGATTGGGCGACGCCATTCACCACCCAGTGGCCGTTTCCTCCGGTATCCCAGAAGGCGTATTGGGTGATCGTATCGTTCTCGTTGTCCGACACCGAGAACAGGTTCGAGGCGAGCGCCGACGTCTGCCCATGGAGCGCGGTCACGTTCGATGCCGTCACGACCGGAGCAATGTCGGGTCCCGGCGTTGCCGTGAACGCTGTCCAGGTGCTCCACTTCGAGCCGTCATTGGCGCGCACGTAGAGCGTATCGGGCGTCGAGCCGCCCGGTCCGAACACGTAGCTCACCTGCGACAGGTTCGCCGCCGCAACGTCGATCTCGACGCCGGCGGACTGGGCGACACCGTTCACCACCCAGTGGCCGTTTCCGCCGGTATCCCAGAAGGCGTATTGGGTGATCGTATCGTTCTCGTTGTCCGAGACCGAGAACAGGTTCGAGGCGAGCGCCGACGTCTGCCCATGGAGCGCGGTCACGTTCGATGCGGTGACGACCGGAGCAATGTCGTCCCCCGGTGTAGCTGTGAACGCGGTCCAGGTGCTCCACTTCGAGCCGTCATTGGCGCGCACGTAGAGCGTATCGGGCGTCGAGCCGCCCGGGCCGAACACGTAGCTCACCTGCGACAGGTTCGCCGCCGCAACGTCGATCTCGACGCCGGCGGACTGGGCGACACCATTCACCACCCAGTGGCCGTTTCCTCCGGTGTCCCAGAAGGCGTACTGGGTGATCGTATCGTGCTCGTTGTCCGACACCGTGAACAGGTTCGTGGCGAGCGCCGACGTCTGCCCATGAAGCGCGGTCACGTTCGATGCCGTGACGACCGGAGCAATGTCGTCCCCCGGTGTGGCTGTGAACGCTGTCCAGGTGCTCCACGCAGATCCGGCGTCCTTCGCCCGCACGTAGAGCGTATCAGGCGTCGAGCCGCCGGGACCGAACACGTAACTCACCTGCGACAGGTTCGCCGCCGCAACGTCGATCTCGACGCCGGCGGACTGCGCGACCCCGTTCACCACCCAGTGGCCGTTTCCTCCAGTATCCCAGAAGGCATACTGGGTGATCGTATCATTCTCGCTATCCGACACCGAGAACAGGTTCGAGGCGAGCGCCGATGTCTGCCCATGGAGCGCGGTCACGTTCGATGCCGTGACGACCGGCGCAACGTCCGGTCCCGGCGTTGCCGTGAATGCCGTCCACGCTCCCCACAACATTCCGTCGCTGGCCCGCACATAGAGCGTATCGGGCGCTGAGCCGCCTGGGCCGAACACATAGCTCACCTGCGACAGCTGCGCTGCAGAGACATCGATCTCGGTGTTGGCAGCCTGGGCAACACCGTTCACCACCCAGTGGCCGTTGCCACCGGTGTCCCAGAGGGCGTACTGGGTGATCGTATCGCCGTCGGGATCCGTGGCCGTAAAGATGCTGGTCGCGGAAACCGACTGCTGCAGGTGGATTCCCGTCAGGTTCGGCGCTGTGACAACCGGAGCGCGATCGGGTCCCGGCGTTGCCGTGAACGCCTTCCAACCTCCCCACAACGTTCCGTCATTCGCCCTGATATACAGCGTGTCAGGGGCTGACCCTGTCGGCCCGAAGACGTAGCTCACCTGCGACAGCTGCGACGCCGGAACATCGATCTCGACGCCGGCGGCCTGGGCGGCACCATTCACCACCCAGTGGCCGTTTCCGCCGGTGTCCCAGAAGGCAAACTGGGTCATCGTATCGGGATCCGGATCGGACACCGTGAACAGGCTCGATGCGGCAACCGATGTCTGACCGTGCGCCGCAGTGACGTTGCTTGCGTTCACGGTCGGTGCGGTGTCCGCAAATGCCGTTGCCGTAAATTTGGTCCAGCCGCCCCAGACCGTACCGTCATTGGCGCGGACGTAGAGGGAATCCGTCGATCCAGTTGGACCAAATACGTAGCTGACCTGTGACAGGTTCGCCGCGGACACATCGATCTCGGCGTTGGTTGCCTGGGTGGCACCGTTGATGGCCCAATGTCCGTTACCCTCGGTGTCCCAGAACGCGTATTGGGTGATCGTATCGCCGTCGGCGTCCGACACGGTGAAGAGGCTGGTCGCCGCTACAAAACTCTGGCCCAGGCTCGCCTGTATGTTGGACGCGGACGTGACCGGCGCGCTATCGGCACGCGCCGTGATCAGCGTGCCGGTGCCGGCATCCGCGCTGACGCCGAACCGCACGCCGGGCGTCTGATCGAGCTGCAGGTCGAAGGTGGAAGCCCCCTCCGTGACATGCAGGATATTGCCCGGGAGCAAGGTCGCCGACCCGCCGGATACGAAATTGAGGCCTGCCAGATCGATGCTGTCGCCCAGCACCAGCCCGCTGATGGTGGTGGATATCGACGCGCCATCGATCTTGAGCTGCCCGCCCGAGCCGCTGAAGGTGATGCCGCCGCTCGCAACGCTGCCGGCCTGCAATTCGAGCAAGCCGCCGGAAATGATGACCGGTCCCGTGGAGCCGCCCGACGATACGATCTCGGTGCCGCCGGCAAATACCGCGACGTGGCTGGTCACCGCGCCGGCAACGTTGAACGTGCCGCCGCTCGACACCCCGACGTCGTGCACCGTAGCGCCGGCGGAAACATTCAAGACGCCGCCGCTGGATACCCCCGCGTAGGCCAGCGCAGCGCCCGAGAATACGTTGACCGTGCCGCCGGCTATACCCGTGCCGGAGCCCGATGCGCCGGTGACGACGCCACCCGAGAATACGTTCTCAACGCCGCCGGCATAGACGCCGACCGTGCTGAGCACGGTGCCCGACACGTTGAGCGTGCCGCCGCTCGAAACGGCGACGAACGCCGCCGAGCCGCCGGCCTGGACGTTCAGTACGCCGCCTGAGTTAACGCCGGTCCCGGAGCTGATGGCTCCGGTGATCAGCCCACCGGACAGCACGTTCTCGACACCGCCGGCATTGACGCCGTTATTTCTCAGCACGGTGCCCGCAACATTGAAGATGCCGCCGTTATACACGCCGACAAAGGAAGCCGTGGCGCCAGCCGACAAGTTCAAGGTGCCGCCCGAAACCCCGGTCCCGGATCCGCTCGCCCCCGAGATCGATCCCCCGGACAAGACGTTTTCGATGCCACCGCTAAAGACTGCTGTATTGCTCAGCACATTGCCCGCGACATTGAAGGTACCGCCGCTGGACACGCCGACGAACGCCGCCGAGCCGCCGGCCAGAACGTTCAATACGCCTCCAGCGGAAACGGTGGTCGCGCCGCCACTCGTCGAGCCGGTGATCAGTCCGCCGGACAGCACGTTCTCCACGCCGCTGTCCATGATCAACGTGTTGCTGGTGATGGTGCCTGCAACGTTCATGATGCCGCCGCTCGACACCGTGATGTTGTGCGCGGTGCCGCCGGCGGAGACGTTCAGATTGCCACCGCTCCAGGCCGTCACGTGAGCGAGCGAGCCGCCCGCAAGGACGTTGAGTGTGCCGCCGGAAATGGACGTCCCGGAGCCTGACGCGCCGCCGACAACGCCACCCGAGAAGACGTTCTCAACGCCGCCGGCAGAAACGGTCACATTGCTGAGCACGGTACCCGACACATTGAACGTGCCACCGCTCGAAACGGTTAGATAAGCCGCAGCACCACCGGCCTGCAGGTTCACGATGCCGCCGGAGGAAATGACGGTGCCGGAGCCGGAAGTTCCGGAGATCAGCCCGCCGGAAAACACGTTCTCGACACCACCGTCCGTGACCAGCACGTTGCTGGTGGTCGTGCCTCTGACATTCATGGTGCCGCCGCCCGACACCGTCAGGTGGTGCGCCGTGCCACCGGCAGAGACGTTCAGAACGCCGCCGCTGGAAACCGTCGCGTGATCCAGCGCGCCGCCGCCAAATACGTTGACGGTGCCGCCGGATATACCCGTCCCCGAGCTGGTGACGCCGGTGACAACACCACCCGAATAGACGTTCTCCACGCCGCCGGCATAGACGCCGCCATTGTTGAGGAAGGTGCCGGACACGTTGAAAATGCCGCCACTCGAAACGCCCACCCATGCGGCCGATCCGCCCGCGAGTACGGTCAGTGTGCCGCCGGCCGAGACCCCTGTTCCGATTCCAGCGCCACCCGAGATCAGCCCACCCGAATAAACGGTTTCCACGCCTCCGTTGTATACGGACCCTGCACCCACGTAACCGGACACGTTGAACGTGCCGCCGCTCGAAACGCCGACGTAGAAGGCGGATCCGCCGGCCTGCAGGTTGATCGTGCCGCCCGAAATTCCCGTTCCGGACCCGGCCGCACCAGAGATGAGCCCGCCGGACAAGACAGTCTCAACGCCGCCGGCCAACACGCCGGTATTGCTGGTAATGGTGCCGCCGACGCTGAGCACGCCGCCGGACGAAACCAGGATGTGGTCGGCGGTGGCGCCGGCTTCGATGACGACCCTTCCGGCATCGCCGATACCCGTCGCCGAGCCCCCGGCGAGAACGTCGAGCAGACCGCCGGCCGAAATCTGTGCACCCGACGCGAGACCACCGGACGAAACGGTTTCCACGCCGCCGCTGAGCACGAACTGGTTGGTGACGACGCCGCTGTCGTTCAGCGCACCGCCGGCATAGACGAACATTGCGGTCGCGGACCCGCCCGCCTGCACGTTCACCGTGCCGCCGGAGATCGCAGTGCCGAAGCCTCCGGACACACCCTGGACCACGCCGCCCGACAGCACGTTCTCGACGCCGCCGCTATACACGCCGACAGAACTCAGCACCGTACCGGCGACGTTGAAGACACCGCCGGCCGAGACGCCGACATAGGCCGCCGTGCCGCCAGCCGAAAGGTTCAGCGTACCGCCCGAAACGCCGGTCCCGGATCCGCTCGCTCCGGAGATCGAGCCACCCGACAGCACGTTCTCGACGCCGCCGGCATAGATGGCAACGTTACTCAGCACACGGCCGGCAACGTTGAACGTGCCGCCGCTGGAAACGCCAACATGGACGGCGGACCCGCCGGCCTGAAGGTTCAATATGCCGCCGGCGGAAACGCCGGTACCCGAGCTGGTCGCGCCCGAAATGAAACCACCCGACAGCACGTTTTCGACGCCGCCGTCACGCACCCCAATCATGCTGAGTGTCGTGCCGGCTACGTTGAAGATGCCGCCACTGGACACGCTGAGATAGCTGGCTGAGCCGCCCGCCAGCACGTTGACGGTGCCGCCCGAAATTCCCGTTCCGGATCCGACTGCACCAGAGATGAACCCGCCGGCCTCGATGTTCTCGACACCGCCGGTGAACACAGCGGTGAAGCTGTTGACCGTGCCGGCCACGTTTAGAGTGCCGCCGCTCGAAACGGCGAGACGATCGGCCCCGCCGCCCGCACTGATCGTGGCGGTGCCGCCACTGGAAATCGTGGTCCCCACCGCGTAGCCGCCGGCGTCGACCAGAAGCTGGCCACCGCTACTCAGCGTCGTCGTGACCGCATGGCCCCCGTTGAGGACCTCGAGAATATTGGACCCCGTTTCGATCAGTCCTGAGCTGGTAACACCCGAGCTTACAAACGTTGTGCTCATGGCAGCGCTCCCCCCAAAAAAATCAGTGCTTGAAAATGGCTAAAGCTTAAATCCAGGAATCGTTCTGATCACCGATTTGACGTGATCCACGGTGATCAGCCTTGTGCATTCGAACTGACGCGGCGTCCCCTTGTGGCGGGGACACCAAAAGAAATCCTTGTGGTCGAATCGAACCGCCGGATCGTTCCAGCAGCTGTTGCACGCGTGATAGTTGATGACCCGATAGGGCGTAGCAAATTCATTTGTCGGATGCGTGAATCCCGAGATCATCACGACCGGAGTGCCGGCCGCCCAGGCCAGCCATGCAAGCCCGCTGGAAAGGCCGACGAAAAACGCCGCGTGCTTGAGCAGGTTCGCCCGCTCCTGAATCGGGCGGTCACCGGTCCAGTCCTCCGCGCCGTTGGGAATGTGATTCCATACCAGCTCGTGGCCGTGCGTCGGCTTCTGATCGATGCAGATCACGCGATAGCCGGCTTGCTTGAGAAAGCTGGTCAGCTCGCGCCAGCCGTTCGGGTTATTCCAGTACTTGCATTGCGTGGTGCTCTGGACGGCGATGCAGACATAAGGCTCGGCGATGGGCCTTTGATCATCGGCCAGTGAGATGCGCGGCGCCACCTCGGTCGGATCGACGCCGAGGATGTATCCGGCGGTCCGGTGCAGCCCCACAAAACGGAAGTCGCACGGCTGGTAGACGAAATTCTTGTCGTCGAAAAACAACCCGACACTGTACGTGGCGTAGTACCGGTCGGTTTGAATCTCCTCATGCGTGACGAAGTTGATCTCCGGATACGCATCGCGAAACAGCGGAATCAGCTTCTCCGCCATCGCACAGGTCAGCCTGCAATTGTGAGCTTGCTTGAACTTCTCCACATAGGGAAACCAGCCGATCGTGTCGCCCAGAGTGCCGACCGGAAGCTGTATGAGGACCTGACGATCCATCGCGTTGTACTCATGCGAGAAAATGACATCCTCGCCCTGCAAGACCTCGATACGGAAACGAATGTAGTAGCGCTTTGAGCTGTTGACGCGTCCGCCCGCGAACTGCGTCTCGAAGAGAACATTGCCGGTCTCGGCGTCCCAAAGACGCACGCGCCAAGGGCCGTCGGCTTCCGGACAGACGACCCGGGCGCCGTCGTTGAAATCGAATCGCAGTCCCTTCGGACCGACTTGGGTGGGAAGTTCGGCCGCTGCCGGATAGGCACGCTTGGGCGCCTCGGCATCCGGCGCAACGGCTTCCGACTTGGCAGGTACGGCGCTGGTCGAACGATCAACGATTACTTTGGGTTGGTCAGTCACATGGTCAATCGAGCGCTTCAGCCCGATCGCCGGCGCGACGGCAATAGCATTCACGAATATCCCCTGCCCTGAAATATAAATAAGCTTAAAAAGTAGACGGAAGGTAAGCGAGATTGACAACCGCGTCAACGGACGAAAACCTTAGCGAGCACCTCTCCCGGCCGCTTCCACAACGCAGACACAAAGAAACACAAACGATGAGCCGCAACCCCAGTAAGGTCCCATTCGTCATCGCAGCGTCAGCGCACGGCCCGCTGATCGTAAACCGGCTGGACTACCACACGGCGGGCGAGCACACCTTTGGAGTCGGGATCCAAATCCTCGAGCACGGTGCGTTCGACGCCACCGAAATCGAGTTGACGAAGGGCCTTCTTGCACTGCGAAGAACCTATCGGGGCGATGGCGTCGTCGCGATCGACTGCGGGGCAAACATCGGCGTTCACACCATCGAATGGTCCAAGCATATGGACGGCTGGGGCTCGGTCCTCGCCATCGAAGCGCAGGAGCGGGTCTATTATGCGCTTGCCGGCAACATCGCGATCAACAACTGCTTTAATGCGAGAGCCATACACGCAGTTATTTCGTCGGAAACCGGGAAAACCCGGGTGCCGACCTTAAGCCACCAGGAGCCTGCCAGCTTCGGGAGCCTGGAGGTGACGCGACGCCCGGGTACGGAGCAAATCGGCCAGACGATCGATTACTCCGAGACCACCGGCACCGAAACGGCGATGGTCACCCTGGACTCCCTGAAGCTGAGCCGCTGCGATCTGATCAAGATCGACGTCGAAGGGATGGAGTTGAAGGTGCTGGAAGGGGCCGGCGCAACGATCCAGCAGCATCGCCCCGTCATCCACGCCGAATTCATCAAGACCGACAAGGCTGAGCTCGTTCGCAGGCTGAACGGCCTTGGATATCGGACGTACGACGCCGGGCAAAACTGCCTTGCGATACACGAATCCGATCCAAGCTTGAGCCACGTGGAATCCCGGACCCCGTCATGACGGGGCGACCTGCCGGCTTTCACCGCTCTCGGAGAGCATCCTGCCGGTAGCGCATGATCGGCGACAGCAAATAGCTCATGACGCTGCGGGCGCCCGTCCGGATTTGGACGGTGACGGCCATCCCTGGCGAAAGACTGATCTCCTTGTCGTCGATGATCATCTTGGTCCGGTCAATCGAGACATGCGCGATATACGCCGGCGCCTGGCCCTTTGGCTCGCTGCTTTCTTCCGTCCCTCCGCCATTCGTCTCGCGGGCAGAGTCCCGCGACCTGTCCCGGGAGACAGAATCGCGCGAGACGCTGACGATCCTGCCGTGCAGCAGGCCGTAACGCGTGAAGTTGAAGGTCTCGACCTTGATCTCGGCGTCCTGACCCGGGTGCACAAAGCCGATGTCGCGGTTCGAAACCATCGCTTCGATTTCAATCTGGCTATCGCTCGGCACCACCACGGCGAGCGTCTGGGCGGGAGTTACGACCCCGCCGACCGTATGCACGGCCAATTGCTGCACCACGCCATCGATGGGCGCCGCAAGCTTCTGAAGGTTCGTCCGGTGCTCGGCCTTGGCCACCTCATCCTTGAGGCTGCCGGCCTTCTGCGTCGCCTTGGCCAGATCATCGTACAAGCGGTGGCGGTATTCCGAGACAAGCTTGGCGCGCGTCTCATCGAGGGCCGCCACGGCTGCATTGGCCTCCTCGAGCTTGCTCCGCTGCACCAGGATGTCCTGCTGCAGCCCAACGAGCTCCTGGAGCTCCGACAAATATTGCAGCTTTGAACCGTACTCCCTGTCGGCCAAGTACTTGCGAACCCCGACCCGCTCCTGCAGCACCGGAAGCAAAGCATCAATCTTCGCGATGCCGGCCTCGATTGTCCTGGTCTCCGCGACCTTCTGGACCCGTTGCCGGTCCAGTTCCGACAGCTTGGCGCGCTGCTCCGAATCCTGACTCCGCAAGAACTCCAGGTGCATTTTAATCAAGGCGGGCGGCGTGTCGTCCGGCGCCCCGTCCAGCGCGCTGGTGTTTCCGTCGAGTGCGGAGCGCGTGCGCGAAATGTCCAGCAATGACGAGAGAAGATCGTTTTTCAGGTGCTGAAGCTCCGCCTGATTGCTCGTCGGATCCAGCTCGATCAGAACCTCGCCCGCTTTGACGGTCTGGCCGTCGCGAACGTGAATGGCCCGGACCACGCCGATTTCGAGCGGCTGAACCAGCTTGACACGATCGCCCGGCACGATCTTTCCCGACGCAGAGGCAACGATGTCGATCTTGCCGAGACCGGCCCACGCGACCGCGCAACAGAACAACGCGGCAATCAAGACGCCTGTAAGTCTGGCCGTCGGAGATGGCGGCGTCTCGACGATTTCGAGGGCGGCCGGCAGGAAAGCCAGTTCGTCCCTCGATTTACCCCCGGCCGGGAGCGCTTCACGAGCCGACTTCATGGATCCCCGCCTGCAACCGGTACAGTGACGCGTATCTTCCGCCTGTGCTTAGCAGCTCCTCGTGGGATCCCTGTTCGACCAGCCGCCCGCGATCGATGGTGATGATTCGATCGGTGCGCCTGACCGCGGACAGACGATGCGCAATGACAAAGACCGTTCGCCCCTTCACGATCCGGTTCATATTGTCCTGAATGACCCTTTCGCTTTCATAGTCCAGCGAGCTGGTCGCTTCGTCGAAGATCAGGATGCGCGGGTCGGTGATAAGGGCCCGCGCGATCGCGATACGCTGCCGCTGCCCGCCTGACAGGCTGTTGCCGCGCTCGCCTACGACGGTGTCGTAGCCTTCCGGCAGCTCCAGAATGAACTCATGAGCTCCCGCAAGCTGGGCCGCCGCGATCACCTGCTGCATCGGCGCGGCCGGGTCGGCGAGCGCAATGTTTTCCCGTACGCTGCGATTGAACAGCACGTTCTCTTGCAGGACGACGCCGACCTGGCGACGCAGCCACGCCGGATCGACCATCGCAAGATCGACGCCATCGACAAGAACCCTGCCCTTTTCCGGGACGTAAAGGCGCTGGACCAGCTTCGTGAAGGTGCTCTTGCCTGAGCCGGACGGACCGACGATGCCGACGACCTGGCCGGCGGGAATGTTGATGTTGATGTCGTGCAGCACTTCCGGCCCATCCACACGATATCGGAAGGATACGTGCTCGAGTGTGACCTGGCCCTTGATGGGAGGCGGCACCGCGCGACCGGGATTGAACGTCTGCTCCGCCGGGGTGTTCAGGATATCGCCCAGCCGCGCGACCGAGAGCCTGGCCTGATGGAAGTCCTGCCAGAGCTGCGCCAGCCTCAGAACAGGAGCGCTGACGCGCGAGGAGAACATGTTGAAGGCGATCAGCTCGCCCACCGTGAGGCTGCCGTCGATCACAAGCTTGGCACCGGCGTAAAGGATCACCGCGGTGACGAGCTTGCTCACGAACTGAACTGATTGGCTCGCAACATTCGCCAGGCTGAGCACGCGGAAGCTCGCGGCAACGTACTCGGCAAGCTGCTCCTCCCAGCGGCGCTGCATCTGCGGTTCGAGCGCCATGGCCTTGATCGTCTCGACACCCGTCACGCTCTCGACAAGAAAGGCCTGGTTTTCGGCGCCGCGCTCGAATTTGGTGTCCAGCCGCTGACGGAACAGCGGCGTCGCGCCGGCCGAGATACCGACATAAAGCGGGAAGGATCCAAGGACGATCCAGGTCAGGATCGGCGAGTAGACGAACATCACCGCGATGAAAACTGCGGTGAAGAACAGATCGATCACCACCGTCAGGGCCGATCCGGTCAGGAAGTTGCGAATGTTCTCGAGCTCGCGGACCCGCGCAACCGAGTCGCCAACCCGGCGCGCCTGAAAGTAGGCGATCGGAAGTCCGATGAGGTGCCGGAACAGGCGGGCTCCCAGCTCGACGTCGATCCTGTTCGTCACGTGAGAGAACAGGTATGTCCGCAATATGCCGAGGGCCGTCTCAAAAACCGCAATGCCTATCAAACCCACCGCGAGCACATCGAGCGTACTGAGCGTGTGATTAACGAGGACCTTGTCGATCACCACCTGGAAAAACAGCGGCGACACCAGCGCAAACAGCTGCAAGAAAAAGGAGGCGATCAACACCTCCAGGAAATGGTAGCGATATTTATGAATGGCTCCCAGAAACCATGACAAATCAAAGCGACGGGCAAGGTTGACCAGTCCCGCCCGGCGGCTCACCAGGATCAGCCGGCCGGCCCACACCGCCTCCAGTTCGGCCCTCGTGATCAACTCCGGGCGCTCTGACAGGGGTGACTGAACGAGGATCTTGTCTGCGCCCACCTTGGCAAGGATCAGATGGCCGCCGTCGCGCAACAGGGCAATGGCAGGAAGCGGGACCTTCTCCAGCCTCAACCAGTTGCTGGTCACCTCGCGGGCCTTGACGCCGGTCGAGCGCGCGTAGCGCAGCATCTCCGGCGTTCCGAACGAGCCATTCCCGAATTGATGACGAATCTGGTCGACATCGGCCGGGATACCGTGAAAACGCAGCAACATCACGAGTGCAACTATCCCGCTGTCTGCTGTGCTGCCGCTCCGCGTTTCAATCATTTCGCGATTAATCTGTTGAGTAGCTGAAATTGACTGCAGTCGAATGAGCCGAGATTGCCGTAAGCGCGCCCTGCCCCCGCCCTTACAACCTCGCCGTCAGTGCAAACTGACTGTTCGCAGCGAACCAAAGAGCAGCAGATGAATATGACAGCCAGAGTACTATGGCTCTCCGGCGAGATGCAATTGGCGTTATGAACGGCGGCGCCGGATTCGCGAACTCGATCATGCCGATCGAGGAACCCTTCGCGGAGTCATTCGAAATCGGACCGAGGTCCGTAGTCTTACGGAGAGCGGCACGGATGCCGCGTCGGCGCCGGCCCCTTCGCGTCTGTTGACTACACCGCGGCAGTCAGTTGAATGTCACTTATTACGCCCGTGCTACCATAGATTGAGAGCCCGACCGAGATGCCCTGGAATTATTCAGTAACATTGAACGATCCGTCGAACGTCGGCGGATCCGCTGACGCGTCTCTCGTTTACGATCTTGAGCAGGCCCTCAACATTTGGCAGCAATATATCCTGGGCATTGGCACTCTGGTTGTGTCACTCAACATCCTGCCGACCGCCGTCGGCCGTGCCGATGGCGGGCCTACCTCCAGCTACTACATCGGCACAAGCGGCGGGCTCGCCGTGTATGAGCCATCCAGCCAGTACGAGCTGACCACCGGACAGCATGTCCCGGGAACGACAAGCGACATCACCATCAACATCGATCCGGGCTATTTCCAGTACATCGACCTGGATTATGGTCTGACCTACTCCAGTCAGGTCCCTGGAAACGTAATCAATCCGATCAACGTTTTTCTCCATGAGCTCATGCATGGTTTCGGCATGGTGGGCTGGTACGACCAGAGCGGCCAACTGGCCGGCAGCTATGAGTCAACGTTCGACACTCTGATTCAAAAGACTGCATATGGCGCTTACTTTGTCGGTGCAAATGCCGAGGCCGCTTACGGCGGCCCGGTGCCTTTGACCACGAACAGCACCACCCAGAACTACTACCACTTTGGCAATCAGCAATCCGACCTCTACGCCAGCCCCTCGACCGTTCAGGATCCGCTCACGCTGGACCTGATGAACGGAATCGTCTTCTACGGCAATTACCAGTACGCGATCTCCAACCTGGACATCGGAGTTCTGAAGGATCTCGGATACAGCATCCGGACGACACCGGTCGTAACGGCTGCCGATCAGACCGCGGCTCGAAATCAGGTTTTCTCGGCCTCGTCACTGTTCTCGGTGAACATGGCCGCGGGCGATAGCATTACCCAATATGCCCTGTGGGACAGCAACGGCTACGGTCACTGGACGGTGAACGGAACAGTCCAAAGCACCAACACCGAGATCGACATCAGTGCTTCGCAGCTGGCTCAAACGAATTACCAGGCCGGACCCGGCTCGGACACGCTGTGGATCAGAGCTTTCGACGGCTATTTGTGGAGCGACTGGAAATCCTTCGTGATTTCTCCGGCCGATCGCGCCCCAACGGTCACGGCCACCAACGTGACCGGCACGCACGGACAGCTCTCGGTGGCTGGATCGGGACTGTTCTCAGCGAGCGACGCGGATGGCGACGGGATCACCCAGTATGCGTTGTGGGACACCGAGGGCCACGGGCATTGGGCCATCAATGGTGTCGCGCAAGCCACCAATGCCGAAATCGACGTCTCGGCGGCCAACATCTCGCAAGTGAGTTATATGTTCGGCACAGCCTCAGACACGCTCTGGGTCCGGGCATATGATGGATATCTTTGGGGCGCGTGGGTTCGTTTCAACGCCACGCCAGGTCCGGATCTCGCTCCAGTTGTTCACGCATCAAACATCGCAGCAGTACACGGACAAACGTCGGTCGCGGCCTCGAGTCTGATTACCGCCACCGACCCGGATCTCGATACGATCACCCGATACGCGCTTTGGGACAGCAATGGCAACGGCGCATGGGTCGTGAACGGTGTCGTTCAGGCCACCAATACGGAGATCGATCTCACTCCCGCGCAGTTTGCCCAGACGAGCTACCAATTCGGCTCAGCTTCCGACCAGCTCTGGGTCAGGGCTTACGATGGAATTCAGTGGGGGGCATGGGTCTCGTTCATGGCGGTTCCGTACCCGAACCATCCGCCGGTGGTCATCGCAACCGACGTGTCGGCCATCCACAACCAGAACATCGCCGCATCGAGTCTCTTCAGTGTAACCGACGCCGATTCAGATACGATCGTCGGCTATCAGGTTTGGGATTCAACGACCGATCCCGCCAGCGGCCATTGGGTGATCGGCGGAGTAGCGCAGGCTTCCAACATAGCCATCGATGTGACGGCCGCTCAATTCACCAACACCTCGTTCCAGACCGGCTCCGGCTCGGATGATCTCTGGGCGCGAGCCAATGACGGTACGACATGGGGGGCCTGGAAAGAGTTCCACGTCAACGCGCCGATCGACCATGCTCCTGTGGCGAGCGCGTCGGATATGACCGCCACCCATGGCCAGGATATCGCGGCGGCAAGCCTGTTCACGGTCAGCGACGGCGACAGCGATGCGATGACCAACTATCAGTTCTGGGACTCGACCGCCGATCCTGCCAGCGGGCATTTTGTCGTGGGCGGCGTCATACAGCCCACCGGCCAGAGCATCGATGTGAGCGCGGCGCAACTGGCCGGTATGTCATTCCAGAGCGGCTCGGGGTCTGACGACCTCTGGGTGCGGGCCTTTGATGGCATCACATGGAGCAACTGGAAGGAGTTTCACGTCAACGCGCCGATCGACCATGCTCCTGTGGCCAGCGCGTCGGATATGACCGCCACCCATGGCCGGGATATCGCGGCGGCAAGCCTGTTCACGGTCAGCGACGGCGACAGCGATGCGATGACCAACTATCAGTTCTGGGACTCGACCGCCGATCCTGCCAGCGGGCATTTTGTCGTGGGCGGCGTCATACAGCCCACCGGCCAGAACATCGATGTGAGCGCGGCGCAACTGGCCAGTACATCGTTCCAGAGCGGATCGGGTTCTGACGACCTCTGGGTGCGAGCCTTTGATGGCATGACATGGAGCAACTGGAAGGAGTTTCACGTCAATGCCCCGGCCGACAACCTTCCGATTGTCTCGGCCGCCGACTATTCGGCGAGCCACGGCCAGGATATCGCGGCCTCCACGCTGTTCTCGGTCTCCGACGCGGATGCCGACACCATCACGAATTATCAGGTGTGGGATTCGACGGTGGATGCGAGCAGCGGGCACTGGGTGGTCGGGGGAGTCGCCCAAGGCACCAATGCTGCCATCAATGTCACGGCAGCTCAGCTCTCGAGCACAAGCTTTCAAAGCGGCTCGGGTTCGGACGATCTCTGGGTGAGGGCTTACGACGGCTTTGCCTGGGGGGCGTGGAAGGAATTTCACGTCACCGCACCGGTTGACAGCGCTCCCGTCGTGACGGCGTCCGACTTCCACGCGACGGCCAATCAGAGCGTGGCCGCATTGAGCCTGTTTTCAGTCACGGATGCCGACGGCGACAGTATGGCACAGTACCAATTCTGGGATTCGACGCCGTCGGCAAGCAGCGGCCACTGGAGCATTGGCGGGACTGCGCAGCCCACCGGCACCGCCATCAACGTCAGCGCGGCTCAAATTGCCAGCACGACATTCCAGGGCGGCACCGTACCTGACGACCTCTGGGTTCGCGCCAGCGATGGCATCAGCTGGAGTGCGTGGCACGAATTCCATTTCATCGTCTAGGGAGCGGCCCCGCGTTGCGGAAACGCCGCGATCTGCGCCCAATCAGTCGACGACACGAGGCCCGATTGTCCTCCAAAACAAAAATGGCCCGCGAAATGCGGGCCATTTTATCGGAACCGGTCGGTCCGGATTTTGGTTGCGGGGACCTGCAACCATCTCGAATTGCTATGCGAGGCAACGGCTTAGCGTTGCTCCCGAAGGCAAAGGTGGCTAGTTCGGATCGTGTAGGGTGCGCCAAATTCTCCCGGTCTTACAGAGCTATGCACGCGCTCCAGACACAAAGCTGAGGTTCTTGTCCAGTCCTAACGGGACGCCCGTAATGACAGACATCGCACGCTTTCCTCAGCTTGTCGTTGCCGCACTTCGCTCGAAAGGCTTGTTTTCGGCGATGAACCTTGCGGCCAGCACCAGAGCGCCCATCGAGAACTCCTTTCCGTGCGCGGCGATCATCCGTTCGGAAAGTTCCGCCAGCTCCTTGAAGTACTGATCCTTGCTATCGGCTTCATTGAGCGATCGAGTAGATGTCATGGTTTCCCTCCTGGTGACCACCGGGCCAGCTATTTGAAAATGTGAGCGGGAAACGTGACGATCGCCGCGTCCCCGTTGTCAGTACCGAATGCAAGATGCTGGCCATCGGGCGACCACCGCAGTGCGTGGATCGCACCCCGCCCAGGTGGCTTGACGACCAGTTCGTCGGCTTCCCCGATCCTGGCGACGACCACCATACCGTCGCCGTAACCTGCTGCGATCAGCCGACCCTCCGGGTGCATATCCACCGTCTCCACGAGTACGGGTCTGGCACGGCCTGTCGTAAGGCTGGCCGGCCGTTCGCTGTCGTCGCTGAGGCTGGAAATGTCCCATGCGATGATCCGATAGGCCCCGCTCGTAACAAGAATGCGCGAATCCGCGCTCCACGACAGAGATGATGTGCTCCCGGGATAACTGGAAACCCGAACGATCCGAGCATCGGCAAGGCGGACCAGAACGACGCCTGTCCCCACGACGGACACGGCCAACCAGCATCCGTCCGGGCTCCATGCCAGATTGGAGATTGGTCCGAGCTCGAATGAAACCGCCGGCTCTGGTCGTGCCCCGAAGGCGCGAACGAGGAGACAATTGTCGACTCCGATCGCAAAGCGCCGACGATCCCCTGACGCCGCCAATGCCGATGCATTCCCGCCAGCGCGCTCCTGGAGCCAGCCGACATCGTCATTGGAATTGTAAAATATGACCGATCCGCCGGAAGCGGCCAAAATGCCCCCGGCCTGCACCGGAGCGACCAGATCGATTGGGGACCCATGGTCCGCAATCAGGCGCGTGACGCCGGATGTCGACACGCTAAGCAACCGGCTGTGATCACTAGCAACAAAACCTGACGTCCCGATCAAGGCGAGATGAAGCGGAGCATCACTTGCAATGACCTTCATCAACGGAGGCACAGGCTTCCGCCGTGGCGAGATTGTGGCCCGGCCCCCGTCCAGCGCGATGCGACAGCGATCCTGCGGCGGCTCGATATCGGTCAAGGGAGCGATCGCCAGAGCGCCATCGGCAAGCGCAAAGGCGACTCCGTCGCCCGCGAAGGCCGTGCTGGTGACCGGCGTCCCGACCGTCCAGTGCCGCCCGAGCAAATCATAAAGCGTGGCAGTCTCTGCTTCCATCGTGTCCATCGAAAGTCTCACCTTCTCGCCGCAATCCACCTGTCAAGATCCTCAAGGCGCTGCTCCAGCGCAGCGCATTGAGCGTCGCATGCAGCCATTCCGGCCGTTGCGCTACTCAGACGCGCCCGTGCCTCCTCGAGCGCCTCGGCGAGCGGACGCGAGGCGCCCGCCGCGGCAATCTCGCGCTCAATCTCCTGAATCTCAAACTCGGCCCCACCGCCAAGTTGAAGGTTGAGAAGGTTGCGCGATTGAGCGGCCGATATCTGCTGAACGACGACCAACCGCTCCTTCAGCACTTCGATCAGGGTCGAAGGAGCGTTACTCATGCATCCGCCTCGATTTGAGACAGGATCCGCTGCAGGCCTCCGACACCAGATACAAAGTGTTGCTGCGCGTCATTGATGTGAGATTGCAGCGAATCCCACAGATCGACCCTCAGCAACCGCGCTGGATCGCCCGCCATCGTCTCGATGGCCTGAAGGCCGAACCGATGCCGCAAGCCGATCCCCTTCAAAACGAATTCCGAGAGCTCGCGTGCATGGGTTTCGATGAAGGGACGCAATAACGGATGCGCGCCGTACCTGATGCCGTGCTTTGCGAGTTCGACCTCGATGAACACGATGAAATGTCGAACGAGCAGATCCTGGCTTTCGCCGAGCAGTTGCACCACGAAGGTGACGTCGCGGTCCGCGCGCGCAAGGATCTGCGACGCCAGCGCCGCCGCGCTGGCAGGCCCCTCTCCGCCGTTCTGTTCATCCCAGACTGCCGCCATGCCTCGCCCTCAGGTCCGGGAACGGTATTGGTGCAATTTGCGATACAGCGTCGCGCGCGAAAGCCCCAGCTTCTCGGCAGCGGCGGCAATGTTACCGCCAGCATTCGCGACGGCCCGCTCGATGGCGCGGCGTTCCACTTCGTCGAAACGCGCGATTTCGTCGCCTTCCGATCCCGTCGAGCTATGGTCCACCTGCGAGGGCGCCGAGGAGGACTGGGCCGGCACCACTTCCACGAAATCCTCGGGCAAATCCCTCGGAGCGACGATGCCGGTGATCGTCATCAGCACGAGGTTCTCGACCAGATTGCGCAGCTCGCGAACGTTCCCCGGCCAGCTATAGCCCCGCAGCAACTCCATGGTCGCTGCCTCGAAACGTAGCGGCTGGGTGCTATAGGTCTCCGCAAATTGCCTGTTGAAATGATCGATCAGAATCTCGACGTCGCCCAGGCGCTCGCGAAGTGGCGGGATGGTGAACTTGACGACACCGATCCGGAAGTACAGATCCTTGCGAAAACGTCCCTCAGCCACCTCCTGCTTCAGATTCCGATTGGTCGACGCTACGAGCCGGACGTCCACAGGTCGCGCCTTGCTGTCACCAAGCCTATACACCGCGCGCTCTTCCAGCACACGGAGCAGGTAAGGCTGCAGGTCCATCGGCATCTCGCCGATCTCGTCAAGGCTGAGCACACCGCCATTGGCAAACTCAAACCGCCCAGGCCTGCCCTCGCGCGTAGCGCCGGTGTACGCGCCCGGCGCATGCCCGAACAATTCGCCGCCGAGAAGCTCCTTGGAGACCGCACCGCAATTGAAGGCAATGAACGGCTCCTTACCGGTATTCTGGCTGGCGGCGTGAACCAGACGGGCGAAGAGTTCCTTGCCGACGCCGGTCTCGCCCTCGAGCAGGATTGCGGTTCGTCCGAGCGCTGCTCGCTCAATCTTCTCGATCGTTTGCAACAATGCGTCGCTGCATCCAACGATCGCTTCCCTGGCCGAGACCAGTGCGGCGCGGGCCGCTGGCGACATCTGGGATCGGGCAACACTCGCGCGTGGCTTCGCCGCAAGCACGAGCATTGCGCCCTTCACGACGCCGTCGACCACCAACGGTTCGATCCGCTGCTCGCGCAGTTCCTCGGGCAGCCCATTGGCAGGGTCTCTCGCCAGAAAGCCCTCGTCGTTTGGGAGAAGCTGGCTTCCGATGCTCAAGTCCTGCGACTGCGCAATCCGTCGCCAGCGAACAGATGCCATGTCGTTATGGTGAACGACCCTGCCGAACCGATCGAGAATGACGACCCCATCAGCACTGTTCATCCCCGGCATTCGGGAAATGCTCGCCTCGAGCAGCCGCATTCTCTCAATGCGGATTTTTTCCGAGAGCGCCAGTTCGATGTGATGGGCCGCGACCACCGCCAAGGCCACATTGTGCCGGTGAAAGATTGCCTGAGGTCCGGAAAAATCCACGATGCCGATGATGCTGCGGTCGATCGGACTTCGAATGGGGCTACCGACACATGTCCACGCCTTGATACCCTCTGAGAAATGCTCGGCCGCATGGACATGAACCGGCCTCCCCGTGACGAGCGCTGTACCGATGCCATTGGTCCCGGTGACCGCTTCGCCCCAGGCTGCACCTGCTTCCAGGCAGATATCGTGTCCTGCATCGATGGTCCGGCGATCGCCCCCGACCTCCAGCACAACGCCGTTCCTGTCGGTGATGACCACCATCGTGGCTGCGTCACCGAGGACCTCGGCAATACGGCGGAAGGTCTCGGCGCTTGAACCAAGCAGGTCGTCGTTCTTGAGACGCAGCTCATAGAGATCGTCGGGCGATGCGAGGAGATTGCTTCCCCTGCCGCGCGCATCGACCCCAGACTTGACGCTACGCTGCCATGATTCCTCGATGACGCCGCGCACCGGCGCGTTTTCACGCCTCAGGTCTCCGAACGTCAGGAAATTTTCCCATGCCTTGTTGGTTTCCCGCTCATCGTACGGCCGCCCCTGCTCCGTGTCCGGAGCTCTGTAGCTTTCCAGGGAAAACGGCGGCTTGGCCATAAGCGTTTCCGTCAGCATTGGAGCACCATACTTACGTTGGCAAACAGCAACCCGATCGGCAAACACGAACTGAGCCGGATCCCATCAGGATCCCCGCAGGCCTCGCTCACGGAGATCATTCGACGTTTCTGGAGATCGCGTCCAGGCCGAGGCGGCCCGAGATGATCTGTTCCAGGTTGGCTTCCGACGCCTCGTCGGGCACACTCACTCCCTCGAGGTCGGCCAGGACCTTGTACAATTCGTCATCCAGCGGCTCGAAGATCCCGTTCTCGCGTGTCGCCAAAGCGAAGTATCGCGATTGGCCCTTGCCGCGCAGTTCACCGACAAAATCGAGCTGCCGTCCTGACGCGAGATCGGCGATGACGACGCGACCATTATGGCTGATCCGCACATAGGGCTCGACCTCTTTCGGGCGAGCCGGAGGCGTGGACCAGAGCTTGCCCGATGGTTGGGGCTGCGAAGGGGGCGTCGGATTGCGCAACTGCTGCCAACGCCCGAGCGTCAGATGATTGGCGAGCGCGTTGATCGTCGTGCGGTTCTTCTGAAGGAAGTCCTTGGCCGCCACCTCTTCCCGATGCGGGCCGTCACGCTTGGAGATGATGTAGACCATGTCCCTTTTCCTCCCGCCCGGCTGATCGGATGAGCTTGGAGGCTTGTTACACTGCCTCCTTCGGCTCATGCCAAGGCTTTCAAGATTGTAACCCGTTCCAGATCGTTGTCACGGTGCAATCAATCATTCGATCGCGAACGTCACGCCGTCGCCACCATCTGGCGCGTCACCCCCGCCTTGAAGACGTAACCGGACAGTGCGGCCCCCAGGCAAGGCGCCACAAAATAGAGCCATACCTGTGACAGCGCATCGGAACCCGCAAACAATGCAGGCCCCAGCGAGCGCGCCGGGTTGACCGATGAGCCCGATACGGCGATGCCGGCGAGATGGATCGCAACCAGGGTGAGACCAATCACCAACCCCGCATAGGCGGATGCCGCTCCGTTTTGTGTCGCACCAAGGATCACCGTCAGAAACAAGAAGGTTGCCGACGCTTCGAACACGAACGCGGAGAGAACGCCATATTGGCCCCAGCCATTCTGGCCAAAGCCGTTCGCCGCGACGTCGTAACCTCCGACCTTGCCTTCCGCGATGAGGTACAGCACGGCTGCAGCCGCGATCCCTCCGATGAACTGCGCAACGATATAGCCGGAGAAATCCCGCGGCGACATCCGGCCGGCGACGAGCATCCCGAGGCTGACGGCCGGATTGAGATGAGCTCCCGAGATATGTCCGATCGAATAGGCCATTGCGACCACGGAGAGGCCGAATGCGAACGCCACGCCCAACAGGCCGACCTCGGCCCGCATGAAGATCACGGTCGCGCAGCCAAAGAATACCAGCGCGAACGTACCGATAAATTCCGCAACATACTTACGCATAACTCCCCCTCCCTGGTGATGAATTCGATATCGAGGCCTTAGTCGCCCTGGTCGCGGCGCACGTCGTCTCCTGAGACGGCGCGGCGGAACGCGGACCGCATACACATGCCTCATGCGCGTCCAAGCTTCTCCGCCCCGCCGCCCAGTGCCGGCCCCTGTGTCGGATCGATGTATTCCGGCACATCGGCAATCAGGGTGTTGGTGGTCAGCACCAGCGTCGCGACGGAAGCGGCGTTTCGAAGCGCGGTATAGGTCACCCGAACGGGATCGACGATGCCGGCCGACACCATGTCGATGAATACACCGTTGGCGGCATCGAACCCGACACCCGCCCGGGAACCCTGCAGATCGGCCACGACCTTCTCCGCATCATGACCCGCATTGCGGGCAATGAAGGCGGCGGGGCGCGACAGGGTTTCTCGCACCAGCTTGATGCCCTCACCCAGGTCACCATTGATGTTGCCGAGCGCGCGCGCCACCACCGGCGCGCACTGCGCCAGCGCCGTGCCGCCACCGGGCACGATGCCCTCCTCCGCCGCGGCCCGCGCCGCGCTGAGCGCATCGTCGATCAGCTGGATCGTCCGCTTCTGCTCCACGGGAGTGACGCCGCCTGCAAGGATCACGGCGGTCCCGCCCGAGAGCTTCGCCAGCCGTTCCTTGAGCTTGTCCTGTTCGATGTTCGGCGGTGCCAGGTCGTGCTGCTTGGCCACCTGCTGGCGCCGCGCCGCGATCGCCGCATCGTCGCCGCCGCCCCGGATGATTACCGTTTCGCGCGCGCTGGCTCGCACCTGCCGCGCGGTGCCGAGATCGGCAAGACTCGTCTCTTCGAGCTTGCCGCCAAGCTCGCGTGCGATAACCCGTCCCCCGGTGATGATGGCGAGATCGTCCATCATCGCCTTGCGCCAGTGACCATAGTCAGGCGGATTGACCACCAGGATCCTGCCGCGGTTGTCATCGCCGAGCAGCGTCACGACCACTTCCGGCGCAATCTCCTCGGCGACGATGACAAGCGGCCGCCCGGTCGTGGCGACCGTCGCACGCACCGCCGCCAGCTCGGCCGGCGTCTTGATTTTCAGGTCGGTCAGGAGAATGTAGGGCTGATCGAGCACCACCTCCATCTTTTCGACATCCGTCACCATGTGGTGGGAGATATAGCCGCGATCGAACGACATGCCTTCGACGACTTCGAGCGTCGTGCTGGTCGTCAGCCCGTAATCGGAACTGATGATGCCGTCCTTGCCGACGCGCTGGACCGCCTCCGCAATCAAACTGCCCAGATGAGCGTCGGTCGATGCGATCGTTGCCACCGCCTCGAGCGTCTTGCGATCCGATACGGCAATTGCCGAGCTCTTCAGGGCCTCGACGACAACCTCGACGGCCCGATCGATCCCTTTGCAGAGATCGACGGCCTTGGCGCCCCGCTCCAGTGCCGCAACGCCTCCCTGGATGAGACCATTTGCAAGCACCATGGCGGTAGTCGTCCCGTCGCCGGCGACTTCGTTGGTCTGCATCGAGACCTCGCGCACCACCTGCGCACCCATGTTCTCGAAGCGATCGGGCAGCTCGATTTCAGACGCAATGGTGACGCCATCGCGAGAGACGATGGGCGTGCCGATCGGCCTGTCGACCATCGCGTTCATGCCCTTGGGACCGAGGGTCGATTCGACCGCCGCCGCAAGCTTCTGGACTCCGCGCGCAAGAGCACGGCGGGCTTCGATATGATGTAGTAATACTTTCGGCATCGGTTCCACTCCCTAGCGGTCGCATCGTGTCGTCTGGTTGGGCGGACTTGCTGACCGCTCCGGTTCTTGGCGCTCGCAGGCACCGCTAAACGCGGCCCCACGCCGGCGCAATTCTGGCGTCTCCGGTCACAGGCCGCCGGATGGAACGGCACAACTGCCGCAGCCTCCGCACGGTGACGGCGTTCGTACAGTGTTGCCGTCGTCGCGATAGCGGACAGCAAGCAGGCCTCTGCACAATGAGCTATTGAACTCCATATTGATGCGCACTCCGCGCAACCGCTGCAGATAGGACGTCAGTTCGTGCCGCTTGATCGGGGCCCCCTCGTAGGTGACAAACGCGCGATCCTCAGGAAGGCAAGCAACGCCTGTTTCAATCAGAAGCTCGCGGTAGCGGGGCTTTTGACGCGCGACGTCCGGCGAAGTGAACTCGACCTCGTCAAAGGCACGCAAACTCATCCGGCAGATCTCCGGATCTTCATAACCTAGCCCCCGCAGCGCCAGGATCATGATCTCCTGGCGCCGCTCGAACGCCTTGCGACGGAATTTATCCCGCAATTCGTTAAGCGAGCCTCCCGGCGCAAACTCCTTGAGTGCGTCAGCAAATGACCTGCCTTCGCGGACGCCACGGTTGATCTCCTCCGCGACCATATGGTCCCGAAGCTGCGGCCGCGCCTCGCGAACCCACGGCAGCGACGACACCGCCCGGCGCATGTCGTCGGCCATGAGGAACGCGAAGTTCGCTGAACACCAGTAAGTCGGCAACCGAAAGACGATATCGACATCGCCATCGTCATCGACGGTGACATGCTCGACGAATCCAAGATCGGTCACCGACTCGTCGAGTTCAGGGTCTGTCACCAACGCGAGGCGCTGCCACACCTCGCTGGTCCTGCGGTCTTGCTTCAGGAGCGGTGCGTTCATGTGATGTCATCCTGCCGCCGCGGTGGCGTAGGCACCCTTCGCAAGCTTTGCCTTCTGCGCCTCGACATCCACGCCGTAAAGCCGCGCAGCGTTGAGACCGAGGATCTTCTTCTTTGCCTGCGGCGTCAGATCGACACCGTGCTCCTGCTTCAGATCCTCGGGCAGCTCGAAATTCCAGAACTTCTCGACCAGCCAGCGGGGCGTCCAGATGGCATAGTCGCTGCCGAAGAGGATCTTGTCCTCACCGACCCAGAACAGCAGTTCGCTGATCACTTCCGCGAAATACCGGGGACGTCCGTGAATGAACGGAAGCGCTACCGCAAGACCGCCATAGACGTTGGTCTCCTGCACGGCGATCCAGCAGAAATCGTCTAGTCTCGGCAGCCCGCAATGCTCGATGATGAAATTCAGGCCCTGGAAATCGGTCGCCGCGTGATCGACGTCGTGAACATCGAATGCATCCTTGTCCAGCGGGATAATGGTCGGCCCCTTGTGGACGTGGATGTTGGTGATGCCGAGCTTCTGGCAGAGTTCGAAGCAACGATATGCGTTCGGATCGGTGAGCTTCCAGCCGCGCGACTCGCCCTTCCATTCGGCGGTGTAGAGCTTGACGCCCTTGATGCCGAACGTTTCCTTCATGTAGTGAATGTATTCCAGTGCCCGCTCACCATCTCGCGGATCAAAGGCGCCGTTGACGATGAAGCGGTCCTTGTACTTCTTCGCCATCTCGGCGTTTCGGTCGATGGTGTTGAAGCCGTTCTTGTAGAATTCCGTGAGGTAGGTCGACTGCACGATGGCCATGTCGTCCGGACCGTCGACGAACAGATCGCGGTACATCTGCTCTGCGCTGTATTTCTCGAACTGGTCCTTGGGCCAGAGCTTGTCCTTTGGACTGAGCGACGTGTGGTAGGCGTAGAAGCAATCGATGAACTGCTTGCCGTGAATGTTGAGCTGGTTCGCCGGACTGCCGTCCCAGAAGTGGGTGTGACCGTCGATGACGAAGACTTCCTCGCCCGTGGGAGTTATGAACATGATGGTCTCCAGGATTTTTTGATAAGCTCTGTCCGATCAATCCACGCGCCGTCCCGGCGCGAACACTCTAGAAACGGTGGGGCCACACCGGGAAGATGCGGCCCCCAGTGAGGGAGCTTCACTCGATGTATTCGAAGACCTCATCCATGTTTCCGAACAGCGTCACGGTATTGTCGTCGATGCGCACCATCCGGCCGTAGTGGGTCGAGGTATTCACTTCGAATATCTCGGCCGTCATGTCCTTTCCGAGGATGTCGCTGATCTCGTCCATCTTGAAGATCAGCTTGCCCTCGCCGTCGATGCGGATCAGGGCCGGCTGGTAGGTCACGGTCACGTTCGGCTTCTTGCCCATGAATTCAGCGATGGCGCGCGCCTCGACGCTGTCGTTCATGGTGACACCGCACTGATGGGAAATCGTCTGTTCAAAACGAAGATCTCCCATCTTCTGGAAGATGTTCTGGTTGGTCGCACTTCTTGAAGCAACGGACATTGCAATTTACTCCTTGGGAAGGACGAGGCCGAGCTCGCCGAGAATCTTCTTGATGCGTTCGACCGATTGCGCGCGGACGTCGGCGTATTGCACCGGCTTCGAATGTGGCTGCGACCAGATCGGCTGCAGTCCGGCGGCCGCCTTGCCGGCGAGCGCCACGTGCTTGTTCACCCAGCCCTGGAACAGCTTCTTGTTGTGCGCGGCATGCTGATTGTCCGTCACCAGCAGGTGAATCAGGTCGATTGTGTTCGCGAGATTGCGCTCATAGTCGGCCTCGGCCGCCGAAATAACCGCCGGCGTGATGAAGTCGCCGTTCGGCGAGCCGACCTGCATCAGGAAACCGCTGCGGAACAGCTCGCCGACCAGCGGCTCGAACACGATGTTGGTGGCGAAGTACTGCTCAAGATAGTCGGCCGACCCCATGATCGATTCGATCGCTTCGCGGGTACCCTGCCAGCCCTTGTCCTCCAGCCACACCCGCTTGCCCGCGGCGTCGTCGAAGCCCGGAATGTCCATTCCGATCTCGGCGAGATAGAGCGTGATGTCCTGGGCCAGACGAAGCTTGTAGGACGAGTTCGTCAGGGTCGCGTTGTTGATCATCTGGGTGTAGCCGTAGCGCTGCGCCTGCATTAGCGACGTGCCAAGCCCGAATTCGGCATGTTTCCACGCGCCGAGGTGGTTTTGCAGGATCTTGACCCAGGCCTTGTCGAAGCCCTTCGGCGCGCCGGACTTGCGGCCGTTGGCGATCACCGACTGGACCATCGTCTCGATCTTGGACTGGCGTTGGTAGTGGGTGCGCTCCCACTCCTGGTCGGGCGCACGGAAGGCATGCCAATTCGAGCTCAGCGCGGCGGTGTTGTCCTTGGTGTAGGCTCCCTTCCCGTTGGGGAAGGAGATGATCCAGTCCTGTAGCAAATAGCGTTCCGGATCGGGCTGAACGTCTACGGTCACGTCCTCATAGTGTGTCGCCCGCTTGCTGCGGGGCTCGAAATACCGGTACTTGCGGCTGTCCGAATCCGGAAATACCGCAGCGCCTGCTGCACCGGATTTCGCTGGAACACTTTGAACGGCAGTCATGGTCGTCTTCCTCCTCCCTTGGTGGGCTCTATAAAAGGCACGGTCGCTGTTCGAAAAACCTCAGTTGTTGGCTGGTGTGAACTTGTCGAAGAAGATGCGATCCGACTCGACGTCGTTCATCTGCAGCACCGGCACCAGCGCCTCGATCATCGGTGACGGTCCACAGGCATAGACGTCGACGTCTTCGCCATATCCCGCGTCGCGAAGGTGCGCTCCGACGGCTTCGTGCACGAAGCCCTTTGCTCCACCCCAGGCCGTATCATCGGCCGCATGGGAGAGCACCGGGACGAAGTTGAACTCCGGATGCTTGGCGGCGAGCTCTGCGAAGTGATCGAGATAGAAGAGATCGTTGCGCGTCCGAGCCCCATAGAAGAAGTGCACCGGGCGTGCTTCGCCGGACTCGATGTGATCATGCAGGATCGACCACAGCGGCGACATCCCCGATCCGCCGCCGACCAGTACTATGGCTCCGGTTCTGTTTTCTCGCCGGAAGCAGGTCCCGTAGGGTCCGCGGAGTCCGACCGCGGTTCCGACGGCGAGGTCTCCGTCGAGCCGGGAAGAGAAGCGTCCGTTCGGGTACTTTTTGATGATGAATGCGAGCTTTTCGCCCTCGACCGGCGAATTTGCCATGGAAAACGAGCGCGTAATCGTCTCTGCCCCCGGGAGCGTGATGTCGACATATTGACCCGCCCAGAACTTCAGAGGTTGCTCGAGCGATATCTCGAGGAGCCGGATGTCATGGGTCAGCGCGGAGACGCTCGTGACTGTGCCCGTGAAGTCCCTGACCGGGATCGATTTCGACAGCACCTCCTCGTCATAGTTGAGGAGCTCCACCTCGAGATCCGAATAGGCCAAGGTCCGGCACAGCAGGATGTAATCCTGGCCTCGCTCCATCTCGTTGAGGGCGAACGTCGAGTATTTCTTGAGTTCGACTTCGCCTCCGGTCAGGACGCATTTGCACGCCGAGCACTGCCCCTCCTTGCAACCATGCGGCAGTGCAATGCCCTGGCGGAACGCGGCGTCAAGAACGGTTTCGTTCTCCTCGACCTCGAATTCTATGCCTACCGGTTGCAGGCGAACGACATTAGCGGGCGTGCCCATAGGGCCTCCTCAAACCAAGGCTTGCGTATCTTCCGGAGAGTGATCGGGAAGGAGCCGGCCGGAGCCGGCTCCTTCCGTCTCGGTTAGTTGCAGGGATTGATGGTGAATCCCTTGCGATACTCAGCGAGATGCGTCTCCCGGTCGGCCGGGCTCATCTCCCGCAGCGTGAGCAGCGGGCTCTTCAGGATGTGGCCGCGGACGTCGTCGAGCGTCCACATTTCCTTCTCGTCGAAGCGCAAGTGCGGCTGGGCGACCAGGGTCTTGCCGTCGGTGCGCACGAAGCCGAGATCCTTGATCGCGTCGGCGATATCGACATTGTGGTAGACGCTTTCCCATTCGCGACGGCCACTGAACCGCCCCATCGCCGGGGTCGGACGCCCCTGGTATTCGCCGGCGAAGGCTTCGATGGCCGTCCAGCGATCGAGCTCATGGGCGAACGTGTAGAGCTTGCCGTCGATCTCACCTGTGACCATGTCCTCGCGGATCAGGCAGGGCACCAGGCACGACCAGCAACGGTGCGGATAGACATAGCCGACATCGTTGTTGAAGAGGATGTTGGTCTGGCCGCGATGCGACAGCTTCTCGTACCATTTCCAGAACTCGCCGAACTGCGCATACCAGCCTGGATACTTGTGCTCGAACCACTCGAAGTCCTTGTCGGTCTGCGCCTCGATGCGCCAGAAGTTGGCCGACCACCCGACCGCGAAGAACTGCGCGACGTTGTGGACGTAGTGCTTCTCGGTCAGCCGCTTCCAGGCAGTCTGAACGTCGTCATGATGGATCTTGATGCCGTACTTCTCGAGCGGCAGCATATAGGTGCGATAATAATCCTCGAAGATCCAGCGGTGCCACATCTCCGCGTAGGACTCCTTGGTCTTGTCGCGGTTCGTGGTGCCGTACTCGATGAAGGTGCCGATCGCCGCGTCGACGATGGCGTGGTTCTGCCAGAACGCATAGCGCATGTCGCGCTCGAGCAGCAGATGGTTCTCCGGCTCCTTCAGCATCGACATCAGCATCGAGTGGCCGTTGCCGATGTGGCGGCTCTCATCCGACTGAACCGACAGGAAGACCGTCGGTAGCGCATAGTCGCCGTTGCGGGCAGCCTCCGACGGCATGGCGACGAACAACGTGTTGGTGAACGCGGTTTCGGCAACCACGGTCAGGTAGACGTTCGCCGAGGTGATCGCGTCGCCGGTGATGAAGCCCTCACCGAACTGCCGGCCGATCGTGGTGGCGTAGCACTTGCCGAACGCCTCCTCCGTGATGTCGAAGCCGGCCGGATCGATGTAGTTCTCCATGTACCACTTCTTGAGATTCATCTGGATCGTCGAGTGACGGAACTCGTCGACCATCTGCATCGTGAAGCCAGTGCGAAGATCTTCACCCGGAGCGAGGCGGCCGACCATGGCCATGGACCGGGCGGCGGAGATTTCCGGGAACGGGATGATCGCCAGGAACAGCTTCATCCACTCGACCCAACGCGGCTCGACGTTGCGGAACATGTCGCCGCGCAGCGCGGCATCGAGCGCGCCGTAGACGCGGTTGTCCTTCTCCTCCTGCATCGGGAAGTAGGAGCGAAGGACCTGCTTCATCGGATCCTTCGGCGCTTTCGCAATCTTGTAGTCCGTGGGAAAGGTCATTGCTTCCTGGACGTAGGAAGGATTCCATCCGAGATCTGCAATCTTCTTTGCAGCATCACCGACGGATATGCCGCGCTGGGCGGTGATCTTGTTGAGTGTTAAAGTTCCAGACATCTCGTCTTTCCTCCTGATCGGGTCAGAAACCACATCGATATTCCGCCTGCCCTGGACCTTCGCGGACCAGGCAGTGCCTACCCGTACGTTACGGGCCACCTCGCGGCCGTTTGCACGGCCGGACGTTTGATATCGGCAAGGGTTTTGGGGAACGACTGTGGTGCACCGCAACGATGATCAGGAGCGATCTTCCGAACCACGGTCCTTCGATCGCAATGCCTCATCCCACCCATGATGCGCCCTCAGCTAAGCGTCCCCTTCCCTCGTTCTTGTCGCGGCTCACCCCAGACGGAGCAGTCAGCGTTGTTGTGATCAGGAGCTTTGCAATGGGCGTGCCAGCGCGTCCGAGGAGCTTGCCAGCCCGCTTTCTGAGGCACCGATGCCGGTATGGCGTGGACGGCGGCGTCACATTCGCCCGGCTTGCGGTTGAAGGAGATGCAGATTGCGACGAGAATTGCAGAGGAAATTGCAGAATGAGAATCTCGACCGCGCAAAGGCATTGGTGTGCGCAGCAATGTTCGCAGCGCAAAAGAGAAGCGCGCTTGGATAATGGTACTGCTTCGTCTGAATCGGTAGCGACCGCAGGTTGGATACAGCGACCTTTCGGGACTACCGGGTCTTTAGCCCGAAGCACTGCGCCGGACCGCTTCCCCCACGCGCACGCGCGAACTAGCGGGAGGTCTCCGCAACGGTTGAGCGCTTTGTCTGCGCTACCCCGGAGACCCAGCGGTCGCAGTAAAGCGCGTAGCAGTCATGACCGCAGAACGACAGCCCGGTGCTGAATTCCTTGAGATAGCTCGCGCCGATTGGTTCACAACAAAGCATACATAGGGTCCTCGGGCGCAGCGTCACGCCATTCACCAGAATGAACCTCATGTGGCGCCTTTCAATGCGAAGAAACGATCTCACTGGCAATCGCCCACCCCAATTCAGCCGACCAGGAACCAACGAAGCGTCTTGCAGACGGCTCCAGCATTTCTCTAAACCGGTCAATGCGCTTCGCTGGTGCCTGCGCATGGTTCGTGCAACGGCCGTGCCAGACCGTCGAATTCTTCCGACCGTCGTTTCCTAAGCGAAGTGATCACCGGCGATCCTGGATACCGTGTCCCTCGACTTGAGAGCGTCCGGGACGCAAATTGCGACAAAGATGCAAATTGAGACTCTCTGCGACCTGTAGTTGGGATTCCCCGGGCCCGGCGTTTGCAATGCAACATGGGCAGTATATCCGGGATGCTTGGAGTGAATTTGGATCGACTGGCTGCTTCCCGCTGATCTCAAGAAAGCGCTTCGATAAGGTTTCTTCAAAGTCATCTCCGGCGAGCGCAATCGAAAGCGAATTTATTCGCAATGCCAGGCTTACAGGCGCATGAAATCCACCACGAGCAAATGCTCGCGGTGGACCAGGTTGGGGTTCACGGAATTAGAACTGCACGTCCATGAATCTTCCCGGCATTGAGATCATGCAAGGCCTTGTTTGCATCCGCGAGACGATACTCAGCGGTTGCTAACTCAACCAGACCGCGGTCTGCGAGCGCCATCAATTCCGTCAGCTCGGCCCATGTGCCGACGAGATTGCCGATAATGTTCTTCTCTGTAATCACCATGTCGACGGTCGGGATGCGGATATCCTCGCCGTAGCCAACAACGTAGTAGCTGCCCATCGAACGGGTCATCGCCAGCCCCTTGGATGTCGTGCCCTTTTCTCCGACGAAATCGATCACCGCCTCCGCGCCGTTTCCGGCGGTCAGAGCCAGAACGGCAGCCACCTCGTTGCCGTCGGCCGCTACCAGGTGATCGGCGCCCGACTTTTCAGCCAGCTTCAGCGAAGCTTCGGACTTATCGACCACAATAATATCGGCGGCGCACATTGCTTTGAGGCACTGGATTGCGATGTGACCCAATCCACCTGCACCGATCACGACGCAGAACTCACCTGGCAAAAGGTGACGCGTGGCTTTCTTGACCGCGCGATAAGCTGTGAGGCCAGCATCCGCGTAAGGCGCCACCTCCTTGGGCGCTAGCGTCCGTGGCAGCGGCACGATATTCCGTTCCGAGGTGCATAGGAATTCTGCATAACCGCCGTTGCAATCCAGACCCGGAAATGTGCCGGGACCATGCATGTCGAAGCCGCGCCGACAGGCGAGACACGTCCCTCCAGTGATCTTCGGATGAACGATGACGGGATCTCCCTTTTTCAGTCCCTCGACCTCCTTGCCGACCTCCTCGACCCAACCTGCATTTTCGTGACCCATGATGATGGGGAGGAGCTTGTCGCCGGACGGATCCATGTGCGGCTTCCAGACACCTTCGATGATGTGGAGGTCGGTCCTGCATACGCCCGCGCCACCGATGCGGACGATGACGTCGGTCGATTTCGTCAGTTTGGGATCAGGTACGTTTTCTTCGATGACCCAACGGTCGTTGGACAGCTTCTCGTCATACGCTTTCAATACTTGGGCTCTCATGGTCTCCTCCGTCTGCCCAGCGAACCTTGTGCTCGCCGTCGCGGGGGGCGCCTCAGCATTTTTCGTGCCAGCGCGATTGCTGTTGCAGCGCGATGCGGGACGTGCTGGAGCCCATCATTGGCCACACTCAACCCTCATCTTGTGGAGGCCGCCGCACGAAGGCGCCTGCTCCGGGTTCGCTGACTGCGCCAGTAACGACATCAGCGAACCGCGCGATCGAGATCGAACGAAAACGAAACAAAATCAACGAAGCAGATCGATATTCAGCCGCTCATGGTTGCAGGTTCGAGTCCTGCCATCTCTCCGGTGACCTGCGAAATAATTCTCGGCGGATGCAGGTGAGTCGTTAGCAAATCAGCAAGCAGATCCGCGCGGGCTTATCCGAGGGACGGGACCGTTGGGGGAAGCACGGTCACGTTTCGGAGGAGCTGGCGCGCCGGCCCTGAGCGTCGGCTCCTCTTTTGGACCTTGTGTGAGTTAGGCAACAGCCGTTACTCCGCGTGCCTGCTAAGGAGATGATGCGGGGAATTTCAGGGCCCTAGCGCTGGGAATGACGGGGCGCCGCCGGGACAAACCATTTCGGGACCGGCGGCGTAATTTTTGAGGTTTACCAGGCTAATGCGTGAGAGGCGTCTCGATATGACTGGCGACAAGATTGCTACAAAGGCCGTGCTATTCGCGCTGGCCATCGGCATTGCCGTATGGGCAACCATGGGGGCGCCCGAGCCAGGCACAACTTCGCCGATGCACGTTGCCAGCAGGCCGTAAGAGCCCCTACAGGGCTTGGGAGATGGCGCTGTCGCTTTAGGTCGGCGTCATTCGAGCGGTAGAGAAAGCGCCGGCAGCGGCTTATTGCCCTGCTCGCAACCTGTTCGTCCCTTGAGCGGTAGAACCGGCGTTGAGGCATCCGGGGCAGTCCGGCCCATAAAATGGATCAGATTAGCGCCCGATGACCACTCCACATAACTAACAGCCGAAAAGGCGACCACTCCCACGACGAGAATACTGAGCACTGAAGCGGCGGCTGCTGACGGCAAGCTTTGGCTGCTCAAAAACGGCATCACGATTCTCCGACACCGAGTCGCCACCCATCCTTGCGTTATGCCAGCTCGCGATGATCGAGTGTGAACGGCCTCACATTTCACGGGCACTTGATGTCGAGACTGGGCCCGACGCCGGTCCACGGCCGGCGGGCCAATTTTCGTTGATTCAGATCCAGGCCGCGGCCCAGTCGGGCAAACGATCCGGAAGCGGCTTGTCGAGCAGGCCGGCGACAAGCACGCCGAAGGCTGCGCCTTCGATGGCCCCTTCAGTGAACTCGACGTTTTCCGTCCTATTCGAAATGGAGGACCGCTGAGGCCGTCGCCCGCATCCCCTCGATAGTCGTGGGGCGCATTGTGATCAAGCGAGCGAAAATCATTCGCAGCCGATCCATGGCGCCCTCAAAGGCTTCTGCGGCCGCGGTATCGTCAACACCCATCTGGTAAAGCCGGAGAGTCTCCTCGCTGGCGGCATCGCGGAGGCACGATATTTCCACGAAGCGGCTCGATCAGTTCGGCTCGAGATATTTGGGCGGCAAGGGTGACGCCCGTCCGTGTTCTCCACCGCAAAAAGCCCGGACCGAACGGGAGCACCGGTAGGTAATTAGCCCCTTGCACTCGACTCCTAGTTGATTCAGAGTTCCCGAAGGGGATCACCGGGAGCTAGACGATGACAACGATCGGCACCGTGACTTTTCTCGTACTGGTCGGAATTCCGATCGCTTTGATCATTGGCGCCCGTTTCAACGCACGCGCAGCCTATCGGAAGCAAATGACCGATAACGCTATGCGTTCGATGGGAAACTAGCGCCTTGTTCCCATCCTTGGCGGCTCGTCAGCCGACCGAATGTTCGAGCCGCGCTTGCCGCAAACCGTGCAGACGAACCGCGCCTCGACATCGGAAATGCGCACCTGATCAGGCCACCTCGAGGCATCCATTTGGACGTTGTGCGAGCACCCGTAGTCCTTGCTGAAGACGATGATCCGCGTTGCGCCGGTTTCGCGCATTTCGCCGAACGTGATCTTGGTGGGATAATCGTTCTTCATGCGCAGGATTACAGCGCTCGTTGGCGCGACCTTCAATCCCACGAGAGCTAGCGGTTCAGTGCCAGCTTCGACCCAAGAAGTCGGTCAAGCCCAGAGCCCACCCACCTTAGCGCGGACTCGCTCTCACGGTATCGGCTTCAGAGCCGGACGATGCGGATCGATCGTATAGGGAGGAAGGCCTAAAGCTAGACGTCACGGTAAAGACGAAATGAACTCGCGGCACGGCTCACAGATAAAGCCCTTTTCGGATCGCACCGTCATTGGCTTGCAGCATTGTGGGCATTTCATACCGCGGCAACGCTGCTGCCAACTGCACGTTCCTACAGCGATAGTCTATTCGCTCGACGAGAAACGGGCCCAGCGAGGGGTTACGCGCTGAGGCCAAGTCGTCATGTCATCACGAGAGGTAGGACGCTCAGCCGATCAGCAGCCAACTTACGCTGACGATGAGCGCCACGAACGACATTTCAGCGAAGCTGAGAAAGCCGTATTCAACACCATTCATGTGATCGAAACTGAACATGCTCGCAGGATCGCCGGGAAGCGTCATTCCCGCATTTAGATATGGATGTCAGTGAGGGTGCCCCAAAGAAACGGCCCCAGCACCCTTGGAGGCAGTGCTGAGGCCGTTCCTCATTCCCATTGCTTGCCGAGCCGCCGCTATCGGTAATCGGGCTGGCCCCTCTGGGCCTCAAAAAGTTGTCCTTAATGAAACCGCCCTGCCCAGTGCGGGGATGATCGAACCAAAGCGTAAGCCAGTCAATTAACTTGCGTGAATCAAAGGTAAACAAATCGTCCGGATGCTTAACGGACGGGTGTCGATCCCCGCTCGGTAGGACTACTGAGTTGGCATGCCTAATAGTTCTGCCCTTAGCAATTCTAATGGTCCGCCAACCGTTCTCCCTCCACAGCGGAACTGTTACAGGCGTTCTCCGTGGGTGAACGTAGTTCCGAGGTTGAACCGATCCGCACTTCCCACATCTACTAGGAATGGAGCTGGATCGGGAAAAAATGGTAATCGAACGGAAGCTGGCGCGCTGCCGTCAGTTAGCAGAACAATTCGCTGATGGCCCGACTGCCAACCAGATCCGCGAGCTACAGGCTGAACTGCAGGAAAGCCTACGTGTGCTAGATGAGTGCACCCGACGGCAAGACCGCCTCAGTTTGCCGTGGCACAAATTGCACTAGCGGCCATCAGGCATTCAGGAATAGGTTTTCAACCCCAACCGCAGGGGTTGTGTCATGGGCAGTGACCTACTTGAAAGAGTTTTCATTGTAATCCTTGGTCTGACTCCGCTTGCCATCATCGGTGTTGCAATGTTCGCGCCGTGACGACGCCGATGCTGAGCCCGCGTGAAAAGAAACTCCTGAGGCGCATGGCTCTCGGGCGGCGTGATACTCAGATCGCCACGCAGATCGGCGGGACAGAAGCGCAGATATCGGTCCAGCGCCTTCGCTTACTCAGGAAGCTCCAAATCCACTCTCAAGCTCAGATCGTGGATGCGGCGGAAAGATTGACTAGTTGGCCTACAGTAGTCTTTCGCAAACCTGGCTCGGTGCATCGGGCCCGGTAGATGGCCCCAGCAACGGCCCCCATGCCCCCAAAGTTGCTGGGGCCGCTCAATCGTAAGGCCGCCTCACGGACGGCGGGAAGAAGTTCACGAGCCCGGATGAGGGAGACGTAAACAGATGGGTTCTCAATCAGGTGCTGGCACCAAATCCTTTCGTTCGTAATCTCACGTCAATGATGTATCTGTCCCAAGTCACCGGCCTCTCCAGGATCAACTATCCACACAGCCAGTTTATGAAGCGCATAAATTTCGACGCGCTGGGAAGACCCGAAAAGCCATTCATATTCCACAACGCCTGGAATCTCGATGAGCATAAACTCGCGTTGTTTTCCAACCGCCCAATGCCCAAGAAGGTCGATGAGAACAAGAAGGTCGATGGGAAAGAGTACAAAGTGCCTATCAGCGCATCCAGCTTATGTGCGTGTTCAGCCCTTCCCGTCGTCGAAGAAACCGTAGAGATCGACGGAGTTACCTACTGCGAAGGAGCACTGGTCGATACGGTCAACTTCGAGAGCTTGCTCCAGGAGCGTCATAAGCCAGGCGATGAGCTGGACGAGATATGAGTGAGCTTGATCGTCGATTCAAAGCAAGTCCGCAAACCGGAAAACCTTCACGATCCTTCGGAAAGCGATGAGGCGGGATGGCGAGAGGTAAAACAAGCATATCACGAATGTCGAAGGCGGGTTGCGTAACGGCAAGGTAAAGCAGCCTTGAGGCCGACCTGCTGAGCCAAGCTCCAATATCCGCAGTCCAGGCGGAATTATTGCAGTCGGTCGAGTAATGCCTTTGCCTGCTTCAGATCCTGCGTTTCAAGACCCTCGACGAACCAGCCGTAGATGGGCACGAGCAGGTCGAGCGCTTCGCTGGTTCTGCCCTGATCGATCCACAAGTTGGCGAGGTCTACTGATACTCGAAGTTCAAGGGCCTTCGCGCGTTGGCTTTTTGCAGTTGTCAATGCGTGATCGAGCAGTGATCGTGCATCGGTGCTGGCCTCCGGTGCATCGCGGACGAGCAATACGCGCGCTTTCAATCGATACAGCTCGGCCTCAAATATCCGTTCGCTATTGCGGCCGGTTGTAGCGAGACCCTGCTCAATCAGTTCAAGCGCGGCTTCGCTTTGATGGCTCGACAACAAAGCGGCACTCAGGAGCACATACAGTGCTGTGATGCCAAGCTGATAGCCCGCGCCGCGATATTCGTTCATCGCCGTGCGGATTTCCTCGAGCGCAGCGGACGAAGGATCAAGGAAGGTGGCGCTTATCCCCCGGATGGCGCGAGCCAATCCTCGCCACTGCCGGAATCCGAGCTCTTCCGACAAGGCGAGACAACGATCGGCATAGCGGTGTGCCTTTCGGAAGTCACCCCGAAGAGCGTGGAGAATGGATGCATAATAGCATCCATAGGCCTGCGAATGCGGATGACTGATGACGTCGGCACGCTGAAGGGCGGCATTTACACGCGCGAGTGCCGTATCAGCACGGCCCTGCAGCCAGAGCGCCCATGACATCAGAGCCAGGTCGGCCACACCCGCATCCTGGCCGGCAGCACGCGCCGCCAATCTGTCATGCTCGCTGCTCGCTTCGAACGCTTCGAAGGCCCGTTCGATCACCTCCTGGGCACCTACGAGATTTCCCATGAAAAGGCGTATCATCCCTTGCCCACGCATCGCGTTGAGCAACGTTGGTCGATCGCCCCGACCCTCCGCAAGATCGAGCAACACCGAGATCATTTCCTCGGCGACCGGCAACTCGCCACGAATGACGCTCGCGGTGGTCAACCAAAACATGATTTGTAGTCGCTCGGGGGGATCTCCGAGCCGCTGGCACAGCTCGCGCGCTCGCGCAAAGGTCGCCACCGCCTGGGGCGAGGCCGGCCCCTGGGTGGCAATGAGGCAGGGCCCGAGCTCGTACTGGAAATCAAGCTCCAGCCGGTCCTTAAGTGCACCGTCGGCCAAATGGGCCGAGACCTCAATGCCTTTGCGCAAGTGTGCGATCGCTTCGAGGTTGGCGGAGCGCATGGCCGCTTTCTTGCCTGCCTGGAGCCAATATTCTCCCGCCTTTTCGAACAATCCCGCCTCGGTAAGGTGGAGTGCGAGAGTCTCGGGTTGAGACTCCACAATTTCCGGGAATCGTTGCTCGAAAGCGTTGGCGACGGCGGCATGCAGCGCTGCGCGTCGGCTCTTCAGAAGTCCCGCTTCGGCAGCGTCCCGCACGAGCGCATGCTTGAAGGTGTAGACCGCCCGGGGTATCTCGCCTCGGCAGAATATCAACTCCGCCTGAACCAACTGGGCAAGCGCCTCCTCAAGCCGTTGCCTTGGCAGCTTGGCGACCACGCTCAGCAGTTCGTACGAGAACTCGCGTCCCACAACGGCGCCGATCTGAGCAACTTCCTTCACGGGGGCCAATCGGTCGAGCCTAGCCATCAGCGATGCGTTCAATGTCGTTGGAATCGCCATCGAGGGTAGCGGACCGCTGACCACGTAATGGTCGTCTCGCTCCTGCAGCAAGCCGGTTTCGAGCACCGCCTTGGTCAGTTCCTCGACGAACAGGGGCACGCCGTCGGTGCGAGCGAGGATTTGGTCCAAGACCTCCTCCGGGAGCGTCTTGCCTGCCGTGACGCGCTCGATCAAGGCCGCCCCGTTGCGCCGGTTCAGCCGTGTAAGCGAGACGGTCGTCACATGTGCATGACCAGGCCAGGGCGGCGTGAACTCTGGTCTCGCGGTGATGAGCAGCAGCACTCGGAGTCGTGGTACCTTTTCCAGTGTAATCGTGAGCAGCTCCATCGAAGTCGGGTCCGACCAATGGGCATCCTCAAAGATGATGAACACTGGCTGCCGCGCCGCCAACGCTTCGAGCTGAGCCGAGAATGCCGCCAACGTCATCTCCTTGCGTTTCTGCGGACTGAGCTCGGGCAGCTGGTAGCCGTCACTGACCGGCAGCGACAGAAGGTTTGCTAGGGCCGGCACCACACGATCTGCGTCGGCGCCGGACCGCAACAGCAGAGCTTCAAGCTTGGCAAACTTCTCCGGCGGCGCTTCGCCTCTTTCGAACCGGGCAGCACGTTCGAGATTGTCGATGAACGGATACAACGCACTGTTGGTATGGTGCGCCGAGCAGAAATGGCGGACCGTAATGTGTGGTTCGGCTTGGAGCCGCTCTTGAAGCGCCAGCGCGATGTGCGACTTACCGATACCTGGCTCTCCGGTTAGAACCACTACGCAACCTTCGCCCGAAGAGGCGTGCTGCCAGCGCCGCAACAGCAGCTCGATCTCCTCGTCTCGCCCGATTAAGGGTGTCAATCGAGTCCTGTGCTGAGCCTCAAAGCGGCTTTCGACTCCAGTCGTCCCGAGCACCTGCCAGGCAGGTATTGGCTCCGCCCATCCTTTCAGCGCGATGGAGCCAAGATCGCAGTATTCGAAATATCCTTCGGTGAGCTGGCGCGTACTCTCGGAGATCAGCACCGTACCGGGCTCGGCAAACTGCTGCAGACGAGCAGCCAGATTCGGTGTCTCACCGATCACCGCCTGCTCCTTGGCGGCGCCTTCGCCGATCAGATCGCCCACGACGACCATACCGGTAGCGATGCCAACGCGAACCTGCAGCTTGGTGCCGATATCTGTCTGCAGGTTGGCCACGGTATCGACCAGTGACAGCCCCGCCCGTGTCGCCTGCTCGGCATCGTCCTCGTGCGCCAGGGGGTAGCCGAAATAGGCAAGCACGCCATCCCCCATGTAGCGCGCGATAACGCCCTCGCTCCGGGCGATAACCTCAGCGATGCAGGCGTGATAGTCGCCGATTATCGAGCGCAAGTCCTCCGGGTCCAGCCGGGCCGAAAGTGCGGACGAGCCCACCAGATCGCAAAACATGACCGTGATTTGGCGCCGCTCGGCGCTGTCTCGCGGCGCTGGTTTGGCAGCCGCTTGGTCCGATTCAGCGACATCATCCTCAAGTTCCGCAATTGCGCGCAGCATCTTGCGCCGGTGCCCAAGCAGGACGCCGAGGTCCTTGAGGTCCTGCTCCGTGAGATCGCCGACGACCGAGAGGTCGATGGCATTCTCTGCGAAACGATCGGCGTACTCTCCCAAACCGATCGATGCCAGCCACTCTGCAATACCTGTCATGGTATACCTATGGCCAATAGGGATAAGAGTAGCACATCGCAGAGACCTGCGAAGGCACATCTGCAAATGGAAGCACCGATCGCGAGACTTCTCAGCCAGTTTAACACATTGGCTCCGGCGAAAGGTGGGCGCTGCCAAGCGATGCCATGAGGCCCCGATCGCGAGCGCCTTCGCGACCGTGCAATAGCCAACTCAACGTAAAGCCTCGTTTGGCGCGAAGCACAGCTATGAACAGAGATGCCTAGTTGCCCTCGTTCCAGATGTCGGTGGTCAGCTTCCAATCATCGCCGCTCTTCTCCCAAACCACGACATACTTTCCAGTCACATCCTTCGGTGTCGGTCCCTTGGTCTTGAGGGCGAACGTCCCAATCTCGCGCGCCGCGGATGGGCCAAGGGGCTTAACGTCAAGGGTTGCGAGCTTCGGATCGCCAACTTGTTCCGCCATGCTTTTCCACATTGCTTCGATGGCTGATCGGCCGTGCACCATCGCAGAACCTGGCGGGAATGCGGTCGCATCCGTGCTGTAGAGTGACGCAACTCCAGAGAAGTCGCCCTTGTTGAACAACTCAATCCATTTCGCATTGATGGCCTCGATCTCGGCTCTTTGAGCCAAAGCCGGTGCGGCAAACGAGATCACGAATGCAATCATCAAGGCTATGCTACGCATGATCATCTCCAAATATGTTCGATGCGAATGCAGGGCGGACGTTGACTTGACAAGAACCGGATGCGTTGAATGAGGCATCCCAGACCGGGTTCGGCGCGCCAGCAATTCCGGGGAATTACCGTCAGCAACATTGACTAACCAGCGCAACGCGCGCCTCACCGGCGACCTGAGCGGTTTTGATCCCAATGAGATTGCGAACGATCTGATGCGTGCTGGGCTCGAGCTGGTCGAGGATCTAGAAGAAAAGAAATGTGGGACCGCTACGCAAGAGGCAGCGCCACTATCCTTCAACCGCCGGCGCATAGCGCTGGCACGTTTGGGGCAGTCACAGCGCCTCACCAAGCGCTGATGTCGGCTTCGGGTCCAAAAACTGACGGTGTCCTACCAAGAGACGATTGCCGCCTATCGCTCGACAAGCAGACAGGTAGCTTAGCATTAAGTCCCTTTTCGCTATCGCTCAGACGTATCAAGTGGGCGCATCTCGTGCGTTATGGTAGCAAATGCTTCGCGCACCAATTCTCGAGCCGGATGCTCGGCCAATGTGAAGCCCATAGTGACGACGTATCGCATTAGGATTATGGTGCGCTCGGAGGGCGTTCGCATCTGCTGCAATTTCAGTTGCCCATCCCAACGATGAAGAGCCAAAGGTTCATATCAGCCTTGTAGGAGCGTTTCAGCTGCCATTGCCGCCCCGGACCCCACGTCCGGAACGTAATCAGCGACCGAAACAATCAACAAGAACAATGAAACTCGATTCTGATTGACCACCTTTATCGCTGTTTGTTCACCGGGGTTTCGGTGCAGGATAGCGACCGCGCCGATTGGGCCATGTGGCTCAAAGCGCTTGGTGTCGAAGATCTTCGAGCCGACCGTGGGCCGAGCTAATAGGATCGAAAACTAGCTCCGCGCGTTGATTAGTCAGCCCAAATGGGAGGTCAACAATGATTAAAGAGCGAGACCGACGGGCGCCGACGGCTGCGGAACGCGAAGCAAACAAGGCATTCAAAACTGTCAGGCCGAAGGATGCTATGACGGATTACGCCAAAGCGCAAAAAGCGGTCCATGATAATCGAGAGCGCCTAAAGGCCGAACGGCTGGCGCGGGAGGCAGAAGCGGCCGACCGCACAAAAGCAGGCTAAGCGTCCCATGCGGATGATCACGGACCAAAGTTTGTGGAGGGTGAAATGGCCCTGCACTTCCGCCGAGTCGATACTGAACTGGAGATATGGATCGCAAGCAGCGACGACTATTCATTCGTCATCAGCAACGAGAGCCGGAGTGGACCTGGATTGCATGGAGAGCCGGGCTTTGTTGCATCATATCGCCCCGACTTTCTGAATATGCCAGCGGCTCACGTATCCGGGTCTCCCTTCAGTTCGTTCGCTGAAGCCGAGCGGGCCTGCAATGCGTTCCTGGGTCGCCTCATCATTAAGGGATGACTACCGTTATCCGCCCTTCACCTTCGCGCGGCGGCAATGACGACGCGATCGGCGGGCTAGGAACGTGGACGCGTCTTCCGGAGTTGCCATTGGCGCAAATAAACAAGGGAGTGAAGCGCGATGGGACGAGGCGTCTTGCTTTGGCTTTGGGCGTGCCAATTCCCGTGATCATCCTGCTGTGGTTGTTCTTCGGGCACTGACTACGGCGTAATTGCCGGGCGACGTGCACCACGCAGTCTACCGGCGCAGATGCCTCGCCAGGCCCCTGTCAGGATTGGCGCTTACACTCCCCCCGCTTGGGCTGGTTGCGCATCTAACCTCGCTCGGAAGGCCTGTTCGCCTCGCCCATCGAACCGACCCCGCCTATCCATGTGCCGACGACCTCAAAGTTCGAATTAAAGGCGACAAGATCCGCGCAGTATCCGGGCGCGATCCGTCCAAGCTCGGACCCAAGGCCCAGAAATGCCGCGGGCGTCCGGGAAGCCATGATAAGAGCATCGACAAGGGAGATTCCGATGAGCGCAACAGCGTTGCGCACCGCCTCGATCATGGTGAGGTGAGCGCCCGCGAGCGTGCCATCCCGGTCAGTCAGGCGATTGTCGTGCAACGTGATCTCCCTTCCCTGTAGCAGGAATTGCCGGTCGCTCGTGCCCGCCAATGGCATGGCATCGGTAACCAGCATCAATCGATCGCGTCCCTTGCAGCGCAAGGCAACACGCAAGCAGGCGCGGTCAACGTGGATGCCGTCGCAGATGATCCCTGCAAACAACCGGTCATCTCCCAGCGCGGCGCCCACCAAGCCCGGCTCTCGGGCGGTTAACTGCGACATGGCATTGAACAGATGGGTCACCCCCGAGACACCGCGATCGACTGCCTGCCCGATTTCGGCTGCGGTGGCGTCGCTGTGGCCGGCCGCGATACGCAATCCAGCGCCGATCAATTCATCGATCATGGACGCGGGCACGCATTCCGGGGCCAAGGTCACCATGGAGCGACCGCGGTCCCCGAAGCTTTTGATGGTGGCGAGATCGCGCCGATCGGGCACGCGTATCTCGGCTTCCGGATGAATGCCCTTGCGAGACCTGTTGAGGGCCGGACCTTCCAGATGAAAGCCGAGCACGCCAGGAATTTCGAGGCACGCCTGAGCTGCTACAGCCAATCGTTCGATGACCTCGCTTCGATCGGTGATGAGGGTTGGCAAACAGCCCGTGGTGCCGGCCTTGCGGTGCGCCTCGACGATGCGGCGAACGCCGGCCTCCGATGGCTGGTCGTTGAGAAGAACGCCGCCGCCTCCGTTCACCTGAACATCGACAAATCCGGGTGCAAGGATCGCATCTCGGGGAAGGTGGATCGAGGCGCGCGCCTCCTCGGTAATGCCTTCGATCCGCCCCTGCGAGATCCTGACCAACCCCGGCCCGCGCATGTCGGCACCATCAAAGATGTGCTGCGCAGCAATCGAGAGAACCACGGAAGACCCAGCTTGGCCCATAAGTGCTAATCCGAGAATGCCAATCACGGGCTCGTGAGGCGAGTCCCGTGCTGTAAAGGTCCTTATATGTACACAACGGGATTCGGGGACCCGGAGCTAAATCCTTGCGTTAACTTCTCATGGAAACAAAAGGTACCACCTATCTCGACATCGATGGGGGCGGAACCCGCTGCCGCGCCCGGATCGAGGACGAAAATGGCAGGGTACTCGGTGAAGCGAGCTCGGGGCCTGCCACGACCCGGATTGGCTTCGACCGGGCCTGGCGGTCCATCATGGAGGCCACCGAAGCGGCGGCCGCACAGTCCGAACTGACGCACGAGGATTTCACGCGGATGCACGCCGGAATTGGCCTCGCCGGCATTGGTCGCCGGGGTGCGGAAGCGGCGCTCAAAGAGATCCCGCATCCCTTTGCCTCCGTTATCTTCATCAGCGATGGCCTGGCTGCCTGTCTCGGCGCCCATAGCGGCGCCGACGGGGCCATTGTGGTCACCGGCACGGGCTCCGTGGGTGTCGGCCTGATCGGTGGCCGCGAGATCCGTATCGCCGGTTACGGCTTCCCCGTCTCGGACGAAGGCAGCGGCGCCGACATTGGCCTGCAGGTCGTTCGACTGGCGCTGCGGGCCGCGGATCGCCGCGGCGAGCTGACACCATTGCTCGCAGAGGTGCTGGGCGCATTCGATCAAGATCCTTATCAGGCCGTGGCGTGGTCCGAAGAAGCCAGGGCCACCGACTACGCTGCGTTCGCGCCGACCGTGATGCGGCACGCCAATCAGGGCGATCCGGTCGGCCGCCGCATTGTCGAACACGCGGCCGATGCCATTGGCGATCTGCTTGATCTGTTCCTGGCTAAAGGAATTGACCGGCTCGCGCTGGTGGGCGGGCTCGCGGATGCGATTACGCCCTGGCTAACGCCTGACCTGCGCGCCCGCCTGAGGCGTCCTGACGCCGACGCAGCGGCCGGCGCGCTGCTTGTGGCGCGAGGGCGGCTCGACCTGCGCAAGCTGGACCCGCCCAAGAGAGAAACTGACCATGAACAGACTTCGAAGTTCCGCGTTTGATGGTGCTTGGATCACGGATATGGCCACCGAAGAAGTCGATCCCAGATTTGCCGACCTTGATGCATGGTCGCTGACGTCAGCGATGGAAGCGATGTGGGAGGGCCAGCTTGCGGCGGTCGCCGCGATCGGCCATGCCCTTCCCGCGATCACTGCGGCAGCCGAAGCGGCCAAGACGGTGCTGGGCGACCGTGGTCGCATTGTATATGTCGGCGCTGGCACGTCAGGCCGCGTGGCGGTCCAGGACGGCGCCGAGCTGACGCCGACCTTCGCCTGGCCCCGCGAGCGCGTCCGCTTCGTCGTTGCCGGCGGTGACAGCGCGTTCGTCACCAGCATCGAGGGCGCGGAGGACGATGTCGATGATGCAGTCACGCAGATCAGCGCCGCACGGCTCACGCCGCACGACGTGGTGATTGCGGTAGCCGCCAGCGGCACCACGCCGTTCACGGTCGCGGCGCTGCAGCAGGCAGGGTCTTTCGATGCAGTAACGATTGGTGTCGCCAACAATCCCGGCACCGCACTGCTGGCATTGGCAACGTTTCCGATCCTGGTCGAGACCGGCCGAGAGCTGATCGCCGGCTCCACGCGGATGAAGGCGGGCACCGCGCAGAAGGTCGTGCTCAACCTGATCTCCTCAGGGATCATGCTGCGCCTTGGCCGGGTATATCGCGGCATGATGGTGAACATGCCGCCGACCAATGCCAAGCTAAAGCGGCGCGCCGAGGCCATGGTGGCGCAAATCGCGCGCTGTAATCCGTCGCACGCGGCACGCTCGCTCGAGCAGGCCGAGGGAGACATCAAGATTGCAGTCCTTCTGGCGCTCGGTGTCGACAGGGTTGATGCGGAGACCGTTCTGGAGAACTGTGACGGCAACCTTCGGCAAGTGTTTGTCGAGCTTGCCAAGAATCGTGACTCGCATCGTGACCGGCTCCCAAAGGGAGCGGCGGGACGCGGCCGAGGCGGAGTGGTTGAGCCGTGACGACATCCGCGATGGCGAGCGAAATCGGGGAAAGCGCGGATGTTGTCGCCAACATTGTTCGCAGCCGACCCGCCACGCGCGACATCGCACAGCGGATTGGGATTGACTCCGCCCCTTTGTGCGTCGTGTGTGGTCGGGGAAGCTCCGGGCATGCCGGGGTTTTCTTGAGATATCTTGTCGAGACGCGGCTTCGCCTTCCCGTTTCAGCAAGTGCTCCCTCGGTGATCACGGCATTTCGCACACCCTTGATGCTGCGCGATGCGCTGTTCATCGTGATCTCGCAATCCGGGCGCAGCCCGGATCTTGTCGCAGCGACCAGGTCGGCACGAGCCTCGGGCGCACGCACGATTGCAATCGTCAATGCGACGTCGTCGCCGGTGGCTGACGAAGCGGAATTCGTCGTTCCGATCGAAGCCGGCCAAGAACACTCCGTAGCGGCGACGAAGACCGTGATCGGCTCGATGGCCGCCGGTGCCGGACTGGTTGCCGAGCTGGCGCAAGATCGTGCGCTACGGTCAGCCCTCGACCGGCTACCCGAGCGCCTGCACCGCGCGCTGGCGCTCGACTGGTCGGAAATTGCCGATGATCTCGTCAAGGCGTCAGCTGTGTTTGTGGCGGCTCGGGGCCTGGGCCTGGGCTCGGCGAGGGAGATCGCGCTCAAGCTTTCGGAAATCATGCGCCTGCCCTCCATCGGACTGAGCGCCGCCGAGCTGCAGCATGGGCCACGTGCCGCGTTATCGTCGCGCACGCCAGTTGTCATGATGCGTGTCATGGATGAAACGGCGACTACGGTGGACGCACTGGCAGAGGAATTGCGTGAGCAAAAGATCGCGCTGCATCTCTGCGGCGGACCGCATGGCTCGCTGCCTTGGTTGGTCGAGGATGACCCCGCCACCGACCCGATCACCATGCTCGTTCCGGCCTATCGGATGATCGAGCAGGCGGCATGCGCCCGCGGATTTGACCCGGATCGTCCCCCTCGCCTGAGCAAGATTACCGAGACGTTTTGACTGATCGCTGGCTGGCGACCAAAGCGGGAGCGAAATCGTCAAAACGTAACAAACGCGAGCAGAAGCGACCGAATGCGCGACAAAGGCAACGAGGCTGATCGCTATTCTGCCGCTCATAGCGGTCTGGTTGCAGGTTCGAGTCCTGCCGGGCCACCAATGAGATTAATGTCTTACGGGATCTTGGTTGTCCCCACCGCGACGACCGCAACAGAAACCGCACCAGATACGTGCTGTTTTCGTTCACACGAAAGTTCGCAACGGCGTCAGGCAAGCTCGTCTGCTGATGAGTGGACGCGACAGTGCCACCCACGATCCTTGCCTTTCCCGCCGACGGAGAGGGATCGACAGAAGCAGTCTCTCCTTTGGCAATGATGTCGGCTATCTCCGGCAAAGCGGAAGTCAGCCACAACGCCAATCAAGTCGCTAAGGGCCACAAGCGGAAGCAAGCCAGCCCGTTTCTCACAACGGCTCCCTCAGCCCATGCTCCTTCGGTATCAGCACAAGCCCGAGCTGCGGATCGTCCTGAAGCTCTCCGAGAATAATGCCGTGCCCGTTGTAACCAACTATGGGGCAACCGGGGTGCAGGAGGATTTTCACGGTCTCGGTATTGATCGATCCCTTGATCACGTGATCAACGCGTGCGGTCAACAGTTCCACCTGATAACCAGAACCAGCGCGTTCGACTCGCGTACGATCGTAGACCGATGCTTCAATTATCTCGGAGGAAGAAAAGCGGGGGTCGGTCGGAACCTGCGCAAATAAAATACTTGATCCGGCGCCTGGGATTACGCAGGCAACGGCGTTGGTGCACGCGACGCAATAAATCGCAAAACAGAGCGACCATGTACGCAGATGGGCAAGCGGTTGTTTATTCATCGCACCACGATGCCAACTCTTTGCGAGGTCGACAATGGGCCAAGAAGAGACAGCGCTTTTCGCTTGTTGCCTAGATTGGGGCGCGTCGGAAGCTATGCTTCAACCCGTAGATGTTGTAAATTTCTCAACCACATCCAAGAAGCGGAATGTCCAGATGGGAGCCTCGATTAGCGACACCGCCTCCACAATCCTGTTGATCACGCTCCTTGTTCTGGGGTTCGTCGCGACGGTCCTGTGGGGGCCGTCCTTCGAGCGGCTCGGCGACGACGTTGAGGCCCCGTATATCTTCAAGCTATCCCCCAGCCCGTTCTGCGTGTGGCCAAGCGCTGATCATCGTTCGATGAACGTTGGCCGGTCGCCGCGCGACAATAGCCAGCTACATCCATTCACCCATTGGAATTTCTATTCAGACAATTTCGAGCCCCCTGGTCAAACCCCGTCTCTCGATGACGCGCTTACACACCGGCGGATTGAAGGACCCACAGCGCACCGAGGAAGCCGGCGACAAAGTCCGAATTGGCTCTTCGCCGTGCAAAGACGTGTCGGCAAGCCTATGCCGGCAGCACGATCACCTTCGTATTGACGGGCGTTCGCGCATATAGGTCGATCATGTCCTGACTGAGGAGGCCGGTACAGCCGCTCGTAATGCCGTTCCCAATCGTTTCGGGGTCGGTGGTGCTATAGATCGTGTAAAGCGTGTACACCCCATTTTGATAGAGGTAGAGCACGCGGGCACCAAGTGGATTGTCGAGACCTCCCGGCATGCCGCGAGCATATTTGCCCGCCTCCGGCTGGCGCGCGATCATCTCCTTAGGTGGCGTCCAGGTAGGCCATTCGGCTTTGCGCCCGACATAAGCCTCCCCGCTCCACCGGAATCCATCGCGGCCGACATTGGCTCCATAGCGGGTCGCGTTTCCCTCGCCCTCGATGCGGTAAACATAGTATTTGCTGGGATCGACGATAATCGTACCGGGCGCCTCACTACTGTCATAGCGCACTGTCTTGCGAAGATATTTCGGATTGACCTTACTAACATCGACCGCAGGGATCGGGAATTTCTCGTTCGGCACAGGCCCGTAGACTTTCTCCGCCTCGGCCAAGCTCATGTAGTCGGATGCGCAACCGGCCAGGCCCAGTGCGGCGAGACCAGCAGCGGAGCCGAACAGAAACGCCCGGCGGTTGAGAGGCCGCGACCGAAGCCCGGGCAGAGCCCCCTCACCCAGCGCGCCGGCGTCGGCAATTCCACGGTCCATGATCATGATTTCGGATTTTCCAGTGTCCCGTTGTACGGCCGGACCAGACTTTGGCATACGGGATAGGGAGGGAGGAGAAAAAGTTCTTCGTCATTCGAGGTTGAACCTCCTTGACCAACAGATGGCCTTTTGGCTGCCGCCTGGGAGCAGGCAGCTGACGGCCATTTCTATCCATGTCGCGGCCGGCGACTTCGAAGCCGAACGTGGGTTTATGGTGCGCTCGGAGGGAGGTCGCATTTGCTGCGGTTTCAACGACTTATGCCGATGACGTGGATCGAACGGGTCCTTTCAACCTCAAAGGGGCGTTTCAGCTCCTGTTCAGGAGGCGCATCGCCCTTGCCTGACTGCCTCGCGGTTCGGTCACTATCATGGCTCCTCTGACGACAGCTGAGTCTCGCAGCGAAGCGCAACGGAGCGCGCCTATCCAGATCAAGGATGCGGCGTTTGCCCTGCAGAGTGAGTGTTCGGGCACGCGCTAGTTGCTTGCCGGGCGAACCGATGTGTGGCCAAGCCGGGTCCGGCAATGGCTCATCAGGTATTGGAGCCGTTGGGCGGCAAGACCTAGCGCGGCCATCTCGGCGCCGTCGGCGCCCTCACCGCCTGCATTCCTGGCGAGTTCAGCCTTGAGGATACCGTCAATTCTCCGTTCGATTTGGTCCAGTTCGGCCTCGCTCTTCGCCATCCTGATTTCGTTGCCAAGCTCGTAAAGCGGCTCCAGCATACTTTGCGGTCCGCTGCCTGAGCGGGCGAAACGCCAGGCTGCCACGAGGATGGAGATCAGTGAGCCCAGCAACAGCGACCCGTAATAGAGCTTGTCGTCGTATTTGTCGAAGAAGCTCTGCTGGTTGCCATTGTAGTAGGTCGCAGCTCCCGGATGGATCGGGATCAACGCATCCGCATCCGTGCTCGGCGCCGCGGCCTGGGCCAATATCGGAAACTGTGACAGCAGATCCCGTTTTGCATCGACCAGTGACTGCGCCAGATCGGTAATGGTGTCGGCATTGACTGACTTATTGGCGACGAGAAAGTACGACAAGCGCAGCGAGGTCAGGTCATCGGAGGGAACCGGCGGAGCGCCCCGCAAGGTGCCTTTCGGGATGTCATAGCTCTCGTATTGCTGCGCGACGTTGGCGACCGCGCCGGCCGACTCGATTTCGATCAGTTTTGGCGCTGACCCTTTGGCGCGTTCCTGGTGAACGAATTGCCTGACTTTGGAGAGGTATTTTTCCGTTAGAGGAACAACGGCCAGCAACGCGTGAACCTTTCCTGATGCGAGCGACGCCGCGGCGTCGTTGATGGCAACATTCAGAAAGGTGACCTTGGCGCGGTCGAATTGATACACCTGCTTGAGCGCCTCAACTGTCGGGGCGTTGATGGCGCCGCCGACCACGCCAATGGTCATATCGTGTATGCCACCGAGGCTGTCGGCGCTGGTGGCTGCGGGCGTCACGATCAGGACCACCCCATGGGTCAGGAGCAGAACGCTCCGCGCGTCTGCCAGGCCTCTGGTATCGCCTCGAACGATTGCAAGATCGGCCTTGCCCTCCGCCAGCAGTTCGGCGGCCTTCGCTGAACTTCCGGCATCGCTGACCTTCAACCGGACATGCGAGTTCGACGCCGACAGGCGCGCTGATATCGCCGAGATCAGCGCCAGCGACTCGCCATCGGCCGACCCGGCAGCCACGGTGAGCGCAACAGGCTTTGCGAAGTAGCGATACGCGAACCATCCGCTGCCGATCGCCGCGGCCGTGGCTGCTCCGACAATCAGTATCCTGAGCCATCGCGGCCACAGATTGATTGCGAGGTTGCTCATGGCATCACGGTACGAACGCCAGCATCAGGCCGGATACCCTAAGGAAACGCTGATGCCCGCCTGCCCCACCAAACAGCACGTTGGCGCCGACTATACGCTTCGCAAAGGACAACATCAGTAGGTCCCCCTCATCGAACGCCGGGCCTAACGAATGGCGCTCTTGTCCTCAATCGGCCTTCATCCGAATTCCCAGTCTCGCCCGCTCATCCTTGAATACGACAGCGATGGCTTCGATAATCAGCTTGTCTGGATTTGCCTTGCAGTACTGGATCACCTCATGCTCCACGACCTTTCCCTTCCTGAGATCCAGATAATGCTTCTTGGCTAGGCCGTTGTACCAACCGCTGTACCAGGCCGTCAGGGCGTCCGCGTCTTCCTGGTAGGTACCCGCGAGTTGGGCACATGTCAGCTTTTGAACATCAATGAAGCCGTTGCCGTCGACATAGGCCGAAAGCGGCGTCTGGGCGAGAGCGCCGGAGCACGCAATTGTCGTAACAACTGCGAGAAGGTAGTAATACCGCATTCTAGATCCTCTATCTCGCGTCTCTTGTTCGACTTGGGTGGTCCGCGGCAGGCGCGCTTTGCTCAAGGGACCCCTCGCAGTTGAAGCGCTGACAGGCCAAGCGTGACATTCAGCGCGACCGAACCTTCGACTGATACCGGTTGCAGCGCGAAGCTTCTGTTGGATCCGCCGGCCAGAACGTTTGCCCCGACACCAACACCCAACGCCACGTCACCGCTCGCACCAACATAGGTGCCAGCCAGAGCCCCGGCAGGAACGCCGGCGACGGGCGCCAGAACGCCCCACGCCAAGGCGCCGCCACCGATTACCCCAATATCAATTCCTACCGTGTTGAGGGCGCCTTCGTAAAATTGTGGGGGACCGGGCATGGATGGCACGAAGCGGCACTCCATCGACTGGTGTCCGACGATAATGAATCCAATGCTCGGGTTAAGCTTGCAGGTGAGCATACCCGTCTGGGTCCATGTCGGGGTCTGGGCCGAAGCAGGACCGGTGAGTGCAACCAACGTTGCACAGAGAGCCAACGCCTTAGGATTCATGATAGCGCCCTACCCGCATCTTCCGTTTCAAAATCGATAATTGATGCCGCCGCGGAAGGTGTTGAGCTTGTCGGTGCTTACGCCTGTGCCGACCACCTGGGTGTAGAGATATTCACCCTTCAGGGACCAGTTCGGCGTGAAACCATATTCGATACCCAAGCCGGCAACAATGCCAGGACGCCAGGCTGAGGCTGTGCAATTTGGAAGTACGCCGAGCGTACCACATGCGACGCCGGCAATTGAGGTGCCATTCGCGTTCGATTTCACGAAAGCAGCACCACCGGTGACATACAAAAGCAGATTATTGACGGCGACGCCGACTCGCGCCCGAGCCGTTCCAACGGCGCTGATGTTGGACGCGATATTGAGTGTAATACCCTGCCCGATGCCCGCGATAGCCGGACTTATGATGCCGTTGCCCTTCACGTTCGCCCAATCAAGATCGCCCTCAAGGCCGATCACGACATATCCCTGCTGGATTTGGGCACCCATGGTGCCGCCGAACATCCCGCCACTGATATCGAAGCTTGCACGGTCAAACCTGCCAGAGACGAGCGTCAGCGGATCTTGCGTGCCCCAGCCGTAACCGCCGTTCACTCCGACGTAAAGGCCGGTCCAATTATAGACCTGGGCCGCCACGGGCGCGCTCTTGTAGGTCTGCATGGGAAGGTCTGCCGCAAAGGCGCAGGTAGAACTGACGGCAGCAAATCCTGCCCCAATGATAAGTTTCTTCATGTCGTCCATCACGAAAATTTCGTCCCAAATTGGTCAAGAGGCCAACAAGGGCCGGCTGCTAAGCCGGCCCTCGCCGGCAAAGATCAGTAACTCGTAGCGACGGGTCCACCGAATTTGTAGTTCACGCGCACGGTGATCAGATCCACGTCTTGGCTGACCTGATTGACCACGGCAGCAGCGCCTGCCGGTACCGAGAAGGAATTGTTGGCGTTACCCATGATCAAGCGATCATATTCAATGGCGGCCGACCAGTTCGGCGTGAAGCCGTATTCAAACCCAACGCCGATGGCGCCGCCCCAACGGGTTGAGGTCGCATAGTTCAGGCCAACGCCTCCAATCGTGGTAGCTTGAAGAAGGTCGTTGTTCGTCACCGCCGCGCCGCCTTTCAAATACAGCAACGCAGCGTTCCACGCGTAGCCGATCTGGCCGGTGAAAAGACCCAAGCTGGTGACCTTGGAAGAATTGGTAAGAAGCGGATTGACAACGCTCACGTGTGAACTGCGCATATTTGCCCAGTCGCCCTGGCCTTCCAAACCGAACACAAACTGACCGGCCTGCCAACGGTACCCCAGCTGTCCACCGATGACGCCTCCAGACTGACTGTGGCAACCATCAGGAATGACCAGGCCACCTGCCGGTACGACACCCCAGCAATTGCGGCTCGTGCCATATCCGCCATTACCGCCGATGTAGAAGCCGGTCCAATCGTAGACGGCAGTTGCCATCATGGGGGCCTTGGCCGGGTAGGGCCGCTGCGGCAGGTCGGCAGCGAACGCAGGAGCTACGAATGCAGTGAATGCGGCGGCGGTGAGTACGATCTTTCTCATTTCAAAATCCCTTGCAAACACATCAGCCTCAAGTTCGAGGGCCTGTACCGAAAAGTATTTGGGTCAACTCCCGGTCGCTATGTAAAATCGGACAACCAATCGAAAGAAGTCGGTCGTTGCAAATTCGGTACACTGCAGCGTGACGTTTCTGTTTCAGGCCGGACTCAAAGCTATCCGACACGCCGACAGTCAGCTGTCGAATGCCATTGCGCAGACGATCGCACCCGCGCTCCTTCTCGGCGCGTCCGGAGACGCGAATCGCACTTTGCAAATTTGGGTATTGCGGTTGACGACGCTGGCTGAAGCGAGTCGATTCATCCCGCACTTTGCACCCGCGACCTCGCCACCGTCTCCGACGGGCGCTCTCCAAAAAGGGCTCTGTATTCCGAGGCAAAACGACCGAATTCGGTAACGCCGTGTTCGCTCATGATGTTTGTGACTTTGCTTGACGGCCCACATTTTCCGCGGAGTGAACGGCGGACCATGTTGAGTTGACGTAGCTTGAGATAGCTTGCTGGTCCAACGCCCAGTTGCTGCCGGAACGTCCTCAGGAGCGTCCGGCTTGTTACGTCAGCCGCCAGGGCCAGGTCAGCAACCTGGAGCCCTCCCCATTTCTGACCATGGGCGTGCTCCAACGCTTTTGTCACAGTGTCACTGGACAACCGCGACTTTTCCGTTGGGAGGCACATTTCGTTGTCCAAATCCGCAATTGCACCGATCAATGCGTTTAACAACCGGGCAATGCTAAGTCCGTGGAGCGTCGACGTTTGCTCCTTGCGTACGAGCGCGGCTGTGCTCGCGGTTGCCTCAGTCAAACAATTGAGAAATTGTTTCGGGGACGAAATGACGCACTTTGCTTTCTTGAGCCGTGTAAGATGGTTTCTGCCGGTCCTGACAACAAATGTTTCAAAGAGCCCAACAGGCATCGAAATCGACATCCAACGATGGATGCCGCACGACGCGAACGTAAAATCGCTCCCAGGCGGAAGCACCACGAAGTCGTGAGGCCGAAGGATTTGACCGTCAAATATCAGGCAATCAGCAATTTGCTCATCCTGAACGATAAAGCTCAAAGCATCTGGACACGAAACGCCGTGCAAGATCTTGGAGCCTCCCTCCAGGCCAAACTGCAAGACGATCGAACCCAGTTTGCAATGATCGACCGACCAAGGAGCTTGACTGGGACCAGTCAGCAGGAAATTCCCCGTCGCTCCAATAACCATGTCGGAATATTCGTCAAAGCTAAGGCTGTATGATGCTACGTCGCTCGCAGCCGCCAACGGAAAAGTCCTCCCACCCGGTTTCCTACAGGCTCGCCTACGGCTTCATCTTGATGCCAAGCTTCGCGCGCATATCCTTGAACACGACAGCAATCACTTCGACGACCAGCTTGCTGGGATCGGCCTTGCAGTACTGGATGACGTCGTGCCCCGCTTCTTTCGCTCTCATGACGTTGAGACGATGCTTACGCGCGAGACCGTCGCAGCAGCCGCCGTACTACGTGGTGAGCAACTCCGCGTCTTCCTGCCAAGCGCCCGCAAGTTGAGCGCAGGTCAGCGTCTGAACGTCGATGTATCCTTGCTGCGACGATCAGCGCTCTGTGTGTAATTGCTCACCATCTTCGTTTCCGATTGCTGCTTGAGAGCCTGTGGGTCACGCTCGAACTCGCGCCCGCCAAAAAAGGCCGGCACGAGTTCGCGCGCTCAAATCACTTTCCAGGCAGCATGATTGGTCCAGGTGCCATCAGACCCGCTTGATACCGGGCGGTTGCCAAGTTCCTTGACCCGCCGGCAGGATCGACGGCGGCGTAGGCTTCGGCCAATAGAGGCGCATCACGAGATAGATCTTGTCATCCGGCGCCGGAAGCCAATTTGCTTCCCTGTCCGCGCCGGGGCTGTCTTTTTGAATGTACAGCGTCAGCGAACCGTCTGCGTCCTTTTTCATCGCCGACAACATCGGAGAGTTAATGAGGTAGCGATTGATCGGATTCTTGACCAAGAGCTGGCTCTTGCCGTCGTACATCGTAACGGACCAAAACGCATTCACTGGCGGCAATTGGCCGGGTGCAAAGGTGATGGTGTACTTGTGCTTGCTGCCGTCGAGCAACTCACCGGCCGCATCCTTCCGGGTATAGGGGTACATCGCTTCTACGGCATCGTTGCCATAGAGACCGCCCTTGGCGGCGCCCGCCCGCATCGCCCAATCGCCGTTGAAGAAGGCCTCGTCGCCAAAGAACGAACCAACGTTCCAGCCATTGATGTTTTTGTTTCCGCTGGCCAGCCATTTGTCGACCTTGTCGTCACCCTGCTTCATGCCCACCAGGATTTCGGCCTTGTGTTCGAGCGATAGATCCCTGAACGCGAAGGTCTTGCCGGGACCGATGCCAATTCTCGCAAGTTTCGCACGGATCGCCTTGTCCCTCGGCGTCTCGGGGACGAATTGCAGGGCTGCGTCGAGATATTGGAAGAAGTTATCCTTGATCCCGGCCGTGGTGGCAGGAAGGAAATCGATCTTCGGCGCGGCGGGCGGGGCGGGCTGTTTGAGGAAGGCGGAAAGCGGTTGGGCCTTGTAGCCGGCCTGAACTTTCTCGACGTTCGGCATGTCGCCGGGATTGAAGAGCTGGGTGCGGAAAGCCGCGAATGTGAACGGCGTCGTCGATCGGAAAACCTTCTTGATTCCGGTCGGCGTTTCGCCTTTCCAGTCGGGGCCGACCACCAGATAGTCGCCCGGCTCGGTCCCCGTGGCGCGCGTGCCGATGTAGCCGAAATTGTAGGTGTTGCCGTCGATCAGCTGGACCGAGTAGTAGCGGTCCTTCTCGACCGTCGGCACCGAGATGACCATTGGTTCGGCGCGCAAATCCAGCCAGAGTATCGAGTAAGGGGTGTCGCTGTTCGGCGTGATGATTGCCGTGTCCGCCGGGGTGGCGACGTGGTGCATGTTGTAGATTTCGTTGAACGGTGCCTTGAACTGCCCCGAGTTCCTGTCCACGGCATATTCTTGCATGACCGCATAATTCATCACGAGCGGCAAGCCGTAGATGAAGCCTTCCTCAGCGATGTCCTTGGCCTCTAACAGCCTGGGCCAATCGGTTTTGTTCTGCGCAATTGCCGGGGTGTACTTCGCCGTCGTGGCGGCGAGCGCGGCGAGCGCCGCGGTGGAGCGAAGTAAGTCTCGCTTCGTCAACATTTGCCGTACTCCTTTGTTGTTCGATTGAGCTATCGAAACGATCTGCATTCGGATGTCAGGAAATCCATTGCAGCTTATTGGTTGATATGCCGACCGACACATTGACCGCGGCCTCCGCGCCCGGTCCTGCGCAGGGGCCGCTGGTCGCACGTATCCTTAGTAGCAAGGCGGATAGGGGTAATAGCCACAGCGCGGCGGGTAGTAATAAGGATAGGCGACTGCGGCCGCTCCAACAGCCGCGGCTCCGGCAACGGCAGCGCCGCGATAGTAAGCGCCGCGCCATGCCGTTCTGCGGGCGACACCAGCAAACGATAGCGGCGTAAACGGCCGGCCAATGATGTCGATGAAGACCGATGCCGGTCCATCGGACCCCGCCAGGTCGCCTTCGAGCACGTCAACATCGAAAGTCAGCTTGTCGCCTTCAAGCTTCGGTGACTTCAGCACAACCACGGCGTCGACAACAGCCGATCCGTCCTTCTTGAATCCGGAAACCGTTGCGTTCGGCGGATCCTTCGCGAAATTGTCGCTTCCGTTGCCCCAATCCTCGACGATCCGCGCCGTCAGATCATGCCCGGCGGCCCGCACCGGGCGATCCGCAAACACGATGGCATTCGGAGAAATTCCGGCCAGGACAAGCTTTCCGTCCTTCAGGACGGCGCCCTTGGAGTTGAGAACAAACAACGACGGAACGACCTCGGGCTTCGACTGTCCGATGGATTTCTCCAACGGCATATGCTGCTTCGGCTCGGCTGCCGATTGAGCGGAAAGAACCGTCGGCACACACGCCATACCAGCGGCGGCAATGGCGAGAAGAGCGGCGCGCAATATTGTCATTGGTTCATCTTTCTGTATCCTGTCCGCACGGCGGCAGACCGATGTCGTGCCCTCTAACGGGGCACCTCGACTGCCAGATCACCGTGTCCCGTGTCATGCTCTCCGCCCCAACTTGGACCATCGTTGCTGGCATCCGGTGAGCACCGGGAAATGGTTTTCATCTCGCTATTTCACGGCCATTGAGGAGGATGTCTTGCCATTTCACGCCAATAGCGGCGCGCTTTGCCAATTCTTGCTGCCGGATCCGCGAAGCCCGTGAAATCGTCGAGCCGACAAAACAAGCGCTCGACAAGATCACGCGGGTTGCAGGCTTTTGGATCGCTGGAGTACGGATACCTGCTGATCGGGTTTGACGGACGGCAGCCATGCCCCGACGCTGCATCTCCGGTTGCCGGCTACACCCCTCGCATGCGGCTATCAGATCGGATCCTTACAGATAGGCCGTGTAGGACTGGATCCAGAGCACGATACGGGCGATGAGCCCGATGGGTCCCGCATTTTCGGCGAACACCGTCGCCGTGCCCGATGTACCGAGGCGCAAGGTAGAGCGGTCGGCATTCGCTGGAATCGAAATCACCGCGGGGTACGCGCTCGTACCGCCGATTGATCCGACACGAGCGAGCGTCCCTGATACCGCGATCTGACCCTGCCCGACGCCCTCCGGAATCTCCGCGATCCTGGCCTCGTAGATGCGTCCCGGGTCATTGTCGAAAACGAGTTTCACCTGCGCGCCGGGCTTGATGGTGCGAAAGCCATTCTGCGAAAACACACCGACAATGGAAACGTCCGACTCTATGATAAATGACATCGCCGCACGCGCCTGCAGGGCGCGGGCACCAACCGCGAGCGCCACGACGCTAGCGTAGCCGTCCGACGGTGCCTTGACCGTCGTCTGCTCAAGCTCCCATTTTGCGTCATCGAGCTGTGCGCGAGTCTGCAGCACGGTTGTGTTGACACCGCCGATCGACGATTCGAACGAGGCCTTTGCGCTCTGCTGCTGCGCCTCTGCGGACTGCAACTGGGCCACCGCAATGTTGAACTGTTCGCGCGTGTCCTGTTCGCGAAACGACGTGGTGGCTCCGCTGTTTGTCAAGGAGGCGATATCGTTCAGCCTCTTTTCATGAAAAGAGACCTGCTTTTCAAGACCAGCCACATTTGCATTGGCCTGATCGTAATTCGCCTTCAGCACCTCGGCCTGATGCTGAGCGGCTATTAGTGCGGCTTCAAGCTGACGAACCTTGAATCGAAACGGCGTCGGGTCAATTTCGAACAAGACCGCGTCGGCCTTTACCGGCACGTTTGGTTTGACGGGGATTGCAATCACCTCACCACTGACGTTCGGCGTCACTTCCACGACGCGTGATACGACCACGACGCGCCCGTTGGGGGTGAGATAATTCAGCATCGCCATGAAGACGGCGAGAATGGCAATGCCTGCAAGGGCAGCGACGGTTCCGGACGACCAGGTCAGGCGTATCAGCTTGAATTTTGAAAATGCCAGCCAAATCAGGACAAGGTAACTGACGAGAATGATAACCATCGTTCGTCCTGTCGTAGCGGTGGCAGGCTGACGCTAATGTTCTTCAGTCGGTGCCGTTGGAACGCTGTTTTTTCCCTTGTCGAGGGGGCGCGACGTTACTCCCGCTTGGCAGCGAAGGTGTCTTGCCATTTCGCGCCAATCGCGACGATTTCTGCTGATTGCCCGCATGCGGCTCCTTCCCGGGTTGGGACTTGTCATTTCGTTGAACAGTTCGCTGCCGCCGATAGATGACGGGCTGCATTTCTGTCAAACGCATGAAGACACGGCTGAAGCTGCTCGTTCCCGCATAGCCGAGGCGCAGGGCGATCTCCGATATGCGCTGGTTGGATTCTAGAAGCAGGTAGCAGGCTGTATCGAGACGCACTTCCGCAACTATGTCGCTGTAGCTGGTGCCCATTCCGGCGAGATGACGCTGCAACGAGCGCGGGCTTATCCCCAGTTGGAATGCGGTGCGTTGAAGCGCTGCGTCACCGTGACGCAGTGAGGCAGCAATCGCCGCGCGCACCGAGTACCGGGAAGGAATATGAACAGGCTTCATGGGACCGAAGGCATGTGGTGAAGACCAAACGCCGAGACGCCTCGTCTAGCCTTCGCTTTTGCTGGAGCATGGGTGAAGAATCGTCGGACGTCTTGCCATAAGCCGCCAAGCTAAAGCCGAAGGGCGCGCTGGCTGCCAATGGGCCAGCCCAGCCTCTTCCTCCCAATGCAGCGAGTAGATATTTTGCAATACACGCCAACCGGGAGCTATTAAGCTTTCGGCAGCCCAGCCAGGCCGCACGCCGAATACGTGGAAAATCGCCGAACTCAATTTCAGCGCGAGAACCCAAAATTGACCGTACTTCCTCTAACTCGTTGCCAATTCATTATTCCTTTCGCTCACATTTGTGATGAGATCGGTGCTCCAACGGAGGCGTTGCTGACCAAGTTTCGCCTTCCAGCTTCTTTGGAGGAAAAGCCCGAGCACTATATCCCAATCCTGCAAGCGATACGTTTCGCGGAAGCCGCACAGCGGTCGCAGGGCATCACAGACATTGGTTTTCAAGCTGCTCGCCGGCTGCAATTCTGCCACCTGAGCGAAAAGCTTCGCGCCAGCATCCGCTTCTCGCCGACGCTGTTCATTGCCTTGCAGCAATTGTGCAAATGGGCGCCGCTTGAAGACACGACCGTGAGTGTGTGGCTGGAGCGCAACGATAATCACGTGAGAATTTGCAGCAAGCTCGCAGGCGCGGCCTGCATACCGCATCTTGAGCATTCGCAGTGGCTTCAGAATGTTGTCGTGATGCATATCGTAAGGCAATTTGCCGGCCTCTACTGGGTTCCGGAGACGATGGCCTTCGAAGCCCGCTATGAACCGAGCCTTGAGACACGGTCGTTCTGGCAAAATACCCGCTTCTTATCGGATCAGAATTCCTCATGGATCGATATTCCCGTTTCATTCCTGGATCTCCCCAATCTCGCAAGCGAGACGCAGGCGGCTTCACATGACGACGGGGTTGCGCCGTCCGGCCACGAAATCGTCTCAGCAGTCAAATTGATGCTGCCGTCCTATTTGGACGAAAGGATTCCAACCCTCGCGGAAATCGCAGAGATGGCCGGCATCAGTATCAGAAGCTTTCAACGCAAGCTTTCAAGCGCCGGGGTTACGTATTCTGACCTGCTTGACGGGGTCCGCTTTGAAAATGCCGCTAAACTTCTGCGCGACACGAATTCCAAGATCATCGATGTCGCATTTTCCTCGGGCTACACCGACCCTGCGCATTTCACTCGAGCTTTCCGACGCTTTTCCGGAGTTACGCCGAGAGAGTTTCGCGGCAAATGGAAGCCGCAATAGGCGTCGGTCCGGCGATATGAACGTCAAACATGGCGGCTTCCGATTGGCGCAAAAATGGCAACTTTGACAACGTGTACCCGCCATAGGATGCCGAACGTGAGACCTCATTCTGTCGCCGCCTCCTCAAATTTGGTGATAATTTCCCACGATCTCAACATCGCCAACGTTGTCTTTGGGCCACCAGCCATGGGCGGAGAGGACGATTTTCTTTCCATAACTGCCCATTCCGCAAACGGAAGATGGGCCTCCACAAGATCGGCTTCGTCGACAGTTGATACCATGATCACGACGACGATCTGGAAATTCCGCCGCAAGCTCGGCGCGTTTCGGCAACGCGCCCGCTTCGAGCCTGTTGAGATCACACGCCATCGTCGGCGCGCTGAGCGTTTCGACTGGATGGAGGCAGCTAGTCGACGGACGTGCCGCACCTCTGATACGGCCGCCGTCGTCATCGATGCGGTGAAGCGGGCCACAATGCGCCCGGAACATGAGCCACTCGACGAACTGTTGAAATGACGTGCTCACGCTATGCTGAGCTTGGCCATTGGATTCAGAAACGTAGCGCTTGCCGGCCGAAGTTCGTGCCGCGACGACATCATGTGCGTGGTTACGTTGTGATTTGAACCTATGAGCTAAGTCATTGATGTTGTTAGGGCCGATTTAAGAAGCAAGAATAACCCCAGCAATCCGTTGAGATTACTGGGGTTTTTCATCAACTTGGTTGCGGGGACCTGCAACCATCTCAAATTGCTCTTCGAGGCCGAGGCCTAAGGCCACGGCAAGAGGGTCGGAATCAGTTAGCCGCCGGCCCTGGGGAGTCTGCGTCGCAAAAAACTCCGCAGCGGACCATGCCGAGAAGCTCGGCGCGGGCCGCCTGATCCTGTCGGGTTCCTCCTCCATGCAATTGAAGCGCTCTTTTGACCAGCCTCGGACAAGTTCCGCCTACCGCCGGCTGAGCAGGATGTTCCGTTGCTGCAGATCCTTGATCCTCGCGGGCGCAAAGTCGAGCTGGCCAAGAACGTCTTCATTGTGCTCGCCCTGATAGGCCGGCACGCCGGGCGACGGCAGTTCCGAGCGGCTGAAGATCCAGGGGTTGCCCGGCATGCGGACCAGCCCGCCGGCGCGGTCATCGACCTCGACCACGGCGTTCCACTCCCTGGCCCATTCGGTCTCCACGAACTCGTTGACGGTACGCACGCGCCCGACCGCGAGCCCGGCTTCACTGACCTGTGCCTGCAACTGTTCGAGGTTCTCGAACGTGGTGATCCAGGCACGGATTTCCGCGAGCAACGGCGCGAGGTTCTGCCGGCGCAGGCTGGCGGTGGCGTAGCGCGGATCCACCAGCAGATCGCTTCGACGCATCATCGCGCAGTAGCGCGTGAACATCGGCGAATAGATCGGGCTCGCGGCGATCGTCAGCCGGACGCCGTCGGACATCTCGAAGATGTGCGACTCGTTCGCCGACAGAGCGATCGGCTCGCCGTCGGTATCAATCCCCGACATCATCGCGCCAGCGCGCTCGTTGACCGACAGCATCGTCGCGGCCATCGACACGTCGATGTGCTGTCCCTCGCCGGTGCGGTTGCGATGCTGAAGCGCGGCGAGCACGGCGATCACGCCCTGCAGCCCGGTATAGACATCGGCATGGCTGCAGGAATCGCCGCGCGGCTCGGACAGCGCCTCGCCGAAGTGATCCTGCACGATCGAGGTCAGGCCGGTCTCGGCCTGCACCGTTGGCGCAAAGGCCGGACGATTGCGCCACGAGGTCGACTGCCCGTAGCCGCTCAGCGAGACGTAGATGATGCCGGGGTTGAAGGCGCGGACGTCATCATAGCTAAAGCCGAATCGCGCCAAGGTGCCGGGACGGAAATTCTCGACGATGATGTCGGCATCTTTACACAGACGAGCGACGATCTCGCGCCCCTCCGCGTAGTTCAGGTCGATGCTGAGATTCCGCTTGCCGGCGTTCTGCTGCACGAAATAGAGGCCCATGCCGCCGACATGGGGCAGTCCGGCGCGGCCGATGTCGCCTGACGGCGGTTCGATTTTGGTGACGTCGGCGCCGAGGTCGCGTAGCGCCTTGGTGCAATGAGGACCAGCCAGCACGCGGGTAAAATCGACCACCCGCAATCCTTGGAGAGGTGCAGCGGACATCATCAATCTCCCTCGAAGACGGCCGTTGCCGGGCCCGACGAGAAGAAGGCATCGGCACCGCGCTGGCGATCCTTCGCTTTCCAGATCATGTCGTTGATTTCGACCTGTCGCGCATCTGCCGCCGCGACGCCGCCGCGTGCCTGCAGGTTCGCTTGCATCTTGACGCCCGCGATGACCTTGGTCGGGCCGGCGGCGAGCTGCCGGGCCATGGTCATCGATGATGCCGCCAGCTCCGCTTCCGGGACGACGAGGTTGATGATGCCCCAGCGCTCGAACGCCTCGGGCGTGTGACGGCGGCCTAGCATCGCGATCTCCTTGGCCCGCGCGATGCCGGCGCGTTGCGCGATGCGCTGCGTACCCCCGAGCAACGGCAGCAATCCGACCGCAACCTCGACCTGGCCAAGGAACGCGGTGTTCGCGGCGACGATCATGTCACAGGTCAAAGCGAGCTCAAGCCCGCCGCCGAGCACGCCGCCGTTGACGGCTGCAACGGTCGGGACCGGTACATCCTCGAGACTGCGCCAGACTCTTTCGAGCCCAGCCTGATCGGTGTGAAGTTTGGTGCCGGTTCCCCACGAGGCCATCTCCGCGCCGGCGCAGAAGTGCCGCATCGCGCTGCGCAGCAGGATGGCGCGGCAGCCGGCTGCGACCACGGCGTGGTACGCGCCGACCACATCGTTGATGAGCTGGTCGTCGAGCAAATTGTGCGGCGGCTTCGCAAGCGTTACCACGCCGACCTTGCCGTCCATCTCATGAAGTACCGTCGCCATCCAGGTTCCCTCCGCTCGATGCAAAAGCCGGCCGGCCCCGCTTTCGGCGCGGCGTCACGGCGGCCAGACGTCTCCTCTTGCAGGGCCGTTCCGTACAGCTCCCGCGGTTCCGACCATTTGAATGTCACGCGTCATAACAAGCGTGACAACGTCAAGCTCTGCCAATTATGATGTCGAAAATTGCCAAACGGCCGGAAGAGCCGTTCGTCGGCTTGTCAATCTGTGCCAGCCGGACGTGGAGGACGTGCCATGAAGCCGATCAAGATCGTGATGCCGATCTCAAGCGATCCCGATGCGCCGACGCAGAGCCTGCTGGGCCTCGGCGCGCTGGCTGCCGAGCTCGCGGCACAGGGCGTGTCGGTTCGCGAGCTGTTTGCGCGGACCGGTCTCGACGCTTCCCAGCTCGAGGATCCCCATGCCCGAATCTCGCACCGCCAACGGCTGGCGATCTACCGCAACGCGATGCGGCTGGCGAAGCGATCCGACATCGGGCTGCTCGCGGGAGCCCGGCAACGCATCAGCGATTACGGCATCTACGGCTATGCGCTGGTGTCGAGCCGCACATTCGGCGAAGCGCTGATGTTCTCGCTCGATCACATCACGATGGCGGGGCCGGCGGTGCGGCAGATCAGCTTCCGGATCGAGCACGGAACAACCGCGATCCTGCGCAGCCATGGGCTCGACCCGCTGGGCGCGCTGCTGCCGTTCGCCGCGGAATTCTGGCGCAGCTCGATGACCGCGGTGTTCAGCCGCATCCTCGAATCGCCGTTCCCGAGCAAGCGGATGATCTTTCCGTTCGCCGCCCCAGTGCACTGGCGCAACTACGAGCGGATGTTCAACTGCCCGATCGACTTCAGCGCCGATCGGATGGAATGGCATTTCGACGCCAAGGTGCTCGATCTGCCCTGCCCCAACGCGAACCCGATCACCGCGAAGATCTGCCACCAGCTCTGCGACGTCGTCATGACCGAGCGGGCCGGCGAATCCGAGCTGGTCAGGCGGATCAGGGCCGCCTGCCTCAACAGTCCCAACCGATTTGCCGGCGCGCCGGAGATCGCATCGCAGCTCGGGCTGTCGTTGCGAACCTTCCACCGCAGGCTGGCGGAGGACGGGCAGTCGTTCCAGTCGATCGTAGACGGGATGCGGCGGTCGATCGCGACGGAGCTGCTCGAGAACACCCATCTGGCAATCGACCAGGTCGCCGAGCGTGTCGGCTTTGCCGATGCGACCAGCTTTCGCAAGGCGTTCAAGAAATGGACAAGCCGTTCGCCGTCCGACTTCCGTCACCCTACAGGGCCGCGAGCAGCAGCATCACCAGACGCGTGACCAGGAGCAGCGACAGTCCAACCGCCAAGGTCACGAGCTGTCCCAAGCGGACATCGTCCGGGTCGACCGCTCCCGTCTGAAGATGTGCGTAGATGAGCAGCGATTGACACTCCACATCAGCCTCGCGCTGTCAGGCGTGGTTACTTCCGGCAATGACGGCATCGGCTGGGCCGATCCGGCCGACACATGAGCCGAACCCGATGCTCGCAAAACCTTCCCGGCTGCAGCGGCCGCGGAAGGTCACCTCGTCGCCGTCCTCGAGGAAGCCGCGGCGCTCGCCGTTCGGAAGCACGGCCGGCCTCGCTCCTGCGGCGGTGAACTCGAGCATGCTCGAGAGCTGGGCCGGACTCGGTCCCGAGATGGTGCCGGAGCCGATCAGGTCGCCCGGCTGCAGATTGCAGCCGTTGATGCTGTGGTGCGCGACCATCTGCGCAGGTGTCCAATACAGGTATTTGGCATTGGATGTGAGAATTGCCGCGGCGGGCTGGTTCGCAGCGCGCATCTTTGCCGTCGAGATCCGGACCTCGAGATGAACGTCGAGTCCGCCGTGCGACTGATCGGCCATGTCGAACAGATAATCGAGCGGACGCGGATCGCCGTCGGGCCGGGCCAGCGCCGCGACCCGGAACGGCGCCAACGCATCCGACGTGACCACCCATGGCGACACCGAGGTCGCAAAGCTCTTGCTGAGGAACGGTCCAAGCGGAAACATCTCCCAGCGCTGGATGTCGCGCGCTGACCAGTCGTTCAGCAGCGAATAGCCGACGATCTGCTGCGATGCCTCGGAAATCGGGACGGGATTGCCGAGCCGGTTGCCGGCAGCGAGGTAGAAACCCATCTCGAGCTCGAAATCCAACCGTTCGCACGGGCCGAAGCCCGGCGCGCCGCCCGCCACCGTTGGCGGACGCTGCCCGAGCGGCCGCCGCACGATCCCGCGACCGACCTGCACGGACGAGGCGCGGCCGTGATAGGCGATAGGCACCCATTTGTAGTTCGCGGGAAGCGGGTTCTCCGGCGTCAGCAGCGCACCTGCCGCCTGTGCGTGATAGATGCCGGCATAGAAGTCCGTGTAGTTCGGGACGCGTGTGGGCAGATGCAGCGTTGCGTCGGCGAGCGGCGTCAGCAGTTCGGAGGCACGCCGCCTGGTGTCATTGGCCGCGCTGCCCTGGCCAAGCAGATCGGCGACACGGCGGCGCAGCTCCCGCATCGCCACAGGTCCGAGCGCGAACAGCTCATTGAGCGTGCCCTGCCCGAGGGCCTGGCGGATCGGTACCGGGAGGCGCTCATCCGAACCGAGCGCTCGCTTCAGGTCGAAGACCAAATCCCCAATTGCGGTGCCGGTCCGCGGCTGGGGATCGGCCGCGGTGCTGAAGATGCCGAGCGGCAAATTCTGGATCGGGAAGTCGGTCGCGTCGCCGTTTGCCGCCTCGACAAAGCTGCGCCTTGCCGGGTCGTGGGTCTCGTCGAGTTGATACGCGTTGGCCATGCTGTCTTCCAGACTCCCCGATGTCACGAGGCCGCGGCGGCGAGCGCCGGGCGTTCGCTGGCCAAAGCCGTTCCGATCTCGGATTGGATGAACTGCGCCGCGAACGCCTCGCGTTCGCGCGCCGCGCGTTCGCTGCGGTCCGTTACCGAGAACAGCCAGACGAACAGGAAGGCGAGCGGCATCGAGACCAGCGCAGGATTGTCGTACGGGAACAGCGCGGTCGGAAAACCGAAGACGGCGACCCAGACCGTCTTGCTGAGCACGACCAGCACGACCGATGCTACCAACCCGGCGAGGCCGCCGGCGACGGCACCGCGCGTGGTGGTGCCCCGCCAGAACATCGCCATCACAAGCACCGGAAAATTGCAGCTCGCGGCCACCGACAACGCGAGTCCTGCCATGAACGCCACGTTCTGGTTCTCGAAGGCATAGGCCAGCAGAACCGCAACGACGCCGATGGCGACAGCCGATATCTTCGAGACCAACAGCTCGCGCGCTTCCGATGCTTTGCCGCCGGCTAGCACCTGGCCGTAGATGTCATGGCTGACGGCGGACGCGCCGGCGAGCGTTAGGCCGGCGACGACGGCAAGAATGGTCGCAAATGCCACTGCCGAGATGAACCCGAGCAGCAGCGGGCCGCCCATAGCATGGGCAAGATGGATCGACGCCATGTTCGGCCCGCCGACCAGGTCGGCAATCTTGTTGAACTGCCCGGACGCCGCGACATTGAAGTAGCTTGGATCGGTCATCAGGATCGCCGCAGCGGCAAAGCCCAGAACCGGAATGATCCAGCAGAAATACGCCACGCAGGCGGTCGCATAGAACACCGATTTGCGGGCGGCCGCGGCATCCTTCACCGTGAAGAACCGCATCAGGATATGCGGCAGGCCGGCCGTGCCGAACACCAAAGCGAGGCCAAGCGAGATGGCGGACACCGGCTCGGCAAACAGCCCGCCTGGGACGAGAATGGCGGCCCCCTTGGGATGGACGCGGCTTGCGGCCGAAAGCAGCCGCCCGAGACTGAAGTCGAAATGCCACAGCGCCGCCAGCGCGAGCAGCGTTCCGCCGCACAGCAGCAGCACGGCCTTGGTGATCTGCACCCAGGTGGTCGCCTGCATGCCGCCGACGATCACATAGAGGATCATCAGCACGCCGACGCCGAGCACGGCGAAGATGTAGTTGATGCCGAACAGGAGCTGGATCACCTTGCCGGCGCCGATCAACTGCGCGATCAGGTAGAACAGGACGACGACGAGACTTCCGGTCGCGGCGACCAGCCGCACCGGCGTCCGCTGCAGGCGGAACGCGGCGGCATCCGCAAACGTGTAGCTGCCCAGATTGCGCATCCGCTCCGACATCAGGAACAGCACGATCGGCCATCCCGTGAGAAACCCGAGTGCGTAAATGAAGCCGTCGAACCCATTGGCATAGACCAGCGCGGATATGCCGAGGAAGGCCGCCGCCGACAGGAAATCGCCGGCGGTCGCCAGCCCGTTCTGCACCGGCGTGATCGCGTGTCCGGCGGTGTAGAAGCCGGCCTTCGATCCGGTGCTGCCGGCCGATCGCCAGGTGATGACGAGCGTGACGGCGACGATCATGAGGAACATTGCGACCGCGATCCAGTCGGGCCCGCGCGCCCCTGCAGTGGACACTCCCTGGGCCGCCGCGGCATACGGAAACGCCACGCACAGCGCGATCAACAGCGATCTGGCGATCATCGGCCGAGCTCCCGCTTGACGCTGCGCGCGAGTTCGTCGAAGCGCGCGTTTGATCGCTGAACATAGAAGCCCGTGAAGGCGATGATCGCCGCGACCATGAGAAGCGCGAGCGCGAAGCCGAGCGGCATCGCGCTGCCGGCAAAACTCGCGCCGAGCGCGGCTTTCGCGGTCGAGATCAGGGCGATGAAGCCGAAGAACATGAGCAGCGTCAGAATGGACAGACCCCATCGCAGCCGCGCGCGTCCCGAGACGAGCTCCCTGAACGCGGCATCGGCAAGGATTTCTCGCGTGCGGTCCGGCGACAGTTGCAGCATCCGATTCCTCCCTCGGAGACATTTTCAGATCGCCGTGCCCATCCGCGCGCGTTACGCCGCTTGGATTCAAGGGCTCGGGGTGTCTCCGCTCCAGGGTCGGAGCATTAGAATCCGGACCCCATCCGGCAAGGTGATATCATGCCAAACTCCGGGTGATTTCATGCCATGCCGGGTGCGCCGCTATCGTTGCCCGATCGCCTGTCTCGAACGCAGAAATCAGCTATGAGACCGCGGATCCCTCAGATGGAGGGTCATAAACGCCGCCAACGCAAGCGACAGCACGATGCCACTCACGCAAGCCGTCCATCCGAAGCGATCAAACAGTTGACCGAGCACAGCGGTACCGACCAGACCGCCGAAAAAATAGCATGCCAGATAAGTCCCGCTCGCCACGCCTCGATTCTGCTGCGCGGCACGACCGACAAATCCGGTCGCAGCCGCCTGCGCAAAGAACGTCCCCACACCGACCACGACCAGTCCGGTCAGCACAGCGGCGAGATGAGAGGTCAGCAACAACGGCATTCCCAGCCCGGCCAATGCCAGCGCCCCCCAGATCGCCTGACGCGTGCCGAAGCGCGTGACGGCCTGACCAGCCAGCAGGGTCGTCACTACCGATGGAAGAAAGACGAAGTAGACGAAGCCAAGATCCATCATGCCCAATGACAGAGGCGCGCGTACCAGCACGAAGTTGACGAAAGTGAACGTGCCGATAAAGGCGAACAGGATGCAGAAGCCGACTGCAAATGCGGCCCGCAATGCCGGATTGCGCCAATGCGCGATCGTCGCCTGCAACGGCGATTGTGTCGTCGGCATCGGATGCATCGGCTGGGCACGCTTGATCGTGACAAAGACCAGGGCCGCGCCGGCGAGATTGAGCATCGCGAAGAAGTAGAAATTCGACGCCAGACCGAACGTGTCGGCGACTGCCGCCGACACCAGGCGGCCGATCAGATTGCTGACGACATTGCCGGCGATGTAGGCTGCGAAGGCGTTGCCGGCATCTATCGCGCCGCATTGCTCGCCGAGATAGGCGAGCGTGAGTGCAAAGGCGGACGCCATGCACAGGCCCTGCATCACGCGCAGGAACGTGAAGGTGGTGAGATCAGGCGCCACCGCGAGCAGGCTGGTCGGAATGGCGAGCAGCAGCAGGCTGACCAGAATGCCTAGACGGCGCTCGATATGCGGGCTGAGGAAGCCGACGACCAGCCCCGCGACCGCCATGCCCAAGGTGCTGGCATTGACTGCAAAGCCCATCGCCGCCGGCGTGACGTTATAGTGCCGGGTCAGCGAAGGCAGGATCGCCTGTGTCGCAAACAGGTCCACAACCGTCAGGAAGGCGGTCAGGCCGATGACCAACGAACGCAACGTGGCGCCGGGCGAATACCCCACCATCGCGTGCGCCTTGAATGAGGGTGATATCTCTGTCATGGCCCGCTCCACAATAAGGGGGATGTGACGCCCGGCACGTGTGGGGCAGCACGAGACTCCAGGGCGTCACATCCGGCAACGAAGCGCAGGGCTACGCTCGTTGATCTCGTTCACATGTTGTGGTCGTGCGGGTCCTTGCGGACGTCGCCGACATAGAGGATCACGGTTTCCTTGCCGAGGTTCTTCCACCAGTGCGAGGTGCCGAACACTTCGGGGCGGATGTCTCCGGCCTTGTGCACGATCGGCTCGGCGCAGTTGCTGGCGTATTCGACGATCTCGCCCTGCTGGACAAAGATCAGCGCCGGACGATCGTCATGGCTGTGCCAGGGCACGATGCCGCCGGGCTCGATGGTCAGCTTGCGGAAGCGCAACTCGCGATCCTTGAGGTGGGCGGGCTGCTTTTCGAGGTCGATCGAACCGAGCGTGACGTCGGTGACGCCGACCGGCTTGTAATCGACTTTCTCGCGGACATCCGCCTTCATCTTGCCTGCCGGACATTCGCCGGCAGACGCCGCGGTCGCGGCCGCCAGCGAGCCTGCAATGGCGACGGCAAGGGCGATGCCTTGGCGTAGCGAACGTGAATGCGTGGGCTTTAACATGGTGGTCTCCTCTGGTTCTGCCGTGGCCTTCGGGTGTGGCTGGCGATGACGGCACCATGATCGAAATCGCGCGTGGCTTGAAATGCCTACTCGCTCTGGACTCGATAGCGCCGCGCTATCCGCGACCGAGCATGTTCTTGATGTCGGAGGTGAAGGTCGGATAGGCGTAAACCTGCTCGCGGATCTGCCGCGCGGTGATACCGAATCGCATCGCCAGCCCGAACAGATTGATCAGCTCCTGGCCGGCATGGCCGACGAAATGCGCGCCGATGATGCGATCGCTGGTCCTTTCGACTATGATCTTCGACCACGCAATCGTCTCGGCATAGGTCCGCGCCGAGAACCAGTCGTGCATGTCGTTGACGTGGACGTCGACGGCAAGGCCGTTCCTTCTGGCGACGGCCTCGGCCAGCCCGACCGAAGCGAGCGCGGGCACGGTATAGACCGAAGTGGCCATGCTGGCGTAGTCCGGGCTGTGCACCGGCCCATCCACGATGTTGCGGCCGACGATATCGCCTTCATAGGTTGCGATCGGGGACAGCTGCGGCGAGATCGGCACCGCATCACCACAGACATGGACCAACGCATTTGAGGTCGAACGCAAATAGTTGTCGATATTGATCCGGCCGTTGTCGTGGGCAACTTGGCCCGCCGGAAGGTCCACCCCGTCGACATTGGCGATGCGTCCGGCGCCGTTGACGACGCGGTCGGCGAGGACAGTTTGTTCGACGCCGTCATGAACGAAGACGACACGCAGCGGTCCGTCGGCCTGTTCCACCCGTTTGACGCTGACGCCGGTCTTGATGCGGATACCGATCCGCTCGCTGTCGGCGCGCAATTGTGCGACAGCGTCGCTGTCCTGCGACGGCAGCAGCTGCGGAAGGGCCTCCAGGATCGTGACCTCGGCACCAGCGCGCGCATAGACATGGCCGAACTCCAGCGATATCACGCCGCCGCCAACGAAAACCACGGAGCCGGGCAGCGTTCGCTCACTCAACATGTCGTCAGAGGTGATCATGTGTGCCGAGCCGGGAATCGGGAGCGGCCGCGGCTTCGATCCGGTGGCAATCACGATGTGTTTGGCTTCGAGCAGGCGTCCGCCGACGCGGATCGCGTTCGGGCCGGCGAAGGCACCGTATCCCCTGATAACCTCGACATTGCGATGGGCTATCGACCGCGCAAGATTTGCCGGAATGTCCTTGATCAGGTCCTTTTCGCGGTCGATTAGCGCGGCCCAGTCGAGTTTGGGTTTATCGACGGTGATGCCGTGCACCGAGGCGCGCTCAATCTCATGCAGGGCATGGCCGGCCGCGACCAGCACCTTTTTCGGCGTGCAGCCACGGTTGGGGCAGGTGCCGCCAAGCAAATCTCCTTCAATCATCGCGACCGACATGCCGGCGCGGCGCACCGGTCCGGTGACGCCAATCCCGGCATTGCCACCGCCGAGGATCACGACATCGAATTGTTCCATCCTCATATCCTCCAACAACAGGCACAGGGCCGCATCTGTGACGCGGCCCGCTGATTCTACGGTCCAGGCTCCGCGCGCGTTACTTGGCGGCGATCGTCGCGGTGATTGATTGCACCACCGCCGTCGCCATTCTGAGCTGGGCGTCGCGGTCATGAATGTTGTGCCGGCGGCCGATCCATTGGAAATCGGTCCAGACGGCCCAGACATCGCCATTCTGGTCCTGCGTCACCAGCAGCCGCACCGGCCAGTCGAGCCCGGCATTCGGGTTCGACGTGATGAATTGAGTCCCGAGCGGCGGGTTGCCGAACACGAGCAAGGTGGACGGCCGCAGCTTGATGCCGGCGTCGGCGGCAAGCTTCGACTGATCGATTTCGGAGAAGAACTTGATGCCTTTGATGGCGATGTCGCCCTTGATGCGGGCGATCGCCTCGGCCATCGGCACCGCGCTCTTGACGCGAACCACGCCGTCGTCGCTGTCGGCGCGGGCTGAAGGAGGGATCGAGAGGGCGAGAGCGATCAGTAGCGGCGCGCAGAGGGTTGCAAACCGGCGGAGGACGAGACGGGGCATAGCATTTCTCCTGTGCTTGGCGTCGTGCACAGGATGGAGGTCCGGACCGCATCACGGAAATGCGAACCTGCTCTCGTCTCGATAGCCAGGCGCTATCGGCGCGCGATGCATGGCGGCTATCGAACCGATTGGGCATCGGCATTTCATTGCGAGGACAGGCTGCTCCTTGATAAAGCCGCGCCCGATTGGCGGGCGTCCTCAAGGAGCCCCCATGACCAACCATCCCAAGATCCTGATCACCGCCGCGGCGCTTGCTGTCGTCGCTACTTCGGCTCTCGCGCAGGCCGCGTGGGAGCTCAAATCCGGCATGGCCTACATGTATGTCGGCCCCGGGAAGATGTCGGCTATGGCAATGGCCGCGACCGAGAAGAACCACGAAACGATGATGAAGCACGCCACAAAGGTGCCGAACAACACCGTCTTCTTCATGGACAACGGCCAGCTCTATTCGGCGTCGGGCCGGCTCGATCCGACCGGCAATTTCTATATCAATTGATCGTAGCTGTAGCGGGGCCGCCCCTTGCGGGCGGCCATCGCCGGAAAATAAGATCACCTTCAACTCGTCCGCCGGAGCCAGACATGACGCAGCTCTCGCCTGCCAGCGCCGAACGTCTCAGGCAGGCCTTCCTGCACTGCCGTGATATGGAGGGCTCGCTGCGCGAGCGGCTCGAAGCCTATGCAGCAGCCGGCCGCGACATCTTCCCGGCCTATAGCGATGCGGTCGACCGCTTGGTCGAACGGCTGAAACAGAATGGCGGCGGCAACAATGCGCCGCGGCCGGGCGATATGATGCCGCCCTTCATGCTGCCCGACGAACGTGGCCAGCTCGTCACGCTGCCGGCACTGCTGCGGCAGGGGCCGGTGATCGCCATGTTCTTCCGCGGGCACTGGTGCCCATACTGCCGGATCAATGTCGGGTCCGTCGTCAAGGCGCTAGCGGATATCACGGCGCTTGGCGGGCAGGTTGTAGGCATCATGCCGGAGACGCAGAAATATGCCTCGCAATTCAAGGCCGAGGCGGACGCGCCGTTTCCGATCCTGACCGATCTCGACAACGGCTATGCGCTGTCGCTCAACCTCGCGATCTGGCTCGGCGCGGAGATCCAGGATCTGCTGTCATATCTCGATTTGTCCGGTTTCCACGGCAATGACGGTTGGGTGCTGCCGATCCCCGCGACCTTCGTGATCGGCCGCGACGGACTGGTGAAGGCCCGCTTCGTCGACCCCGACTTCCGCAAGCGGATGGAGATCGACGATCTCATCAAAGCGGTGGAAGACGCCGGCCGCTGAACGGCGGTTACTCAAGGCGCGCCTTCAGGCGCCGTTGGCCAGATATTGCTGCCAGTCCGTGCCGCGCAGCATCCGCATCACGGCGGATGCAACCGCCGTGCGTTCGCGGCCGGCGACCCCATAGAGATGCACGGTCCGCCGCGAATCCAGCCCATCGACCGTCGCACGCTTCAGCGTTTCCGGGATCGTCGCGGTGTGCGGCATCACGGAGATGCCGATGTCGGCCTCGACCAGTTCAATCAGATCGCGTTCGGAGGAGATCTGGTGGCTGCCGTCGACCGCCACGCCATGCTCGCGCAACGCGTTGCCGACGCGATCGGCGTGCTCGCAATAGCTACGCGACAGCAGCTGCTGACCTTGCAGATCGTCGAAGCCGATGCGATCCCGGGCGGCCAGCGGGTGCATCCTGCTCATCACCAGGCAGAAGTGCTCCGTGAATAGCGGCCAGGTGTCGAGCCGATCCCAATCGCTGCCGAGCTCAGCGGCGATGCCGAGCTCAGCCTCGCCCTTCTTCAGATATTCGGCGACCTCTGCGCTGCTGCCACGGAGAAAGCGGAATTCCAGCCGGTTGAACTGCCGCTTGATCTGGTCGAGATAGGGGATCAGCAGCGACAGATCCACTGAATGGGTCAGCGCGATCCGCAGCGCACCGATCTCGCCGCTCTTGAAGGACGAGGCCAGCATGCGCGCGCCGGAGGCGGCATCGTAGCACTGCTGCAGCAGCGGCAGCATGCGCTGGCCGAGCTCGGTCAGTTGTGCGGCCGGGCGCTCGCGGCGAAACAGGTCGCCGCCGAGCTCGGCCTCGAGCTGCTTGATCGCGCGCGTCAGTGACGGTTGCGTCACGTTGCACTCGTCGGCGGCGCGCGTGAAGTTCAACAACCGCGCGACGGCGAGGAAATACCTGACCTGATGCATTTCCATGACGCTGCTGCCCTGCATGCTCTCATGCGCCAAACTAGCCCAAACCCCGGCGGATTGACACCCAGACGTCGATAGCGGCGGCCTATCGTTATGGAAGCGAACGGGCATTTCAGTTGGGTTCGCGCAAGGCGCACGGTGCGGTAGTCGTCAGGAACCGAAGGATACGCCATGAACATACAGTTGAAGCCCCAGGATGCCGCCGCCAGACCGCTTGCCGGCAAGGTCGCCCTGGTTACGGGATCGACCAGCGGGATCGGGCTTGGCATCGCACGAACTCTGGCCCAGGCGGGCTCAACGCTGGTTTTGAACGGGCTAGGGATCGCCAGCGAGATCGCCAAGACCAGGGACCAGCTGGCGGATCAGTTCGGCGTCGCCGTGAGCTATTCGTCAGCCGACATGACCAATGCCATGGCGATTGCCGAGATGATCGCGATGACGATCGCGACCCATGGCCGGCTCGATGTGCTGGTCAACAATGCCGGCATCCAGCATGTCGCGCCACTCGAGCAGTTTCCGGTCGAGAAGCGGGAGATGATCCTCTCCATCGACCTGTCCTCGGCGTTTCACACCACGCGGCTGGCGCTGCCGGTGATGCGGCAGAACAAGTTCGGCCGGATCGTCAACATCGCCTCAGCGCATGGGCTGGTCGGTTCGCCTTACAAATCGGCTTATGTCGCGGCCAAGCACGGCCTGGTTGGCCTCACGAAGGTAACAGCTCTGGAAACCGCCGAGGACGGCATCACTTGCAACGCAATCTGCCCCGGCTACGTCTACACGCCGCTGGTCGAGGCACAGATCGACAGCCAGGCCAAGGCACACGGCATCTCGCGCGACAAGGTCATCCGGGACGTGCTGCTGGCGCAGCAGCCGAACAAGCATTTCGCCGGCGTCGATGAGCTTGGCGCGCTGACGGTGTTTCTCGCCAGCGACGCTGCGGCCTCCATCACCGGCGTTGCGCTGCCGGTCGATGGCGGCTGGACCGCGCACTGAAACGTGAAGGTAACAGGGACCATTGGTCAGCGAATACCGCATCAGGGATGAACAGCAGGGAGCTTGATATGACCCGCCAGAACAATTGTTCGTCGAAGACGCAGGCTTCCGATCCAGGGCAAGTCGTCCTGGTGCTGCAAGGCGGCGGTGCGCTCGGCTCCTACCAGGCCGGCGTCTACCAGGCGCTGCACGAGGCCGGAATCGAGCCGGACTGGATCATCGGCACCTCGATTGGCGCAATCAATGCCAGCCTCATCGCCGGCAATGCGCCAGAGAGGCGGGTGTCGCGGCTGCGCGAGTTCTGGAAGAAGATGGAGCAGAGCCCGGTCTGGAGCTTTCGCGATGTCTTTCCAGGCTTCAACGAGAAGCTGTCGTACTGGTCAACGGTGACCAACGGCATTCCCGGCTTCTTCCGGCCGAACGCGCTTGCGCATGCCGGTGACAGCTATCCGCTCGGCGCCGACAATGCCGGCTATTATTCGACAGCCCCGCTGGAGAAGACGCTCACCGAGCTCGTCGATTTCGACCTCGTCAACCAATGCCGACCAAGGCTCACAGTCGGCGCGGCGCATGTTCGCACCAGCGAGATGCACTATTTTGACAGCCGCGACGTCAGGCTTGGCCTCAGGCACGTCATGGCCTCCGGCGCGCTGCCACCAGCATTCCCCGCCATCCGCATCGATGGCGAGCTCTATTGGGACGGTGGCATTCTGTCCAACACCCCGACGGAAGCGGTGTTCGACGACAATCCGCGCCGGAATTCGCTGATCTTTGCCGTGCACCTCTGGAATCCATCCGGCGCCGAGCCGACCACAATGGCGGAGGTGTTGAACCGGCACAAGGACGTGCAATATTCCAGCCGGATTGCCAGCCACATCGCGCGCCAGCAGCAGGCGCATCGTCTGCGCCATGTCATCAATCAGCTCGCCGAACGCCTACCGGAGGCCGAACGCAACAGCGCGGCCGTCCGCGAACTCGCAAGCTATGGCTGCCCAACACGCATGCACGTCGTTCGCCTGCTGGCGCCGCAGCTCGACCGCGAGACCCACACCAAGGATATCGACTTCAGTCCGTCGGGCATCATGCAACGCTGGGACGCTGGCTATGCGCACACCGAGGCGGTGCTGCAACGCCGGCCCTGGATCGGCGAATTCGACCCGCTGTCTGGCGTCATTCTCCACGAGGAGCCCCGGGAGGCGCTCCTCGCGGCCGAGTAGACACGGGCTGCGGCCGGCTTTTGCTTCGGATCGGCATACGTCGACACAGCCGCTTCGCCTTTGGCATCGGGCGCAGGATGCCATCGTTGGACGAAGCAGTTCTTGTAATTTGATTCGAAAAGCGAGCCCGCGATTCCCCACCGAACCAGTTCTCGCTACGCCTGCTCCATCGCCGTTTCCCGGTGTTGAACGCCACCGCTATGCTGGTTCGTCGAGGACCATGCAAGGACCGCCCTCAAAAGCACCGGACGGTGTTCGCCTGCCTGTCGTTTATCCGGGAGCCAAAGCTCCTGGCGGCGACGCACCCGCGACTGTTCAATGAGGACGTCGCGAGGCATCTGGAATAATTGGTCGATCCGGGCCCGCGGACGGCAGACGTATCGCTACTCGAAGTCCTCCGAGTGGTGACCGGTCCAGAGTCAGGGATCCGGCATACAACTCGGCAAGCTCGCGCGTGATCGACAGACCGAAGCCGAATCCTGGAGAGCTCTCGTCGAGCCGTTGGCCGGCTTGCACCGCTTGCGACATCTGCTCCGGCGAAAGTCCCGGTCCATCATCGTCGACGACGATGATGACGCTTCGCATCTCCTCGAGAGATCCGACAGCGATCTTGCTGCGGCACCAGGAAAACGCGTTCTCCAGCACGTTTCCCAATATTTCGTCCACATCTTGCGGTTCGCAGGCCACGGCGAGGCTCGCCGGCATGTCATTGACAAAATCGATTGCCTTGTCAGCGTTTACTTTGCCGAGAACGAGAGCAAGATCCGTGACGCGTGACGCGATCACCGTTCTGGCCCGAACCGGACCGCCGATTGCGGCCGACCGGGCGCGCCCCAGATGATGCCGGATGCGTCGGTCCATCAGCACGACGAGGCCGTGAAGATCGTCTGAACCCGACGGCTGCTTTTGCAGCGCGATCGCCAGTGTGGCGAGCGGCGTCTTCAGTCCGTGTGCCAAGTTCGAGACGTGTTTGCGCGCCCGCTCAAGATTGGTGGTATTCTGGATCAGCAGCGCATTGAGCTCGGTCGCCAACGGCTGCACTTCGTCCGGCTGAGCATCGGGCACTGTGTCGCGACGGCCCGATCTCACATCGGCGATCGCCAGACGAAGCCGTTCCAGCGGTCGCAATCCCAGACGAACCTGGATCAGCATCGCGCAGATCAGTGCGACGCCGAGCACCCCGAGCGACAGGCCCAATGTGCGCATCGCCTCCCACAGCGGTCCGCGCACCGCGTCTCTGGGCGCAGAGGCCACGATCGTGACGGGGGTGCCGGCCACCGCCACGTTCAAGATGCGGAAGTGAAGCATGCGGTCGTATGGACCCTTGCCGTCGGCAGGCAGCGGGCGTTCTCGCGCCGGCGGATCGTCGCCGGCCGGAGGACGCGGCGGCGGGGGCGGCAACGGTCTATTGCGGAGGTCGGGCGCAGCAAGATCCGCCCCATCGAGCGACCGCGACCGCAAGACATTCTTTGGTCCGGACAGTTGCCAGTACCAGCCGTGCCGGCGTCGATCGAACGGCGGCCCATCGGCGGATCCCGCGAGACGCATGTAGCCGGCGCCGTCCACTTCAAGCATGGACGCGAGGAAGAGGATTTGGGCGTCGAGCCTTTGATCGATTTGGCCCTGCACGAACCGATGCAGCACGAATGATATCAGAATCGCGGCAACGATCAGGGCCGCGGTGATGAACACGCCGGCCCCGATCATGAGACGCCGGCCGAGCGATGCGTTCCGGCTCATCATCGGGATCCGGAATTGAGCTTGTAGCCGCGGCCCCTTTCGGTCTCGATCAGTGCCTTCCCGACCTTGCGCCTGAGCCGCGCGACGATCACCTCGATCGAATTCGAATCCGTACCGACGTCGCCTTCATAAACCTTTTCCGCCAGGAGGCCGCGCTCGACCACGGTGTCTTTGCGCAGGATCAGGCATTCAAGAATGCGCCATTCCAGCGCGGTCAGCTTCAACGGCAGTCCGTCCAGCTCGAACACGCCCGTCTGGGTTTCGAAGCTGAGCGGCCCGCAGCAAATGCGCGGTGCGGCGTGCCCGGAGGCGCGACGGACCAGTGCGCGCAGCCGCATCACCAATTCCTCGATCCGGAACGGCTTGGTGAGATAGTCGTCAGCGCCCGCCTTGAAGCCGTCCACCTTGTCGGTCCAGCCGTCGCGTGCGGTCAGGATCAACACTGGCAAATGCCGGCCGTTCTTGCGCCAGCCGCGCAGCACCTCGACCCCGGGCACCTTGGGCAGCCCGAGATCGAGCACCGCGGCATCGTAGGATTCCGTTTCGCCGAGGTGCTGCCCGTCCTCACCATTGACGGCGATGTCGACCGCAAAATTCTCCTCGCGCAGGGCGCGGGCGATCTCGTGCGCCAGCAGGCGATCGTCTTCGACCAGAAGGATTTTCATTCGGTTCACACCTCGGACCGGAACTAGGCGCCCAAGCTTAACCCAACCTGAACGGAACGGTTCAGGCTGGATTGGGGACGGCACCCTAGGCTCCAGGCATCGCAATCGATGAAAGGAGCCTCCAATGACCGAAAGCGATGCACAGAGTGACCCCACCCCGTCGCCGCCCGAACGCCGGCAGGTCCGGCATCGCGGCCTGCTGGCCGGAGCCGCACTTGCCGTGCTTCTCGCAGGTGCGGCTGCCGGTGCCGGCGGCGTTCGCGTCGCCCAGAATTGGCAGCCGCGCAGCGTCTTGCTGCTGCAGCCGACTGCGATAGACAGGCTGCAACCCGGCGGCCCATCCGCCGTGCGCGGCAACGTCGCCGAAATCTTCGGCCACATGTTCGTTGTCGAGGACGGCAGCGGCCGCGCTCTGATCGATCTCGGACCGCGCGGCGAGAACGCCGACATCGTCAAAGGCGAGGCGGTGACAGTCCAGGGCATGTTCGATCAGGGCATCTTCCGCGCTCAGATCGTCTCTCATGCCGACGGCCGAACCGAGGCGTTCGGTCCTCCGCCGCATCCACCTCGCGGAGCGCCGCCACCGCCGCGGGCCGACGGGCCGCCTCCTCCGCCGCCCCCGCGGGCTGACGTTCCTCCGCCGCCACCGCCGCGGGCCGATGCCCCGCCACCGCCGCCTCCGGGGCCCAAGACGCTTTGAGAAAAAGACACTCCAGGAAACAGGGCGCCGGGGAAAAGGGCGCTTTGACAATGACAAGTGGATAACAATCAGGAGATCAGGATGTCAGAAGACAAGATCAAGCTATCCGGAAAGATCGTGTACGTGTTCGCGCACCGCTTTGTGGTTCAGACCTCGAGCGGCGCCGTACTTGCCGATCTCACGCCGCACGGCGCGGATCGCGTCAAGCTCCGGATCGGCGCCGACGTCGTGCTGGAAGGCGAACAGAAGCCCTCCGAGCTCAAGGTGACGCGGTTCGCGTGCGACGGCGAGACTGTGACGATCCCGCACAAGAAGAAGCCCGATCACGGCCACCACGAGCCCGCCGACGTCGCTACGGCCGTCGAGGCCGCGCGCGCTGCCGGGTTCGAGCCGCTGGGCACGCCCCGCCGCAAGCCCAAGCATTTCGAACTCGACGGCCGGCGCAACGGCGAGACTTACGAACTCCACGTCGAATTGGGCGGACGAATCCGGAAAGCCAAGCTTGTCGGCGCGGGACACGACACCGCTTAGCGCTTGGGACGACTGACGTCCGCTCTGACCAAGTCGCGCAACGTCGAAGCGAGCCCGAGCCGGAACTCACCGGCTCGGGGGTTCGTTGAGGGCCTCATCGCGCGGGCGCGATTGTTCAATCAAGCTTGGGGATGCAACGTCTCGATGCGATCCATGAAATTTCGACGCGACTGGTACAGGCCGGCATTTTCCTTAGTTCGAGCATTTGAAGAGCAACGCCGATGACCACACTCAGTGCAAATCGAGATGGCGTGCTTCGTCCGCTGCTCGCGTTGAACTTCTTCATGGCAGACATGCAGGCCGGCATCGGCCCGTTCCTCGGCGTGTTCCTGCTCGCGCACGGCTGGCAGAGCGGCTGGATCGGAACGGTGATGACGGCGGGCGGCGTCGCCGGCATGCTGATGACGACGCCCGCTGGCGCGCTGATCGACGCCACCCGCAGCAAGAAGCTCTTCGTCATCATCCCCGGTATCTGCACCGTCATCGCGTCCGGCATCGTGCTGCTGTCGCAGGAGTTCTGGCTGGTGGCTGCCTCTCAGGTCGCGACCGCGATCGCGGGTGCTTCGATCGGGCCGGCGGTCGCGGGCATCACGCTCGGCATCGTGCGCCAGGCCGGTTTCAACCAGCAGAACGGCCGCAACCAGGCCTTCAATCATGCCGGCAACATGGTGGGCGCCGGCTTGTCCGGATTCGTCGGGTGGGTCTACGGATTCACCGCGGTATTCTGGCTTGCTGCGCTATTCGGCGTCCTCTCAATCGTCTCCGTGCTGATGATCCCGAGCGCATCGATCGACGACGACGCAGCCCGCGGGCTGGAACGCAAGGGCAATAATGACGGGCCGGCAAACGGGCTGCGGGTGCTGGCCGAGTCGAAGCCGTTGCTGATCCTTGCCGCGGCGCTGCTCTTCTTCCACCTCGGCAATGCGGCCATGCTTCCGCTTTACGGTTTGGCCGTCGTCGCAGACAAGCAGGCCGATCCGGCGAGCTTCGTCGCCATGACCATCGTCATCGCCCAGGGCACCATGATCCTGACCTCGCTGGCCGCTATGCGAATGGCCGAAAAGGAAGGTTACTGGCTGGTCCTATTGGCATCGTTCATGGCCTTGCCGATCCGGGGTATCATCGCGGCATGGCTCTTGAACAAATGGGGGGTTTATCCGGTGCAAATCCTCGACGGTGTTGGAGCAGGCTTGCAGAGCGTCGCGGTGCCGGGACTCGTCGCACGGATCCTCGATGGCACCGGGCGGATCAATGCTGGCCAGGGCGCGGTGATGACAGTGCAGGGCATCGGCGCCTCGCTCAGTCCCGCGATCGGCGGCTGGATCGCGCAGGAGCTCGGATACGGAGCGATGTTTCTCATTCTCGGCGGCTTCGCCACGGTCTCGGTCGCGCTGTGGAGCGTCTTCGCTCCGTTGGTGAAGCCTGCTTGTGCAATGAAAGCGCGGCCGCTAACAGACAAGACTGTCTCAAGCATTGCGAGTGTCGCCTGATGTTCGGGAGCAACGCAGCGACCTGGGGTATCGCGGGTCTCGCAACTCTGGGCGTCATAGCGCGTCCGTGGAATCTTCCGGAATACATCTGGGCCGTGACCGGCGCAGTCTTGCTGATCGCATTCGATCTGTTGCCGTGGTGGGATGCAGCCGCGGCCGCAGCGAAAGGCACCGATGTCTATTTTTTTCTGATCGGCATGATGCTGCTGGCCGAGGTCGCGCGAAAGGAGGGTCTGTTCGACTGGCTGGCCGAACAGGCTGTCGGGCATGCGCGCAACTCGGCAACCCGGTTGTTTTCGATCGTGTATGCGGTCGGTACCCTGGTCACCATCTTCCTGTCGAACGACGCCACCGCGGTCGTGCTGACACCCGCCGTCTACGCTGCGACCCGTACCGCGAAGGTCGAGCCGCTGCCTTATCTGTTCGTCTGCGCATTCATCGCCAACGCAGCCAGCTTCGTGCTGCCGATCTCGAACCCGGCGAACCTCGTGGTGTTCGGCGCACACATGCCGACGCTGCTGGAATGGCTACACTACTTCCTGCTGCCTTCGATCGTGGCGATCGCTGCGACCTTCATCGTGCTCCGGTTCAGCCTGCGCAAGAGCTTGTCGGGCGGCGTCGACGAGCGTGACGGAGAGCCGGTTATTTTGACGAGGAGCGCTGCGATCGTTGCCGCCGGCATCGGCGCGACTGCGGTGGTGCTGCTCGCCGCGTCTGCCTTCGATCGCGATCTTGGAATCCCGACCTTTGCTTGCGGCGCGGCAGTGACCGGGATGGTCCTTCTGCTCGGCCGCAAATCGCCGCTATCGATCGCTCGCGACATCTCATGGTCGGTCCTTCCTCTCGTCGCCGGGCTGTTCATCCTGGTCGAGGGCCTCAATCGTACCGGCGTGCTGCCGACACTCGCCGAGGAACTCAAGCAGATGGCCGCGCTGTCGCCGCACGCAACCGCGTGGGGTGCCGGCATCATCACGGCGATCGCCTCGAACCTCATCAACAATCTTCCAATGGGCCTAATCGCGTCGACCACGACGCATGCCGCGCAGGTGTCGCATCACATCACCGGCGCAGTTCTGATCGGCGTCGATCTCGGACCCAACCTGTCGGTCACCGGCTCGCTCGCAACGATCCTGTGGCTGATCGCGCTGCGGCGTGAGGGCGTGCACGTTGGTGCACTCCACTTTCTGCGGCTCGGTATCCTGGTCATGCCTCCCGCACTGGCGCTGTCGCTAATCGCACTCTCGCTGACCGCGAGTTAAGTGCGTTCAGCCGTTGCTACTAAGGCTAGCCCGCCAAGATTGGCATAGAACCTAAGCCGCCAATTGGCACCCCTGCCCGATCAGCCGTTGGTCGCCGCTCGAAGTTCTCTATAGGAAGCGCGGCAGGGCGGCCTTTCGCGAATCGCGATCCAACGGGTAGGCAGTCTGCTTGAACTCGATGCCATCAAGGAGGCCTTGAATGTAGCCCGAGATGGTGTCCGCAGCCGGAGGCTCCCCTTCTTTCGGGGAGCCACTTCTCGGAGCCACGACGTCCAAAGCAGCGCCGTCGAGCGCAGGAAATCGCGGAAATCGTAGTTTGGCGTACAAAATCGTACGATTTGGTTGCGGGGACCTGCAACCATCTCAAATTACTCGTTGAAACAATAGCTTGAGGGGCGCTCGGTCCGCCGGAAGGGACAGAACGGAAGCTCGACTTGGCGGAGAGAGTGTCAGTCAATCCCCATTGAAAGATAAGGAGAATTTTGCCTCCCAAAGCTGGAACCTACTATTCGAGGCACGTCAAATAACGCTTGTACTTTCGCGTACCGCGCTAATTCAATTCAACGCTTCGGCTTTGGGCCGCGGGCTCATCGAGAGGATGGCTCGGTTCGCGCGGAGGGTATTTCCGCCGCTGTCGTTGGCTTGTTCCGCTCCAGCAGCGCGCGGGTTGCAGCCGCTACATCGCACTGACGCATCAGGCTCTCGCCGACAAGAAAAGTCGACATGCCGACCCGCTCAAGCCTGGCCAAATCGTCCGACGTGAAAATGCCGCTCTCCCCGACCATCAGCCGCTCCTCCGGGATCAGCGGCGCCAGCGCCTCACTTGTCGCGAGCGTCGTCTCGAACGTACGTAGATTGCGGTTGTTGACGCCGATCATGGGCGAGCGGAGTTTCAGCGCGCGGTCGAGTTCGAACCGGTCGTGGATCTCGATCAAGACATCCATCTGCAGCGAGATCGCCGCGTCCTCGATATCTCGGGCGGCCGCATCGTCGAGCGCGGCCATAATGATCAGGATGCAGTCGGCGCAGTGAGCGCGGGCTTCGACAACCTGATAGGTGTCGAACATGAAGTCCTTGCGCAGCACTGGTAGATTGGTTACGGCGCGCGCCGCGACCATGAAGTCGAGATGCCCTTGGAACGACGGCGTATCGGTCAGCACCGAAAGGCACGCCGCGCCTCCGGCCTCATAGGCTTTTGCCAAGGCGGGCGGATCGAAGTCGGCGCGGATGAGGCCCTTCTATGGCGAAGCCTTCTTGATCTCGGCAATCAGCGCATAGTCGCCGGCGCCATGCTTTTCCTTGATCGCACGGAAGAAGCCGCGCGGTGGCGACGCCGCTTTGGCGCAAGCCTCGATGCTCGCGAGAGGACGAGCACGTTTGGAGGCAGCAATCTCCTCGCGCTTATAGCTTTCGATTTTCTTCAAGATGTCCGGCATCATCGACCCGTTCGTGGATTCACTTGTCGCTCAACAGCCTGCATCACATAATCGGAACGATACAAATCAACAAACTTCGACACTTACTCACTTCCTCTTCATCGACGACCCGCGCCGATACGCACACGCGAGCGCGTCCATGACCCGTTTTCGCATGCTCGGCATCCTATCACGTGACCAAGGTTTCCCAGCGCTGATTTCACCTGCACTGCCATGATTCACGAACGGCGCACGGTGCCACCGCGGCAGTATTCCCCGCTGTCATGGAAACCATACATGACAGCTATTAGAAGATTTCGTTCCGCGCTGCGATCAATGGGCGTCGCTATCGCGAGACCCCATCGAGTAGCGCTAGCGCAACCTCAATCCGCCGGACCAGGCCGCATCAGGCGACTGGATCATGTTGGGGACTTCCAATGCGTGGGTGCTCCCCGCTCCCAACGCGCTCGAGAGGCATCCATGGCTTTCACGTTAAAGATCAACGGCACATCACATAAAGTCGATGTCGACGGCGACATCCCGTTGCTGTGGGTGCTGCGCGACGTCCTCGGCATGACCGGTACCAAGTTCGGTTGCGGCCAGGCGCTGTGCGGCGCCTGCACCGTGCATGTCGACGGCCAAGCGGTCCGCTCCTGCCAGACATCGGTTGACAGCGTCGGCGACAGCGCGGTCACCACGATCGAGGCGATCGGCCAGGCGCCGCAAGGCGCGGCCTTGCAGAAGGCGTGGCTCGAGCTGGAGGTGGTTCAGTGCGGCTACTGCCAGTCCGGCCAGATCATGTCGGCGGCGGCCTTGCTGAAAGACACTCCGAAGCCGAGCGACGCGGACATCGATTCAGCGATGTCAGGCAACGTGTGCCGTTGCGGGACCTACCAGCGCATTCGCGCCGCGATCAAGCGCGCAGCGGGAGCTTGAGACCATGGATAGGCAGATTCTGAAGGGCCGAGGCAACGAAACGGCGATGTCGCGGCGCTCCTTTCTCCAAGGCACCGGCTTGCTGCTTGGCTTTGCATTCACCGGAACGAGCCCTGAATCCGTCTTTGCGGCGTCCGCTTCGCAGGTGGTCGAAAACGAGGTCGTGGGTACCTTCGCGCCGAACGGATTCATTCGGATCAATCCAACCGGCGCCGTCAGGCTGATCATGCCGATGGTCGAGATGGGACAGGGCGTTTACACGTCGCTGTCGATGCTTCTCGCTGAGGAACTGGAAGTCAGACTGGACCAGATTCAGGTTCAGCATGCGCCGCCGAATCACGCGCTTTACGTCAACTCGATCATAGGCATTCAGAACACAGGCGGTTCCGCTTCGGTGCGGGCTTTCTGGACGCCGCTGCGTCAAGCAGGGGCAGTCGGTCGCAATCTGCTGATTGCGGCAGCCGCCAAGCGCTGGAATGTCGATCCAGCGACTTGCCGCGCCAAGGGCGGCATCGTGTTCGATAAGTCAGGCTCGAAACATCTGAGCTACGGCGAACTTGCGGATGATGCCGCGAAACTGCCTGTTCCGGCCGCAGCAAGCGTAAAATTGAAGGATCCGAAGGATTTCGCGCTGATCGGCACGCGTGCCAAGCGCGTGGATTCATCGATAAAGGTCGATGGGCGCGCGCTCTACGGCATCGATGTACGGCTGCCTGGTATGACGGTTGCCGCGGTTGCCATCTCGCCTGTGCTCGGCGGCAAGGCGAAAACAGTGAACGAGAAAGCCGCACTGGCGGTGAAGGGCGTCCGGCAGGTGGTCAACATCGATGAGGCTGTCGCCGTGGTGGCGGATCACATGGGTGCGGCGAAGAAGGGACTCGAGGCTGCCTCCATCACGTGGGACGATGGGCCGAACGGCAAGGTCAACAACGCCGACATCGTCAGGCAACTGGAGGAAGAATCAAGCAAGCCGGGCGTGGTAGCCCGCAGCGATGGGGATGCAGGCAAGGCTCTTGCTGCGGCGGCGCAACGGCTCGACGCCATCTATCAGGTGCCTTTCCTGGCTCATGCGGCGATGGAGCCGATGAACTGCACCGTTCATCTGCAGAAGGATCGTTGCGACATCTGGGTCGGGACACAGGCGCCGACCATCACGCAAGCTCTGGTGGTCGAACTCACCGGCTTGCCGAAGGATGCGATCAAAATTCACAATCATCTGATTGGCGGTGGCTTCGGCCGGAGGCTGGAGGCCGATGGCACCGTGCTTGCCGTCAAGATCGCCAAGCACGTCGACGGCCCGGTCAAGGTGATCTGGAGTCGCGAGGAAGACATTCAGCACGACATGTATCGGCCCTACTATCTCGATCGGCTGTCGGCCGGTCTTGACGTCGCCGGCAGGCCGGTTGCCTGGACACACCGGATCGCCGGCTCCTCGATCTTCGCTCGCTATTATCCCCCATATATCAAGGATGGGCTGGACCCTGATGCGGTCGAAGCGGCTGCCGAGCCGCCCTATGCGCTGCCCAACATCCATGTCGACTATGTCCAAGTCGAGCCTCGCGGCGTCAAGACGTCCTGGTGGCGCGGCGTCGGACCGACTCACAACGTGTTTGTGGTCGAAAGCTTCATGGATGAGCTCGCCCATGCCGCAAAGCGGGATCCGGTTGCTTATCGAAAGGAATTGCTTAGCCACAATCCGCGCGCGCTTGCCGTATTGTCGCTTGCCGCAGAGAAAGCCGGCTGGGGATCACCACTTCCTCCGCGGCACGGCCGCGGGATTTCGGTCCAATTCGCGTACGGAAGTTACGTCTCGCAGGTCGCCGAGGTCGAAGTGGCGGCCGATGGCTCTGTCAAAGTCAAGCGGATCATCTGCGCACTTGATTGCGGCATGCACGTCAACCCAGACACGATCGAAGCCCAGATCCAGGGTGGAACACTTTTCGGACTGACCGCCGCACTTCATGGCTCGATCACCTTCAAGGATGGGCGGGTCGAGCAGAGCAACTTCGACAGCTATCTACCGATGCGCATCGACGAGGTACCGGAGGTGGAGACGTATTTGATCAAGAACGCGGAGGCTCCGGGTGGCGTTGGTGAGGCTCCGACGGCCATCGTCAGTGCTGCGGTGACCAATGCGATCTTTGCCGCTACCGGCAAACGTGTTCGCAGCCTGCCGATCGATACGGATTCGCTTAAGTCGTCGTCCTAGTCCTTGCTCGTCATCACCGCGCCGCAGCGTTTCGGCTAGCCCGTAGCTGCGCTCCGCAATGCGGCGTCGAACACCCTCGTTCCGGTCGACTGCCTCGATCTGAAGGTGGTTCAGGTTGGACCTGCAAGAGTTTCACTTCCCTACCAGGACGTTCTGATCATGATTGCTCTATCGATTCCGGGACGACGATCGGTCAACGGCGCGCGCGAGTAGGGCGACACCGTCGCTGGAGAACAGACTTCAAAGCACGACTGGCGCCATTAGCCAGACAGTAGAGGGCCACTACGGTCATGCACACGAAAGCGGTTCTAGCGCAGGCTGTCGTCGGGCAGAACGCCTTTCCGCCCGCGCGCTCGACTGTCAAATTGTCTGCAACAGACCTCAACAACCTGATGCAGGACCTCGACATCGACGTCATCGCGCTGACCGAGCTTCTGGTGCCCCGCAGCCATCGAGTCGAGATGGGAATGATCGACGCACCCGGGATCCACTACAACTTGAGTGGCGTCGGACACATCTCGATCAACGGCGGACCAAAGATACAGTTGAGCCCTCACTTGCTCATCATCGTGCCGCCAAACACGCCTTTCACGATCGAGGTTGACGGAGACGGCGGGCCACCGAAGCTCATTTCGAGAGACTGCTGGACGCGTCAAGAGGGCATCCTCCGCGTCGCGGTGCCAAACGAGCTCCCCGAAATTGTTCAGATATGCGGATTTTTTAACGCATCGTTCGGCCAGTCCGTGAGGCTGTTCGCAGACCTCCGGGAGCCGGTGATCGAGCAGTTCGAGCCCGCAGACAGGATCGATCTGAAGCTTCGCGAAGCCATGGACGAGCTGTTGCAGCAAGAGGTCGGCGTTGGAGCCATGACCGCGTCCCTGCTCAAGCAGATCATCGTCGCATTGGTGCGACGGTCCCTCAGATCATCCGAGCGCTGGACTGAGCGATTCTCGATACTTGCCGACAGGCAGCTCTCCCGCGCCTTTGCGGAAATGGTGGCGCGGCCTGGAGCCGGCCACTCGGTTCAAAGCTTGGCACACAGTGCGGGATTGAGCCGCTCGGCGTTCATGGCCCGATTCTCTGAAGTCTTTGGACGAACCCCGATGGCGATCCTGCGGGACTTGAGAATGCGCCAGGCTGCGATCGATTTGGCGACGACGACGACGTCGATCGACGTTGTTGCTCAAAATGCGGGGTACGAGAGCCGTTCAAGTTTCGCGCGCGCTTTTCGAAAAGCGTACGATCGAGATCCGAGCGACTATCGGCGGATGGCCAGGCATGACGATGCCCGGAAGGATATCTAGCCATCTCCCGCGCATACCCTCGCGGGCATGGGCGGGAGGCTGGTACCGTCGGGGTCGCCGGCTTTCAACAGAGCTCGCTAGGCCCGCTTGAGATCGTCGACCAGCATCGCCGTGGCGTGGCGCGCAAGCGCCTGGGTCGGAGCGTTGGTATTGCCGCTGGTGATGTTCGGCATGATCGAGGCGTCTATCACCCGCAGGCCCTCGACCCCGCGGACCCTGAGCCTCGCGTCGACCACCGCTTTCTCATCCTGCCCCATCCGGCACGTGCCGACCGGATGCCACATCGTCGTCACGACACGCTTCACCCACTCGCCGATCTCCGCATCCGACTGGACCTGCGAGCCAGGATCCATCTCTTGCTCAATCACCGACGCCAGCGACTCCTGGGCCATTACCTCACGGATCGCGCGCACCGATTGCACCGCGGCCCTCAGATCCTCCTCCTCGCCGACGAAGTTCGGGTTGATGAGGGGCATCGACGTCGGGTCACTATCGGCCAGGCGCACCCAGCCACGGCTCTTGGGCTGAAGCACCACGAGTTCGAAAGTGACGCCCGAGCGGTCGCCGGTCGGGCCGAGTTGCTCGTTCAAGATGATAGGGGCGTGATAACATTGGATCGTGGGGTCGGCGGCGAAGTCCGACGGATTCCAATGGGTAACTGTCTCGATACCGTTGCCCGAGGCCGGGCCATCCTTGGTGATGAGATAGCGCAGGCCGGCCTTGACGGTGCCGAGCCCCTGCGCGGCGGCCTGATAGCCCAGATCGCCCTTCACATAGGCACGAACGGGCACCATCGGGTGATCGTGAAGATTTTCGCCCACTCCCGGAGCATCGACGATCACCGCAATGCCGTGCTGCTGCAGTTGCCTGGCTGGTCCAATACCCGAGTGCATGAGAATCTTCGGGCTATGGACGGCCCCGGCCGACAGCACGACCTCGCCGGCCGTGATCCTCTCGAGACCGTTGCCCTTCATCTCGACACCGACAGCCCGCTCGTTTTCGATAAGAATCCGAACGACGGTCGTGCTGGTGAGGAGAGTGACGCGGCCTGAGACGAGGTGCGGACGCAGATAGGCGTCGACTGCACTGCACCGGCGCTGATTTCCGACCGTCGACTGCACCGGCGAGACACCGATCTGGCTCTCGCCGTTATAATCGGGATTATAGGGAATCCCATACTCCTGGAAGGCCTTGAGGCAATATTGGTTCAGCTCGTTGATGCCCTTCGGCAACTGCACCGCCAGACCACCATTGATGCCGTGATATTCGTCGTGGAAGGTGTCGTTGCGCTCCTGTGCCATGAAGACGGGAAGCAGGTCTTCATACGACCATTTACCGGTGTCGCCGACTGCATCTTGCCACGCGGCGAAGTCGCGTATCTGGCCACGCACATAGCACATCGCGTTGATCGAGGAGCCCCCGCCTAGTACCCTGCCCGAGCGATATGCTCGGCTCTTGCCGTGCTGGGGAACTGTGTCGTATTTCCAGACATGCCGGTCGTGAACCAGTATATTGGCGAAGCCCGCCGGAATGTGGATGAACAGATCGCGATCCATCTCGCCCGCTTCGATCAGCGCGATCGACGCATCGGTGTGTTCGGCGAGATAACTCGCGACCACGCAGCCGGCCGCACCCGCGCCGACAATGACGATGTCATATCTCTCTTGGGACATCTGTGTCTTTCTCTTTCGCAACCATTTTTTCGTCCGATCAACGCCTATAATCGGCGCCACGCTATCGCGGCGCTGATCAAGAGATTGAGCGGGCCTTGCCTTTGGAGGGTGATCTTGCAACCTCGGCGAGGGAAATCACCTCTCGCCATGGAGTCGATAGACGGTCGTTATCGTCACCCGCCGTACTCCACGGACGTTAGAGGATCTGGCCGCACCGCTCGAAGGCTTGCACCGCGCAAGCCTTCCACCCATCGACGTTCAAAAGGATGATCCGGTCCATGCCTCTAACGCGCCCATTCGGGACGAACGCCAGCGGACGAAACTTAGCAATGTCTCGCCCTCGATTGCATCATTGGCGCCTTCAACCAGCGGCGCGCCTGCCGAACTCCGAATGCATCGCAACCGGCTTCTCGGGCGCGTTCAGGACTGAGGTCGTGATCAGGACGGCGGCGGCGAGAACCCAGTAGTACCAGGCGTCAAGCCCGGCGAACTCGAAGGCAAACGGAGCAATGACAAACACCACCCCAACGGCCCGATCGACCCAAAGGTGCAACCAGTAGGGAATAATGCGCACGAGCCCGGTCGGATGGTCGGTCAGCGCGGCCAGCAGCAGGGCGGCCGCACCGGCGACAACCGAGAGCCACATCGCGGCCGGCCCGCTCTGGCCGAGCTTCAGGACGAACGGTGCCGCGATCAAGGCGATCGCAACGGGGTAGTCGATCAGGTGGGCGTGGATGGACTTGGTGATGAAGCGGAACGACATCGGAGACTCCTGCTGACTTGATTGCTCGAGCCGATTCTTGCGACGCGGAGAGCGGATGTATCCAAGAGAACGGCTACGCCGTCCCGTGCAACAGTCACTCAGCTCGGTTAGACAACTAGTAAGCAGGGACGCCAATCATTAGAAATGCCGGGTCGTTATCATTTCCATTCCACTCGCCCGGCGCGACGGACCACGATCTTCACGCCGTCCGAACAACGGCCGACCAGTCGCGAAGCCGTGCGACCTTGACGAAAGCGTCCAGCGCCGGCGAGTAGCGGCGCCCCTGCACTGTCAACAGCCGCACCTCCCGCGAGACCAGATCGCCTTCGAGCGGGATCGTCCTGAGCGTCGCGAGACGCGGCATGTGCTCGGGCGCGATGATCACACCGAAGCCAGCGGCAGCCAGATGTTGCACGTGCAAGTCATTGCTTCCGGAGTGCCCAAGATGGAATGGCCCCTCAGGGAAATACGACTGTTGAATCTTCGGGGTGATGTCGCATCCGGCGCGTTCCAGCAAGACGGTCTCACGGAGGTCATCGATGCCGAGCGAGGAATGATTTGCAAGCTCGTGTGTCGGCGCGAGTACCGCGACATAGCGCTCTTCGAACAGTGACCAATCGTCGATGCGGGCAGGCATGTCCTGCACTTCCCCGACCATTGCGGCGCTGATATCCCCCTTGAGCAAGAGGTCGACGAGCTTCTCAGCGGCCTCCTCGCGCAGCTCGACGTGAAGTCCAGGCACGAACTTCGCTGTCTCCGCAATCGGATCGAGGACGAGCGATGCAGAGATCGATGGGGCGAGGCCGATCTTCAGTGGCGCGACCTCCTTGCGTTGGAACTCCTGTGCCCTGCGGCGCACCGCCTCTGCCGAGGCCAGAGTGCGCTCCAGCATTGGAAGGACTGCCTTTCCAAGGTCGGTCAGCTGCGTCAGCCGGCGTTCGCGGTAGATCAACTGGCCGCCGAGTTCCTGCTCCAGCTTCTGTATTCCCTTGGTCAGGGCGGGTTGCGCAACGTTGCACTGCTCGGCAGCGCGGGTGAAGTTGAGCGTGGATGCCACAGCGAGGAAGTAGCGAACTTGATGAAGCTCCACGGTTGATCTCCGTCAAGTTGATGGAACACGATTGCCGATCCCTATCCGGACTAAGAGTGCCGTAATGCACATCAAATCCCGGTTCGGGCTGCGCCGAGCGGCCGATAACTGGGCGCATTGTAAGCTCGCTTAGTTAGAAAGGCGGCTTTCCAACGAGAACCTTGTTGAGCGCAGTCTGGCAGCTTGGGGTACTGCGGTCGATTGCACGCAGGTATTGTGCGGTTCGCTTGTCGCCGCCCGTTTTAAGCGTTCGCTTAGAAGCGATCGCGCGACGTGTCCGTTAGCCGGATGGGCACGTGAGGGAGGGAATCAACGGCGCGGCAAAACGCGGCAGACACAATTTGCGATTAGACGGCTGCGCTCGCACAACAGAGCTGACGACATGCCCCTTGAGGTCAGGAGCTTTGCGGTTGCTGGTGTCTTACCTTGAGAAGGTCCGCCATTCGGCTGAGCTCGGGAAGCGAACGCGCCTTCATCTTTCGCATCAGATTCACGCGATGTACCTTTACCGTGGATTCGGTGATGCCGATATCGTTGGCAACCTGCTTGTTCAGGCGACCGGCCACGACGCCGAGCATGACTTCACGCTCGCGGGAGCTGAGCGTGCCGAAGCGATCCTTGAGCGCGGCCAATGCGCTATCACTCTCGCGACGGGCGCGATCGCGATCGAGGCCGGCTTGAATGGCATCAAGCAAGTCCTGATCACGAAATGGCTTTGTGAGGAACTCGATCGCGCCGCCCTTCATTGCTTGCACGGTCATCGGTACGTCCGCGTGCGCCGTAATGAAGATGATCGGCACCTGCCTGTTTGCGGTGACAAGATCACGTTGAAGCTCAAGACCGCTTCGCCCCGGCATTCTCACATCGAGCACCAGGCAAGTGGGACCGTCCGGCGGATCGGCCTTGAGAAAATCTGAAACAGACGAAAATTGTCGGGCAGATAAGCCGACTGTCCGCAACAGCCGCACGACCGAGTCGCGAAACTCGGGATCGTCATCGATAACCAAGACACTGGGATCTGCCTCACCCATTCTCGGTAATCCTGCGTTGAGGAAGCACATTTTCCCTATTTCCGGCGTCATTCTACGCCCGATCTGTCGCGATGAACAATATCCGTCGCCTAAGCGGATAGCCAAAAGCCTAAGCCATAGCTTAGGAACGGCGGCCTTGCGCTATCGGGGAATGTCCGTGACATTAACTTGCATGCTGCGAGGTGTCGCCGTGCCGGTCGGTGGACGTGCCTGGAACCCGCAATGTTGAACCGTACAGTGATATCTATCGTCGACGACGACCAGCCCTATCGTGAGTCGATGCGGAAGCTCATAATGTTTCTGGGCTACATTGTCGAAGCGTTCCCGTCGGCGGCCGAGTTCCTGGCATCGCCTGTCTTGGCTGAAACCGCCTGCCTGATCACCGACGTCAGCATGCCCGGAATGACCGGACTCGAGTTGCACAGGCATTTGGTCGATGCAGGGTACCAGATCCCGACAATCCTCGTTACCGCCTACCCCGATGAGGTCATCAGGCATCAGGCTCTTAAAGACGGGGTTGCTTGCTACCTCAGCAAGCCGGTGGACGACGACCATCTCGAGCGATGCCTTCGTTCGGCTCTGCAGCCGGGCCGGCCCATTGAAGACAATTCATGAGTCGTCGTCCGCAGGCAGAGTGAACCGAAATACGGCTCCACGAGGTTCGTTTGCTTCTACCCACAACTTGCCCCCATGAGCGTGGATGATAGATCGGCATATCGACAACCCCATCCCTGTTCCGCTGGACTTCGTGGTGTAAAAGGCGTCGAAGATCCGATCCAAATGCTGCGCATCAATGCCCGGCCCCGAATCCCTTACGGCCACGAGGACGCCTGTCGGATCCTGCTCTGTGCCGATCAACAGCTCCCTTGCTCCATCTGCAACCAAGCTGATCGCCTCGACCGCGTTGAGAATCAGATTCAGCAAGACTTGCTGCAGCTGAATGCGATCACCCAGAACTGGAGGCAGTCCATCCACAAGCCGGGTTTTGACTGAAACCTCATTCCGATGTGTCACGCTCTGCGCCAATATGAGCACTTCGTTGATGGCCGCGTTGAGGTCAAAACACTCCTTCCGCGTTGGCGCTTTCTTGACGTGATCACGCATCCGTCCGACGATGTCCCTGGCCCGGTCCACGTCCCGGACGACACAACCGAGTGCTTCCCTGACCTCCCCCAGGTTTGGTGGATTCATTTCCAGAAAACGCACCCCCGCACGAGCATTGTTGCGAGCGGTCGCAATCGGATGCAGAATTTCGTGAGACAGCGAAGCTGCCAATTCCCCCATCATGCTCACGCGGTTGATGTGGGCGAAATCCAGCTCGAGCTGGCGCAGCTTTTCACGTTCCTCCTGTGCCAGCTTTCGTTCAGTCACATCGACGGTTGTGCTGATAACCTCAGCCAGCGTACCCCGGGGGGAAAACACGTGATAGCTGGTTCCTTCGACCCATTTGATCGTCCCATCCGGCAGGAGGAGTCTGAACTCGGTAATCAAATCTTTCTTCTGGTGCACGGCCCCCTGGACCGCGGCCCACACTCTGTCGCGGTCCTCCGGGTGAATGCGTTCCCACATACTTTGCCGGCTTGGAAGTCCTTGCAGCGGATCAAACCCCCAAATCCTGTAACTCTCATCCGACCAGTAGAGATAACGCATCGCTGTCGCGTCGTAGATCCAATTTCCGGTGCGGCTTAGCCTTTGTGCTTGGCTCAGCGCTTCCTCGGCCCGCTTGCGCTCCGTCAAGTCGAGTACGAATGCAAGGCCTTCGTCGCCTCCCTCCTTGAACAAAGCGGCGCCAATAAGCACGGGCACACGGCTGCCGTCTTTCCGAATATACTCCTTTTCGAAAGGCTGAACTCTCCCGGTCGAGCTCAGTTCTGCTTGAGTCAGCATGTCGCGCTCGCGCCATTCGGGCGGGGACAGCTCGGTCCAGCGCATACGGCCCGAAACCAAATCCTCGCGGTCATATCCCAAAATGCGTAGAAACGCGTCATTGGCTTCAAGAATTTGGCCTTCGCCGTCGGCGATGATGATTCCGATGATGTTGGCGTCGACCAAACGCCGAATCTTACCTTCGCGATCTGCGACGTCGCGATAGAGCCGCGAATTTTCCAGCGAGATCGCCGCCTGCGACGCGAGAACTTTCAGCACCGCGACGCGATCGGGTGTGAAGACGTAGGCCGCCAGGTTGTTCTCGAGGTAGAGCAAACCAGCAAGCGTGCCTTGTTTGAGCAACGGCAGGCAGAGAATTGAACGGGCGTGATGCTGATGAATGTACTTATCGGCAGAAAACGAGCTCGGAGCTGCAGCATCCTTGAGAAGAACGCTCTCTTTCGTCCGGATCACGTAGTGTAGGATGGACTCCGGCAGATCCGCGGCGGTTACAGTCGCTCGTCGCTGACCGACGGTCACCTTATTATTGCTGGTCGTAACTTCCGCCTCAATCCGATAGACATCACCTACCGCCAGAATCAACAGCCCTCGTTCGGCACCCGCGTGCTCAATCGCCGTACGCATAAGTGTGTCGACAAGTTTGTCTAGAACGATCTCGCCCGACACCGCTTGCGAGACTTTGATAACGGTAGCTAGATCCAGCTGTTCAACAGATGCTCCGATCGTGCTGGTGGATCCGGCAATCGGCTTCTCCTCTCCTAGGTGCGGATACAACTCGTCGAGTTGGCGTACCTTGCCGTCGGCTCCCCATCGGATGTACGCGGACCGCGCATCTTGCAGATAGGCATTCGCGATCTTCCTGAAGCCGCGTGCGGCATAAAAGCGTGCAGCGACCTCGTTGGCGAGCGCCTCGTTGTGAACAAAACCATGCGTGTGTGCCGAGTGGATAGCATGTTCGTAAAGATGCTCGGCATCAAGCGCACGACCCTCGATCCTGGCGACCTCAGCCCCGACGAGTGCGGTGCGATTCTCGAAGTTGTCCGGGCAAGCCGTCGCCCAGACCTCGAGCTGCCGGTGATGCACGGCGAGTGCCCTGACATGCTCCTGGCATCGGTCGGCCGCCGCGGGCTCGCAGAATGCAGCTCTGGAGAGCGCACTATAAAAGTGGTATTCCGCGCATTCGAAAAAGGACGCCGATGTCGGCTGCAGCTGTTGCGCCCTCAATGACGCCTCGAGGGCGCCGGCATAGTCGCCGGCAAAGAAGCGTGCCTGCAGCTTGCGGGTCCAATACGAGCCCGCTGCCAACGCAAGATCCGGGTTCCTACAGAAGCGAGACTCCAGCAGACGTTCGTCAAACTGACCGTCGTCAAAGCGACCGAAAATCGGCGTCAAGCCGCGGAGTGTCCGAATCAGCCCAAGCTGACCGGCGATTGAATCAACCGCAAAACCAAACCGCATGCTGCGCGCGAAGGTGAGACCATGCTCAACCTCGATTTGCACGTCATCGAGCGGATCGCCCGCCGCGAGAAGATACGTGTTCAGGTGGGTGTAGTAATATGCGGCAAAAGTCAGGTCGCCGATCTGGTTTGCGGTCTCGAACGCATGCCGCAGCAGATCACGGCCTTCCTGGACATGTCTCGTCCAGAACATGAGCAGATATCCAAAGTTCAAATAGGTCCTGGCCTGAAAGCGCCTTAACCCCCGCCGTTCGACCAGTTCATAGCCGAGACGGCCGAATCGAAGTCCCGCCTGATAGTCGCCGAATTCCGGTCCAGCAAGCCTGCCAAGCACCGCATAGGCGTAGCACGAGCCGTCGCAATTACCGCCCTCGAGACTAAGATTGACCGCCCGACAGATGACCATCGAACGCAACTTCGCATCAGTATAATGGGCAGGCGGCCCGAGCTTCGTCAGGACATCGAGGGTCGCGAGCGAAGTGGCATTGCTCATAAACGGCTGATCAATAAGACTTTCTATTGTGCGGCAGCCGAGTTGCGACCAGATCCGCTGATACTCGCGCCGAGCCTCGTCTTCCGTCGGGTGCGGCGACCAGTCGATGCCGAGGTGACGGAGATAGTCGAGACCGACTGCGATCGCACGGCTGCCCTGGTCCAGTGTCGTGTAAAGATCCACCTGCAGGCACGTGACGCGGGCTCGTTCGATCGTCGTTGCGGCTCGGGTTGACAGCGCCGCCAGCCGCTGCTCTGCCTCCGCCAGTGCACCAGTGAGGCACTCACATTCGGCCCGGTGCAGCTCGAGCTCAAAGATCAGGTCGCGACGGCGTTCCCAAGAGCCCGCAGGCAACAGGGCCGCGCCGGAGAGCAGATAGTTCAGCGCCGAGGTATACGCCGTCGAGGTCTTGGCGCGTCTACCTGCAATGAAATTCAACTCGGCGACCCGCTCAAGCTCCTCAATTGACGTGATAAGACGCGAGCCGCGGTTGAGCTGATTGACGATTTCGAAAATCGTCTCCTCCAGCTGTTCTGGAGGGGTTCGCGCTGCGAGCAGCATCCCTATTCGGAGGTGGGTTTCGGCGCGAGATTCTTCCGGAATCAAGGAGTAGGCCGCTTCATGAACACGGTCGTGCAGAAACGTGTAGGAACTGTCCGAACGAAAGATCAGCCCTGCTCGCACCGCTTCCCAAAGCTGGCCATGCATCTCCTCCTCGGAGCTCTGGTAGATGATCCGCAACATGGCGAACCCTGCGTCATTGCCCAGGCAGGCGAGCTTCTGCAACGCGTTCCGGGATTCGGCAGACAGGCGATTCAGCTTCCCAACCATTAGGTCCACGACATTGTCGGTGTAACCCTTGGCGTGAATGCGATTCAGGTCCCAACACCATCGTGCCTCGCCATAATCGAAAGTGAGCAATGCTTCGTCAACGAGCGCCGAAATGAACTGAATAGCAAAAAGCGGATTGCCGGTTGTCTTTTCGTGAATCAGCCGTGCCAGCGGCGCGATTCTCTCGGGTTCGCTGTGAACGCAATCCGCAATGAGTTGTCTGAGGTCTCCACCGGTTAGGGGGGCCAATTCGATGTCTTGCAATCGCGCTCCAGCCTGGCGCATCGCTTCGAGCTTGCGCATCAGCGGGTGGACGAGATCGACTTCGTTGCTGCGGTAAGCGCCAATCAACAACAGATTCCGCACATCCGGCCGGCTCAACAGATCGTCGAGCAAATCGAGCGTTGCTGCATCGAGCCACTGGAGATCGTCGAGGAACAGGGCGAGCGGGTGTTCCGGCCGCGCGAACACGCTGATGAATCGCCGGAACACCAGCTGAAAGCGGCCCTGCACATCCTGCGGCGACAATTCGGGGACCGGTGGCTGCTCGCCGATGATGTGCTTCAATTCCGGGACGAGATCAACAATGAGCCGGCCGTTCGGTTCGAGCGCCTTGAGCAGTGCCTCCCGCCATTGCCGCAGTTCCGCTTCGGTCTTGCTCAGCAGCGGGCGGATCAGGCTCTGGAAGGCCTGTGCAAGTGTGGCATAAGGAATGTCGCGCTTGTACTGGTCAAACTTGCCCGATGCAAAAAGGCCACGAAGCGAAACGAGCCGCTTCTGAAGCTCGTTGACGACTGTGGATTTGCCGACGCCAGAGTATCCGGAAACCAACATCAACTCCGGCCTGCCGCCGGCGGCGATACGATGGAAGGAAGCAAGCAGGGTATCGATCTCGGCAGTCCGACCATACAGTTTCTCGGGAATCAGCAGCCGGTCCGGAGTGTCGTGCTCCCCGAGCGGGAATTCGTTGATGTCGCGTCGGCCTTCCCATTCAGCTAGGCAACGCCGTAGATCGCTCTCGGCGCCGGCAGCTGTCTGGTAACGCTCCTCAGCCGTCTTGGCGAGCAGCGTCATAATGATCGCGGAGACGATGCCTGGGAGATTCGTTGACCACTCGCTGGGAGGCGCTGGTGATCTTGCAATATGGCAGTGCACCCACTCCATCGGGGCGGCCGCTGTGAAGGGCAGGACACCCGTGAGCATCTGATACAGCGTGACGCCGAGGGCGTAGAGATCGCTGCGGGTATCGACCGAGCGGTTCATCCGCCCGGTTTGTTCAGGCGCCATGTAGGCAAGCGTACCGGCGATGGTCTCGGGCGGTTCGGGAGCCTGCCGCTCGCGGGACAGGCGCGATGCGATACCAAACCCGGTGAGCCGCACCTCTCCATCTGCGCAGTCCACCATGATATTGGCTGGCTTGATGTCTTTGTGAATAAGCCCGCGCTGATGAAGCTTTCCCAGAGCCGAAGTGATAGCGACAGCCAGCCGCAAAAAGCGCCCTACATCCATGGGCGCACCGAGCAGATGGTCGAGCGGCACGCCGCCCGGATCATCGATCACCAACACGGTCCGACCGGCGTCACGTATGAGACCGAGCGGCCGTGCCGCCCATGCGCTATCGAGCTCATCCTTCAGCTCGTATTCGTGCGTGAGGCGATCGAGCCTTGAGCGCGACGGTTGGTCGGCGGCAGGAGCAACGAGCAGAACGGCGAGCCGGTTGCCATTGTCATCCAGTCGCCAGCCTCGGCTGAACACGCGCTCGCCGTCCGCCCACAACACCTGAGAGCTACCATGCGAGTACGCGACGTTCAGCAACTGCTGCACCATCTGTCAGATCCCGGCGTCGGGCTTCAGCTTGAAGTCGGCTAATCAAGCTCTCCGCGCAGCACGCACGCGGCCACTCGAGAAAGCGTACTCCATCGGTCCGGAAAAGCCAGTCGCCCCTCGGTCTTGCGGCTGGCAGGGTGGCACACGCGGACCAATAACGCATGCCCGCTGACGCAGGGGAACCCGGGGCGGTTCACTCGGCTGCAGCCGCGGTCGTCTGATCCTTCTTGCCCTCGTTCTTTCCTTCCGCAAGGTTGCGCACCACCATGTAGAAGATCGGCGTGAAGATCAGGCCGAACAGCGTGACACCGAGCATCCCGAAGAACACGGCAACACCGACCGCCTGCCGCATCTCCGAGCCCGAACCGGTCGATACCACCAGCGGCAGCACGCCGAGGATGAAGGCGAACGAGGTCATCAGGATCGGCCGCAGACGGAGCCGGCAGGCCTCGATCACCGCGTCCAGCCGCGACCGGCCCTCGAGCTCGATGTCGCGCGCGAACTCGACGATCAGGATCGCGTTCTTGGCGGCCAGCCCCACCAGCACCACGAAGCCGATCTGGGTCAGAATGTTGACGTCCTGGCCCATCAGACGCACGCCGATCGTGGCCGCGAACAGGCACATCGGCACGATCAGGATCACCGCGAACGGCAAGGTCCAGCTGCCATATTGCGCGGCCAGCACCAGATAGACGAACAGCACGCAGATCGGAAACACGTAGAGACCGGCATTGGCACCGGTGACCTGCTGGTAGGACAGGTCGGTCCACTCGAAGGAGAAGCCGCTCGGCAATGTCTGGTCGGCGAGCTGCTTGATGGTGTTGAGCGCCGTCGTCGAGCTCACGCCCGGTGCCGGCTCACCCTGCAGTTCGGACGCCGAGTACAGATTATAGCGCGCAACGCGGTCGGGTCCCGAGACGTCCTTGAAGTCCACGATGCTGCCGAGCATCACCATGTCGCCGGCAACGTTGCGGGTGCGCAGCCTTGCGAGATCGGGGCTGTCTTTCCGGAACGGCAGATCGGCTTGCGCGGTAACGTGATAGGTGCGGCCGAACAGGTTGAAGTCGTTGACATAGGTCGAACCAAAATAGGTCTGGATCGTGTCATTAATGTTGGCGATCGGCACCCCAAGCTTCTGCGCCTTGACGCGATCGATGTCGACGAACAGCTGCGGCGTGTTAGCCGAGAACGGCGAGAACACCGAGGTCAGGTTCGGCGACTTGCGCGCGGCCTGTACCAGTTCGTCGGTCGCGGCGGCCAGCAGTTCCGGCCCGCGTCCCTGCCGATCCTGAATGCGGATGGTGAAGCCGCCGCCGGTGCCGATGCCCGGCACCGCGGGCGGCGGAATAACGATGATGAAGGCGCCCTGGATTACCGACAGCCGCTTGCGAAGGTCGGCTGTGATCGCGTCGGCCGACAATCCCTTCTTCTGCCGTACTTCCGGCTCGTCGAACACCGGGAACAAGGCCGCGGCATTGCCGGCCTGCGTGCGCGTCGCGCCGGAGAACCCGCTAAATGCGCCAACGCGCACGATACCTGGCGTGTCCAGCGCAATCCGCTCGATCTCACGCACCACCGCCGTGGTCCGCGCCAGCGACGCCGCGCCCGGCAGCTGCGCCGAGATGATGAGGTAACCGCGATCTTGCGCCGGGATGAAGCCCTGCGAGGTGGTCGCGAGCAGCCAGCCGGCGCTGCCGATCAACACCAGGTAGATCGCAAGCATCACCACCGTGTGCCGGATCACGAAGTCGGCGACACCAGCATACCCTTGCGCCAGGCGGTCGAATACGCGGTTGAACAGCGCGGTGAAGCTGTCCCAGCCGCGCGCGATGATGTTCCAGCGCGCCGGCGGCTGCTTTTCCCCGTGCTGCACGAGGATCTGCGAGGCCAGCGCCGGCGACAGCGTCAGCGAGCAGAAGCAGGAAATTGCGGTCGCAACCGCAATCGTCACCGCGAATTGCTGGAAGAACTGTCCGGAGATACCGCCGAGGAAGGCGGTGGGCACGAACACCGCACACAGCACCAGCGCGATCGAGACCAGCGCGCCGCCAACCTCCCCCATGGTCTTGAGCGCAGCATCGCGCCTGGACATGCCGTGCTCGAGATGGCGCTCAACATTCTCGACCACCACGATGGCGTCGTCAACCACGATGCCGACCGCGAGCACGAGGCCGAACAGCGTCAGATTGTTGATCGAGAATCCGAGCACGGACATCACCGCAAAGGTGCCGACCAACGACACCGGGATCGCAATGATCGGGATGATCGCAGGCCGCCATCCCTGCAGGAACACCAGCACCACGATGACGACCAGCGCCATCGCCTCATAGACCGTCTTGATCAACTCATGGACCGATTGGGCGATGAATTCGGTCGGGTTGTAGCCGATATTGTAGTCGAGCCCCTTCGGAAAACTCTCCTTCAGCTTCGCCATCGTGTTCGAGATCGCTTTCGCTGTATCGAGCGCGTTGGATCCGGGCCGTTGCGTCACCACCATTGCGACGGCCGACTTGCGCAATATGCGGCTGCTGGTGGCGTAAGACAGGGCGCCGAGCTCGACGCGGGCAACGTCGCGCAGCCGCACAATGCGGCCGTCGGAGCCGGCCTTCACCACGATGTCCTCGAACTGCCTGATGTCCTTGAGGCGGCCGGTGAATACGAGATTGGGCTGGAACGCGCGATCGGCGATCGGCGGCTCGGCGATCTGGCCGCCGGCGATCTGCAGGTTCTGCGCCCGGATCGCAGCCAGCACCTCGGTCGAAGTCAGGCCGAGATTCGCAATCCTGTCAGGATCGAACCATAGCCGCATCGAATAGTCGCGCGCACCGAACATCTGAATGTCGCCGACGCCGTCGAGCCGCAAGAGCTGATCGCGGACCTGGAGCAACGTGTAGTTCGAGATGTAGAGCTGGTCGAAACTGTCGTCGGGTGACAACACGAACACGGCCATCAGGATGTCGGGCGAGTTCTTTCGGGTGACGACGCCGTTGCGCTGCACTTCTTCAGGCAAGCGCGGTTGCGCGATCGCGACGCGGTTCTGCACCAGCACCTGCGCCTTGTCGAGATCGGTGCCAAGCTTGAAGGTGACGGTGATGGTGAGCTGGCCATTCGAAGTTGCCTGGCTGTAGAGATACAGCATGTCCTCGACGCCGTTGATCTCCTGCTCGATCGGCGCGGCGACGGTATCGGACACGGTCTGCGCCGAGGCGCCCGGATACTGCGTCGTAACCGTGACGGTCGGCGGCACCGCCTGCGGATATTCCGAGACCGGCAGCGTTTGATAGGCAATCGCGCCGACGATCAGGAGGACGATTGACAGCACCATCGCGAGGATGGGCTGGTTGACGGAGAGCTTTCCGAGATTCATGGCTTCGCACCTGCCGCCGGCTTGGCATCCGCCGGAACCGGCGTCATTTTGGGCGTCACCTTGGCGCCGACGCGGGCGCGTTGCAGCCCGTCCACGATCACGTGATCCTCCGGCTTGAGGCCTTCGCGGATCACGCGCAGGCCTTCATCCAGCGGCCCGAGCGTGACCGCGCGGGCTTCCACCGTATTGTCGTCCTTGACCACGAACACGATCTTGCGCGACTGGTCGGTGGCGACAGCGGTATCCGGGATCAGCAGCGCCTCATAGGGCGAGGAGCCGATCAGGCGGACGCGGCCGAACTGACCGGGCAGGATCGAGAGATCCTTGTTCGGAATGATCGCGCGGCTGCGCAGCGTTGCGGTGGAGACGTCGAGCCGGTTGTCGAGGAAGTCCATCTTGCCTTCATGCGAGGGCTTGGTCTCGCCGGTCAGCGTCACCTGCACCGGGTTCGCGGTATCGCGCGAGCTCGGCCGCCGGCCCTCGAACCACAGCTTGCTGTTACGCTGATAGGTCGCCTCGTCGACGTCGAAATAGATGTAGATCGGATCGAGCGACACGATGGAGGTCAACAGCGTCGCGCCGCCCTCGCTGCCCTGTACGAGATTGCCCGGGGTGACCAGATGCCGGCTGACGCGGCCGGTGATCGGCGCCAGCACATGGCTGAATTCGACGTTGAGCTGCGCGGCCTTCAACGTGCCCTCCGCCTGCGTCTCGGCAGCATGAGCCGCCTGCAACGCCTGACGGCGCTGGTCGACAACCTGTTCGGAGACCGCGCTGGTCTGGACCAGGGTCAGCCCACGCTCGAGTTCACGCTTGGCAAGGTCTACCTTTGCCCGTGCGTCGTCGAGTTGACCTTGGGCCTGCAACGCGACCGCCTCGAACGGACGCGGGTCGATGACGTAGAGCAGATCGCCGGCCTTGACGATTGCGCCGTCCTTGAACTCGACGCTGTTGACAAAGCCGCCGACGCGGGCGCGGACCTGGACCTCCTCGATCGCCTCGAAGCGGCCGGTGAACTCGTCCCAATCGGTAACGGTGCGCTTAACCGGCTGCGCGACCGTGACGGGCGGCGGCGCGGCCCCTTGCGACTGCGCCTTGTCGCAGCCAACGATCGCCAACACAACCAGCATAACGATCACCGCAGCGCCACATCGCAGAAGGCGACGAAACGAACTGCGATTGAGCCGGGTCGCCGGAGCCCGGTGCTCCGTTATGTCAATCGTATTCACTTCCCTCTCTCCAAGCACTTTGGCGAGCCGATCGCGAAACCGCGAGTTCGGCACGACGATGCCTGGAGATTGACGCTGCAACGTCGGCCAGGGAAATCATCTCTCGCCATGGAGTCGATAAACGATCGTTATTGCCGCGCGCCGTGCCGCCGTAGCGAGGATGACGAAAGCCGAATGGCACTCGAAGCCAACGTTGTTGCTCGATGTCGACTTCACGGCGCATTCCTACCGATTATCGATACGATAGCTTTACCTGAATGGTCACCGATCTTAATTGCCAGGCGTGCCGCTCAGGCGCTTGCGACGGTTCGTGACGCCGCTTCGCATGAGCGCTAAACACAGTGGAAGGACGCTATGACGCCCCAGGACAAAGCATCCAAGCGCCGCGAGGTTTTCGTCGCGAGCGACCCCGCCAATCATGGCACGCTGGTCGGTCAGGTAGATGGATCTCAGTTTCCCATCGGCGGCCCGGATGGAATCGGCCACGTTTCTCCCGGTCCCAATCCTTACGACCTTCTCAGCACCTCTCTCGCTGCCTGCACCGCCATGACTGTTCGCTTTCACGCCCGACGTCGAAAACTGCCGTTGGTGCGGGTAGAAGTCGGTGTCAGCTTCCACCATGGTGCAAAGGGCGAACGAGATTCGTTCGAACGCACGCTCGTGCTGGAGGGCGAACTCGACGCCCAACAACGCGCCTTCTTGCTGGAGGCCGCGAACCTCTGCCCTATTGGCGAACTTCTCGGCATTAGCGCGGATATTCACACACGCCCGGACGCCGCAACGTCCAGCCACGACACAAGCACCCAGGCCAGCTATGAAGATGATCTGGCTGAGCTCCACATCCCCTATATCGAAGCGGATTGAGCGTTTCGCCTGCCCGCGACCACCGCGCCAGGAGCACCGGCGGCATTGCTCGTTTCGACTCCACAAATACTAGCGGTCGGCCGTCTCAGCGGCGAGACGGCGGCAGAGTCTTCTTACTCCGCGCGCAACCAAAACCCTTAATGAACGCGTAAGCCGACAGAGCCTGCGTTCCTGCGCGCGTTACGGTTCTCGCGTCCTCAGTGACCAGAAATCAACCCCGCGGGCATTCGCTCTGTTCACTGCTGCGCCGTGGTGCCTTTCATTCTGGCGCGGCGTGTCGATGGCATCGATTCCATAGCCACACGTCATTGGACCATCGACTTTCGCGGTCGTATTTCTTGCTCCTCTACAACTGAATTCAGAAGATGGCGGCATACCACACGCAGAGGAGTGGATGATGAAAGCAATCGTCGTAACGGACCAGGCAGCGGGGACCGGTGGAATGAGGCTCGTGGAGCGGTCCGAGCCGCAGGCCGCCATCAACGACGTTATCGTTCAGGTTCATGCATCGGGATTCGTCCCGACCGAGCTAACGTGGCCCTCGACGTGGACCGATCGCCTCGACCACAGCCGAACACCGTCGATTCCGGGGCACGAGCTGGCCGGTGTGGTCACCGCTCTCGGCTACGGCACGACGGGGCTGTCGGTGGGGCAGCGAGTGTTCGGGCTTTCCGATTGGTATCGCGACGGCTCCCTGGCGGAGTACGTGGCTATGGAGGCACGTAACCTCGCGCCTCTGCCGGGGGACATCGAATTCACGGCGGGCGCGAGTCTGCCAATTTCAGGCCTCACCGCATGGCAGGGACTATTTGTGCACGGCCGCCTTCAGGCTGGGCAGAGCGTCCTCGTGCACGGCGCAGCCGGTGCAGTCGGATCGATGGTGAGTCAACTCGCAAGATTGTCTGGCGCCTACGTCATCGGCACCGGGCGTGCCGCCGATCGTCAGAACGCCCTAGACTTCGGCGCGCAGGAGTTCCTGGATCTCGAGAACGACACCCTTGAAGACGTCAATGGAATCGATCTGGTGTTCGATGTTATCGGCGGCGACATCGGGAGGCGCTCCGCATGTCTGATTCGAACCGGTGGAACGCTGGTGTCCATCGTCGGACCGAGCGAAGTACGACCCGTTGACGGCCTAGCCGTCGACTTCGTTGTTGAGTCCGATCGTGCCCAACTGGGAGAGATTGTCCAGCGAGTGCGGGACGGGCGACTGCGGACCAACATCGGCAGCATCGCGGCTCTCGACGACGCTGTCGCCGCCTTCAATCCGACGAAGCGGATCAGCGGCAAGACGATCATTCGCGCTCGTCCGTGAGCAACATCTACTCGATGCACGCTTCCGGCCGGCCGCGTCCTATCAGACGTGCCGGAGGCAGCCGGCGATCTACCCTGCCCCTCGGCAAGAGACGTCGACCGGGATGCACCCCCTGCGGCATTTCCGGCGAAGAGAGCGAAAGCATTTCAACCTGTCCTTTCACGTATAGGATTCACCATGACAAACGGGATCACCACGACCAACGCGGTTATCGAATGCATCCTGGGCCGCAGCTCTGCCAAGTACTACGACACTGCAGCCACCCTGAGCGATGACCAAATCAGCGAGCTCGTGCGAATTGGCACCACCGCGCCAACATCCTTCCACTTGCAGAATTGGCGCTTCATTGCCGTTCGCTCGCGTGAAGCCAAGACTCGATTGCGGCCGATCGCCTGGGATCAGCCTGCAATCACTGAAGCATCAGTTACCTTCATCGTCTGCGGTCAGTTGGCCGACTCCAGCGTCGTGCCAGAACGCCTTGCACCGCTGGTGGAATCCGGCGTCATGCCGGCAAAGATGGTTCCGGAATGGGAAATCCCCGCGCGCGGTCTGTATATGGCGTACCCGCAGCGTCAGCGCGACGAAGCCGTTCGCAGCGCCACCTTCGGCGCGGCCGCGATGATCTATGCGGCCGGCTCGCTCGGCCTGGGTTCGACGCCGATGATCGGTTTCGATGCGGAAGCCGTGCATCGCGAGTTCGGGCTCGCCAAGGACGAGGTACCGGTCATGTTGCTGTCCGTGGGAGCCCTGCGTCCGGGCAACTGGGCGCAGAAGCCGCGCCGTCCGGTGACCGAAGTGTTGAATCTCGTTTGATCGTTAGCGCAACCAGCAACCCGCGGGGACTATGATGCCAAGAACTGCTGCTCTCAAGCCGGAACAGGTGCCGGCCGATTCAAAATCGACCCTCGATATGTTCACCAGAAACATCGGATTCACTCCAAACATGATGGCGACCTTCGCGGCAAGCCCGATCGCATTCAACTCTTGGGCCACCCTGCTCGGCTCCCTGAGCAAGGCGCTCGACGTGAAGACGCGTGACAGCATCGGCCTCGCGGTTTCCGAGGTGAATGGCTGCGACTACTGCCTGACGGTTCACAGCTTTACGGCCGATCACATGGCCAAGCTGCCGGCCAATGAAATTATTCTGGCCCGGATGGGCCATGCCAGCGACCCGAAGCGGGACGCCGCCATCCAATTTGCGCGCAAGGTCATCGAGACCCGCGGCAAGATCAGTGACGCGGATCTGAAAGGCGTGCGCGATGCCGGCTACACGGATGCGAACGTCATGGAGATCGTCGCGCTGGTGGCAATGTATTCCATGACGAACTTCTTCAACAACGTCTTCGATCCCGAGAAGGACTTTCCAGCCGTAGCGCCCGCTGGGTCGCTCTGAACTCCAGCCTGGTCGCATCGATCATCGCTGAAGGCTATCGGAGCTTTTTATGTGATGCGCGATGCGGCCGGGACTCGAAGTGACGGGGCTGGGCGAAAAGAGTAAAGCATGAAGAGTATCCTTCATATTGATTGCAGCCCGCGGGCGGAATCACACAGCCGGCAGCTCTCGGCGGCGATTGTCGAGAAGCTACTCGAGATCGAGCCCCGGGCGACCATCTGTCGGCGAGATCTTGGCGCCGCCCCATTGCCGCATGCCACGCCTGACTACGCCACGACGCTTTCGACGGCAGCAACGTTGGCTGCTCCGCTGAAGGGTTCGCTGGATCTTTCTGAAACGCTCATTCAGGAAGTCGAGGCGGCGGATGCGGTGGTCATTGGAACGCCGATGCATAACCTAACCATTCCCTCGGTCCTGAAGGCATGGGTCGACCAGATTTTGCGCGCCGGCCGCACCTTCAGATCGACGCCGGTTGGGAAGGTGGGAAAGCTCCATGATCGCCCGGTGTTCATCGGTATCGCATCTGGTGGCGTGTTCACCGGTGACCGGGCCAACCAGCCCGATTTTCTCACTCCGTATCTTGCGGCCGTGCTGGGCTCCATTGGTCTGAAAACCTTGCAATTCCTCCCTGTGCAAGCCACTGCGTTTCTTGAGGGAGATAACGCCACGTCAGCGAGGGCAAAAGCGCTTTTGGCGCTCGACCTGACGGTCATGGGGAAAGTCCCATGCCCCGCGACTGTCGAAGGTGAGTGAAGCATCGCTCCACCGCTCGGTAAGGTGTTCGAGGCTCGCGCCGATCTCCTGGAAGATCACTACGGCATCGGCGCGCCGCAGACATCTCAACCGGGTGACCGCGGAGGAGGACGCTTCAGACTTAAAAGCTCCGTCACGTCACGTCGGTCGACCGCGGAAGAGATACCAACTTTCAACCATTTTCCGTCGGGGTAAGTTCGAGCTTCATCGTAAAGTTTGACCAATTGCGGGCGCCACCCGTAACGCCGCGCCTCAAACTTCTCTCGCTCTGCTCCCCCCAGGACCACCTCGACCGAAAACAACCTGTATTCCGGCAGGAAAGTGCAGAATGCCCTGGATTTTTTGTAGCGCAGGGACCAACCGCGCTTCTTGCCACGATAGAGCCATTCCGGCGCGAAGACAGCGGGGTAGTTTGCCTCGATCCAGTTACGCAGCTCGGCCCAATGCCCGAACGCCTTCGGCCCGATCCAGTCGCGGACAGTGCCGTCATCGGGCGGTGCTGACTTGCCGGTGATCCTGTCGCCGACCTCGGGAGATAGTCCCATATTATTTTCCTTCACATCGCAACTCCATATCGTGAGCTTCGGAAGACTTGGTCGGCCGCACGACTGGCCATTCGATAGCGGAGTCAGTCCCGCGGAATGAAATCGACATGGGGCCCTGGCTCGATGATGAACACCGCGAGCGTGGTGAGAACGCAGGTGACCGCGGCAACAGCCATCGCGATCTGAAATCCCGAGAATAGCTGAGGGCCGCCCTGCTGCAGGACGCCACCAAGCAGGGCAATGGCGAAGAGCGACCCGGCGCGCGAGACCGCACTGTTGACTCCAGACGCGGTTCCGGCGCGATCGGGCTCGACGGTGGTGAGGACGAGGGTTGTCAACGGCGCAATCGCCAGGCTCATGCCAAGCGCCAGCAACAGGATGCTCGGGAAGATGTCCGCCCAATAGGTCGCGTTCGGACCGATACGGAGCGCCATGATGCATCCCAGGGCGGCGACGGCGCCGCCGGCGAACAATGGCACGCGCCGGCCGAACCGGCGGCAGAGCACACCGGCGAGCGGCGAGACGACCATAATCAGCACCTGCAGGGGAACGAAGGCCAGGCCCGCCACCAGCGCCGGCAAGTGCGCGCCCCGGATCATCACAAACGGGATCAGGGTTAGCATGACCGTGAACGGCCCGTAGAGGAGCGCAGTGAACAGGTTCGCGCCGACGATCGACCGTGAAATAAAGAGCGAAGCGGGCAGCATGGCATTGTCGCCTAATCGCCGTTGGTTCACGATGAAGCCGGCTAAACTGCCCAGACCGACAATCAGCATGACGAGCACCCATGGGCTCGGACCCGAACCGTTGGTCAGGTTGATCAGCGCCGCGCTCAACCCGCCGAACCCGACTGTCGACAGGACCGCGCCACCAACGTCGACCCGAACGTGCCTGGCCGGTGCATCGTTGGGTATCCACGCGATGCCGACAGCCAGCGCGCCGGCGACGACCGGCAGGAGCATCAGAAAGGTCGTCCGCCAGGACCCGTGATCGAGGATCGCGCCGGCGATCGCGGGTGCGACGCCGGCGGCAACAGCCGCTGCGGCGGACCAGATTCCGACCGCGCGAGCTTTCTGGTCGGCGGGAAAGGCCCGCCCAAGCACGGAAAGACCATTGGGCAGGATCACGGCCTCGCCCAGGCCTTGCAACAATCGACCGACGATGAGCGACGCGAAACCCGGCGCGAAGGCAATTGCGGTTGCGCCGAAGCCGTAGAGAGCGATGCCCCCGAGGAAAATCCGCTTCTGTCCGAACCGGTCACCCAGGGCGCCGGCAACCAAGGTCACGGCAACGAGCGGCAGAAGCTCGGCGTTCATCACCCACTGCAGGTCGAGCGGCGACAGGCGCATCTCTTGGCCAATCGCAGCGAGCGCAATCGTGACGACGGCGCTGCTGACGAACACCAGGCAACAGCCCAGGCTCGACGCGGCGAGCACCTTGGTGCTGCCCCACGCGTCAACCGCCTTGGGCTCGGAGAGCGCAAGGCCGAGGTCGGGGAGGATCAGTGACGCGCTGCTCACGATGAGACAGGGCCGTCATACTCGCCACGCGCCGGATAAGCCTTGGAGATCGCGAAATCGATCGCCTGAAGCAATTCCGAGAACAACGGACGTGCAAATGGCATCGTTTGAACCGCGCCGTAGTACAAGGTACCGTCCGGACGGACCAGGAACACGCCCGGCTCCGAAAATAGCGGCGGCTCCTCGACGTTGATCGACGACTTTCCCTGCGACGCAGAAATATACAGCCCCCATTGCCGCGCAACCGTCAGCGGCAACGAATGTCCAAATCGCAAGTTGGTGCCGACCTTGCGCGCCATTTCCTGCGAACGCTCGGCAACGTCAGAGCTAACGGCAATGACCTTTGTGCCGCGGCGCTCATATTCGGAGATCAGCGATTCCAGGTCGCGCAGATATTTGAGACAGACCGGACAATGGAGCCCACGATAAAAGCATATCAACGTAAACCGCTCCGGCGTGTCGGTCGCAAGGTCAAAGTCGCCATGAGCAAGGGTCGGCACGCGCAGTTCTGGAACCGGTCGACGAGGCAGCAGCATTCTCTTCTCCACAGTCCACCCATAGATCGCAGCGCGATACGAAACCTTCCAATAATCGGCATGCATGGTTTCCATAGCGGTGAGGAATACTGCTGTGACGTTCCTCTCTACCTGCGTAAATCAAAGCAAGCGCGCGGCCCGCGACGGCATCACGCCGCGCGGCAAGCGGCAATAACGATCGTCGATTGATTCCATGGCGAGAGGTGACTTCCCTCGCGGCAGGTTCGACAGCCACGGTGTGAGATCGCTGTCAGACACACCCACACCCCGGAACGAGACTGCAAATGACCACGCCTGCAAGCCAGAGACGGCGAGCTTGTCACCACGAGACGCAGCCCCTTGAAGGACGGCACAGCCACCGCGTTATCGATGCAGAACCCTGCCCGCGAGAGCTCGGGCGGGAGGCGCCGCCCCGCCACCGAGGCATGGTGCTCACGGCCTGCGTGCTCGCGTCGTCGATGGCGTTCATCGATGGGACCGCGCTACCCGTTGCGTTACCGATATTGCGCGCTGATTTCGGAGCGGACCTTGCCTCCGTTCAATGGGTTCTCAACGGGTACATGCTGGCGCTCGCGTCGCTGACATTGATCGGCGGTGCGCTCGCGGATGTTTACGGCAAGGCGCGAATGCTGGGGCTCGGTTGCGTCCTGTTCGGTGTGACGTCTGCGGCTTGCGCGCTGGCGCCTTCGCCGACCTGGCTGATCGCTGCCCGCATCGCACAGGGAGCAGCCGCGGCGATCGTCACCCCCGCCAGCCTCGCCCTGATCGGGGCCACCTATCCGCGCGCCGAGCGAAACCGGGCGATCGGCTTATGGGCTGCGGCATCGGCCCTCACAACGGCCGGAGGTCCTGTCCTGGGCGGCTGGCTGACCGAGACCTTCGGCTGGCCGTCCGTGTTCTGGATCAACCCGCCGCTCGCGCTCGCCGCCGTGGGAGTTCTGCTGGTCTTCGCACCCAAAGACGGCCGGATCCAGCGCCGATTCGACCTGATCGGTGCCGCGATCCTCGCTGCGGCGATCGGGGCCCTCACCTGGGCACTGAGCCAGATCGGCTCCGCCGAAGCGCTGGATGCCACGAGCACTCCAGCCCAGCCGGTCACGGTACTCATGATCGTCGCCTGGCTCGGCATTGTCGGGCTCGCCGTCTACGCGTTCTGGGAGCGCAGAAGCGAACACCCGATGACGCCACCTCGCCTGCTGGAAAACCGCGCCTTCCTCGGGCTGAACGTCGCGACCCTGATGATCTATGCAGCGGTTTCGATCATGTTTTTTGTGTTGCCGTTTGATCTCGTCGATCGTCGCGCGCTGTCATCGACCGACGCCGGCCTGGCATTCCTGCCCTTCACGCTCGGCGTGGGGCTCATGTCGAACGTCTTCGGCAGGTTGGCGGACAAGATTGGCGCGCGGGCCATGCTCATCGCGGGACCGGCAGGTGCGGCACTCGCCTATGTCTGGATGGCGCTCGGCCGGGCAGAATCCCTGATGCTCGGCGTGATCGGACCCGTGACCCTGCTGGGCCTGTCCTTCGCTGTGCTCGTGGCACCGCTCACTGCGTCGGTCTTGTCGAGCGTGAATCAGGCCGACGAAGGGCTCGCTTCCGGGATCAACAATGCGGCTAGCCGGATTGCTCAGCTTGCCGGGGTAGCCTTCGCCGCCGGCGTCGCGCCCTTTGCGTCCGGTTACGAAGTCGGCCTCGCCGTAGCCGCCGCGACCTCGATCGCCGGTGCCTTTACAGCTTTGATGACTCTGGCGCCGCGCGCTGCGAAAGCGGGCGTCGCGCTATCTGAACCGGCGAGCGCTGCTGGTAGCGGCTCCCATGGAAGCGAAAGCCGCTCCGGCGACCAGACAAGAGACCGCGCCATGATCTCCGCCCAGGCCGAAGATCAGTGAGACCAGGGCCGAACCAAGTGTGTCCATCCCACGTAGCGAGCCGCAGCATTCATCCCACTTGAAGCGCCACTACGCTCCTTGGGTCCAGCTGTCATCATCGCCGTATTGTAATCGCTCGACGCCGTCTATCAGGATGAAATCTCCGGCACAAACTTTAGGGGGGGCCGCGCCGCGCACTGCGCCCGCCTCTCACGAGTAGTCACCTCCACTCTGCTGACTGAGGTTGCCAAGGTAGTCGCGCTTTCCGATCTTCGCTCCGAGGCGCCGAAGGATCGCGTGCGCAATCGAGATGTGGAAGAAGAAGTCAGGCAGCACCAGATGCCGGATATAGTCGTCGCCGCCGAACCAGCCGCGCGCGATGGGCGGCGTTAGCCCGTATGTGTGGGCCTGCGCGCCGGCAACCTCGTCCGGCTGCACGTTCTGCAGGAAGCGGCGCGTCTCGAGGAGACGCTCCCTCAATGCCGGGTACATCATGGGGATGTCGCGCGGTGCCGGCGCGTCGCGCTGCATCAGTTTCGCCAAGTGGGCGTCGACCTTGTTGCAGCTTACCGAAAACTGTTCTCCGAAAGTCAGCATGTCGGACGCGAGCCGCTCGCCAAGGATACCGCCGGGCTCGATCCCGCGGGCCCGCTCGAGCGCTTGGGCATGGTCGAGATAGTCGGCCATCACGTTCAGTCCGTGCACCATGACGGGGACGGTGATGTCATAGACCGAGAACGACACGTCGAACTCCATGCGCTCGCTTGTACTCTGGACGTCGATCGGGTCCGAAAGGCTGACAGCCGAAACGAATCCTCACCATGAGCACTTCAATTTTTTCAGCTTGCGGCATCAACTTGCGGGATTCGAGAAGCGCCCACGCATTCGGTCGCCTAGCGACGCAGGACCGGATATCCGTTCACGTAGATCCAATCGGTTGTCTGAGCCGGCACGTGGCAGCCCTGGCAATCCGAATGGTAGTCTGTGGAGGTGGTCTTGAGCGGCTTGTCGGCGTCGAACCACGACCATCCCCACCCGTCGCCCCACAACGGGTTGCCGGGGTGCGTTCCCTTGCTGTCTTTCACCATGACGAACCAGCCCTGGAGCTTGTCGGCATGGCTCACCCTGCCGGTTGTCATCTCGTCCGTCGCCGTCGCGAAGACCTCTTTCACCAGAACGGCGCCGTCCGGGAACTGCCCCGTCTTCCGATACGCATCGATCGTTCCCGGGGATGCCCAGACGACATGCATTTCCTTCGAGCCCTGGCCGCTGTCGGCGGCAATTGCCCAGCTGCCGAGCGCCTGGTAGAGCGTTCGGTAGTCCGCCGGCACGCGCAGATGCCCGGTGGCGTCCACGACGTTCGCGGTCGGGCCGGCCGAGGCCGCTCCGTTGATCTGCGCGAGCGCCGCCACGGCGCCGGCCACCAGCGAGACGGCGACGGCCAGACCGACTGTCCTTGATAATTTCATGGGAGCTCTCCTTTTCTGCTCGCGCGCGGTACGGAGACTCGGCGCAGCGTCTTCAATCACTGTTTCATTCGCTGCGGAGCCGACCGCGTGCAGCTCGGCCGACCTGGCGGACCCAAAGATCGGACGCAGCCTATGAAATTAGAAATTCCCTTTGGACATGCTTTCGATAGGCGTGAGGTATCGTTCAAAGGCGCCGCGCGGCATAGGAGGAAATGAACGGGCATTTCGCGATTACCTTTTTCCTGTCGCGCCGCAACGCTTCGAAAACGCCATCCGCCAGCCGCGATCCGTACCCCCGACCGGACAGATCCTGTGGCACTTCCGTGTGGAGGAGAACGACGCGACCGTCTTCGATCTTGTAGTAGGCGACCGCGAGCGCTCCGTCGCCAAGCGGCATTTCAACCGACTCATCGCCGGATTATCCCGGATACTGCTGTCCACCTTCAGCCTCCCTCACCGAGACATGGAGGCGGCGTGGCGCAGCGACGCCAATATCTGCGCCGGCTCGTCCCGTATCGTGAAGTCAGGCTCGACGAACGCACTGCAAATCCGGCCTTCCGAGTCGATCACGTAGGTCGCGGGGATGGGCAGCATCCAGATCGGTGACCCGTGGCGGGCGCCGAAGTCAAAGCCCAACCTGGAATAATGTGCGATGGTATCATCGGGCACCCGGAACAGTACGCCATACGACATGGCGACGCCGTAGTCGACATCGGACAGGACCTTCAGATCCAAACCCAGGCTCCGCTTGAGCTGCCGCGGGAAGTCTTTCGTGTCGGGCGTCACGACTGCGAGGGTCGCGCCGACGCTCTCGAACTCATCCTTCGCAGCCTGGAGGGCGGAGAGCTCAGCGGTGCAGAACGGACACCAGCCGCCGCGGAAGAAACTCAGCACGAGGGGTCCGTCGCGGCGCAATTGCTCGGAGGAGTGGAGACGGCCGTCGGCGTCCGGCAAAAGGAAATCTGGCGCCTCGTCCCCGACCTTCAACGCGCGCGATGCCACGTCGGTATCGCGGAGCCAGCCCACGAGGTGGTTGTAAGACTCCCAATCTGCCGCGCTAAACGTCGACAACAGCTCGGTGCGAATCTGGGCGAGTGTCTTGTCGGCCTGGTTGGTCATCGGCAAGGAGCCGTCAAGCTGAAGATCGGTTGGCTGGAGGCGGCTGGCCGCCGGCGCGGGTGTCGTCGTCATGCGGACGCCCTCGCCATCTCTACGACCGTTTCGTAGGGCACACCCCGGTCGGAGACCTCGAACGACCAGTCGCGAAGCCGCGCGACCTTGACGAAAGCGTCCAGCGCCGGCGAGTAGCGGCGCCCCTGTACTGCCAGCAGCCGCACCTCCCGCAAGACCGGGTCGCCTTCGAGCGGGATGGTTTTGAGCGTCGGAAGGCGCGGCATGTGCTCGGGCGCGAGCATCACGCCGAAGCCCGCAGCCGCCATGTGCTGCAGGTGCAAGTCGTGACCGCTGCAGTGGCCGAAGTGAGGGGGCACCTCCGGAAAATACGACCGCTGGATTTTCGGGGCAACATCGCATTCAGCCCGTTCCAGCAAGACGGTTTCGCGGAGGTCATCGATGCCGATCGACTGACGGTTTGCGAGCCGGTGTGTCGGCGCGAGCACCGCGACGTAGCGTTCCTCGAACAGCGACCAGTCGTCGATACGGTCGGGCACGTCCTGCACATCCCCGACCATAGCCGCGTTGATCTCCCCCGCAAGCAAGAGGTCGACGAGCTTCTCCGCCACGCCCTCGCGCAGTTCGACGTGAAGTCCAGGGACGAACTTTGCGATCTCCGCGATCGGATCGAGGACCAGCGATGCCGAGATAGAGGGGGCGAGGCCGATCTTCAATGGCGCTACGTCCTTGCGTTGGAATTCCTCGGCCCTGCGGCGCACCGCCTCCGCCGAAGCCAGTGTGCGCTCCAGCATCGGAAGGACTTCCTTTCCAAGGTCGGTGAGCTGCGTCAGCTGGCGTTCGCGGTAGATCAGCTGGCCGCCGAGTTCCTGCTCGAGCTTCTGCACTCCCTTGGTCAGGGCCGGCTGCGTGACATTGCACAGCTCGGCCGCGCGGGTGAAGTTGAGTGTGGACGCCACAGCGAGAAAGTAGCGAACTTGATGAAGCTCCATGGATCGTTTCCGTCAAGGTGCGGTTGTCTGTGCTGATGAGCCTTTGCGCTCCGCGACGTGACGAGGCACGCCGCAATCATGGGGCCTAGATGCTACTTGCGTGCCCCCGTTTGAATGACCTGGCTGTTGATTTGGACGCACGGACACGCCTTCAGGAATCTCTGAGAGCCGACATGGTGAAGGGTTGGGTGAACGAGGAAAAGGCTCAATTCGGACGCGTTGCCGTGCGGCGTGCAGTCGACGCCGTTGTAGGCGTCGTGCGTTCGCCCGGATCATCTAACTACGCGGCCGGCCGGCCCTTTCCGGCGCATGGCGTCAGGCGCGGAGCGTCTCACCGCCTTTGGCATCTGCGTAGTATTGAGGCGCTTCGCGGCGGTCGTGTTTCCCGTAGTCGCGCACGATCCGCACTTTCCGGACCCTCGCATTGTCATTCGGTGCGAAAGTGTCCTCGTAGGCCTGCGCCGCAGCGTGGTTCTTCCAGGATATGAGCAGAATCAGATCGCCAGGCGTGAGCATGGCGTCGCAGATGTCCCAGGACGTGCTGTCGGCCGCCCACGGGTTTAGGCCGAGCCACTCGGCGCAGTCATACGGGTTGTCGGTCTGCTTCCACTCCGCGGGGCGCGTCGCGTTGATCAGCGTGACCGTCGTTCCCTCCCCGACTTCGGTCTCGTCGAGCCGCTGCTCCGTGAGGGCGTACCCGGCAGGCACCTGATTGTCACCGGTGATCTGGCCGACGCGGAGGTGATAATCTGCGAAGATTTCGTCCCGGCCCTTCTGCTGGAGCTCGTGATGGCGCATGCGAGTCCGCCAACGGACGAGCGACTTCTCGTCCCGCCAGCTCGAAAGCGAGAGGATCCAGCCCTCGCGGGTCAGGCTCTTGTAGCGGATGTTGTCGACGAAGCCCTCGACTTGCTCCAGTTCGGGGCGCAACATCTTGGCGCTGTCGAGGTAGTCATCCCAACTCCCCTTGTTGGGGAGGAGCTCGAAAATCACTGAAAACATGATCGTATCTCACTCCCAGAGTGCTGCGACATAGTCGATCGTGGTGTTGCGAGCCGGATCAGCGCGGCGCCGTCGAAGCATGGAATTCCACATTGTGAATGGGAAGTGACGTCTCGCCATGAAGTCGATAGCCGCGCGTTATGATGGCCGGAGGTCTGCCGCATCGGACTCGCGCAACCGAGGCCAGCTACTCCGGCAGTGGTTCGGGAGCCTGAGATCAGCCCAGGTCGGTCGGGCGTCGAAGAGTCCGCGCGAACGAGCCCACTCCGGCTAGCCAAGCGTCTTTCAGACAATCCGATAACGGTCGGCTATCGACTCCATGGCGAGAGGTGATTTTCCTTTCGACCATCATGGACTCAGACTTCGACCTACGTCGTCCCTTATGCGGGCCGAAGTCGCAGTTCCGCTGCACGATTGCAAGCCAGGAGGTCCGATATGCAAATCAGAGAGACGATTGGCGTTTCATTATCCGGCCCTGTCGAAGGCCGGCTGCTGGAGGATGTTGTCGTGCTCGCGGACCGCGCCGGCGTCGCGCTCGGAGTGCAGCATGCGTTTAGCGCACGAGTGCGAGACGTTCGCGACGGCGGTAGCGGTCTCATCGCGTCCAGGTACGCGGAGATCCCGCTCGTCGGCCCCAACGGCGAGGTCTCGGGGATTTTGTGCCGCGCCAGCGTGCCGTCTGATGCGCGCGGCGTGGCCACCCCTCGCAGGCGGGATATCGCGAGCATCATGCCCGACGTGGCGCAGTTCCTCGTCCACAACATCGACAACCTCCTCGCCGTGATCGACAGCGGCCTGCGGCTGCTCGAGTGCCAGACCGATGCCGCGCGCCGAAAGGCCATCCTTGCGAAAATGCAGCAGGCGATCGCGCGAGGCGCGATGTCCAGCCGGCAGTTCCTCGATGCCGAGCAAGCAGGCGCCGAGTCGATCGACGGGTTTGTCACAGGCACTCGCCTCGCAACGATCGCAAGTGCGCTTGACTGGACGTTGCCTCTGCACATCACGGTGCGCGCCGAGATCGCCCCTGACCTATGGGCCTTCAATGCCGACCCGGAGGAGCTATACTTCGCCTTGCTGGACCTTTGCCAAGTCTCGGCGGATGCCATGCCGAGAGGCGGCACGATCACCGTCAAGGCGCACAACGTCGAGCCTTCCGCCGATGCGTCCGGGGAATTCGTCGAGATCGTTGCCGCCGACGATGGGGACGGCATGCCTGAGAGGATCCTATCGCAGGCCTTGACCTCGGACTTCACAACAAGGGCCACGGGCCATGGCACCGGCCTTTCCCAGGTCCGGCGCTTCGCTGAAGAACGAGGCGGCGTGGTCTGTACAGAGAGCAAGCGCGGTGCCGGCACACGCATGCGTCTGCTGCTCCCGCGCGCGCACAGAGCCGGGCTCCCCAGCACGATCGTCGGCACGGAGATCGCGTACACGCCCTCCCCTAACGGCGGGATGTTTCACGTTGGTGAATCCCGCGACAGCTTTGGCGCCATCTTGGCCAGCGCGAACACCTGGAGACCGGTTCAGCGAGGGAGCTCATGATCCCCTCCGCCTCGACCATTCGTTCGACCGACAGGGGCTCATCGAAAACACGCAGTGGGGCGCTCGGCGTGCAAGTGTCATAGCTCGCCGGATGAACAGGAGATCTTTCGATGATTCTACCTGCCGGTACGACAGTTGCCGTCGCTGACGGCGAGACGTTTCGCATGTTCCACAATACAGGCGTGAAACCTGGGGTGCACTTGGTCGAGATCACGGCAGCTCCGCCCGCGCACCTCCACGCAGGCTCAGGTGCACGGCACCATACCGGCTCCGCCAACCCCGATGGCAGGCGGTTCATCGAAGAGGACTTTGCAGCGGCAACCGCGGCTTTCCTGAACAAGCTCAGCATGGACGGGACAATAGAGCACTTGGTCGTTGTCTCTGACCCCAGAACCTTGGGGGAGATGCGCAAGCACTTTCACCACGACCTGAGAAGCAAGATCATAGGCGAGCTCGCGAAAGACTTCGGCCGACGTCCGCTCTCAGATATCGCCTCACTGATCGCTGGCGCCTAAGGCACACGACGCCGGAATGCGCTCGCTGGTGAGAAGCATGTGCACTTGTCGGCCTGCTTCGCCATCTCAATCGTCGCCTCCAGCATCTCCTGCGGCATTCTCAACCCAGGCAGAAGGGCTATGCCGAGATCGCAGAACTGTCCGCAACTCCCTTTATCGCGTTACTCGCAGTTCTAATACTGCCGCTTCGACCACAGATGCTGAGAACAGAACGGCGGTGGAAGAACCATCCTCCAAACCAACAGCGAAAAACCACAGCTTGCGCGATGAAATTGGCGCAAGATCGCGGATCCTGTCGGTGGCTTTGCGGTAAACTCAAGCACGGCTTTGCGAATTCCTCCTTCTACTTTCGTCATCTGATGCCACAGCTCGCCGATCGATTTCGGCTGATCGCGCCGGATCTACCCTCGTTCGGCTTCACGCAAATCCCCGCCGAGCGAAACTATCGGCATGACTTCGAATCCCTCTCGCGCACGATCGCAGCGTTCGTCGACGTCTTGGAGCTTACGCGCTACGTGCTCTATGTCTTCGACTACGGTGCACCGGTGGGTTGGGACCTCGCGCTGACATATCCGGAGCGTGTTGCAGGGATCATCAGCCAGAACGGCAACGCGTACGTCGAGGGATTGAGGAAGGAAGCCTGGGATCCGCTGCGAGCCTACTGGGTCAGCCCAAGCCCCGACAAACGGGAGCCCATTCGCTCCCGCATGACGCTCGAGGGGGTCAAGCAAGCTTACTTCCACGGCGTGGCCGATCCATCCATTATTGAGCCGGAGTCCTACACGCTTGATGCGGCGGTTCTGGCCCGCCCCGGAAATGCCGATCTGCAGATCGACCTCAAGCTGGACTATAAGCGCAACATCGAACGCTATCCGCTCTATCAGGCATTCTTCCGTCAGCATCAGCCACGGCTGCTGGCCGCCTGGGGCAGGAACGACCCATTCTTCGCCCCGGAGGGCGCCGAAGCGTTTCGGCGAGACATTCCCGCAGCACGAATTGTCCTTCTGGACACCGGGCACTTTGCGCTTGAGACGGAAGGTCGCACGGTTGCCGAGGAAGTCAGACGCTTCCTGCTCGATTGAATATCGGCAGAGCGCACGAGCAGCGCGATTTCGTATTGTCGATAGGAACGGATGCGCGCCCCGTCGCCTTCGTCAGGATACTCGCGCGGCACGCCGCACGGGGCTTCGTTCGGGCCGCACGGCACTAACAGACGGGCCAGCCTTCGGAATTGAAGGGATGATGATTGCGCGTCAGCGATCACTCTCTTTTTTGGTAGCGAGGACCTACGCCATTGGCACTGATCGTCCGTGGCGCTTCGCACTCTCCAATTGGTTGCGGGTTGATTTGAACCTATCGAGCTAAGCAATTGGATTTGTTGATGCGGCTGCTTAAGACCGAAAAGCAAAAACCCAGCAATCCGTTGAGATTGCTGGGTTTCCATTTTGAACTTTGGTTGCGGGGATAGGATTTGAACCTATGACCTTCAGGTTATGAGCCTGACGAGCTACCGGGCTGCTCCACCCCGCGTTAAACCGTTGCGTGCCTTGCAGAAAGGGTGCCTGAGCCGGCCGGCCAACGCTTTTCAACGGCGCCGATCGATCCGTCCGGGGGCTTCCTGAGAAGGCGACCCGGGCCGAAGCCGTCGGGTGCGGGGCGTATGTATCAACGTGAGCCCGGTTTGGAAAGCCCCGGATGCGGGTTTTTGAGGATTTTGTGACGTCGAAATCGCCGGCTGCCCCGGCAGGATTTACCGCCGGGAACCGGGCCTTGCCAGACCGCGCGCAAAAGCGGAGCTTGGCGCGCAACAAATCCGTCAAGAAAACGTCATCCGAGGGGGAAATGCCATGGACCGGCCATTGAAGAGCCCGGGGCTGCATGCGCTTGAGGAGGCCTTTCTTCGCCAGTTCGAGCTGTCACGCGGCGAGCCGGCGCCGACATTGCAGGCACGGCTCGACCGGCTGCGCCGCCTGCGCGCCGCGCTGACCGAGAATGAGGCGCGATTCGAGGCGGCGATCTCGGCCGATTTCGGCCACCGCTCCACCGTCGAGACGGCGATCGCCGAGACCATGCTGGTGCTCGGCGAGATCAAGCACGCGGCCAGGCACCTCAAGGGCTGGATGGCGCCGCGGAAGGTCCCGACCACGGTGCAGTTCGCGCCGGCCAAGAACCGGCTGATGCCGCAGCCGCTCGGCGTGGTCGGCATCATCGCGCCGTGGAATTATCCGCTGCAGCTGACCCTGGCGCCCGCAGTCGCCGCGATCGCGGCCGGCAACCGCGCCATCATCAAGCCGAGCGAGCTGGTGCCGCGCTTCGCCGAGCTGCTGACCGAGGCGATCGCCAAGAAATTCGACGTCACCGAGCTCGCGGTCACCGATATCGACGACGAAATCGCAAGGGCGTTTGCCGCGCTGCCGTTCGATCATCTGATCTTCACCGGCTCGACCCGCGTCGGCCGGCTGGTGGCCGAAGCCTGTGGCCGCAATTTGACGCCGGTGACGCTCGAGCTCGGCGGCAAATCGCCCGTGATCGTCGACGGCTCCGCCGACATCGATGAAGCCGCGCAGCGCATCGCCTATGGCAAACTGCTCAATGCCGGCCAGACCTGCATCGCGCCCGATTACGCGCTGGTGCCGCAGGCCGCGGTGCAGCCCTTCGCGATGCGGCTGCACGGTCACATGCAGCACATGTTCGGTACCGATCCGAATAACGCCGATTACACGTCGATCGTCTCGGATCGGCACTATGCGCGGCTCGAGGGGCTGGTGTCCGACGCCGCCGCGAAAGGCGCGACCATCATGCAGCCGGCAGCGCCGAACGACCGCGAGTGGAAGGCGAGGCGCAAATTTCCGCCGACCGTAATCGTCGACGCGACGCCGGACATGACGGTGATGCAGGAGGAGATCTTCGGGCCCCTGTTGCCGGTCATCGGCGTGCGCGATGCGGCGGAGGCGATCGCCTTCGTCAACAGGCGCGATCGCCCGCTGGCGCTGTATTGGTTCGGCACCGACAGCGCCGCCCGCGATGCGGTGCTGGCGCGTACGGTGTCCGGCGGCGTCACCGTCAATGACTGCCTGTTCCACTTCGCGCAGGCCTATCAGCCGATGGGCGGCGTCGGCGCCTCCGGCACCGGCGCCTATCACGGCGAGTGGGGATTCAAGACGCTGACCAAGTTCAAGCCGGTGTTCTACCGCTCGCGCTTCAACCGGCTTGCCGATCTCTATCCGCCCTATGGCGCGAAAGTCGCGCGGCTGGAGAGGCTGATGCGGTTGTTGTCGTAAGAATCACGCCGTCATTGCGAGCGTGGCGAAGCAATCCATGGCGCCGCATAACGGATAGATGGATTGCTTCGCTTCGCTCGCAATGACGCAAAACGAAGACCAGGGGGAACATTCGTGACTGACACATTCGATTTTGTGGTGGTGGGCGCAGGCTCCGGCGGCTGCGCGGTGGCGGGACGACTGTCGGAGGATCCGGCGACCTCGGTGGCGCTGCTCGATGCCGGCGGCACCAATGACAATTGGGTCGTCACCACGCCCGGCGCACTGGTGCTGATGGTTGCGGGCACCGTCAACAACTGGGCCTTCAACACCGTGCCGCAAAAGGGGCTCAACGGCCGCATCGGCTATCAGCCGCGCGGCAAGGGGCTCGGCGGCTCCTCGGCGATCAATGCCATGGTCTACATCCGCGGCCATCGCGCCGACTACGACCACTGGGCCGCGCTCGGCAATACCGGCTGGGCGTTCGCCGACGTACTGCCCTATTTCAAGCGCTCGGAAGACAATTCCGATTTCGACGGCGAGTATCACGGCAAGGGCGGCCCGCTCGCCGTCAACAAGCTGCGCTCCGGCAATCCGATCCAGCAGACCTTCCTGCAGGCGGCGCAGGAGGCGCAATTCCGCATCCGCGAGGATTTCAATGCCGAAGACCATGAGGGCCTCGGCATCTACCAGGTGACCCAACGCAACGGCGAGCGCTGGAGCGCGGCCCGCGCCTATGTGCATCCGCATATCGGCAGGCGCGCCAATCTGCGCGTCGAGACCAATGCGCACGCGACGCGCATCCTGTTCGAGGGCAAGCGCGCGGTCGGCGTCGAATACCGGCAGGGCAAGGAGCTGAAGCAACTCCGCGCACGGCGCGAAGTCCTGCTTGCCGCTGGCGCGTTCCAGTCGCCGCAGCTGTTGATGCTGTCGGGCGTCGGCGATGCCGCGGCGCTCGGCAGGCACGGCCTCGCCAGCGTGCATCATCTGCCCGGCGTCGGCCAAAATCTGCAGGACCATCCGGATTTCATCTTCGGCTACATGTCCGACAATCCGAACTTCGCCGGCCTCTCGCTGAAGGGCATGCCGCGGCTCGTCCGCGCCATCATGCAGTATCGACGGGAACGCCGCGGTCCCCTCACCTCGAACTTCGCCGAATGCGGCGGCTTCCTGAAGACGCGGCCCGATCTCGACATCCCCGACATCCAGCTGCATTTCGGCATGGCGATGGTCGACGACCACGGTCGCAAGCGCCACGGCGGCACCGGCTTCTCCTGCCATGTCTGCCTGCTCCGGCCGAAGAGCCGTGGCAGCGTCGCGCTGGCGGGCGGCGACCCTATGCAGGCGCCGCTGATCGACCCGAACTTCCTCGGCGAGGAAGACGATCTCGAATCGATGGTGGCGGGCTACAAGACCACACGGCGGCTGATGGAGGCGCCGGCGCTGCGCGCCCTGCAGCAGAAGGATGTATTCACATCCAACGTGCACACCGACGACGACATCCGCAGCATCCTGCGCGAGCGCGTCGACACGGTCTATCATCCGGTCGGCACCTGCAAGATGGGCACCGGCGATCCGCTTGCGGTGGTCGATCCGAAGCTGCGCGTGCACGGTCTCGAAGGCCTGCGCGTGGTCGACGCCTCGATCATGCCGACCCTGATCGGCGGCAACACCAACGCACCGACCATCATGATCGGCGAGAAGGCGGCGGATATGATCAGGGCGGAAATGCGGGCGGGGTGACCAAATGCGTAGGGTGGGCACGGCGCAAGAGCGCCCTTGCCCGCCCTATGAGGCTGCCGTCGAAGGGCCGCTCGGCCAAAATATCGAAAACAACCCCATGCAAAGTAGCCGGGGGCTGCCGGCTTCGACACGGCGACTTGACTCGTCGGGCAAATCAGCGGTACTCTTCTATTATTCAGAAAATTGCGCAGACGCCGTCAGCTTGCTCCGTGTCATCACCCGCGCATGCGGGTGATCCAGTATTCCAGAGACCGCAGTGCTTGAGCCGAGGGGCCGCGGCGTACTGGATCGCCCGGTCCATGTGCGCAATTGCGCACAGGCCGGGCGATGACGACGGTGGACGAGGATATACGCGGATCCGCTGCAATCGTAGCCCGGATGGAGCGAAGCGAAATCCGGGACCTTGCCCACACGACCCCGGATTTCGCTGCGCTTCATCCGGGCTACGCACCTGAGCCACGCCGTCATTGCGAGGAGCGAAGCGACGAAGCAATCCATAGCCGCCGCAAGCGGAAACATGGATTGCTTCGCTTCGCTCGCAATGACGCGCGGATTAGTTCAGCAGAAACCCGCCATCCACCGTCACCACCGTCCCGGTCATATAGCGCGAGGCGTTGGAGGCCAGCAGCATGATCGCGCCGTCGAGATCGGACTCGGCGCCGACCCGGCGCTGTGGAATGCGCTTAGCAAGCCGCTCGCCCGCCGGCGTCGACCAGAAATCATGGTTCATCTCGGTATCGATATAGCCCGGCGCCAGTGCGTTGACGCGGATGTTGTTGCCGGCGAGTTCCAGCGCCATTGCCTTGGTGCCCTGGATCATGCCGGCCTTGGAGATCGCATAGGGCGATACCGCCTTGAGCACGCCCTGTCCGAGCACGGATGCGACGTTGATGATATTGCCCGGCTGCTTGCGCGCCATCATGCGCCGCGCAAGTTCGGTCGCGAGGAAGTAGGCGCCCTTCAGATTCGCACCAATCACGGCGTCCCAATCCGCCTCGGTCTGCTCGGTCGACAGTTTCTCGATCGCGATGCCGGCATTGTTGATCAGCACCGTGACCGGACCGAGCGCGGCTTCGGCGGCGTCGAGCGCCTTCGCGATGCCGGAAATATCCGCGACGTCCATCTGCACCGCGGCGGCGCGGCCGCCCTTGGCCTTGATCTCCTCCTCGAGGCTTTTCAGCTTCGCGACCTGGCGCGCGGCCAGCACCACCGCGGCGCCATGCGCCGCCAGCACGCGGGCGAATTGTCGCCCGAGCCCCTGCGAGGCGCCGGTGATGAGGATGATTTCTTTACTGACATCGAATAGGTCGGACATCGACAGGTTCCCGGATTGAAGCGGACGAGTGATAGCGACAATTGTCCCTGATGTAAGCAGGTTTGCTCAACCAGGGGACAGTAGGAGATTGGGGCAGGGAATTCCTTAATCCATGAACCTCTTCGACCTTGCCATCATCGTCGGATTGGTGTTCGCGGTGGTGACCGGCTTCACGACCGGCCTGTTGCGCAGCGCGGTCACCATCCTGGCCTATCTCGTCGCCATGCCGCTCGCGGTCGCCGCGCTGGCGATGATCGGGCCTCACATCGCGACGCTGCCGTCGTCGCCGTTTCCGCCCAATGGCGTGCTGCTGTTCGGCCTCTTCCTCCTGATCGGCGTCATCCTCGGAAAGATGGCGCGGACGATGCTCGACGACACCATCGGCTCGGAGATCGGGATCGGCGACCGCCTCGGCGGCGCGCTGCTCGGCGCCATCAGGGTCGGTCTCGTCGTGACCACGCTGGTGCTGGTGTTCGATCAGCTGGTGCCGCTCGCCAGGCAGCCGCAGTTCCTCAATGGATCGCAATTGCGGCCGCTGTTCTCCGCGGCCGGACAGGCCGGATTCCGCTCGCTGCCGCCCGAAGCCACCATGGCGATCGAGCGGCTGCGGCGTGAGCAACGCATCTAGCCTCCTGCCCTGCGCCAACGTGCTCACCCGCCTGTTCCTGCCCGGCATGCACTTATGCATTGCACGTCCCTTATCGGCGCCGCCGAGCTTGGCTAGAATGCCGCCATCAAACCTTTACAAACCTACCCGACATCACAGGGAGTGAACCGTGGATCTTGGAATCAAAGGCCGCCGCGCCATCGTCTGCGCATCGAGCAAGGGACTGGGCCGCGCCTGCGCGATCGCGCTCGCCAATGAGGGGGTGCATGTCACCCTGACGGCGCGCGGCGCCGAGGCGCTCAAGCAGACCGCCGACGAAATCCGCAAAGCCCACCCCGGCGTCACCGTCACCGAGATCGTCGGCGACATCACGACCCCGGCCGGGCGCGAAGCCGTGCTCAAGGCCTGCCCCGATCCGGACATCCTGATCAACAATGCCGGCGGCCCGCCGCCGGGCGATTTCCGCAACTGGACCCGCGACGACTGGATCAAGGCGATCGACGCCAACATGCTGACGCCGATCGAGCTGATCAAGGCCACCGTCGACGGCATGATGGCGCGCAAGTTCGGCCGCATCGTCAACATCACTTCGGCCGCGGTGAAGGCACCGATCGAGATCCTCGGCCTGTCCAACGGCGCCCGCGCCGGCCTCACCGGCTTCGTCGCCGGCCTGTCGCGCAAGACCGTGATCAACAACGTCACCATCAACGGCCTGCTGCCGGGCCCGTTCGAGACCGACCGCCTGCGCGGCACCGCGAAGCCCGAGGCCGAGAAGCGCGGCATCTCGGCCGAGCAGGTCCTGGCCGAGCGCGCCAAGCTGAACCCCGCCGGCCGCTTCGGCGATCCCGACGAATTCGGCTATGCCTGCGCATTCCTGTGCGGCGCCAAGGCCGGCTTCATCACCGGGCAGAACCTGCTGCTCGATGGCGGCGCCTTCCCGGGCACCCTCTAGTGCTGCCGATTTGAAGCTCCTGCACTGTATGCGGCGAGACCGATTGGGAGCTTCAAATCGGTCAAGCGGCACAGAGACCTATGACTCTTGCCAGCGCCCTCTTGCTTTCCGCAGTTCGCGCAAGAGGTCGCTGGACGAGTTCACGAACTTCGGAAAAGGGACGCTAGATGAGAGCGGTCTGGTACGAACGGACCGGTGCGGCGCCGACGGTGCTCACCGTCGGCGAGATGCCGACGCCGGAAGCCGGTCCCGGCGAAGTCCGGGTTCGCCTCGAGGCGTCCGGCGTCAACCCGGCCGATGTCGGCCGCCGCAGCGGCAATTATCGCGCGATGGAATTCCCGCGCGTGATCCCGAACAGCGACGGCGCCGGGATCATCGACCAGGTCGGCGAAGGCGTCACCCGCTTTGCGGTCGGTGATCGCGTCTGGCTGTTCAACGGCCAGCGCAATGGCCGCGCCTTCGGCACCGCGGCCGAATACATCACGATGGCCGACTATCTGGCGACGCCGCTGCCGCAGGACGTGTCGTTCGCGGCCGGCGCTACGCTCGGCATCCCCTGCATGACCGCGTGGTGCGCGCTGTTCGCGGACGGCCCGATCTCGGGGCAGACGATGCTGGTCACCGGCGGTGCCGGCGCGGTCGGTCACTACGCCGTGCAATTGGCAAAATGGGGCGGCGCGCGCGTGATTGCGACCGTCAGTTCGCAGGTCAAGGACGTCGAGGCGCGGCTCGCCGGCGCCGACACCGTCGTCAATTACCGGACCGAGGACGTCGTCTCGAAGGTGATGGCCTTCACCGAGAACCGCGGTGTCGACCGCGTGATCGACGTCGATTTCGGCGGCAACCTCGCGACTACGCTGAAGATCATGGCGATGAACTCGACGATCGCGGTCTACGCCACAAACGGCAACCGCACGCCGACGTTGCCGGTGCGCGAATTGATGGAGAAATGCATCACCGTGCGCTCACTGGTGCTGTTCGCGCTGCCGCCGCCGCTGCTCGCGGCCGCGCAGGCCGACATCACCCAATGGCTGACATCGGGTACCCGCGTGCACAATATCGCCGGGCAATTCGCGCTGGCCGAGACCGCCGACGCCCATCTCGCCGTCGAGAAGGGCGACAAGATCGGCACCGTGATCGTCGACTGCGCGCGATAATCTTCTCCCTCTCCCCGCACGCGGTAGGGCAATCGCATATGGCCGTTTGAGGCGATCGGAGTTCCCACAAACTCGTCATGCCCGGGCTTGTCCCGGGCATCCACGTCTTCGTTTCCACGCGAAGAATAGACGTGGATGGCCGGGACAAGCCCGGCCATGACGGCGCGGAAGAATCGGTCCATTCCATATGCGATTGCCCGGTGCTTGCGGGGCGAGGTCAGGTGAACAATGCGGCTGCTTAGTGGATCGGCGTGATGCGCTCGTCACTCGGCGACAGGCCGAACTCGTCGAGCCCTTCGGCGAGGAAATCGCCGAGCATGGGCTCGCCCAGCAGATAGCTCGCGGTACGGCCGTTGCGCCCGCGGGCGGCTTCGCGGCGGAGATCGGCCCATTCCTCGATCGTGCCGTCGCCGCGGCCGAGCCGCATCAAGGCGACGAGGTCGACCTGCTCGTCCTCGCTGAGCGCGTTGATGAAGCCGGTGATCTCGCGCGCCACCGGATCGTTGCCGTCGTCCTCCAGCACGTCGATCATCTCGTCGTCGGCGCCGTTCGAGCCGGAGTCGGGATCGACGATCCCCTCCTTGACATCGAATTCCCGCGCCTTCTCGATCAAGAAGCCAACTTTTTCAGGGGAGATTGCGAGTTCCGGCATTGCACACTCCTTCTTCCAACGAGGCGGTAACGCAGGAGGCGCCGACTTGATCCATTGCGCCGGCGTGCGGAAACCCGCATGGTCGGGCAAGAGCAACAAAAAACAGAGGGCACGCCGCATGCACTGGACCGTAGGCAAGGTCAGGATCACCAAGGTCGTCGAGCTCGAGACCGTCGGCAGCACGCGCTTCATCCTGCCGCTGGCCGCCCGGGAGGAGATCCAGCGCCTGCCCTGGCTGATCCCGCATTTCGCCAACGAGGATGGCCGGCTGAAAATGTCGATCCATTCGCTGCTGGTGGAGACGCCGGAGCACCGCATCATCGTCGACACCGGGCTCGGCAACGACAAGCAGGGCCGCAACGTGCCGACCTGGAACAACCGCAGCGATCCGTTCCTGGAGAAGCTGACCGCGGCCGGATTTGCGCCAGACAGCATCGACACCGTGCTGTGCACGCATCTGCATGTCGACCATGTCGGCTGGAACACAAAACTCGTCGGCGGCAAATGGGTACCGACCTTCGCCAATGCGCGCTACGTGTTCGGCAAGACCGAATACGAGCACTGGCGCGACCACAGCGACGATCCCGCGCATGCCGCTGTGTTCGCCGATTCCGTGAAGCCGATCGCGGATACCGGCAAGGCGGAGCTGGTGCCGAGCGACCACCGCCTGACCGAGGAGATCACGCTGATCCCGACGCCAGGTCACAGCCCCGGCCATATGAGCATCCACATCAGGTCCGGCGGCGCGGAAGGGCTGCTGACCGGCGATGTCGCGCATCATCCCTGCCAGATGTACCACCTCGACTGGTCGTCGACCGCGGACTCCGACCAGAAGCAATCGGCCGCGACGCGGCGAGAATTGTTCTCGCGCTTTGCCGACACGCCGACGCTGGTGATCGGCGGGCATTTCAACGCCGGCCACATCAAGCGCGACGGCGACGCATTCAGGTTCGTCGCGCTGAGCTAGGGCGACACGGCTCTACTTCGTATCGAACAGCGGACTCCGCTCCACCTCGCCCCGCGTGCGGGGAGAAGCATAGGCCGCCTTCGGCGGCCGTTCTCAAGAACGCCGAAGCGGAGCTTTGGCTATGTCGCATCGTCAGATGCGATCCGGGTGAGAGGGAGCCTCCGCAAGCGTAGGGCTATCGCATATGCCCCTTGGCGACCGCGCAAGTGCTTGGCCTCGTGGTTCGAGACGCGCCGCAAGCGGCGCTCCTCACCATGAGGGTCTACTATTGTGCCGCAAAACAAGACCTCATCCTGAGGTGCCCGCCGAAGGCGGGCGTCTCGAAGGATGGCCACGAGGGCACCGCCACGAAATGCGATGGCCCTGCCCGCTAGCGGGAGAGGGAGCGCAGCCTTATCCAGCCTCGTTTCCTAGATCAGACTGGCGCGCGCGAGAAAGAGCGCGTCGGCTTCGCTGGCGGCGATCGCGGCCGGATAGGGCAAGGCCTTGGCCCGTCCGGGAAGATTGCGCTCGAGCTCGGCGCGCTCCTCCGCGTCATCGGCGATATAGACGGTGACCCGGATCAGCCGGCCGAGCTCGGCCTTGCGCGCCTTCATCCACAGCACCATCGGCTTGCCGGCGGCGACCTCCGGCTGATCGTTGACGTTGACGATCACGGCGAGCGGTCGGTTTGCGGCAAGCAGCTCGCTGTATTCCGCGGTCCAGTCGCAGCCGTCCTGCTCGGTCTGCAGACGGCCGGTTGCGATGAAGATGCCGGGCTCGGCCTCGCGAAAGAATTTCATGGAAGCTTCCTCATGATGACGGCGCCAGACCGTGCCGATCGCGCGGACCCGGACGGCCGCGGGCAGAGATATCGATCGACTGACAGTCGGTCAATGCGCCTAAGCTATTTCAAAGTCATTCTAAATATGCGATCCAAGAATCGGATATCAGGTACGGATGGATGCTGACGGTATGATCGGGAAGCGGCAGGCGGCAGCCACGCGCGGCGCGGCGCAACGCTGGAGACGGACCCAGCCCGCCGAGGTCAGGGTCGACGACCTGATGTCGGCTGCGGCGGCCCTCTTCATCGCGAAGGGCATCGAGGCCACCACGATCGACCACATCGCCGCCCGGGCCGGCGTCGCGAAGGGCACCTTCTATCATTACTTCTCGACCAAGGCCGACGTGATCATCGCCTTGCGCACGCGCTTCGCGCAGGACTTCCTCGCCCGGGTGGCGGCGGCGATCGGCGAACGTGCCGCGGACGACCACGCCGGACGGCTGTCGGCCTGGCTGCGGGGCGCCGTCGGAACCTATCTCGCCAATGTCGAGCTGCATGACGTCGTGTTTCACGACTTCCCGCATCATCAGCGCCAGTCACAAGAAAAGGACGACGTGATCGCCCAGATCGTCGCCGTGCTGGAGAATGGCAGGACAGCCGGCGTCTGGGCTTTCCCGGACGCCCGCAGCGCGGCGCTGATCGTATTCGACGGGATGCATGCCGTGGCCGACGATGCGATCGTCGCGGGCACGCGCGATCCCGAGCCACCGTGCCGGCTGCTGGAAGAGATGTTCACGCGGATGCTGGCGGCGCCCCATCCGCGACCGTGACCGGCGATCGAAGGAACGGCTCAAGGCGGCCACGCCGGAAGGTGATGGCTGCAATGCCATGGCCGTGAAGCGGTTGAATTTCCCGGCGCGCTGTTCCATGAAGCGTGTCGAGGTATACCAGTAACAATCCTCAGGACATCGTAGGGAGTGATCAACATGAAGCTTGTTCGTTATGGCGAAAAGGGTGCGGAAAAGCCCGGTCTGATCGACAAATCCGGCCAGCTCCGCGACCTCTCGGCCCATCTGAAGGACCTGACCGGCGACGCCTACACGCCGGAGTCGCTGAAGAAGCTTTCCGCCCTCGATCCCGCCTCCCTCCCCGCCGTCTCCGGCAAGCCGCGCTTCGGCGCCCCGGTCACCGGCATCTCGAAATTCGTCGCGATCGGCCTCAACTATTCCGACCACGCCAAGGAAACCGGCAACCCGATCCCGTCCGAGCCGATCTTCTTCCTGAAGGCCAATACCGCGCTGTCGGGCCCGAACGATCCGGTCGAGAAGCCGCGCGGTTCGACCAAGCTCGACTGGGAAGTCGAAATCGCCGCCATCATCGGCACCCGCGCCAAATATGTCTCGGAGGCCGACGCGCTGAACCACGTCGCCGGCTACTGCATCTGCAACGACGTCTCCGAGCGCAACTTCCAGATCGAGCGCCTCGGCCAGTGGACCAAGGGCAAGTCGCACGACACGTTCGGCCCGGTCGGCCCGTGGCTCGCCACCAAGGACGAAATCGCCGACGTGCAGAAGCTGTCGATGTGGCTCGACGTCAACGGCCAGCGCCGCCAGACCGGCACGACCTCGACCATGATCTTCACGATGGCGAAGTGCATCTCCTACGTCTCGCAGTTCATGACGCTGCTGCCCGGCGACATCGTCACGACGGGCACCCCGCCCGGCGTCGGCACCGGCATGAAGCCGCCGCAATATCTCAACGTCGGCGACGTCGTGACGCTCGGCATCGAAGGCCTCGGCGAGCAGCGCCAGGAAATCGTTGGGGCTTGAGGCTCGCGTGATCGTCATCCCGCGCAACGGCTTTGCCGTTGCGCGGGATGACGGGGATACAGCGCAATCTCTCCCCTCGTCGTCCCGGCGAAAGCCGGGACCCATAACCACAGGGTTGAGTTGTTAGAAGGCTGTGGCCCCAGCGTCGCGCAACAATGACCTTCGGTGGTTATGGGTCCCGGCTCCCGTGCGCAATTGCGCACTAGGCCGGGACGACATCGAGTATGTTGCGTCATCGAGAGTCATACATTCACGGTCTCTCAGGATGACGACTGTGTGTGCGAAACGAGGTCATCACCATGAAACTCACCTTCTCTCCCGCCTCTCCGTTCGCCCGCAAGGTGCGCATCGCGGCGATCGAGCTCGGCCTGATCGACAAGATCGAGCTGGTGCCGGCGACCGTCGCACCGGGCACGGCCAATGACGAATATTCCAAGATCTCCCCGCTGAAGAAACTGCCGGTGCTGATCCTCGACCATGGCGATGTGATCCTGGATTCCTACGTCATCGTCGAATATCTCAACGAGCTCGGCGGCGGCCGGCTGATCCCGGGCTACGGCCCGCGGCGCTGGAAGCTGAAGACCGATCACTCCCTGCTCAACGGCATGCTCGATTCCATGCTGCTGTGCCGCTACGAGAAGATGGTGCGGCCGCAGGGCTCGCTGTGGCAGGCTTGGCACGACGATCACTGGAATAGGGCCTGGGCCGGCATGGCGCGGTTCGAGAACCGGCCGGACGTGCTGAACGGCTCGTCGTTCGACATCGCGCAGATCGGCCTCGTTTGCGTGCTCGGCTATGCCGATTTCCGCTTCGCCGATTGCGGCTGGCGCAAGGCCTATCCCAAGCTCGACGCCTTCTACCAGAAAATGCTGGAGCGGCCGTCGGTGAAGATCTCGGCGCCGCCGGCGGCATAACCAAGGCAGGGGGAAGCAAGATGCGCGATCGCTTTCCCCTCTTTCATGTCTTCGGCGCGAGCCTTGTGCTCGCGTTGACCGTCCTGGGCACTGATGTGAGGGCCGACGACGGCCGTACCGGGCTGCCGAAGGAAGGCCTTGCGGCGATGGATATCCTCGCCAACATCATCATTCCCGCCGTGCGCGACGCGCACTAGAACTTTCCTACGCGTCTTCTTCACGCGAACCGGACTCCACTTCGCTCGAAAACACCAACGCCAAGGAATCACCATGAGCCTGAAGTTTGCCGCCGGCGATCTCACCATTCATCGCATCGTCGAGCAGGAGACGACGTTCCTGCCCGCGCACGACATGCTGCCCGGGCTGACGCCGGAAGTCCTCGCCGAGAACCGCGGCTGGATGCGGGCCACCGGCGCGCTCGACGACAGCGACACCTTGATCCTGGCGTTCCAGTCCTATGTCGTGAAGACGCCGCACCACACCATCCTGATCGACAGCTGCATCGGCAACGACAAGCCGCGGCCGGCGCGGCCGAAATGGAACATGAAGACCGACGACAACTATCTGCGCAGTCTGGCGTCAGCCGGCTTCTCTGTCGCTGACATCGACTATGTGATGTGCACGCATCTGCATGTCGATCACGTCGGCTGGAACACGCGGCTGGAGAACGGCCGCTGGGTGCCGACCTTTCCAAACGCGCGCTACGTGTTCGATAAGGCCGAGTTCGACTACTGGACCGAGAGCAACGCGAAGGCGGAGGTCCCGCCTTTCGTGGACAGCGTGCTGCCGGTGGTCGAGGCCAGGCGGGCCGAGATCGTCGGCCATGACTTTGCGATCGGCGACCACGCCCGCATCCTGCCGACGCCCGGCCACACGCCGGGCCATGTCGCCTTCGCCTTCGGCCGCGGCAATGACGCTGCGGTCTTTTCGGGCGATCTGATGCACTCGCCGATCCAGACGCATTATCCGGAGCTGTCGGCGAAGTTCGATGTCGACCAGGCGCAAGCCGCGAAGACGCGGCGCGGCTTCCTGGAGCGTTATTGCGACACCGACACGCTGTGCTGCCCCGCGCATTTCCCTTCGCCGTCGATTGGCAAGATCAGGCGGAAGGGCAACGGGTTTGTGTGCGAGACGGCGTAGCTAGCGCCGCCTGCTGCGCTTACCTCGCCCCGCTTGCGGGGAGAGGTCGGATTGCATCGCAGATGCAATCCGGGTGAGGGGGTACAGGTTTAACCAGCTGCGTTACTCGCGGTGAAAGCCCCTCACCCCAACCCTCTAAGAGCGAGCTTCGCTCGTCTCGACCCTGTAAGAACGGGGAGAGGGGCAGATCGAGCCCGCTCTAATCAAACAAACTCGGCGTGTGGTTCACGATCGCGCCTTCGATCTGCAGCATCTTCAGCTTGGTGACCACGCCGCCATTGGCCGAGAAGCCGCCCGGCTTGTTGCCCGCCGCCAGCACGCGGTGGCAGGGCACCACGATCGGGCACGGGTTGCGGCCGAGCGCCTGGCCGACGTCGCGAGACAGCTCGACGCCGCCGAGCTGCTTGGCGATGTCGCCATAGGTCATGGTCTTGCCCGGCGGAATTTTCCGCGCGATGTCGTAGACGCCGCGGTTGAATTCCGGCACGCCGTCGAGATCGAGCACGATGTCGGCAAGGTCGTTCGGCTTGCCGGCGAGCAGCTCGATCATGCCGTCGATCGCGTGCTGCACCTCCGCCGGCGGCGCCGCCTCGGTGACCTCGCCGTTGCGCTGAAAGATCCGCTTGCGGGTCTTCTCCTCGGTGCCCATCGGCAGCTGCACGCCGGTAACGCCGTGCTCGCCCCAGACGACGCCGCAGGCGCCGATCATGGTCTCGAAGATTGCAAAATGCTGGCCGGTCATGGCTCGCTCCAGATGTTCCCTTCAGCTCTCGCGTGAGCTTGCTGTTGATCCGGAATCTAGGCTTGGAGAATGTTGCCATCCACCCGAATTCCGTGGGAACTTCGGTCAAATCAACAACATCTACCTTCCCTCCGCGAGCCCAAAATGCACAGCCTCCACGTCAACGGTTTCGATATGCCCTATCTTGATGTCGGAGAGGGCCCGCCGCTGGTCTGCGTGCACGGTTCGCTGTGCGACTTCCGGATCTGGTCGGCGGTGCTCGGCCCGCTGACGCGCCGGCACCGCGTGATCGCGGTCAGCCTGCGGCATTTCTTCCCGGCGCATTGGGACGGCGTCGGCGACACCTATTCGATCGCGCAACATGTCGACGATGTGATCGCCTTCATCGAGGCCTTCGACACCAGACCGGTCGACCTGATGGGGCATTCCCGCGGCGGCCATATCTGCTTCCGCGCCGCGCAGCGGCGGCCCGACCTGCTGCGCAAGCTGATCCTCGCCGAGCCGGGCGGCGAGCTCGACGAGACCCTTGATCCCGATTTCAAGCCGGGGCCCTCGCCGCTGGCAGCACGCTTCGCGGCCTGCGCGGCGGAAATAGCCAAAGGCGATATCGACGGCGGCTTGCAGATCTTCATGGACGCGCTCGAAGGCCCCGGCGCATGGAAGCGGATTCCGGCGACCTCCAAGCAGCTGCTGCGCGACAACGCGACCACGCTGATCGGCCAGACCCGCGACCAGCGCCCGCCATTCTCGAAGGCGGACGCGGAAGCGATCAAGACACCGACGCTCTTCATCGGCGGCGCCAACACCAAGGGCGTGCTGCCGAAGGTGCTGCACGCGCTCGCTGCCAATGTGAAGGGTTCGCGCACCGAGATGATCCCCGGCACCACGCATCCGATGTTCGAGCAGGCCCCGCAGCGCTACTGCGAGATCGTGCTGGAGTTTCTGGCGGCATAGGCGGTGCACCCTCTCCCCTTTTGGGAGAGGCGAATCAAGAAAGCTACTCTCTCACACCTTCCAGGCGCCGACCGGCTGGCGCACCGCGACGTTGAGCCGGTTCCAGACGTTGATCGCCGCGATGCCCAGCACCAGGGACGCGAGCTGCTGTTCGTCGAAGTGCTTGGCTGCCTCGTCCCACACTGCGTCCGCCACCGGATCCTCGCGGTCGCTGAGCCGGGTCACCGCTTCGGTCAGCGCCAGCGCGGCGCGCTCGGCCTCGGTGAAATACGGCGCGTCGCGCCATGCGCCGACCGCGAACAGCCGCTCGTCGGTCTCGCCGGCGCGCCGGGCGAGTTTCGGGTGCATGTCGACGCAGACGCTGCAGCCATTGATCTGGCTGGCGCGCAGATGCACCAGTTCCAGCAGCTTTTCCGGCAATGCCGGTTTGGTGCTCTCGCTCAGCGCCTGCAACGCCTTCATGGCCTCGGGAACAACCATCACCGGGTGGTTCATGCGGGCTTTCATCATGTCATTCTCCTGATTTGCCTTTTGACGGCGCTGCGCCGATCTGTTGTCACACCGGCGCAGTTTCGTTCGTCATGGCCATGACGGAGCGGACAAAGAGAATGTGACCGATGGACGAGAAAAATTCTCTCACCGAACAGTTCGAGGCCAACCGGCCGCGCTTGCGGGCCGTGGCCTACCGCATGCTGGGCTCGACCGCCGAAGTCGACGATGCCGTGCAGGAAACCTGGCTGCGGCTCGGCCGCACCGACGCTGCTGCGGTCGACAATCTCGGGGGATGGCTGACCACGGTGATCGCGCGGATCTGCCTCGACATGCTGCGCTCGCGCAAATCGCGCCGCGAGGAGCCGATCGGCCCACATGTGCCGGAACCGATCGCGGACAATCCGTCCGAGCGTGAGACCGAGATGGCCGATTCCGTCGGCGCGGCGCTGCTCGTGGTGCTGGAGACGCTGGCGCCGGCCGAACGGCTGGCTTTCGTGCTGCATGATATGTTCGCGGTGCCGTTCGAGGAGATCGCGCCGATCGTCGGCCGCACGCCGGCCGCCGCGCGGCAGCTCGCCAGCCGCGCCAGGCGTCGCGTGCAGGGCACGCCCCCCGCACCGGATGCCGATCTCAGCCGGCAGCGCGGCATCGTCGAGGCCTTTCTTGCCGCGTCCCGCAACGGCGATTTCGAAGGGCTGCTGGCCGTGCTGGCGCCTGACGTCGTGGTGCGCGCCGATCAGGCCGCGCAGCGGCTCGGCTCGCTGCCGGTGATCCGCGGCGCCGCAGCGGTGGCCGAAAGCTTCAAGGGACGCGCGCAGGCGGCGAAGCCCGCGCTGGTCGACGGCGAGATCGGCGTTGCCGTCATCTTCGGCGGCGCGCTGCGCATCGTGCTGCGGCTCACGATCTCAGGCGACCGGATCGCGGCGATCGATGCGACCGCCGACGCCTCGGAGATCGAGACCTTCGATGTCGAGGTGCTTGAGCGCGGTTGACGCAGCTGGAGGCCGACAAGTCGCAATGCTAGGGTCTCCCTGAATCTGTGCAGGGAGGACGATCATGAAACGATCCATCAAATTGCTCGCGTCGGCCGGCCTGCTCGCCCTTGCCTCCTCCTCCGCCTTTGCCGCCGCAGACGAGAAGCTGCGCGCGGCCGCCGAGCAGGCCCAGCCGGCCGTGATCGAGAGCCTGCACGACATGGTGCTGATCGAGTCGGGCTCCAGCGATGTCGAAGGCCTGAAGAAGATGGCCGACTACACCGAGGCGCGGCTGAAGGCGCTCGGCGCCAGGACCGAACGCCGCAAGACCACGAAGGGCGCCGGTGCCGACATGGTGATCGGCACGTTCGAAGGCAGCGGCAGCAGGAAGCTGATGCTGATCGCGCATATGGATACGGTGTATGAGCACGGCATCCTCGACACCCAGCCCTACAAGGTCGACGGCACCAGGATCTATGGACCTGGCATTGCCGACGACAAGGGCGGCATCGCCGTCATCCTGCATTCACTGAAGATCCTGAACGATGCGGGCTGGCGCGACTACGCCAAGCTCACGGTGTCGTTCAATCCGGATGAGGAGGTCGGCTCGATCGGCTCCGGCGAGATCATCGCCGAGCTCGCCGACCAGCACGAGGTGGTGCTGTCCTGCGAGCCGACGGTTGCGCCGCCGGTCGCGAAAAATGAGAGCCTGCTGCTTGGCGCCAGCGGCACCGCCACCGGCACGATCGATGTCAAGGGCAAGGCCTCGCATGCCGGCGCAGCGCCGCAGCTCGGCCGCAACGCGCTCATCGAGCTCGCGCATCAATTGCTGCAGACCCAGGACGTCGCGAATTCGATTCCGGGCACGCAGCTGAACTGGACCACCGCGAAGGCCGGCACCGTGCGCAACCAGATCCCCGATCACGCCACCGCCGGTGCCGACATCCGCCTCACCATTCCCGACGGCGTGCAAAAGCTGCAGGCGGCGCTCGACGAGAAGGTGAAGAACAGACTGATCGCGGACACCGAGGTGACCGTGAAGGTCGTCGCGGGCCGTCCACCCTTCGTCGCCGATGATCGCGGCCGCGCGCTCGCCAGGCAAGGACAGGCGATCTACACCGAGCTCGGGCGCACGCTCGACATCGCGGAAATGACCGGCGGCGCGACCGACGCCGGCTACGCCGCGCGCAGCGGCAAGGCCGTCGTGGTCGAAAGCTTCGGCCTCGCCGGCTGGGGCTATCACGCGCGCGACGAATACATCGACACCAACTCGATCGTGCCGCGGCTCTATCTGATGACGCGGCTGCTGATGGAGCTGGGCAAGGCGAAGTAGCGGGGCGCGGAGGCGCAGCAGCATCCTTTGAAACAGCGCGCCAATCCTTAGCGCCGGCGCCCGGGGCCACCCCTCTCCCCAACCCTCCCCCGCAAGGGGGGAGGGAGCCTAACCGATGTGCTCACCTCACTTGATTAACCTCCGCCGGATGCACGGGGCGGCGGTGCCACCTCTCCGACCGCATCATAAATCAACGTTATTTCAATCGCTTAGTATTTCTGTGTCCTCCTGCCTTGACCGCTTCCACAACCCGCAGTAGGCTCATTTCGAACACGGAATTCCGTATTCCAAATGCTGGATGGTCGGTATGATCCCGTTGGATCCGCTTCCAAACCTCATCGACCAGGTTTACGGGCGATTGCTCGAAGCGATCATCGACCGCACGCTGCTGCCTGGCCAGCGCATCACCCAGAACGAACTTGCCGATCGGCTCGGCGTCTCGCGCCAGCCGATTTCGCACGCCCTGCATCTGTTGCATCGCCAGGGCCTTGTCGCCGAGAGCGGCAAACGCGGCTTCGAGGTGACGCAGCTCGATCCGCAGCGCATCCGCGAACTCTATGAAGTCCGCGGCGCCATCGATGCGCTGGCGGCGCGGCTTGCCGCTTCGCGTGTCAAAGCGGATGCCGCGGCCCGCGCGCAACTCGAAGCCGCGCTCGAAGCCGGACGCGCGATTGACGACGGCACGCCGCTGGCGCGCCTGATCGCACTCGACGTCGATTTCCACAGCGCGATCTATCGCCTCGCCGGCAATTCCGCGATCGAGGAGATGATCGCGCCGCAATGGCCGCATATGCGCCGCTCGATGGCAACCGTTCTCGCCGAGCTCGATTACCGCGGCAGCGCCTGGACCGAGCACGAGACCATCGCCGCGCATGTTTTTTCCGGCAATGCCGCAGCGGCAGAAGCCGCGGCTCTGGCGCATGCGCAGACGGCAGGGCGGATGACCGAGGAGAAGCTGAGGGCAATCGACGTGGCGGCGTGAACCGCCGGCCGACCTCATCCTGAGGAGCGGCGCAAGCCGCGTCTCGAAGGATGAGCCAGCGAGGCCTCATGGTTCGAGACGCGCGAAGGCGCGCTCCTCACCATGAGGGGAGACAGAATAACAACAGGAGGAAAGCACCATGAAACTGACCCAAGAGCAGGTCGAATTTTTCCATCGCGAAGGCTGGCTGTTCCTGCCCGAGCTGTTCAGCCAGGAAGAGGTCGATTTCCTCGCGCGCGAGGCGGTCTCGATCTATGACGCCAATCGCCCCGAGGTGTGGCGCGAGAAGAGCGGGGCGCCGCGCACGGCCTTTGCCGCGCATCTCTACAATGAGGCGTTCGGGCTCCTCGGCGCGCATCCGCGCATGATCGACCCCATCGAGCAGCTGTTCGGTGAGAAGGTCTACATGCATCAGTTCAAGATCAACGCGAAGGCGGCCTTCACCGGCGACGTCTGGCAGTGGCACCAGGATTACGGCACCTGGAAGCGCGATGACGGCATGCTCGAGCCGCGCGCGATGAACATCGCGATCTTCCTCGACGAGGTGATGCCGATCAACGGCCCCTTGATGCTGGTGCCGCAGAGCCAGACCGCGGGCGATTTGAAGGCCTCGCACGATCTCGAAACCACATCCTACCCGCTGTGGACGCTGGACGAGGAAACGGTGACCCGCCTCGTGAAGCAGGGCGGCATCGTCGCGCCGACCGGCAAGCCCGGCGGCATGCTGATGTTCCACGGCAATCTGGTGCACGGATCGAGTGGCAACATCACGCCCTACCCGCGCAAGATCGTCTATCTGACGCTGAACGCGGTCTCGAACTACATCCGCACCCCGACGCGGCCCGACTACATCGCGCACCGCGACTTCACGCCGATCCAGACCGTCGCCGACGACGCGCTGCTGCGGCTCGCCCGTGCACCGCGGCAGGCGGCGGAGTAAAGTCTTCGACCGTCATTCCGGGGCACGCGAAGCGTCGAACCGCAGATGCGCAATTGCGCATCGGGGAATCTCGAGATTCCGGGGTCGACGCTACGCGTCGCCCCGGAATGACTCTCTAATTGGAAAGCATCATGAACCTGCATCACCTCCTCAAAACCCGCGCCGCCGCCGGCAAGCCGGTGCGCGTCGTCCTGATCGGCGCCGGAAAATTCGGCTCGATGTTCCTGTCGCAGGTGCCACACACGCCGGGGCTTGAGGTGCCCGTGATCGTCGATCTCGACCGCGACCGCGCCCGCGAGGCGTGCCGCACCGTCGGCTGGGACGACGCGCGGATCAGCGCCACCACCTTCACCGACGACGGTGCACGTGCGATCGCCGGCGGCGCATTCGATGTCGTGGTGGAAGCGACCGGCAATCCCGCCGTCGGCATCCGCCATGCCCGCGCGGCGATCGCCGCCGGCAAGCATGTCGTGATGGTCAATGTCGAGGCCGATGTGCTGGCAGGGCCGCTGCTCGCCGAGGAGGCACGCAAGGCCGGCGTGGTCTATTCGCTCGCCTATGGCGACCAGCCCGCGCTGACGGCCGAGATGGTCGATTGGGCGCGCGCGACAGGCTTCCGCGTCGTCGCCGCCGGCAAGGGCACCAAATACCTGCCGGCCTATCACGACGTCACGCCGGAGGGCGTGTGGCAGCATTACGGGCTCACCGCCGGCGAGGCACAGTCCGCCGGCATGAACCCGCAGATGTTCAACTCCTTCCTCGACGGCACCAAATCCGCGATCGAGATGGCGGCGATCGCCAACGCCTGCACCCTCGACGTGCCGTCGGAGGGATTGCTGTTTCCGCCCTGCGGCGTCGACGACCTGCCGCATGTGATGCGGCCGCGCGACAAGGGCGGCGTGCTGGAGAAATCCGGCATCGTCGAAGTGGTGTCGTCGCTGGAGCGCGACGGCCGTCCGGTGTTTCGCGATTTGCGCTGGGGCGTTTATGTGGTGCTGGAAGCGCCCAACGATTATGCCGCCGATTGCTTCAGGCAGTACGGCCTCAAGACCGACGCCTCCGGCCGCTATGCGGCGATGTACAAGCCGTATCACCTGATCGGGCTCGAGCTGAACATCTCCGTGCTGTCGGCGGCGCTGCGCAACGAGCCGACCGGGCAGCCGCGCGGCTTCCGCGGCGACGTCGCGTCGGTGGCCAAGCGCAATCTGCGCGCCGGCGAGATGCTCGACGGCGAAGGCGGCTACACCGTGTGGGGCAAGCTGATGCCGGCCGCCGCCAGCCTCGCCACCGGCGCACTGCCGATCGGACTTGCCCATCGGGTGAAGCTGAAGAGCGACGTCGCCCATGGCGCGGTGGTGCGCTGGAGCGATGTCGAGGTCGACGAGACGAACGACACGATCAAGACGCGCAAGGCGATGGAGCAGGCGTTTTCGCGGTAGCGTCTTCGGTCGCCCCGCTCGGCGAAAGAGAGTGCCCTTCACCTCTCCCCGCGCTTTTGCGGGGAGAGGTCGGATCGCATCGAAGATGTGATCCGGGTGAGGGGCGAAGTACGCTGCTCAACAAACTGCGAAGTGCTCACCGGATAGAAGCCCCTCACCCCAACCCTCTCCCCGCAAGAGCGGGGCGAGGGAGCGGTTAGAGCGGTGCCCGATCTATTCACGGCAGCAGCCGGCTCGCCTTCGCCAGCCTGAACCATTTGTGGAACATCGCCTCGGTATCCATCATCTCGGTGAAGCCGGCCTGGTTGATCTTCACCGTCGAGACGATCGACGGCGGACCCGATTCAGTCTGTCCGTAGCGCATGCTGTAATCGGCATATTGGAACGACAGGCCGACGAACTCCTCCAGTCCGGGCGCGATCAGGTCGTGCTTCCTGCGCAATTCGTCCCACGACGCGATCCATTGCGGCCAGCTCTGCGCCAGCGACAGCGGCACGTGCCGGCCCGGCGTCATCTCGAGCGCATCCGATACCGCCGGCCAGATATTTTCCCAGGTGAAGACGTCGCCATTGGTGACGTTGAACGCTTCATTGCGCGCAGCCTCGGCGTCGCCCGACCAGGCGATCGCGCGTGCCAGCAGATCGACATCGACCGCCTGCGCGACGCGCGGCGCGCCGCCCGGATAATCCAGCGGCCTGCCCTGCGCGCGCAGCACCGCGGCGTAAACGCCGAGCGGCGGGATCAGGTCCATCGCGCCGCCCATGGCTTCGCCGATGATCAAGACCGGGCGCAGGATGCTCCAGTGCCAGCCCTTGCCCCGCTGCAGCTCGCGCAGGAAATTCTCCTGCGCCCAATAGAAATTCGGCTGCTCGTACATTTCGGAACGGCCCTCGCGCGCCGGCACCGTGAGCGGCCGGACATGCACGCCATAGGCCTTGGTGCCCTGCAGCAGCGCGACATGCCTGAGATCGGGCGCGACGGGTTCGAGCACGCCCATCAAGTTGCGCAGCATCCGGTCGTTGGTTTCGATCTGCCTGGCATCGCGCCAGCCATCGACCAGGCTGGGCGCCTCATAGAGCGCGGCGTAGATCAGGTGCGTTGCCCCGCCGAGCTCGGCCGCGGCGCGACGGCAATCCTCCGCGCTGGTGAGATCGATTCGCACATACCGTGCGCCGTAGAGATCGCGTGGCTTGCGGCGCGACAGCGCAATCCGCTCGCAATCGTCGGATGCGCCGAAGTGTCGCAAGGCGGCGTTGCCCACGAGGCCGGTCGCGCCGGCAACCACGACTTTCTTGTTGGCCATGTCCTTGAACTCCTATCAACCCACCCACCCTGCGTAGCAGATCGCGGCAAGGCCGGCAGCCATCGCGGCGGGTATCAGATAAGACCGACAGCGCCGATTGTCCTTCGCACCTGCAACGAAGGCAGGCGCTTGATTTCCTCCGGCAAACGATCATCCTGACCGGCGGAACCGGAAACTCGGATTTCCACAACAAGAGCCCGTCGAGGGCCACCGGACACATTCATCACAGAACGTCGATCGATCGGCGAAGAAAGACGGCATCAAGATCGTTCCCCTTGTCGAGGTATCGGCACACAGGAGGGAATACGCATGAAGCGTCGTGAATTCTTGAAGGCAGGCGGCGTCGGGCTGGCTGCGACGGCGGTCGCCGCGCCCGCGGTCGCGCAATCGATGCCCGAGGTCAGGTGGCGGCTCGCGGCGAGCTGGCCGAAGGCACTCGATACGCTCTATGGCGGGTGTGAATTCTTCTGCAAGCGCGTCGCCGAGATCACCGACAACCGCTTCCAGATCCAGTCGTTCGCCGCCGGCGAGATCGTCCCCGGCCTGCAGGTGCTGGACGCCGTCTCCAACGGCACGGTCGAGATGGGCAACACCGCGCTGTATTATTACTGGGGCAAGAATCCCGCCTTCACCTTCGGCACGTCGCTGCCGTTCGGCCTCAACACGCGCCAGCACATTTCCTGGCTGCAATGGGGCGGCGGCACCGACCTGCTCAACAATTTGCTCGCAGAATTCAACTGCATCGGCATTCCGACCGGCTCGACCGGCGCCCAGATGGGCGGCTGGTTCCGGAAGGAGATCAAGTCGATGGCGGATTTCCAGGGCTTGAAATTCCGGGTCGGCGGCTTCGCCGGCACCATCATCGCCAAGGTCGGCGGCGTGCCGCAGCAGATCGCCGGCGGTGATATCTATCCGGCGCTGGAAAAAGGCACAATCGACGCCGCCGAATGGGTCGGGCCGTATGACGACGAGAAGCTCGGCTTCGTCAAGGTCGCGAAGTTCTACTACTACCCCGGCTGGTGGGAAGGCACCGGTCAGGGCCACAATGTGATGAACAAGGACAAGTGGAACACGCTGCCGAAGCACTATCAGGCCGCGATCCAGGCGGCCTCCGAGGACACCTTCACCTGGGTGACCGGCAAATATGATGCGGTCAACCCGCCGGCGCTGAAGCGCCTGATCGTGGCCGGCGCGCAGTTGCGGCCGTTCCCGCAGGAAGTGCTGGAAGCCTGCTACAACGCGGCCAACGAGATCTATGCGGATCTTTCCAAGAGCAACCCGCATTTCGGCAAGATGCATGCGAGCCTGGCCGCTTATCGCAACGAATCGCTGGCCTGGATGCAGGTCGCCGAGCTCTCGTTCGACAGCTTCATGATGCGGATGCGCACGCGCACCTAACTCCACCACTTCTCCCCGCCTGCGGAGAGAAGTCGGATTGCATCGAGGAATGCAATCCGGATGGGGGGGAGCCGCCGCGAATGACCTCTTACCGCCTTTGCGGCACGAGCCCCTCACCCCAACCCTCTCCCCGCAAGAGCGGGGAGAGGGAGAAAAGACAAAAGCCCCGGAGAATTTCTCCGGGGCTCATTTTTGATTCGGTTGACGGCTCAGGGCATGATCCGGAAAAGTGCGAAGCGGTTTTCCGGCGAGATCATGCGACGCATTAATTGTCGTCGCTGCCGCCGAACTCTTCCATCAGCTTGTCGTAGCTCTTGGTCACGACATCGATATTGCCCTTGT